>ERZ773006.141-NODE-141-length-40720-cov-9.11789_pt1 | contig 40720 bp, 34 predicted proteins | sample MGYA00580843_ERZ773006 | MGnify/ENA primary metagenome ERZ773006 (study PRJEB29015, sample SAMEA2738011) | human oral metagenome | biome: human oral; feature: human-associated habitat; material: dental | place: China | collected 2052 ...
GGTCTTTCTCTTTCAGGAACCGCAGTCGCTTCTTGTGAAGTAGATTCGTTCTCTGTTTCATCTTCCACACCCAAGAACCATGAAAGGTCTTTGTCGCTCATCATAGTTTCCTTTTCCATTTCTATTTCATTTTAAGTTTGACTTGTTTTGATTTCTTGTTTTGTCCTGTAATTGATATGTGTGTCTGTTCCTGCGCTTTCCGTTTCTGCTGCTCACGGACACGGCTGACATGAAAATCGTTGAGATCCTTGAAGTCTTGGTAATGTATGTTCATGTCCTCAACATGGAAGCCTGCCTTTATGAAATCTTGAACAGCCCTCCGTCCAGCTTCATCATTGTCAAGGAAGGTACGGATATGGGTGAGGTGGCGGTCGTTCAGGTGACGGATAGCCTTTGCCACATTGCTTACCGAGTTTAGCACAAGACAGACACTCGTTATTTTTTCTTTCATTGAAAGGAAAGATAGGAAGTCTATGAAGCCCTCGAACACACAGATAGGTTGCATTTTATCCGTTATCTTGTCCGTGAATATCGGAGTAATGTCCTTCGGGGCAATCGTTCCCTTGAACGTCTTGTCGTCCCGAAGCTCATAGCCTCCCGATTGATTGGCGAAGCCGATGGCTTGGTAGCGCCTGCCCCTTACCTCATAGCTGATACATTTGAGAAAAGGCCTTGCTTTCTCCAAATCAATGCAGCGTACCTTTGTAAGGTACTCCTGTAAATGTGGCGGCAAGGTGTCTGATATTTCTATCAGTCTCCTTGCTCCATTTACAGCCATCACAGGCTGGGAATTATTTGGCACGAAGTCATTAAGAGAACTATATGTGCCATTATCGGAAGCGTTCTGTCCCAAACGACGGATGGCTTCCGATAGCGTGCAGCCCTCCAAGCGCATACAGAGGTCGATTATGCTTCCGCCCTGTCCTTCGGCATAGTCTATCCAGAGGTTCTTCTGTGTGTCCACCTTGAAACTCGGATGTGTTTCCGCACGAAGAGGTGAACGGTACAGGGCATAAGAAGGTGTCCTGCGTACAGGTTTGATGCCTTTCCTTTCAAGATACTCCACGATGGGGTATCGCTTGATTGCTGATAAATCTTTTTCTTTCATTGTGATATGTTTTAATTGAGTTGATTAAATAATTTTTGTTTGAATGACAATAGTGTGTTTGAATGATATTTGAATGGTAGTTGAATGATTATTGAAAGAAAATCTCTTTTCCCAAGTTTTCCCCTCCAAACTTTTTCATCTTTCTTCTTACTACAAACTACTCTGCTATAAGTTATTGTTAATCAGTTATATTTTATGATTTTTGAAGGAACTACACATCCAACTACATTTGGCTACTACACATAGTTTACGGCATCTGACTGCGCAACTGTCGAGCAAGGGACAAGGCTGTATCTTCCTTACCTTATACACATAGATGGGACTGCCGCCCTCTCACCTCTTGCTCACTTTCTCAAAGCCTGCTCTTTTCAAGGCTTCTCCCATGTGCTTCAAGGATAAGGGATGATGCGTATAGTAGCCTAAGTAGGTGATTATCTCGGTGGTGGTCATATAGGCACAGTGGGGATTATCCTCCGCTGGCTTCTCAAAGCAGCGGAGCAGCAGTTCCATTTCTGCAGTCTGTACTTGGAATTCCTCGCTCTCTTTGTAAAGCTCTGCTATCTCATCATCGTCAAACCAATAGCGGAAACCTGCATTGAGCAATGCTTTGGCTTCCGTATAGACACTGTCCATGGATATACCCTTTGCTCTCTCAATGTCAATGGACAGCACTTCAAAGGGCAGGAAGCGTCTGCTACCTGTCGGGTCAGTAAGGAAATCGTTGCCGTTCACCGAAGCAACGAAGCTCGACAAGTGGGGGTGTTCCTCCACATATTTGTCATATGGCATACGGTACTTGACTATTGGGCAGGTGATAAGGTTTTTGAGTTCGTTTTCGTCACGCTTGTTGAGAGCTTTGAGTTGGTCGTCAATGTTCACGATAAGATTCTGCCCGATATAGGTAAGAGTATCCTTCTCCTGCGGATATATCTTGCCCATATAGCTGTAACCGCGCAAGGCTGCCGGACAGAGCAAATCCAAAAACGTGGTTTTGAACTTTCCTTGTTCGCTAGTCAGTACAAGGCAGGTGTGGTTACGGCATTCACGGTCGTCCATAGCATTGGCGACCACTGCCACGAGCCATTTGGTGAGGTACGTCAGCCATTTGTCGGGGTTACGCACGACAACGCAACTTGCTAAGGCGGGAATGGCTTTCAGTGAAAGGGAAACTTCATTTCCATAATTAGAGTTACTGCTGCCTATATCCGTTGCAGACAACTTTTTGAAATACTCCTGTATGGGATTGATGCGTGGCGAAAAACTGCTCTCAATGATGGAATAGAGATTATCGGAAGATGTAACAATCCCGATGTCATTGTCTATCTCCCTGCGGAGCGTGTTGATTTCATAGCGACCCACTTTTGAGAAATGAACATCGTTCTTGCTTCGGTATTCGGTTCGCCCCAACACTGTGTTGTATCTGAACTCATAGCGAGAGGAGAGATAGGTTTCTATCTCACCGTTTTTGGAGGAAGTCTTCCTTTGTTTGGGCATATTGTTTCCGCCCTCCGATTTGCTTTTATCTGCATTCCTTTTCATCATATGTTTGGTTTTGTTTCCAAGAACGAAGTTATTAAGAGAACGGATAAGTTCCAAGCATTCGGAGAGTGCTTGCATAATGTTGCGTCTGTCTGCTATAAAGTTCACATGTATATTTTGTCGTGGCAGGGCAAGAAAATGGGATTTTTGTGGAAAACAGAGTTGGGAATGATAGCTACAGCCAAAGACAGAAATGTGTGTATTGCCTATGTTTGTTGTATTTTGCGCCGATTGGGATTATCCTTCATATAGGATAAACGGTGAAAGAAGAAATCAAAGAATAATACGAAAAAGGCAACCGATAAGATATATTGTCTTTTCCCTCAAGTTCCCTATATTTCCCTGCTGTTCCCTGCTGCTTTGAGGTATAGAAAACACATCCTACTTTTGCAGGCAGAAATGTGCGGTAAGACGCAAAACAATAAGGAATTACAAACAAAAAAACAATAAGACTATGGGATATTTTATCATTACAGACTCTAATTGGGCAAAGCTGAGGAACGAGATACTCAGTCTTGCCGAGACCTGCCACAAGGTATTCGGTGAACAGAGCAGGCACACAGATTGGCTGCATAACGGTGATGTGTGTAGGCTGCTCAACATCAGTAAGCGCACCTTGCAGCACTACCGTGATACGGGGGTGTTGCCCTTTGCCCAAATCGGGCATAAGTGCTATTACAAGCGTGAGGACGTGGAGCAGTTGCTCCAAACCAAAACAGAGAAATCAAAAAAGGATAAAACTAAAATCAACAAATAAACATGAGGATTATGGAACAAGTAAGAGATTTGAACATGGAGGCGGACGATATGCAGGTGGTACTCTCTACCCTTGACAAAGTGAATAGACGTATAAAGGAAGTGGCACAGACACACAAACCGCTGTTTGGCGGTGAGCATTTCCTAACGGGCAAGGAAGTATGCGAGTGGCTGTATATTAGTCCTCGCACTTTGCAGGACTATCGGGACAGGAGGATTATTCCCTACACACAGTTTGCGGGAAAGATACTCTATAAGGTTTCGGACTTGGAAAGGTTATTGGAGAATAACTATAAAACAACAAATTAGAAATATGAAAAAACACTTGTATAAGATTATTATATCATTCTATACAAGTGCTGTACTATCATCTGTAATAATTATATTTCCAAATTCAAATCTTTGGCAAATCTCATTATCGGCCAATTTTTCATATCTACTTTTGTCTGCTCATCAACTTTTGCATAATGGTATTTTGCAGCAATTTTTTCTCCTAATAGCAAATAACAGGCAAATCTAAAAGACTCATCTTCTGTTTGATTTATAATATCTCTGACTTCAAGTTGTTCTTTTTCTGTAAATTCCCTACTTCGCTTAATAATTTGGTATTTGTTTATTGCCATTAAATCGTATGGAAGATTACAATTCTTTTCTTTCATAAGCCAACTTTGCAAATCTTCGGCTCGGCTTATCAACTCTTTATTTTTTGTTTTATCATAGGCTTTTAATATACGGAGTACATCTATGTTGGCTAAATTGAATGTTTCAGGATTATCTCTAATCATTTTCTTATACGATGGTATCTGTCGTTCCCAATTAATATTGGAACAGGTGGAATAGCGTTCTGCGGTCATCGCGACAAATACTGATGCAGGATAAGAATCTCCATTGTTAGTTTCGCAAGCAAAAACAGCTATTTCTTCAAAGAAATCATTTAATATGTAAGAGTGTTTCCCTATTTTCTTCTGTATCTCTGTTGCAAGTAATAAAATACATATGTCTTGAATCTTTGCTTGGCAGACAATATCCATTTTCTTTCGCGTTATATATGGCTTGTGGTACAAAAGGCAGCTATGTAACAACTCTAACAAATTCCAATCTTTTGCTTTGAGTTTATTAAGTAGAAAATCCTGCCTTATATGTAGATAATCAAAGAGATTTTTTATTTTTCTCAATACTTCTAAATGTTCGTTTTTCTCTTTCTCTTTTATCACATCGTTAGGTAATACAAAATCTATTTTAGTTTCATTAAAGAAAAAATATTTGGCACGATATGCATCTAAGATGAACTCCAAATCAACAAGGCGATGCCGAAAACTCTGTGTCATATTGATTTGTATCTTTCCAATACACCCTTCCTCGTCAAGAAAGATTTCCATACTGTCCCCTATAATAATTGAAGTCTTGCCAGACTGGTGTTTAACCTTGGTTGTTTCATAATAAACATGCTCTCCAATCTTGATACTGGCTATGCGATCGGTCATAAAGGCCAGCTTGCAAGGTCCCTCTTTGAATGGGAGTAACCCATTTGCGGTTTTCACATAAAGATATCTATAAGAAGAGGTAATCTGATTCCATGGATTTTTCTTCTTTTCCACCATAGCGGTGAATTCAAATTGTTGCCCTGAGTATTCATCAGCTAAGTCATGAATAGACGGAAGTTTTTTGGCATATCTGACACCTACTTGTTTTCCCAAATTATCATAAAAAGCAAAAAGACTGCTCTCCAACTCTTTTGTCTTATCAGGCATTGGAAATAATTCTATAGTTGTCGTAGTCTGGTTTTTCCCTTTGTCAAGTAATTCTTTCAATTTAACAATAGGCAGACAAGCGTAATATCCTTGTCTCTCAAAACCTCCTTCTTCGAGTTCTCGAAGACACACGACAAAGTATAGGATACCCTTGTCATTATAATAATTACGCAAATCAGCAACTTCTGCACGATATTTCATTTTTCCATGAGGAAAGGAAGTAACTTTATGCCCTTTTACTTGAATAGGAATTTTACCAAGTAAGTTACTTTTTCTCCACTTGAGTCGGAATACAAAAATATATTACCATCCCATGACGGCGTTTTATCATCGTCATCAATGTACGGAAACATCCGTTTTGACTTGCGGATTTCTGTTTTTATAAAATCCACAGCTTCTCCTTCTATCCATTTTGAATTTCCTGCCATATAGATATTGATTATCTCTGTTTTAAAATCGAAGTAAAGAGTGTACCAACAATATCTTTAATATAGAATCTGATATTTTTTCAGTGTTGTAACTAGCATAAGGAAATATCAAATACCTTCCTGCATAAGCTTCGACATTTTCTATTAAAAAACAAAAAAGACGCAAGACCTGCTAACTCAACAGGTCTTGCGCCACAATATTAGAGAGTTATAAAATAAATTACATCAAGGCTGGGTGTTTATGCTGTCGTCTGATGTAGCGTCTGGATTATCTGTATCCACCTTGCCTTTCCATTCCTCCCACTCAATGTCCACGTCGCTCAGGCCACGCACGGAACGGCGACCGCCGCCAGTGGCTCGCATTCCACCACCACGGAAGCAGGTTTCGGGAATGAAGCGCACACGCACGCCGTTGATGAGGGCAGCGGGTACCTCTTTCTCCGTGGCGACGCCGTTCTTGTTGGTGGCTGCCGTGAAGTAGAACGAGCCGATGCCGTCGAGTTTCACCGAGCGTCCCTGCGCCATATAGTCGCCCATCACGCCACCGAGGGCCGTCAGCACGGCACGCACATCGACTGGGCTTACGGTGGATTCGGCTGCCACGCGCTTTGCTACCTGCTCGGTAGTGATGGCAGAGCCTACCAGAACGGACTTGGGATACCACTTGCCGTTCACCTTCATTTGCATTTAACAACAGAAGTCAGTTTTGAATTGCCTTCGCCCTTAATACCCCACTTATCTTCAGCAGGAACAACATGTTGTTTTTTTCCCATCTATTAACCTCCTTTCTGCGCCCGGTTTTGACGAACACGTCATAGCGCTTTATTTTATCCTTACAAATATCAAACCATAGTCAGATTTAAAACAAAATTATACCAACAACTGACAAGGTAACAATACAAAACGTATTTTTTCGTCGCATTTATACATATTTAAAGTACATAATTATCTAAGATTTGGAATAAATTATTATCTTTGCAACGAAATTTCACAAAATACCAGACGTCATTATGTTATTGTCAGCCAAATTTGAAAACATTTACTCGTTTAACGAGGAAACACGCATCTTGTTCACAGCCAGCAAGAGCGACCAATTGCCGTTGCAAGTGTCGCGTGCAGAGAAACGTGATGATATATCCGTACTCCGTATGGGACTGGTTTACGGTGCCAATGCTTCCGGAAAGTCAAACATCATAAAATGTTTAGCTATTATCAAGGAGTTTGCCTTGAATGGTTGGAGCAACCTCAAATATAATTACTTCAAGATGACAGATGAACCCCAAGAACGTTCAAGTATCGAATTGGAGTTCAAGGCAGACAACCAGTTCTTTGCTTATGGTGTAGCTTTCTCGAAGGGTGGCTTGCTTGAAGAATGGCTATATAAGACTGGCAGCCGCAATGATATCATGATCTTTGAGCGTAAAAGAAATGGTGACAGTTGGGACAATACTATTGCACCTCAGTTCCTGAAAGATGAGGATGGACAATTCTTGAAGTTCCTGATTGACGGCACACCTACTAAGGGTACTTTCTTAAGTGAGTATATCAAGCGTAACGGAAAGGGAATAGATGCGATTAAGTCTGCTCGTAAATGGTTTGAGAATCTGAATATCATCTTCCCCAATACTCATAGAACGGATTTCCCATTCCGAGTTGTGAACGACACCCAGTTCAGAACTATTATGCGTGAACTGCTAAATTATTTTGGAACAGGTATCTCAGACCTTCGTCGCGTAGAGTCTAAACCTGAAGAATTGGGCATTCCCGATGAAATCCGCCAAAAGATTGAGGAAAGTCTTGAAGGAAAAGGCTCCGAAACTGGTGTGGTGGTTCACAACGAGAACCGCTTCATCTTTGCAGAAAAAGACAAGTCTAAGAATCTGAAGTGGCATGAACTGAAAACCATACACAAAAAGGATGGCAGTAATTCAGATTATATATTCGAAATGTTCGAAGAGTCTGATGGAACGTCACGTCTGTTCGATTTCATTCCAATGCTTATCGATATGCGTGCAAACGATGCGGTCTATGTGATTGACGAGGTTGACAGGAGCCTGCATCCAATGTTGACATTGAAATTATTAGAGATGTATAACAGTTTGCTTAGAAGCGATTCGCAAATGCAGTTAATATGCACAACACATGAATCAAATCTGCTTTCTACAGCCCCTATCCGCCAGGATGAAGTCTGGTTTGTAGAAAAGGACAAAAAAGGGGAAAGTCATTTGTCTTCACTATGTGAGTACAAGCCAAGAGAGAATGTACAGAAAGGTTATCTGAATGGTCGCTATGGAGCGATTCCATTCTTTGGCGAACTGAATAATATTCATTGGGACGATGCGAAGCAGGAATAGTTTGATGCGCGAACGTCGTGAGGCATTTCGTGACGCTCGCCTTATAGTCATAGCCTCCGAGGGCAAAGACACGGAGCGGATATATTTCAAGGCATTAACCAAAGAATATACCAATCCCCGTGTGCACGTACATATCTTGGAACGAAGTGAAGCTGAGCAGAACAACTCTAGCCCTGAACACGTCTTGAAGCAACTGAATAACTACAAGGAACAGTATGCGTTGGAAGCTGACGATGAACTATGGCTTGTCGTTGATAAAGACCGTTGGACAGAGGCGATGCTATCTCGTGTGTCTACAGAATGTGCACAAGACAGCTATATGCACATGGCATTGAGTAACCCGTGCATTGAGCTTTGGTTGCTGTTACATCTAGTAGATACCACTTCTTTGTCCCCAGAAGAACAGCAACAATGGTTGGAGAATCGCCGAAATTCGAGGAGGACAGACCCATATCTAAAGATACGATTACGTCAAGAGATGGGAGCTTACCATGAGGCTGCATACGATGCCCAAATGCTGATAGTCCATGTTGAGGAGGCAATAGAACGAGCAAAAGTCTTGGACAAGAATCCAACTGACCGTTGGCCGCAAACTCTCGGTACGCGAGTGTACCTATTGGCTGAGAGCGTGATAAATAGGAACTAATTTGTTACTATCTTCAGACTATAGCCAATGCCAATCGGTCAATGGAATAGAAACTATCATCGGGAAGGAATTTACATACTCTGAGCTACGAAGGCTGATGGAAGAGTTAATAGGCATGTTAGTGATATAAACGTGGGTATTGTCACAACAAAACACAACCTGCAAGGCAAAAGACTAAGTAATGCATCATAAATGATGAATTGTTTGTCTGGTAATTTACAACACCAATAATAATGAGCATATTTAGCAACCATCAAAACAACATATCACCTAGGATGAAGGACTTTCAGGTAATCTCCTCCTTCCTTTCTGCTCATGGCCAGAAGAAGGAATGGGCGAAGGTTGCCTGTCAGTTGAAAGATTGTGGCAATCATGAACTTATATATCAGTCTCTTTGTCGCATCAGTAGATCTATGCCTGCCATTGACGATGTTATTTGGGGAAACACATTACCAAAGAACATCCGTCAGCTTGGAAGTGGCAACAATTGCTACCTGTTCAAACCAGAATCTCTCGATAATGAGATAAATTGGCTTCTTCTTTCACTACGTAAGTATAAAACAGAACTTCTGTATTTTGTTAAATTACGTCAAGAAGTTGAACGTGCCATTCTATTAGGTCAATATGACGTTGCTAACCGTATGCTGGAAGACACCATAAAGCACATCGGTCACTCAATTTGGTACTATGAGATGAAATGTGTCATTTATGGAGCTCAGGATAGATTTGAACGTATATATGAATTGGCCACCTACATAAACAAGGAGAAAAAAGATCAAAAAAATGGTTTTGTACCTTATCTTATTTCAGACCTTGGTAATCGCAGTATGCATGATGTCTCTGCATACGAATATGATAGTAGTCTCTATTCGCGTTACAAAGGAGCACGTACAGAGTTCCAAAGCGACCGTTACAACTACTTTCTTTTTCGTCTAAACTATTATCAGCATTATGATATTACGAGTCTCTCCGAAGTTCTTATCATGGAGTCTCTCAATTCCATTAGCGATCGTTACTGTATTCTTCTCTATATCTTGCGTTCGTATCTGATCCAGCAACCTGACAAGGCATCTCTCATACATCGATATGCACAAAAAATGTTCGCTATCACCCACGACATCCAACTTTATCCCTTCCTCGCGTTGGGAGATGTTAGCATTCTTCCTAATGACTATTACAATCCGTTATTTGTTCGTATACTTGATGCATACTACACAGGACAATACAACTCTGCAGCAGATTTATGCCGAGAGTATGTGCTGTGTGACCCATCTGATTTTAGCGTCATAAAAATCTATTGTCGTGCACTTCTTTTTCTCAAGAATGGTTATCGTCCAATAGTTGCACAGTCAGATACCTTCGTCAATCATATTGCATTTAATATATATAGGGTAATGACAGATACAGATAAAGATCAGTCGCTAGATCGCCTATATCAGCTATCCAAGAACATCTATGGCTTCCAAATTGCAGCAGCCCTAGATTGCTTTGTACGTCAGGAGCGTAATGTGAGTCGTTGCGAAACTCTTCCGCTCCTCAGCATTAATCATTTCGATCCATTATACACAACAATCTACAGCGATCAGGATTCTGCCATTCGGTATTTGGAATCAGCTTTGCCTTATGTCTCCGATTCCGTGGCACTAAGCTATCAAATCAACCGTGCACGCAAAATTGTCACCGAAGATACAACTGTAGTTGCCTATATACGCAATGTTGACAATGCAAAGATTGTGTTTGATAACGGCGAATACGAAAAGGCTCTCGCCCTGTGGAAAGTTATTTTTGACCAAACCAAACAATACATCCCTACGGCACAAACGGCAGTTGACCACATCTTTCGCGCCTATGTTGCCCTTGGAGAAAACTCACATCGTGATGCTGTTCAATTCTTCGTTAACACATATATCGAGAATAAATCATTTGTCTCTAAGGCCAATACTAAAGATTTTATCAACGGTATAAAGAATACACGCTATCAGGGATTAAAGATTGGACTTGACCTTCTCATTTTTGTATTCCTCAATGCTGAGAATTACCCACAGAAGCAGTTTGTCCTTGATCGTTATTGCAAATACGAGAATGTCAATTATCCGTCTGAGCTTTTCTCCAAACTACAACGCCAAAATTCAGAAAAGGTAAAACTTTTTTACACTATCCTTCTGCATGATGACATTTTATTCTATCATTACCGTCTCAAAAGTACCATTGATGTACTAGATGAGAAGTTGAAGATAATATCTTTCCTACGCAATCAGTATCCAGATGAAAAGCAATATGCGGAGAGATATACAGAACTCATGCACGAACTCATTGCGTATCGTGGTATGAAAAAACTAGATGATAGTAAGATTTATGTTAATCAGGATGATATACTAAAATACGAGCTAAAAAACATCACAGACCTATATGATCGTTTCCACAAGTTGGTGGCCAACACTACTGGCAAGGTATACTTCCTTGTAGATACCATCGACTGGTCTAATGACGAGATGCTCACCAATGCAGCATCCTATTCCGACAATGCTGTTGCCGAGGTTTCTACTCAGTTATTCTCCGTTATTCGCAGGGCTTTCCTGAAGAGCCGTTTCGGCCTTGGCACCTATCTTAGCACGCGCATACGTCACGGAGTATTCGAGGGAGAGTTGCGTTCATGTCTTGAACGTCTCAATCTTGTCTATAAAACCGCGGGGGTTCAATACGTGCCTACAGTGTATTGGAAACACGAGTTCCATCTTGACGAAAACATCTCTCGCCAACTCAATGACAGTATTATTTTGTTCTCTCGTTCCATCGATGCTTTAATTTCTAGATTCAAGGACTCAGTCATACAAATTCATGTCGATGAAAACGACCCTTCTATTGGTGATTTCAATTATGAACTATCTTCCAAGGAAATCTGTCAAGCAATGACACGAATTGATAAGGAGAGTTCATCTGCAGAGGACTTCTGTAATCGAGTCATGGAATATCTGTGGCAGATTACCGAGAAATGCCTTACAGAAATACGCCGTAAGATACATGATGAGTTGCGTCCTACGTTTATCACTTATATACGAGATTTGCAGAATCAGATCTGCAGTCTTTCATCGCATCAGCATCTCAAGCACGAACTTGACTCCACCATCAACAATGCGCTTGAAGAACTGAGTGGCAGATTAGCAAAGGTTGAGAAATGGTTCAACCGCCAGACCGCCAAATTTGAGGACTTCCAACTCGAAGATCACATCAATATGGCTATCAATACCATTGGCAATTACACGGGAGTGAACTACGAGTTGAAGGCCAATTTGAGGAATGCCCGCCATTACCTACTTGCAGAGTACAACCCATCCATGTTCGACCTTCTAACCATCCTGTTCAACAATATGTTGCAGTATAGCAAACCAGAAAGTATACGCTATCTTAACATAGATACTGCTATCTTATCAGGTAATGTACAACACCTTCATTTTGAGAATGCATTGCCAGATGGAACAGACGAGAATAAACTAAATCATATTTTTGAAAACCGGCTTAAGTCCATCAAGAGTCTACAGTCAGAGGGTGGAAGTGGACTCATCAAGGCTCTCAATATTGTCAAGTATGATTTTGGTAATCCTTCCAATACATTCGATATTGTAGCTCAAGACGGCAAATGTCTAGTCGATGTGAAGTTCAATCTTGACAATATGCTTGTCAATCAACATATTTCGTTCACAGAATAAATAGTAGCTTATTATGAAAATACTATTGGTAGAAGATTACGAAGAAAAGGCGAACGACATTAAGTCGTTTCTTTTTTCCACTTTTCCACAAATCCAGATAGATCACTGCACATCCTACAATTCTGCTCAGGAAAAAATCTTTGATGCAGCTGATCCATACGACCTCATCCTCCTCGATATGTCCATGACCACTTTTGACCTATCGTCTGATGCTAGTGGTGGCAAACCGGAACCTTCTGCTGGAAAGGATATTCTCGAAGGTATGTTTCTGCGTGATATTCAAACTCCCGTCATTGTTGTAACCATGTACAACGTCTTCGGACGTAAGGAACTATCTGTATTCCACGAGGAACTCAAAGAACTCTATCCTGACAATTATAAATCGTACGTTTTCTACTCTGCCCAGCATTCGGAGTGGCGTGCAAGTCTAGAAAAAAACATTAAAGCCGTACTCTTATGATTAATATACTTATTATGGATGACAAGCAGGACAAGATAGATTCCCTTTGCCGTGTCATTCGCACTCATATTCCAGAAGTCGACCTGGAAATTCAACAGGCTCAGACTATTGTACATGGCACAGAACTTATGCAACAACAGCAATTTGATTTGCTCATACTTGACATGGTCATGCCAATTCGTGAGAATGAAGATGAATCCCATACTGCGGGTACAGACTATCTTACCAGCATTTATGAGAATCAGAGTATCAAGAAACCTCTACAGATTATTGGTATCACCGAGTATCAAGAAGAGTTCACACAACAACAACAGCAGTTCCGCGATCGTCTATGGCATTTACTCTTCTACAGTCGCAAAGACCGTAGGTGGGAAAAAGATCTTGAACGCAAAGTATTGCAGTTATATCAGCTAAAAACAGAACTATGCGATCGTATTCGATCTGCTAACAAGTATGACGTAGCCATCATATGTGCTCTTCCAGAAGAGTTCAAACAGGTTCTGCAAGTGTTTTCTGCTGGCAATAACTGGCAGAAACTTCAGGTTCCAGAACTGCCATATATGTTCCAGACCACGACAGTTAATACTATCAATATGAAAGAGGTTAGTGTTATTGCAGTCTGTGCTGATGCTCCTGGTGTTTGTGCCACTTCAGTACTTGCTACCACACTCTATAATTTTTTCCACGTTGATTCTATTTTCATGACAGGCATCACAGCTGGTATCAAGTCCAAAGGACTCAGTCTTGGCGACATAGTTATTGCAAAATCCATACAGGATTATGCTGCTGGCAAATTGACAGAAGACAAGATAACGGGCGACATCCGTATGCTCAAGGAACTAGAACAAATCCCGGCCTCAAAGCAACTTATATCTATGGTTTCAACCTTTATCAACGATGATGAATGTATGGATGATGTCATAAGGGCATTGGAAACAGACATCAATTTTCACTGCCATATAGCGCCAACAGTCTGTGGTCCATTTGTTATGGCATCCCCTACACTTGTTAATGCATTCAAACAAGATAATCGTAAGATACAGGCTCTCGATATGGAAGGTTATGCGCTCTACCTTACAGCTTTTACTCTCGAAAAGAAAGCCCTATGGGTTAAAGCCATATCAGACTATGCTGACAATGATAAGAACGATGATTATCATGAGTTTGCATCTAGAGCTTCTGCCACTTTCCTCTATCAGTTTTTTCGTGAAATGCTGTAGTTGTTTTTTTGTTGTCATCTTCATCATCTTGTACAATAAGTTTGCCTATTATGCAAGACGATGAAAAAATATTGTATCTCCATTCTTATCAATATTAACATTTGAGTTCATAGGTGGCGAAACATCCTGTGCCAATCGTTGCACAACTGGTAGGAATGGTAATCTTCTGCAGCGTAGGACTGTTGGAAAAACCTCCATTACCAATGGTTGTCAGTCCTTCGGACAGCACCACCTCCGTTACTCCTGACTGTGCAATCATTCCACCTGCTGCTGTAGACGTAACCTTGTAGTTGAACAAGTCCTGAGAGTTTGTTACGAAGGCAGGAACAGTAACACTGCCATTGCCTTTAATACTTGTTATTTCCACCGTATTGTTTGCAGGTGTGGTCAAGTCCTTGACCGTAATTCTATAGGTGATGTCGCTGATGGTAAACGATGTTCCCACCGTTTGGGCAAATGCCCCTGTCGCCGACATGACTAATGCCAGCAACAGCAATAATAAAAGTTTTGTTTGTCTCATAATAATTAAAATAAAATTCTGATTCCTTTATTTATAACTCTGTTTTATTCCTAAAAAGACCTCGTAAAAGGGGATTTATATCCGTTGGCAGACACTTGGCCAACGGACACAACAAAACAGGCAACGGAATATCTTGCTAATCCCTTGTCCAAAGGCTTTGCACCGTTTTACATGCACGCGTATAATAAGATGTTTGTGTAAGGAGTTACGCCAATGGCGCCTATGGGATAGTAACAAATTATTTGGAACTGCCAAATAATCCGTCGACAAAATCACAGGAAAATCTTGTTTTTCCTGTACCCACATACACCTTTATTATATAAGGAAATATGCAGTTGATAGCCGTTGTCTTCTAATGTGTTCACTTGGTAATAGTTATAATTGGGTTCAAAAAATAGTTAAAGTTTCCGAAACTTGCAAGGAAAACGGAAATAGATGTGGAAATGGCGTGCAAACGAATGCACTTGGACACATCGAAATAGTTTTTTCTGTCCTTGACATAGTAATAGTATGTAGTCATTCCGTAGTAATGAGAATTGCTATTTCTCAACTACACACCAATTCTTTCTCTTTCATCGTTTTAACTCTTATTGTAGTAATGTAGTAAGGTATAATCGGTGAAAGAAAAAGGAAATATATTCATCAGTTCTTGGTATTGCCCAACAGGAAGATTGGCGTTACAATGGTAGCCTCTGTTTGCAATCTTCTACTTATGTACTTTCTGAACAAATGCGCTTTCGTGCTATCCAACAGAAAGGATAGGACGATGATGACAGGAAGCGGATAGAGCGGTGCATAACCTTTGAGTTGTCCGTTGATGATGACTTCCTCCTCACCTGCAACCCTCTCATCGGGATGCTGGTTGGAAAATTTCATCAATGTTTGCAGTCTGTGGTTGAGTTTCATCCATGTTACACCGAAGAACCTTGCGAGTTCTCCCTCCGTCATGGCAATGTTTCCGTTACCTTTGCAAATGACTAGCATATTGCTGCCCCAATCAAAATAACTGCGCTGATTCCCTGTGCTGGTCTTTGTTTTTGATTTATAGCTCGTATTCATGCCGTTTCCTCCATTTTACAAGTTGTAATACTCGAAAGTCCGCAATCCCCTCTCTCCGCCGTGTCTTTCTCCTTTGCCGACTGTTTGGCAATGAGCCTGTCCATATCCTCAGATATTTTCTTGTCCGTTATCTGCGCATATATCTGCGTGCTGGATATGGATGAGTGTCCCATCATCTTGGCTATGCTTTCTATGGGTATTCCTGCGCTCAGGCTCATCGTACCGAAGGTGTGCCTCCCAATATGGTAGGATAACCGCTGTCTGATACCGCAAGCCTTACCCACGATGCTTAGATTTTTGCCCATTACACTACGGCTACTATGAGGTTGGAAGACAAGGCGATCGCCATTTTCTTTCACCGTCTGCTGCTCTTCGTTTCTTTTCTGCTCATTCCTGCAATAGTTGATGATGACTTCAGCTACGGGATGCAGTGGTACGATGAACTCGACCTTTGTCTTCTGACGCTCTTTGCGGATATACTTCTGTCCGTTCACTGCCGTTTGGATATGTCTATATTGCAGATACTCCATGTCGGCAACTGCCAAGCCGGTAAAGCAAGCGAAGATGAACATCAGCCGTGCCAACTCTGTTTCTCTATCGTTCATCTTCATTGACATCAATTTCATTATCTCGCTCTTTTGCAGAAATCGTATTTTCTTTTCCTCCTTCTCATACTTGGCGTTCTCAAAGGGATTGCAACGGATGATTCTTTGACTCGTTGCCCTAAACATCAGTCGGCTCAACCAACAAAGGTAACGGTTAATAGTTGATACGGCATATTCACGCTTCTTCAAGAAAAAACGGAACTCCTCGAACATCTCCTCCGTGATGGCAGTAATGGGTATATCCTCGTTTCCTCTGTCCTTGACAAACTCCATGAGCATCTTGTCTGAGTAATACAGGTTCTGATAAGTTCCCACTGCCTTTGACTTACCTACTGACTCTTTGACGGATTGCAGTTCAGCCTTGCTCATAGCAAGAAGGGTTGTCGGATAGGTGGCAATGCCCTGCAGGTGGTTCTTGATAAGTTCCACGCTTACCACTCCGTCCCTTGTCAGTAAATCTCCATAAATTCTCTCAACAAGTTTCCTGAACTCGCAGATTCTTTGGTTTATCTTCTTGTTGGTTGTCAGTCCTTGTTTAGCGTTCCACTCGGAGGGCTGGCACTCTTCGCCTGTGGTAATGGCTGCACTCTTTCCGTCAATGGTGATACGGCAAAGAATGGTGGTATTGCCGTCTGCCTTTGTTTTCTGTCTGTTAATATAGAATAGTGTCTTGAATGTACTTCTCATAATTTTCTTGATTGAATTGTCCGTTTTTAATTTTCTAAACATGCTGTTGAATGAAAGCAAATGGTCAGATAGCCAACTGCATATCTTTGGTAAAAGAAAGGAAACTATCAAACTCCTCAAAGAGTTTTTGGGGCGTAACCTTTGCATAACGCTCGGTCATACTTACATTGCTATGTCCGAGCATTTTGCTCACCGTTTCAATCGGCACTCCTCGTTCAAGCGTAATGAGCGTGGCAAAGGTGTGCCTTGCCGTATGCGTGGTAAATGGAAACGAGATACCCGCACGAAGACGCAATGCTTTGAGATACGATTGATAGGTGGTATACCCTATGAAAGGGAGCAGTGTCTCCCTTTCATTGCTTCGATACTTCTCTATTATCCTAATCGCTTCGGGCAACAACTTAATACGGCAGAGTACACCAGTCTTCTGCCTATTGAACTTCAGCCAAAGACTTCCCTCATCATCACGGACAAGATGAGATTTATTTAGTTCCATCAAATCACAATAGGCTGCACCTGTATGACAGGCAAAGATAAACAAGTCCCTTGCCGTTTCTATTTCTTCTTCCAACTCTCCAAACTGGGTATTCATTAGTTTATCAAGCGAACTTTTGTCAAGAGCCTTTGGTAGTTTCTTGTCACCCTTGCTGATTTTGGCTTTGTCAAATAGTAGTACATCTGCCAATCCCTCACGGTAAGCCAATCTGCATACCGTCTTCAAATGGATGGCTATATTATAGAATGTACTTTCTTGAAAACCACACTCACCTAAGAAATACTGCCCAAACTCATGAATGAAGTTCTCTGTGAGTTGCGAGAAAGCTAAGTCTGAGACCTTGTATTTCTTTTGGATAAACTCCTGCAAATGGATTCTGGTGGAGTGGTAGCCGTGTATGGCTCCTTTCTTGATGTCTATACCAACATGGCTTTCCTTCTCCTTAATGAGCATATCCAGCCTTTCGACAAGCATACACCGTGTCTGCACACTACCTTGAAACTGTTCCTTTACATCGGTTGCATCAAATGGGCAACCTTTGGAAAGTAAGGCTTGATAAGCCGACTGAACAGACAACAGCAAACGCTCCAATCTGCCGTTTTTCTCCACCGCCTCACGACTCTTGCCGTCCATTCTGCTCTCTCGTGGGTTCCACAATTCGGGGCTGCAGGAGAGTTTACAACTGAACTGCGCAACATTCCTTCCAAGTGTGATGCGTCCCATAATAGGAGCCTTGCCAGACTTGTCAAGACTGCTCTTTTTAAGGTAGAGCAACACCTTCATTTTCTCTTGTTTCATACGCTTTGATGTTTTGTGGCAAAATTACCAATTTCAAAGCGTTCCTTACTTATGCAGAAAACTGCCGACCACAGCAACAGCCACACGGGCAAAAATAATTCAGTTACCGAGCGTTGCTCCATCGTTACCTATGGCGAAATCGGGTAACGGTTTAGTAACTGAATTTCTGCCTAAATCTGCATATTCCTGCCCTTTTTGAAAAGGGTACTTCTATGCAAATCGTTCCGTTTCTCACTCATTATCAGTTAGTTTACATTAACTTCGACTTTTCTTCATTTTCATTGATTAGTTGCATGCCAATCAGGCCTCTTTTAGAAGCTAAAAGGACATGTGTTGCTTTAAGGTACATGAAAACAGTTTACAAACACCGATGATCTGGGAATAAAGAGAAGGCCGAAAATGCTCGTATACGGACAAAAGGACAAAAAGCTGACTGCATTCATGAATCCGGCAGGCCGGCACACGATTTTCAGCACATCCCAAAAGGCCACAGCCTCGGGGCACTCCAAGTCCTACAGACGGCAGACAGGAAGGTGCGGGCACACAGGACAGCATCCTGCAGCGGATGGGCAACAGCATGACAAACAGACAAAATCCATACCGTTCGGGAACAAAAGCACCTTACCTGCTTATCTGCCCCCATGAACAGGAGAAACGGCATCGGCAGAGGACGTTAATTACCGCAAAGTGATTATCTTTGCAGTCTGATGCAAAAAATCATAGTTCTGCTTTACATTTTCAGTTGCTGAACTGTAAGGATTGTGTATGAAACATGAAAAGACTGACATAGAAAGGCTCTTCAAGCGTTATTACCAGCCGATGTACCGGGTGGCAAGGAGCATTCTCTACGACTGTGACGAGTGCAGGGACGTGGTGAGTGACGTTTTCGCCCACGTGCTGAGCGAGCAGATCGTCCTGCTGTCCGGGACGGAAGAAGGCTACCTCGTGAGGGCTGTCCGCAACCGTTGTCTGAACATCATTGCGCATAAGGACATACGGGAACGGACGGCGAAGCTGCTTCTGGCAGATGCGGAAACCGTCCTTTCCGAACAGGACAACGAACTGCTCGACCGGCTGATGCAGATGATCGAGAACCTCGAACCGCCTGTCCGCCGACAGATTCTCCGGCTGCGACATCTGCAGGGACTGCCCTTCCAGCGCATCGCCGACGAACTGGGCGTGAGCCGGGTGACCGTCTACCATCATCTTTCAGAGGCTATCAACAGTATCAAGAAACAACTTAACCAAGCAGGACAATGAACAACAAGCTATCAGAAGAAAAGCGGATGCAGTTCCTTGACATGCAGGAACATCCCGAAAAATACACCGACAGGCAGATAGAAGCACTGCTTGCCGACGAGGAAATTCGTACCTTTGTGCAGGATTTAGCCATGACCAAGCGTGCCATGATGCGTAATGAAGCTGGAGAAGTAAACGTAGAGGAAGAGTGGGAACGCTTCTCCACCCGGCATCCCGTACCACGGCAGCGCAGCAGAATGAAGATTGCTGCATCTATCGCAGGCGTTGTCTTTGCGTCAGGACTAGCCTTTGCAGCGACCGTACAGCTGGGCATTCTGCCCTTCTTCGGCAACAAGCAGCCAGCCAGTCCGCAGTCGCAGATACAGCAGACAACCGTAGCCGACTCATTAAAACAGGTACGGGAACAACGTAAAGCAGTCATTGACAGCCTTACACGCACGCTTCTTCCACAGAAGGACAGCATCCCCGTGCAGCCGGTCGTATTTGAGGATGTATCACTGAAGACCATCATCGAGACGATGGCACAGTACTATCATGCAGAGGTGAAAGTGCTGAACCCGGGCGCAGCCCATATGCGGCTTTTCTTCAAATGGGACAAACAGGCATCTCTCCAGCAGAACATTGAACTGCTGAATGCCTTTGACCGTGTGAACCTTACCTATTCCGACAACACCCTGACAATAGAATAAAGCTATGAAAAGGTTATTAACAACGCTCGTACTCCTCACCATTATGTGTGGAGCATCAGCCCAGCGCATCACCCGACAGTACAACAATGTCTCCATGGCACAGGCGTTGAAAGAACTCAACAGCCTGCAAAACCGTTACACAATCAACTTCATTTATGACGAACTGGAGGACTTCCGCGTTACAACCAGCATCAAGAACCAGCGTGTTACCGATGCCATCCAGCAGCTGATAGGCTTCTATCCCATACGGATGACACACCGTGGGAATACAATCATGGTGGAATGCACGCACAAGACAAAGCGACATCTGACGGGAAAGGTCGTTGATGAAACCGGGCAACCCGTACCTTACGCCAATGTACTGCTGCTGTCAGTAGTCGACTCCAGTGCCGTTGCTGGTGGAGTGAGCAATGAAAGCGGTGTGTTCGTAGTGCCTTACGAGCCGGCAAAGGTCATTGCACGCATCAGCTACGTGGGCTACAAGACCGTTTACCGAACCTTCTCAACCGAGAATGCAGGCACTATCCAGCTTGCACCCGATGCCTTACAGCTGAAAGGAGTGACCGTCAAGACCGTCCGACCACAATACAAGATGACACGGGGAGGCATGACAATCGACATTGAACACTCACTGTTGGCAAAGATGGGTACCGCAAATGACGTTTTAGCGCAGTTGCCTCGTGTAAATGTTGATGCTAATGGAGGTGTTACTATTTTTTCCAAAGGTTCACCGGAAATCTACATTGACAACCGACTAATACGTGACAAGCAGGAACTCACAACCTTAAAATCCACTGAAATAAAAAACATTGAGATTCTAACAAACCCAGGCGCACAGTACAATGCGTCTGTTCAATCAGTTATCCGCATCCATACAAAAGGGATAAAAGCTGACGGACTGAGCGTAATGACAGCAGTAAATGCCAAGAACAACAGCAAGTGGGGCGGTTTTGAGGAAGTTAATGTGAAATACAGAAAAGGCGGACTTGAAGTTTTTACAGATGTCACAAGCTCTACACGATATGAGGGTGAACGCAATACTGTCAGCAGCAAACTGCTTCTCCCAGACCATACCATTTACCAAGAACAGCTTGCCAATACCGATTTCCGAGCCTCGTTCTTCCTCCCCAAAGCCGGTTTCAGTTATGATATTACACCAAAACATTCTATTGGTGCTTCCTATTCGCTGGTCAAGTCTATAGTAGGAAAAGGAGAATGTGTGAACAACTACCAGAAGGTATGGAAGGATAATGTTTTGACAGGAATTATCCAGCAGAATCTTAATATGGACATCTTCAACGGTCCTGACCATACAGCCAACCTTTACTATATAGGAAAAGTAGGGAAAATGGACATTGTCTTCAATGGTACAGGTATATGGAAGAAAGACGGACGCAGGGATAACTGGACAGAAAACAGCGACGATCTGCCCTCCCGCAAAGTGAATACAGAGAATGAACGACATATAAGAATGTTGGCATCCAAGCTCATTCTCAGCTATCCCATTGGTAAAGGAAAAGCAGAAATTGGGACCGAAACGACAAATACCCACTCCCATTCCATCTATAATAACCCGGAGAAATATGTCGACGCATCGGACAACACTGTTGTAGAAAAAAGCATTGCACCTTTTATTGACTATTCACTGCCATTGGGAAATTGGACAGTTGAGGCAGGATTACGCTATGAGTACACATCGGCACTCTACCGCTCTTTCGGCATAAAGGAGGATGAACCAAGCCGCACTTATCATGACTGGTTCCCCAACCTTTCTGTTTCCTGGAATAAAGACAAGTGGTCTCTACAGATGAACTATGCTAAACACATCAGCCGCCCTTCCTATAGAGACCTAAGAAGCAACGTTCAATATGTCAATCGGTTCACCTATGAAGCCGGCAACCCCTATCTGCGACCAACCATAAATCACAGTATCGGATTCAGCATAGTACACAGCTGGCTAAGTCTGGACATAGATTATTCTTACAATAAGGATGCCATTGCCTACACGTCAAGGCTCTATGACGGAAAGGAAATAGCACTTATACAAAACCAGAACTTTCACCATACACAGAGCCTCTCAACCTCCTTTGTAGCTTCACCTAAGTTCGGATGGTATCAACCTACATTGGAGATTGACTTCCTTAAGCCATTCTTCAATACACGAAAGTATGGAAGTACAGAAGACCTACAAGACCCATTTGTCAGCATAAAGATGAATACCAAACTTGTCCTTTCGACCAACAGCTTTATAACTTTGGACATGAAATATAATTCCGAGGTCTGTACAGACTTCGTAAAAACCAAGGCATCTGGTACCGTTGATGTGGGATACACTCTCTCCTTCCTGCACAAGGCGCTGCTTCTTAATGTATATGCCATAGATATCTTCAAGACAAAACGGGACGCATGGACGCAGTATGGACAGAATGTTATCAATACCAAGGACTGCTATAACTGCATACGCCGCATAGGAATCACTCTCACCTATAACTTCAATGCAAAACGAAGCAAGTACAAGGGAACAGGTGCAGGTAATGCAGAGAAGAGCCGACTGTAGTTATCTCCAACTATTGAAAAGAACTATGAGAAAGTATATTATATCCATGCTTTGCGTTCTGAGCTTGCAACTGCATGCCCAGCGCATCACCCGACAGTACAACAATGTCTCCATGGCACAGGCGTTGAAAGAACTCAACAGCCTGCAAAACCGTTACACAATCAACTTCATTTATGACGAACTGGAGGACTTCCGCGTTACAACCAGCATCAAGAACCAGCGTGTTACCGATGCCATCCAGCAGCTGATAGGCTTCTATCCCATACGGATGACACACCGTGGGAATACAATCATGGTGGAATGCACGCACAAGACAAAGCGACATCTGACGGGAAAGGTCGTTGATGAAACCGGGCAACCCGTACCTTACGCCAATGTACTGCTGCTGTCAGTAGTCGACTCCAGTGCCGTTGCTGGTGGAGTGAGCAATGAAAGCGGTGTGTTCGTAGTGCCTTACGAGCCGGCAAAGGTCATTGCACGCATCAGCTACGTGGGCTACAAGACCGTTTACCGAACCTTCTCAACCGAGAATGCAGGCACTATCCAGCTTGCACCCGATGCCTTACAGCTGAAAGGAGTGACCGTCAAGACCGTCCGACCACAATACAAGATGACACGGGGAGGCATGACAATTGACATTGAACACTCACTGTTGGCAAAGATGGGCAATGCCATGGACGTACTGGCACAGCTTCCCCGTGTGACGACAAGCGGCAACAGTGTGCAAGTCTTTGCCAAGGGAACACCGCTTATCTATATCAACAACCGCAAGATAAGTGACATGAAGGAACTGACGGAACTCAAGTCTGACAACATCAAGAGCGTGGATGTAATTACAAGTCCTGGTGCACAATATGATGCACAGGTACAGTCCGTCATCCGCATCAAAACCATTCGCAGGCAGGATGAAGGCTTCAGCTTTCGTAATGATGCCAATGTGGAATACAATGGATGGTGGACTGGCTCGGAATCGACCAAACTGACTTATCGGACAAAGCGTCTGGAGCTGTTCAACAGCCTCTACTGGATGAACTATCTACAGCAGGAGAACAACGACCTTCACTCTCAGATACACGCAAACGGAGATGATGTTGATATTCGCCAGCACATCAACTATAAGGGCAGGCACAATGCCCTTTCCGAACGCATTGGTACTTCTTACCTGTTCAACGACAGCAACTCAATCGGTGCCTCTTACCGTTTCTACACCAATTACCGCATGGACGGAACAATGGATGGTGTTCAGAATATCTACAAAAACGGCATGTCAGAAGGAACGATAACACAGAACGGGAATGTCGAGATACGTACTCCTGCCCGTCATCAGGCTGATGTGTATTATGTTGGCAGACTCGGAAAACTCGGAATAGACTTCAACGCATCCTATGTTGCCATGAGGTTTAAGGAAAACCATGCCCAGACAGAGCACTCCGACCAGCTTTCCAACCGTGAGGTGCATTCTTCAGGCAACCAGCGCAGTCATCTCTGGGCAGGAAAACTCGTCTTTGAATATCCGCTATGGCGTGGTAATCTGAACTGGGGAACGGAGTTCAGCTATACCAACGCCTGGGGAAACTTCACCAATAAAGAGCAGATTGTTGCATCCTCGGAGACTGACATAAAGGAAAGGAACCAGGCTGTTTTTGCAGATTACAGCCTTCCTTTGGGCAAGTTCTCGCTTAGTGCAGGACTAAGGTACGAGCATGTAGTATCAGACTATTACTCCTTCGGGACTAAACAGGACGATGCCAGCCGGCGTTACAGCAACTTCTTCCCTTCTGCGTCACTGGCATGGAACAGCGGGAAGTGGTCGCTCCAGCTTAATTACAGCAATAAAATCAACCGTCCGAGCTACCGTTCCCTGCGTAATTTCGTACAATACAACAACCGCTACGGCTATGAAGGAGGCAACCCGGAACTGCGCCCGGAACAGATACACAACATAGAAGTAACCGGCGTATACAGCTGGCTGAACATTTCTGCCGGCTATAAATACTACAAGGATGCGATAATCTGGACACGTGGATTATACCAGAACAAGGCTATTGCCTTTACCGCAGCCTACAACTATGACCACTCAGAGCTGTACTATGCCTCTGTCGTCGCCTCTCCTAAGTTCAAATGGTATCAGCCTACGGCAGAAGTAAGCTACCTGCAACAGAACTTCCATGCACCGGATGATGATGGCTCGCTGGTGAAGAACAAACCAGCTGTAACATTCTCTCTGCTCAACCAGTTTGCCTTCTCCAAGACCTTCATGGGCAGGTTGCACTTCCGGACGCGCACAAAACTTTACGACGGCTTCCAGAAAGTAAACGGCTTTGCAAGCCTGAACCTGGCTTTACGCAAGTCATTCTGCAACGAACGCCTCATATTTTCCATTTCTGCAAACGACATCTTCGATTCCATGCGGGAGCGATGGGCTCTTAACGGTTATGGCACCACGATGGACAAGGACTGCAACACCTATTCCCGCTCCGTCTCACTGACCGTTACCTATAACTTCAATGCCAAGCGAAGCAAGTACAAGGGAACAGGCGCGGGAAATGCGGAGAAGAGCCGGCTGTAAAACAAGCTTAGCCGTAATCACGAGTCGACAACAGTGCCGCCAGGGCTTTGCAATCCCATTACAAAGCCCTGGCGGCACTGTTGCCGGGCATGGCAATCCCTTCCCCCTCTGCGCACCGTACCTGTCCTTTGTTCTACAAGGTTACAGAACACCTATTACAGGTTCTTCCGTTAAATACATAGACTGGAAATAGAATAAAGGGCTTATACACTTTCAGGGGATGCCTCTCCAAAAACGGATGGTCTTACAAAGGAGGATAAACTGAAAGATAAAATTCAGAAAAAAAGGAACAGATACGATGCCTGTCCAGCAGCATGTCTTTACGCCTCCTACAAACAACTGGTTGTCATATCATCGGTGTTTGTAAACATTTTTATGCTGTTCAAAGCTGACACATGCTCTTCTGGCTCCTGAAAGATGCCTGATTGACTTGCAACAGGTGCCCTTTCAGCGTGTTACCAACGCCCTTTTGAAGTCCAATCAAGCACCTTTTACAAACGACTTAATAACCAGCTGATTGACTGCTGGTTACGAACTTGCTTTTTGTATGTGTCTTTTATTTTTGCAGATGATTCGTTTGAAATTATGTAATGACTTTTCAAAATCTTGTCAGTATTCTCAACGTATTAAAATGAAAAGGCTTTTAAAAACATCCGCGCATTGAACGTGACTATTCCAAATACATCTTCGTCTCTACTGCACTCACGCCCTACCTACAATATTCCCACGGCATCTACCTGCAGGAACAGCTGGAAGCAGGCCCTGTGAAGCTGCTGCTGGGCATCCGACAAGAGTTCTTCACCGATGTGCTTGATTACAAAACGGATAAAGAGACACATACGACACAGCACGCTTTCATCCCACGCATCGGAGCCGTCGTGTCCGTCTGCAAGAATCTTAACGTATATGGTGCGTGGGTAAAGGGATTCGAACCGCAGAGTGCTGCCGTGCAGGGCAATCCCAATGCGGGCGAGCCGTTCGATCCGGAGTACAGCCGGCTGCTGGAAGCAGGACTGAAAGGGGAATGGTTCGACAAACACCTCAGTACGACCCTTTCCTTCTTCCATCTCCAGAAAAGCAACACGCTCTACAATGCCAACGACGCCGGCAATCCTGAACTGTTGGAACAGGTGGGAGAAGAGACTTCAAAAGGTATAGAACTGGACGTAGCGGGCTTCATTCTCCCTAACTGGAGCATCGTTGCCAATTATGCCTACACCCATGCTGCCATCACAAAGACGGCGACCGACTCTGAAAAAGACTATGGCATGCAGCGTCCTAACACACCGCGTAACGCCTTCAACATCTGGTCGAAGTATATCATTCAGACAGGAGCACTGCGTAACTTCGGGCTGGGGCTTGGACTGAATGCTGTCACGAAACGCTTCGGACAGGTCGGCAGACGCGCCAACACCATCGTCTACCCGGGTTATGGGATCCTCAATGCAGCTCTGTATTACCGTCTTCGTAACCTGCAGGTACAGCTGAATCTCGACAATGCGCTGAACAAAGTCTACTGGGTGGGGGGCTACGACAAACTCCGCTCCTTCCCCGGTGCACCACGTAACATCAAGGCAACGGTGACTTACAAGTTCTGAAAAGCAGATACCACGTCATACGGTTATAACGAAGAACGCCCTCACCCGTCCGCTGACTTTTCATCACTGCGGGCTGGTGAGGGCGTTTTCCTATACGTATTTTACAAGCAATCTGAACCCATCATATCCGTGTCCGTGCTACCTTATGACAAACTGCTTATGCTTTGACTTGACACGCTTCTCCAAAAAGGATTCTTTTCCAGGGAAAACAGAACGGTCGCTTGTGAATCCCATGCAGCTGAATACGGCATTGCGGTTGTAGACAACAAGGTCGGGACGGCTTTCCAGCTCCTGCACAAACGAGTCGGTGAGTGGTTTATCGTATATTTTGCAGTCAACCTCCATGCCACCATCGTCGGCGTAGACAATGGCGATGGGTATCGAGATGAACCAGGCAACGACCATAAACCCGATTAACCACGAGAAGGCTTCGCCCGGAGCATCCTCTTCATGAAAGATGAGCATCGTTATGAACAAGAAGAAAGACATAAAAGCGAAAGCCAATACACGCAGGGACTGCAAGAATAAGACGTGCCGGTTCTTCTTGCAAACAGCCTCTAAACCTGTTGCGCCTTCCTTTTTCTCATACTTCTTCCTGTTACCCACCCGAAACGATACACCAAGGGCGAGCAGGCAAAACAGTATAATAGCAGTGAAATCAATCATACATATAACAGCTCACCGGCAGCGTCATAACGTCTCTGACATTCCAGTGGTTCTTCCAGCAAAGTCATCCTTCTGTTTCCCTACCGACAAGAGATTCTATCCCGGAGGACGGACATCATCATACGCAACAGCTCTTTTCCATCTGTACGCATATCCGTTGATAAGCCCGCCGGCCGTCACCGTTTTCCAGACGGATCACACCGCAGTAAACAAAGCCGAGGCGGGAAAGGGCAGCCTGCATAGGCCGGTTGTCGGCATGAGTGTCGACACGGATGGAGGAGGTGAAGGCGGAACAGTAGCTGACGATGTCTGCCATGACGCCATGGACTCCTTCTACCGAAGCCACACGATGGATGACATGATAAGGTCGGTCGTCAAGCCAGCTGCCACCCTCTATATGAGAGTAGGTGGAATCGGGACCGGGAAGGAAAGCGAACGTGGCGACAGGAAGACCGTCTTCATACAACAGGTAAGAGCTGCCCCGCGCGATGTCCTCTGCGATCTTCTCCACCGGCGGATATGCGGGCGGCCACTGGTGAGGATTGCCGGCAGCAATCATCTTCGCCCTGCCCTGCTGTATGAGCCGCATCACAAGTGGAAGATCATCCTTCACAGCTCTGCGGACAGTACGGCCGGCGGGCAGTTTCACAGCACTTTCTTTTGTCATAAGGATTCCTCTTTAATCTGGTTGCAATGCAAAAGTACAAAGAAATATCTAACATTAAGTTCCAATAATGCTTAAATATCATACAAAAAGTCAGAAGCAGGGAAGCGGACGAAAGGAAAAGTATGAAAAATAGTATGCAAAATAATTGCGAATGATAAAATTAATGTGTATTTTTGCCCACAGAATCGAATACTAATTTCTAAAAACCTATAACAATGGAAAATAACCTTTTCAAGCATTCAGCCAACAGACTGGAAGCACACTTGGGCAAAGACGCACACAAGTTTACGAAGGAGGACATCAAACAGGTTGTCAGCGACCTGAACATCCGGATGGTCAACTTCATGTATCCTGCCGGTGACGGACGGCTGAAGACCTTGAACTTCATGCTGCACACACCGGAATATCTGGAGACCATCCTTACCAACGGTGAACGCGTCGACGGGTCTTCCCTCTTCAGCTTCATCGCCGCAGCCAGCAGCGACCTTTATGTCATGCCGCGTTTCTCGACGGCATTCGTTGATCCGTTCTCGGAGATTCCTACGCTCTGTATGCTCTGTTCGTTCTTCGACCGTGACGGCAATCCACTGGCATCTTCCCCGGAATATACGCTTCACAAGGCCATGGCTGCCTTCAGGAAGGTGACAGGTATGGAATTCCATGCCATGGGCGAACTGGAATACTATGTGATCCGTGACGATGAGGGCGTTTTCCCTGCCGACGACCAGCACGGCTACCACGAGAGTTCTCCCTTTGCTAAAAGCAATGACTTCCGTATGCGTGCCATGCAGCTGATTGCCGAATGCGGCGGCAAGATCAAGTACGGACATTCCGAGGTGGGCAACTTCGTCGAGAACGGTCGCTGCTACGAGCAGAACGAAATCGAGTTCCTGCCTGTTGCTGCTAACGAGTGTGCAGAACAGCTGCTCCTTGCCAAATGGATCATCCGCAGCTTGGGCTATGAAGAGGGACTTGATGTTACATTCGCACCGAAGATTACCGTGGGCAAAGCCGGTTCGGGTATGCACATCCACATGCGTATCATGAAGGACGGAAAGAACATGATGCTCGACCATGGAAAGCTGTCTGTTGATGCTCGCCGTGCCATCGCCGGTATGATGGATCTGGCAGAGAGCATCACGGCTTTCGGCAACAAGAATCCGACCTCTTACTTCCGTCTCGTTCCACACCAGGAAGCTCCGACGAATGTCTGCTGGGGCATGAGCAACCGTTCGGTACTGGTACGTGTGCCACTGGGCTGGACTTCCGGCGAGGATATGTGCCACAAGGCAAATGAGACAGAACCGCTCACAGCACGCGACTACTCAGGCAAGCAGACCGTAGAGATGCGGTCGCCGGATGCTTCGGCTGACATCTACCAGCTGCTGGCGGGTCTTTGTGTTGCCTGCCGCCATGGCTTCGAGATGGCGAATGCAGAGGCTGAAGCCGAGCGTACCTTTGCTGACGGCGACATCCACGACCCGAAGAATGCCGAGCGTTATGCCACACTGGCCCAGCTGCCTGACAGCTGTGCCGCATCAGCCGACTGTCTGGAGCGTCAGCGCAAGGTCTACGAGGAGTACGACGTCTTCTCTCCGGCCATGATCGACGGCATCATCAAGCAGCTCCGTGCCTTCAACGACCGCACACTGCGTCAGGAAATCGAAGGCAAGGAGATGATGATGGAGCAGCTCGTCCGCCAGTACTTCCATTGCGGATAAACTCAGAAAGACAAGTCCTATCCTTTATAACGAATCCCAGGCAACAGAAGCGTTACCTGGGATTTTTCTTCCACATCCTTCTTATTGCCTTATCCCCTTATTCATTAGACATAATGTACCGATAAAGCTCCCGTATGTAGATAGGTTCTCTAAATAAATTAATGTTTGAAGTTGGCATACACTTTGCATTCTTAACAAAAAGGCTTATACGGATTAAAGTTTATTGAGAAATTATGAGTTTACTGGAAATCTTAAACCACAGAAGAGCTGTCAGGCATTTCGACCCGGACAAACCGCTCGACAATGCGGTTGTAAAGAGGTGTATAGAACAGGCCACCTTAGCCCCGACAAGTTCTAATATGCAGCTTTGGGAAGCTTATCATGTCACGGACAGGAATGTATTGGAGAAATTGTCTCATGCCTGTCTGGACCAGCTGACAGCACGTTCGGCACAGCAGATTGTCGTATTTGTCACCCGACAGGATCAATACAGGCAGCACGCACAGGCGGTACTTGCATTTGAGAAGGACAATGTCAGAAGCAACAGTCCGGCCGGAAAACAGGGGAAACGCATCAGGAAGCAGGAACTGTATTATACGAAGCTGATCCCCTTTGTCTATTCGCGCTTCTTCGGTCTGCTGGGACTTTTCCGCAAATCCCTGGCACAGTCCATAGGTCTGTTCCGTCCCATAATGCGGCAGGTGAGCGAAGGAGACATACGTGTCAGCGTACACAAGAGCTGTGCCCTGGCTGCCCAGACTTTCATGCTGGCAATGAGTGAGGCCGGATATGATACGTGTCCGCTTGAAGGGTTTGACAGCCGGCTGGTGAAAAAGGCTCTGCATCTGCCTTATGATACGGAAATCAACATGGTCATTACCTGTGGTGTCCGTATGCCGGACGGTGTCTGGGGAGAACGTTACCGCCGTCCATTTGAAGAAACTTACCATCTGGTTTAGCCTTCAGGCCCTGTCTGCCTTTATAAAGGGGGAGAGAAGTTTTTATCCGCATCCGTCATACCTTTCAGAGAAAAAACGTATCTTTGCAGATAATCTGAACAAGACACAATGGATAAGGACTTAAAAGACTTGAGAATCGCTGTCGCCGGGACCGGCTATGTCGGTCTCAGCATCGCCACGTTATTAAGCCAGCACCATCGGGTGGTGGCTGTTGACGTGATAAAGGAAAAGATCGACCTGATCAACAGCCGCCGTTCCCCAATCCAAGACGACTATATCGAACAGTATCTGGCCGAAAAGGAACTGAACCTCACGGCGACGTTGGACGCTGAGGCGGCCTACAGGAATGCCGACTTCGTCGTCATTGCCACACCGACGAACTATGACCCGGTAAAGAACTACTTTGACACACGTCATGTCGAGGAGGTCATTGAGGTGGTAATGAAGGTGAATCCAGAGGCTGTCATGGTGATCAAGTCGACAATCCCTGTAGGCTATACGGAGAACATCCGGGCTAAATATAAATGCGACAACATCCTCTTTGCACCAGAGTTTTTGCGTGAGAGCAAGGCACTCTACGACAACCTTTACCCCAGCCGTATCATCGTCGGCCGTCCGGACGGCGACGAGCGACTCGACCGTGCGGCGCATCTCTTTGCCCGATTGTTACAAGAAGGAGCCGTCAGGCAGGACATCCCTACCCTCTTCATGGGACTTACCGAAGCAGAAGCCGTAAAGCTCTTTGCTAATACCTACCTGGCCTTGCGTGTAAGTTACTTCAACGAACTGGACACATACGCCGAGGTGAAGGGACTTGATACTTCGAATATCATCCAAGGTGTCTGCCTTGATCCACGTATCGGATCTTTCTATAACAACCCATCATTTGGCTATGGCGGATATTGCCTGCCGAAAGATACGAAGCAGCTGCTTGCCAATTATGCGGACGTCCCCGAGAATCTTATCCAGGCGATTGTGGAAAGCAACCGCACACGCAAGGATTTCATTGCCGACCAGGTGCTGCACACAGCAGGCTATTATGACTATTATGACCGGGGCGACTATAACCCAGATGAAGAGAAGGAATGTATCATCGGCGTCTACCGCCTGACAATGAAGTCGAACAGTGACAACTTCCGCCAGAGTTCCATTCAAGGAGTGATGAAGCGTATCAAGGCCAAGGGAGCACAGGTCATCATCTATGAGCCGACACTGGAAGACGGTGCCACTTTCTTCGGCAGCCTTGTCGTCAACGACCTCCCCGCCTTCAAGCAGCGTTGCCATGCCATCATCGCCAACCGCTACGATAAATGTCTTGACGATGTGAAAGAGAAAGTATATACAAGAGATATATTCAGACGGGATTAATTCTCCTTTCATCCATAAAAGAACAAGCACTGAATGAGTACTCATTTGGTGCTTTTTCATTTTTCTTTTTGTATATGGTACCAAGTGAGCAGCCATTGGGTGCTTTTTATGGAGGAAAGTCTTAAACGCTAAAAGGGCTTGTTTCACAACAAGCCCATTTATAATACAAAAACATTATGAAATAATTTATTTCGCGAACAAGATTATCATTTAATAATTATGGCTTATGTCGCACGCTTACAAGTACGACACTTGCGTTCACAGTACCGCTCGCACTGCACACGTATATCATAGCCCAGCATCGCACCGAGGATGAAGTCCTCCTCCGGCGATAGCTGGTTGAGAGGTTTCGTCACCATCAGCCGGATGGCGTCCAGACATTCCTGACGGCCGAAGAAGAGATTCATGCGGTCGTGCCCCACCGGCTGGATAAGGTAAGGGATGTTCTGATGTTCGAGCCGGAGCGTAGCGAATGATTCGTACTTCTTGTTGCAAGTGTACAGAACCATCTGCCGCACACCTTTCTGGTACTCGTAGATGTGATTCATCAACACTTTCATGTCGGCGGTCATCATATCTGTCATCATAGTGATCCCTCCCGGATATGGTTAGAATATAAGACGGTTCTCCCGGCTGCGGCTTACAATGCCGGCTTGATAGCCTCCAGCCATGCATCGATACGGCCCTCGGTCTTGTCGTCCTCGTTTACATCGTCCAATGCCAGCCCTACGAACTTCCCGTCTACCACAGCCTCGCTGTCGTCGAAGGCATATCCGTCCGTTGACACGCCCGGGAGGATGTTCGCCCCCTGTGCAGCATCGTAGAGTTCCTTCATGCCGCCGCAGAATGTATCTGAATAGCTTTCAGCATCGCCACAGCCGAAAATCGCCACGGTCTTGCCGGAGAGATCAGCACCTTTCAGTACGTTGACACCATCATACCAGTCGTCCTGCAGTTCACCTGCACCCCATGTGGAAGTACCGAGAAGCAGGTTGTCATTCTCTGCGATGGTATCTGCCGAGAAGTCTGCAACGTTAATGGTCTCAACGCCGAGCTTCTCGGCGATGGTGTTTGCAATGCTTTCACATGTACCGGTTGATGAACCGTAAACAACAATTGTCTTCTTCATATTTCTGTTACTGATTTAATATTCTTGTTTGTTTATTTTTTACGTCTGCAAAGATACGATGAAAAAACATCACCTGCAATACCTAAAAATGATGGTTTATGGAAAATACCTACTTTTAGGGAGCGGAAATCACCGTTTTACGAACTTCCTGCCATTCCAGATGTAGATTCCCTTGGGGAGATCTTCCATGGAAGTGTCCACGCACCGGCCATCCAGAAGATAAATGCGCGCGTCTTCCTGTCTTCTTTTTCCATGATCGTCGACCTCCCTGATGTCCGCTGCCTTTCTACGCAGCACTTCCTGCAAGCCGGCCTTGACGTCAATCTGCCCATACCCGTAGAGGTTGTTCGGATAGGCAAGCGACGTGTCATAATGCGTGCAGGTCTTCGAGAAGATGTCCAGACAGTCGGCAGGGGTCAGCCGGGGATCAGCCTGCAGCCACAGTGCGATGGCACCCGTCACGACCGGCGCCGCCATGGACGTACCGGCATCGGCATTCCATGCGTAGGTGCGTCCGTTGTAATCGAAGTGGCGCACGTCGCTCTGCACAGGGCCGTTTATGTTCTTCGGATTGCTGATGAAGAAGGTGCTGTAAGAAGAGATGATGTTCTGTCCCGGTGCCATGACATCGGGCTTCGTGCGGCCGTCCAGCGTGGGTCCCATGGCGGAGAAGGGTGTCCGCACACCGTGCTGGCCATTATCATATACCTTCCGTTCGCCGAGATAATTGACGAAACTGGTGCGGTAGCCAGTCGCACCGACACAGATTACGTCGGGCGAACTGGCCGGCGAAAAGACCGTACGGCTGCAGTCTCCCGCATCAAGTCCCGGGTCGAGCGCGTGAGGGAACAGATAGCCCGACGTGCGATAGAGCTCCACGTCAGCCTCCCTGCCCACCACCTGGAGAGACACGCACGGACTGTCGCCTATGCCGGAGGCGCTGCTCAGCAGAAGGTCGTAGGCGGTCTCGCCGGCACCATAACAGCTGGGATATGCCAGCACCTGCCATACATACTTCTTGCCGTCTATCACCGCCGAGTCGGCAAGGAGCGAGTCGCGAGCCGCACAGACATCCGCCGTAGAGACCTCCAGCACCAAAGGGGAGTCCGCCTTATTATATAAGGTCAGCCGGAATGCAAAAGGTTTCCCGGACTTTGCCGTGCAGCCTACCCTGTTCGGGTTGCCCTTGACAAACGCCCCGGCACGCTCCTGTCCTGCCGGCTTATGTATGTAGGTGTTCCGTGCGCCGTCGTTCCCGGCAGACGAGACGATGATGTGCCCGGGACCTGTCATGGCGGAAAGCAGCTGGTAATACAGCTGGTCGTCGCCATGGAAGTCCTGGTGGCTGCCTTCGCTGAAGTTGATGACACAAGGCTGGTGATGGCGGTCGGCATAATCGAAGATGTACTTGAAACCGAGCGCATCCGTGGCGTAGGTGTACTTGTAGTAGTCCTTCGGATCGATCAGCGAGGCATTGTCCGCCGCATTGTCGACCAGCACCAGGTCGGCATCGCAGGCCATGCCACGATAAGGCGAAACCACCCCGTTGCCCTCCGCTCCGCCGCCGGCCGCTATCCCCGCCGTATGCGTGCCGTGTGTCTGCGTCTCGCCGTCAACGGCATGACCGATTCCGAGCAAGGCCTCCTGCCCGACGTAATCCCGCCCGACGTAAAGGCTTGAACCCAGTGTGTCACGCGACAGCTGGTCCCACATTGCCTTGATGCGGTAACGGCTCATGTCCGTAGAATAGAAGTTGGGATGCGTCAGGTCGAAACCAATGTCCTGCACGCCTACGACGACCCCGCGTCCCGTATAAGCCGCGGACAGTCCGTCCCCGGCATGGACAGGCTCTGCATTGACCACTAAACGTGTGGTATCCATCTGCACGCTGCACCGGCCGCCTGTCTCGATGCGGCTCACCTGCCGGCTGCAGGACAGCCGTCCGAGCACATCCAGCGGGATGGCGGCAATGCTGATGTCCCCCACCCGGGCCAGTTCCTTACAGCCGTATCGGCGCAGCACTTCCGCCGCATTGCCGTCGATGCGCACGAAAGCCGTCAGCAGCCTTTCATCCCCCTGCCCCCGGGTGAGCTGCCGGACGGCGAGTGCGGAGGCCATCGCCTCACGTACAAAGGGCGACATCTTCTCATAGCGGGGACGCTGTGCGCTGATCCCGGGTGTCATGGAAAGGAACAGGAAAAAATACAGGATTCGTCTCATTTGCATTTGTATATATCGTTTTTTAGACAGATTCATCCGTGCCCGTCTTTCCTCTGAACGACAGCCAACAGCACAGGGTTCTCCCCTGCGGTCGTCGGTCCGTCGGAAAGTCTGCTGCAAAGGAACAAAAAATAAATGAACCCTGCAAGTAAAACTCCCCCACCGGCAAACCGAAAACATTGAACTACACGGGAGCCGGATTCCCAGGCGTTGGGAACAGGACTCCCAGACGTTGGGAACAGGATTCCCAACGCATTGGGAACAGGATTCCCGGGCGTCGGGAACAACCGTCCCAGGACTCAGGGGCATTTGCTTAATGCAGTCTAATGTCTGGGGGTGACTGTCTTCCGTTTTACTTTCAAACTTGGTTGACGGCTGCAAGCATCAGCGGAGACAGCACCGCAGACACGAAAAAGGCTACAGACCGGCAGCCCGGTCCGTAGCCTTGATATGTTTTTGTATAAAGTCCTGCTTCTGCAAGGAACAGGGAGCAGCCTGGTTACTTGTTCAGGCCACGGTTGTTCAGCGTGACGTTGAGAAGCTTGACGTACTCACGATACTGGCGGTTGTTCAGAATATAGTGCATATAAGAAAGATCCTTCTTGATGGCCTCGTTCACCTTCGCCTCACGCTCGGAGCTGTCGGCAACAGAAGCGTTCATCATCTCGGTGGCAAATGTACGGTTGATGTCCTCAACGGCGTCGATCTGGTCCTGGTTAAGATTCAGGGCACGGCTCAGGGCATATGTGCTCACATTGAACTTATATGCGTTGGCGTTTGCAGCGTTGTTGTCGTTCTCACCGGCTGCGAAAGCCATTGTCATGCTCATTACTGCTACTACTGTCAATACAATCTTCTTCATAATCATTTTCCTTTCTTAATCATGATGAGCAACCCAATGGGGAAACTCGTTGTTATCCTAATTAACTGTAACTTTTATCTCTTTTTCGCTTGCAAAGTTACAAGACAATCAGGTTCTGACATAGCTTTCCGTCACTTTTCATCCGTTTTCTCTTATATTTTTGACACACGTCAAGACGTTTGATTTATATCAGCAGGCCGTATCCGACTTCCTCTTACGGGACGTATGCAGAAGAACCCGGAAAAAGAAAACGATCAGCACGCACCCTTTTCTCACTTTAAATCCTTACCTTTGCAGAAGACAAACGACCAAGGCAGGTTCTGAAAATTGCCTCGGAGGGATTTCAGCCTTTCAGGCGGGCAGATTCAGCTTTCTCCTTGAAAGAGCATGGCGGATCATGCACCTGGAAGAGGAAGCGGAAGATGCCGCATGACAGCAGCACGGAAAGGGTGGACGATGTCCCCGTCGAAGACAGACCAACGTGGAATTTTCAGAACATACCTTAACATTAAACAAGCAATAATGGAGAATAACACACACCGGCTCATCGTAGTCAGCTACGAGCTATACAGTGTAGAAAACGGTCAGGAACACTTCATCGAGAAGACAGAGGAACAGAAACCCATGCAGTTCTATACTGCCTGCGAAATGGCACTGCCGGCTTTCGAGCAGGAAATCGTGAAATACGGAAAGGATACCGACTTTGAATTTTCGCTCACCAAGGAGCAGGCCTACGGCGAACACGATGCGAAGAGCGTACTGGCTCTCGACAAGGAGACCTTCTCCCATGATGGCGTGTTCGATTCAAAGAACATTTACAAGGATGCCGTCGTACCGCTGCAGAACGAGCAGGGACATCGCTTCCTGGGCAAGGTGCTGGAGGTCTCGGACGACAAGGTGACCATCGACCTCAATCATCCCCTCGCCGGGAAAGACCTTCAGTTCCGCGGGCACGTCATCGAGAACCGCCCGGCAAGTGATGCGGAAGTCAAAGGCTTCTTCGAGCAGATGAGCCAGCATCACTGCGGGGGCTGCGGAGGAGACTGCAACTGTGGAGGCGAGGGAGGCTGCAAGGACGAGGGAGGCTGCAAAGGCAATTGCAGCTGCCACTGACCCCCTTAATCCTCTCTCATGCCCCGCCTCTCCGCCGGAAGCCCCGGAGGGGAGACACCCCTGTCACACAGCCCACTCTTATGAACACATTCGGAAAACTCTTCACACTGACCACCTTCGGCGAGAGCCATGGCGCAGCCGTGGGCGGTGTCGTCGACGGGATGCCGGCCGGTATCCCCGTCGATACCGCCTTCATCCAGCATGAGCTGAACCGTCGCCGGCCGGGGCAGAGCCGTATCACGACAGACCGCAGGGAAGCAGACCGGGTGGAGCTGCTGAGCGGCGTGTTCGAGGGGAAGTCTACCGGTGCACCGATCGGATTCCTCGTCCGCAACACGAACCAGCATTCAAAGGACTACGACGACATCCGCAACCTCTTCCGTCCCTCCCACGCCGACTATACCTATTACAGCAAGTACGGCATCCGCGACCACCGAGGGGGCGGACGTGCCTCCGCACGCATCACGCTGTCCCGGGTAGTGGCAGGTGCTCTGGCCAAACTTGTACTGCGGCAGCTGGACATCAGCATCACAGCCTACACCTCACAGGTCGGCGACATACAGCTCGACAGAGACTGCCGCCGGTACGACCTCAGCCGCATCGAATCGAACCCCGTCCGCTGCCCCGACCCCGGGAAAGCCAAGGAGATGGAAGCACTCATTGCACAGGTAAAACAGGAGGGTGATACCATCGGCGGTGTCGTCACCTGTGTCGTCAAAGGCTGTCCTGCTGGGCTGGGCGAACCGGAATCGGGGAAACTGCATGCACTGCTGGGCGCCGCCATGCTCAGCATCAACGCCGCAAAGGGATTTGAATACGGCGAGGGCTTTGCCGGCGCTGCATGGCGGGGAAGCCAGCAGAACGACATCTTCCTGCCAGCCAAAGAAAAACCTCAAACCTCAAACCTCAAACCTCAAACCTCAAACCTCAAACTCCAGACCAACCACAGCGGCGGCATACAAGGAGGGATCAGCAACGGCGAGGACATCTACTTCCGCGTGGCCTTCAAGCCTGTCGCAACGCTGCTCATGGCACAGCAGACCGTAGACAAGGCGGGGCATCCGGTCACAATGAACGTGCGCGGCCGGCACGATCCCTGCGTACTGCCCCGTGCCGTCCCCGTCGTCGAGGCGATGGCCGCCATGACGATACTTGACGCACTGCTGATAAGCAGGACAAACAGACTTTAGACAGAAAAGGAACAATACATACGGGCATACTGCCGCCATGAACCTGACACTTCAGGCATATTACCGTCGGGGAAAAGAAAAACAGCCGGATGACTGTCCAGGTCACCCGGCTGTTTTCTCCTATGGGACAGGCACTGAAATCCACCTTATTACAGCATTCTCCCTTGATACCGAAGGCACCGCAAGGACATCACCTGGCAGATTCTTTCCTGCGCAACAAAGCGGAGATGCTCCCTGTTTCCGGACGGTTCAGTCCAAGGCCTTTATAAACGCCTTCAGCGCCGACCCGCCGTCAAGCGACGGAGCATAGGCCTCAAGGATGTTCAGACGTGCATTGCCGCCCCTGCGCTTCAAGTCTTCTGCGGTGTTCAGCACACAGATGTCCCCTGCCAGACCGCAGACATCAATCTGTTCTATCCCCAAGGCACGGACCAGCCGGCTTATCACATCCGCCGAACTTTCGTTCTGCATGATGGAATACTCATCCTTCTGGATGCTGTCGCCCTTATACAGCAAGGTGAAACCGCCCTTCGACTCGTTGAGCGCAGCCAATAACGGTTCCCATATCGCTGCACCGGCAGAATGCTGCACACAATGACGGGGCCACCGCCCACCCTCTTCGGCAAAAGAGCAGTGATGATAAGGGTGCCAGTCGGACGTGACGATCTTCACGGCATATTCATCACCATGTGCCTTTACATACTCTGCGAGTGCATCCATTGCCCCGGCGGCACCTTTCACGGGAAGTGAACCACTGATAAAATCAACCTGCGGGTCGACGATCAACAACATCTTCTTCATTCAATGTAATCTTTTTACTATAAAGAAATATCCTGGAAAATCCACGCCGGCATACCGGTACGGAAAGCCCGTCAGCCTCTGGTGTCCTCCTGCCTCTATGCGGCCTCTTCAGCTACCTCCTCCGGCAGTAAAGTCAGCCATACCCTCGCCGGGAAGAAAGCCGGGACTTGTCCGCTGAAGAAGCTGAAGGCATCAAGGGGGGAGTTCTCCAGGCATTGCCGTCACCTTTTACGAACTCATGCAAGACAGTTGATGATTTCCGTGACAGATTTGCAACCATGACGATCAAGCCAGTCACTGATGCCGTCACGCACCTTGATTGTCACCCGGGGATCAAGGAAATTTGCCGTCCCTATCTGGACCGCCGTCGCCCCTGCCATGAGGAACTCGATGGCGTCTTCGGCCGTAGAAATCCCTCCTAACCCGATGACGGGAATCTTGACAGCCCTTGCCACATCGTTGACCATACGGACAGCAACAGGCTTTACAGCAGGGCCGCTCAATCCGCCGGTGCGGATGCTCAGCTTCGGACGACGGTGCTCAATGTCAATCGCCATGCCCATGAGGGTATTGATCAGGGATACGGAATCGGCTCCCTCGTCTTCACAGGCACGTGCTATGCCGGCTATGTCCGTGACATTTGGCGACAGCTTCACAATCAAGGTCTTGTGATAGCGTGCCCGTACAGCCTTCACGATGGAGGCCGCTCCGGCACAGGTCACCCCGAAAGCCATTCCTCCCTCCTTGACATTCGGGCAGGAAATATTCACCTCAATGGCAGGAATCCCGTCCAGCACATCAAGCCGCCCGGCCGTCTCCGCATACGACTCCGGGGAGTCTCCGCTCACGTTGACGATCATATTAGTGTCAATATCCTTTATCTCGGGATAGATGTGTCCGATGAAATAATCCACCCCCTTGTTCTGCAAACCCACACAATTTAGCATCCCCTGAGGAGTCTCTGCCATACGTGGATAGTCGTTTCCCTCACGTGGCTTCAGCGTCGTACCCTTGACGATGATGCCCCCGATCTGGTCCAACGGCACGAAGTCGGCGAACTCAAGGCCATAACCGAAAGTACCGCTGGCCGTCATCACGGGGTTCTTCAAGCGCAAATCATTTATCTTTACATTCAAATCAGCCATGCAATAATCATTTTATTTTCTGTGTGGTGATGTTCGGACTAATAAATGTTAATATCCTGTATTATAGTTTCT
>ERZ773006.142-NODE-142-length-40663-cov-12.3838_pt1 | contig 40663 bp, 26 predicted proteins | sample MGYA00580843_ERZ773006 | MGnify/ENA primary metagenome ERZ773006 (study PRJEB29015, sample SAMEA2738011) | human oral metagenome | biome: human oral; feature: human-associated habitat; material: dental | place: China | collected 2052 ...
AAAGTCGGGGCTTTGTGCATAAAAAAGAGGATGTGTACATTTTGACACACCCTCTCTTCTCGTATCGGCGCCCGTCGCTGCCGGCCTCTCTGTCAGGCGGTCTGCCGGATGCGGATGCGGTCGGGGCGGATCGGGAGAATCGCCCCGGCCAGACCGACGTTCATTCCCCGGAGGTACAGGCTGTAAGCCCCTGGGCGTACACCCTCCGTCAGGTTCCTGCAGCAGCCGCTTCCGGAGGCTCCCGGCATCCTCCGGAAGTCCCCTCCGCACGGACTTTACAGAACAAACCTTAAGCGTTTTTTGCAAGTTTTTATTTCCTTATCTGAAGGAAAAAGTGTATCTTTGCATACCATAAGACAATCTAACGAAAAATGGCAGAAAATCAAGAAAACGAGAATAATTACTCCGCCAGTAACATCCAGGTCCTCGAGGGGCTGGAGGCCGTACGCAAGCGTCCTGCCATGTATATTGGCGACATCAGTGAAAAGGGACTCCACCACTTGATCAACGAGACCGTCGACAACTCCATCGACGAGGCGATGGCCGGCTACTGCAAGAACATTGAGGTAAGCATCAACGAGGACAACTCCGTCACGGTCGAGGATGACGGCCGAGGCATCCCTGTAGACGAGCACAAGAAGCTCCACAAGAGTGCCCTTGAGGTCGTGATGACCGTCCTGCATGCCGGCGGCAAGTTCGACAAGGGCTCGTACAAGGTCAGCGGCGGTCTGCACGGTGTGGGTGTCAGCTGTGTGAATGCCCTCTCGTCTCACATGAAGTCGCAGGTGTTCCGAGACGGAAAGATCTACCAGCAGGAGTATGAGAAGGGGAAGCCGCTCTATCCGGTAAAGGTCGTGGGCGAGACCGACAAGACCGGTACACGCCAGCAGTTCTGGCCGGATGCCGGCATCTTCACGACGACCGTTTTCCAGTGGGACATTGTGGCGCGCCGTATGCGGGAGCTGGCATATCTGAATGCCGGCATCAAGATCACGCTTTCCGACCTGCGCCCTGACCCCGAGACCGGCAAGACCCGTACCGAGGTATTCCATGCCAAGGACGGTCTGAAGGAGTTTGTACGCTATGTGGACCGCCACCGCCAGCATCTCTTCGACGATGTCATCTACCTCAAGACCGAGAAGCAGAACATCCCTATCGAGGTGGCTGTGATGTATAACACGGACTATACGGAGAATATTCATTCCTACGTCAACAATATCAACACCATCGAAGGCGGTACGCACCTGCAGGGATTTCGCACGGCACTGACCCGTACGCTGAAGGCATACGCCGACAACGACCCGCAGATCTCCAAGCAGATAGAAAAGGCTAAGATCGAGATTGCCGGCGAGGACTTCCGTGAGGGACTGACTGCCGTTATCTCCATCAAGGTGGCAGAACCGCAGTTCGAGGGACAGACAAAGACCAAGCTGGGCAACAGCGAGGTTTCCGGAGCCGTACAGCAGGCGGTCGGCGAAGCGCTGTCAAACTATCTGGAGGAGCATCCGAACGAGGCGAAGTTGATCTGCAACAAGGTCATCCTTGCCGCCACGGCACGTGTAGCGGCACGCAAGGCACGTGAGAGCGTCCAGCGCAAGAACGTGATGAGCGGCGGCGGTCTGCCCGGCAAGCTGGCCGACTGTTCCAACAAGGATCCGAAAGACTGTGAGATATTCCTCGTCGAGGGTGATTCCGCCGGCGGTTCTGCCAAGCAGGGGCGCGACCGTTACACACAGGCCATCCTCCCGCTCCGCGGTAAGATACTGAATGTGGAGAAGGTGCAGCGTCACCGTGTGTTCGAGGCCGAATCCGTCATGAACATCATCCAGTCCATCGGTGTCCGTTTCGGTGTAGAGGATGAAGGCGACTTCGAGGCGAATACCGACAAACTCCGCTACGACAAGATCATCATCATGACCGATGCCGATGTCGATGGCTCGCACATCGACACCCTGATCATGACCCTCTTCTATCGCTATATGCCGAAGGTCATCGAGCAAGGACATCTGTACATCGCCACCCCGCCGCTCTACAAGTGTACCTACAAGAAGGTGAGCGAATACTGCTACACAGACCAGCAGCGACAGGCTTTCCTCGACAAGTACGGAAACGGGGTCGAAGACGGAAAGACCATCCACACCCAGCGTTACAAGGGTCTCGGTGAGATGAATCCGGAACAGCTGTGGGAGACGACCATGGATCCCAAGACCCGTCTGCTGAAACAGGTAACGATCGAGAATGCCGCTGATGCCGACGAGATCTTCTCCATGCTGATGGGAGACGACGTAGAACCCCGCCGCGAGTTCATAGAGAAGAATGCCACCTACGCCAACATCGACGCATAGACCAAGGCTGAATCCCATGTGGCAGCAGGTCTGGCAAGTAAATGTGTGTAGCCTGACGGTGTGTAAGGCGGCCCGCTGACAAAGACAGGTGCAGAGCCGACCGGCATATAGCGGGAGACGGACGAAGATGGGCACAAGGCTGACCGGTATATCCACCGGAGAGTGACAAGGGAGCATGACAGCAGAACTTGTCACAAAAGGCTCTCCTCCTCACGAAACAGGGAGGAGAGCTTTTGTTTGAGGTGTTTTCTCATTGCCTGCCATTGTCTTGTCATCGCTTGTCACTGCCTATCCCCGCTTGTTATCGCCTATCCCCGCCTATCACATCCTATTTCAACAAAGAAAAATGAACAGAAACATAAGACTCACCGAAGTGGATGTCGCCCATGCAAAGCGTATCTACCCGGAAGGTGAATACATTGACAACGACCTGATACTCTTCGAGGACATCGCGAAGGTATCGCTTCCGGAAAATTCCTCCCGGATGAAGTCGCTCTTCCTTGCGCTCTGCACCGGCGGAAAGGCGCAATACACCGTAGATACGAAAGCGCATGAGGTAGAGGCCGGAGACGTGATCATCATCAGTGAGGGACAGGTCGTCGGCGACTACAGACTGTCATGCGACTGCAGGGGGATTGCGCTCATCCTGTCGTATGACTTCTTCCAGAATATTGTCAGCGGCATCCACGAACTCTCCGCCCTCTTCCTCTTCGCACGGACCCATCCCGTCTTTCACCTCAATCCGGACCAGACAAAGGCGTTGGAAGACGACATCCGCCACATCCGGCAGAAGGTCACAGACACGGGACACCGCTTCCGCCGCGAACTGGTGATGACGATGCTCAAGGCTCTGATCATCGACATGAGTAATGTCATCTACCGCTTCCAGCAGACAGGTGACGAAAGCCAGATGCGTTCCGAGGTCATCTTCCGCAATTTCATCCAGGCTGTTGAGAAGAATTACCGTACGGAACGCCGTGTCAGCTGGTATGCCAAGCACCTGTGCATCACATCGAAATACCTCTCAGAAACGGTACGTACCGTCAGCAGGCGGACACCCAGCGAATGGATTGACTCTTACGTCACACGTGAACTGCGCGTCATGCTGAAAAACAGCACGATGAGCATCAAGCAGATTGCCGATGAGATGAATTTCGCCAATCAGAGTTTTATGGGAAAATATTTTAAGGAACACGTAGGGATGAGTCCGTCGCAGTTCAGGAAGAGCTGACGAGTAGACAAGTCAGCAAGTCGATACTGACGGTGGAACCCGGAGAACTTGTCTTCCAGACTGCCAGCCGGTCTATCCGTCAACCTGCCAGCAGTCGTGCCACCTCGCACAACTCTTCATACCACTCTCTGCCGAATCTGCGGATGAGCGGTTCCTTCAAGAACTTATAAAGGGGAAGATCCAGTTCTTCTCCTTTTTTTCGTGCATCAGCACAGATGCGCCATCGATGGTAATTGATTCCACAGGTGCCGTTGCCGAAGTCCTTCACACGGATCGGATACAACGAGCAGGAAATGGGCTTTACGAAGCCGGTCTTTCCGTTGCGGTAGGAACGTTCCAGCGCACAAAGGCAGCAGTCATGCTCATAACAGGTGAAAACACAGTCCTTACCACTGACGATGCTCGTCACCAACTCGCCCTCCTCATCGGTATAAGCCACCCCCTGCCGATCGATGACAGACTGCCCGGAGGCAGACAGGTCGCCCCAGACTGCATCCAGGGCATTCTCAATCTCCAACGTTTCGTCCATGGTGACCGGCGCACCGGCATCCCCCTCAACGCAACACTGACCATGACATTTGTCAAGGTCGCAGCAGAACTTCACCGTAAGAATGTCCGGCGAGACAAGAACATTGCCCACCATGAATATATGATCATACGTATTGCCCATCTTTCTTTTCGCTAAATTATTTCATTATCCACCGTTCTTTACCGTTCACCGGACAGCCTTTTTCTCTCCGCAGTACAGCCATTCCAAATTCTTTTCTTGAAAAAAAAATATTTCTTTTCACGAGAATAAATATTTCTTTCCATGAAAATAAATTTTTATCACCATGAAAAGAACTCTCTCTCTGCACAGCATCTTAAAGTTCAGAAAGGATGCACGGAACCTGTTACCCCTATAAGCCTAACAGGCCAGATACGTCCAGTACGCTTACAGGCAAACCACCAGTCAGCCTACAAGCCTGTTCACCTGACAGCTCGTCCGCTCACGCTCATCCAGTCTACAGGCACAATTCCATTCTCCTCCAAATACTCATTGCAGTGTGTGAAATGTTCCTTTCCATCCCATTCTCCTCTACGGCGGACTGCCAAGGGAGAAGGGTGTATCGCCTTCAATACCTTGTGCCTCTTATCGTCTACGTGGATCAATCGCTCCTTGCGCTGTGCTATACGTCCCCACAGCATAAAGACGATATGCTCACGATCAGCATCCAACGCCCTGATAACGGCATCCGTAAAACGCCACCACTTGTACTTCCGATGGCTGTCAGGCTTATTCTTGTGTACGGTCAATGTCGTATTCAACAACAACACCCCTTGTTCAGCCCAGCGTGTAAGATCGCCCGAAAACTTATCGGAGCCGTCAAGACTCATCCCGAGTGCATTGTATAGAGTCCGCAACGAAGGTGGAGGCGGTGCTTTGTCAGGCACGGAAAAGCTCAGTCCCATAGCCTGACCTGGATTGAAATAAGGGTCCTGCCCCATAATGACGACCTTTACCTTGTCAAACGGACAAAGATTGAAGGCGTTGAAAATCTTATCTTCTGGCGGATAGCATGTACGGTTCTTATACTCCTCACGCACCTTTTCCACCAATTCCTTATAGTAGCGTTTATCCTCTTCGCCTTTCAGCTTCTCACGCCACGATTTTTCTAAGATCCATTCCATTGCAGTTGAACAAGCATTACCAATCAACTGGCTCGAGTCCACAAGCAGTCAGATAGGCATTACAACGTGAGAACTGGTGCTGACCGAACCACCCTCCCCGGTTTGCAGAAAGAGGTGAGGGATGTACACTCTCGAGAATACAATGACGCCGGGGGTCGATCAGAGCTTTCTTGCTGCGGGCAAAACCACCCCAAAGCATAAAGACCAGATTCTCCCGTCCATCGCTGAGTGCCTTGATGGCGGCATCGGTAAATGTGCCCCACCCTAACCGCTGGTGGCTGTTTGCAACGTGGGCACGGACAGTCAGCGTGGCGTTAAGCAGGAGAACCCCCTGCTCCGCCCAGCGCGTCAAGTCACCGGATTGACAGGCAGGCGTGCCCAGATCGGCGGCAATCTCCTTATAGATATTCTGCAATGACGGCGGGAGCGGCACACCGTCAGGTACGGAGAAACTCAACCCCATTGCCTGTCCCGGCTCATGGTAAGGGTCCTGTCCGATAATGACAACCTTCACCTTGTCGAAAGGACAGAGGTTGAATGCATTGAAAATCAGCCTGCCCGGCGGGTAGCAGGGAAACTGCGCATACTCCTGTCTCACCTGCTCTGCCAGCTGGCGGAAGTAAGGCTTCACAAACTCACCGCCCAGCCGTTGTTCCCAAGAATGTTCTATCTTTACACTCATCGTTTCGTTTCTTTCCTACAAAAGTACAATAAAGTTCCGACAAAAACAAAAAAGCCGTGCCATTCCGGCACGACTTTTATCTGTTCACGCAATCCCGCTTACTTCTTGTTCGGCTTGCACTGTTTCCTGCTGCACTTCTGTGCCTTTTTCGACTTGTCGTTGCGACAGTCTTTCTTGCAGTTCTGCTTGTCCTGCCTACAGCTTTTCTCGTCCTTCTTGCAGCAGGGTTTTGCCGGCTGCTTGTCACAGCAGGCCTTTGCATGCTTCGGACATTTCTTTGTCTGCTGACATGCCTGCTCCTGCTGGGCTTTGTCACACTTGACTACATCCTGTGCCTGTGCGGTTACTGTACAAAGACTGAATGCTACTGCGAAAGATAATGCTATTTTCTTGAATTCCATAACCTTTTGCTGTTTTAAAATTATACATTAATAACTGATTAACTCATAAAGGGGAAAACCCTTATGTTTGCAAAGGTAATAAAAAAAACAATTCCCGCCGCCCTCTTAGACCGCTGGCATTGTACTTTTTTGCTTTATTATAATATTTTCATTAATTTACAAGATCCTTTTCTGTCACGCCTAAGTCTTTACCGTACTCATCCTGCGTGAAGGGCATATCCTTGTGTTGCAATAAAAAAAGGTTCTTCCGTTCAATGCGTGGATGGTTTTCGTATAGCTAACGGAAGAGCCGAAGTGGTTCATTCAACAAAAACATAGCCAAGACCGTCGACTCTCTATCCTGTTATCCTCCTCCGATCCAAAGACCTTTTCATTTTGATACGTTGAAAAGACAGATAAGGTTTTGAAAAGTCATTACATAATTTCAAACAGATCATCTGCAAATAAAAAGAATACGTGCAAAAAAGCCGGTTTGCAACCAGCAGTCAATCAACTGGTTATTAATTCATTTTTAAATGGTGCTTAATTGGACTTCAAAAGGGCGTTGGTAACACGCTAAGAGAGCACCTGTCGCAAGTCAATCAGGCATCTTTCAGGAGCCAGAAGAGCATGTGTCGGCTTTGAACGGCATAAAAATATTTACAAACGCCGTTGATATAAGAATAGGCTGTCTGCAGAAGACGGAAAGACATCTGGAGTTCTGTTTTTTTTTGCTTTTCTTGCTTTCTCCCAAGCCTTGATCTTTGCTTTGTCTTTAAGATAGGTGCGCTTTATTTTCTTTTCGGTTTTAGCGACTCCTCTCTTGATTTTCTTTACATCAGATTTCAACTTGGCTTTGGCTTTGTCGGCCTTTTCGGTATGCTTTACTTTGCAATTGATCTTCTTTGCATCAGAGCAGACCTTTTCCTTGCCGATTTTCTCTGCATGCTTTACCTCGCTGCCGACCTTTTTCGCATCTGCATCAAGTTTCTTTTCGTCAGCATTGAGCTTCTCTTTGCCGGTTTTCTCTGCTTTCTTCACTGCAGAGCCTACTTTCTTTGCCAGTGTATCGATACGCTGCCCAATCGTTTTATGACTTGTCACTTTCTTGCCTGTCTGTGCCTGTGTGTTAAGAGAACAGAGTCCTGCAAGTACTGCCAGTGATAATGCGAATTTACGAATCTCCATTGTTTTTCAATCTTTTAAAAAACTGATACTTAATGATAAGTTGTGAAAATAACTCTCGACGACAAAGGAGAAAAAAACAAATCCCAAAAGCCAAGAACAGCCTTTGGGATTTATTTGTTTTTAGATTGTCAACGATCTCTTAGTCTGTAATCAGGTTCTCACCTGTCATGTCTGCCGGCTGTTCCAGTCCCATGATATGGAGGATGGAAGGAGCGACATCGGCCAGCCGCCCGTCTTTGACGGTCGCTGAATTGTTGTCGGTCACGTAGATGAACGGAACCGGATTCAGCGAGTGTGCGGTGTTCGGCGTACCGTCATCATTGATGGCGTGGTCGGCATTGCCGTGGTCGGCGATGATGATAGCCTCGTAATCATTGGCTTTGGCAGCCTCAATCACCTCCTTGACACAGTGGTCGACAGCCCATACTGCCTTGGCGATGGCATGGTAGACACCTGTATGCCCTACCATGTCGCCGTTGGCGAAGTTCACCACGATGAAGTCGTACTGCTGTGTGTTGATGGCACCGACGAGTTTGTCCTTCACTTCAAAGGCGCTCATCTCCGGCTGCAGGTCGTAGGTCGCCACCTTCGGAGAGTGGACCAGGATGCGGTCTTCGCCCTCGTAAGGCTGCTCGCGTCCGCCGTTGAAGAAGAAGGTCACGTGTGCGTACTTCTCTGTCTCTGCGGTGTGGAGCTGCCGTTTGCCGAGCCGGCTGAGGTATTCGCCCAAGGTGTCTACTACATTCTCCTTGGGGAAGAGAATGTGTACTCCTTTGAAGTTGGCATCGTAAGGTGTCATGCAGTAGTACTGCAGATCCTTGATGGTGTGCATGCCTTCATCCGGCATATCCTGCTGGGTCAGCATATACGTCAGCTCCCGGGCACGGTCGTTGCGGAAATTGATGAAGATGACTACGTCGCCTTCCTGAATCGTACCGTCTACCGAAGAGTTGTTGATCGGCTTGATGAACTCGTCCGTCACGCCGTCGGCATAGCTTGCCTCGACAGCCTTCACCATGTCAGTGGCCTGGTTGCCCTTGCCCTCGACGAGCAGGTCGTAAGCCTCTTTCACACGGTTCCAACGCTTGTCGCGGTCCATTGCATAGAAGCGGCCGACGATGGAAGCAACGTGTGCTCCGTTGGCATCACAGACCTTCTGGATGTCGGCGATGAAGCCGGCGCCGCTCTTCGGGTCGGTGTCACGGCCGTCCATGAAGCAGTGTACGTAGACATCCTTCAGATTGTATTCCTTGCCGATTTCAATCAGTTTGAAGAGATGATCCAGTGAAGAGTGGACGCCTCCCGTAGACGTCAGTCCCATCAAGTGGAGCTTCTTGCCTGTCTTCTGTGCATAGCTGTATGCGTCGACAATGCCCTGGTTCTTCAGGATGTCCCCTGTCTGACAGGCTTTGTTGATTTTCACGAGGTCCTGATAGACGATACGGCCGGCGCCGATATTCAGGTGTCCCACCTCCGAGTTGCCCATCTGGCCGGCCGGCAGACCGACATCTTCACCCGAAGCCTGCAACTGCGAATGTGCGCTGACTGCATTCAAATAATCCAGAAAAGGTGTCGGTGTGTTGTAAATCACGTCGCCTCTGTCATGTTTTCCGTTACCCCATCCGTCAAGGATCATCAATAAAGCTTTCTTTGCCATAATTTTACCTTTATATTTTGTTGTTGTCTTCGTTTCTGCAAAGATACGACAAAAGAATAAGACTATGGCAAAAAGACATTGGATTTTTACGGCAGAAAAGCCGGCGGGTTTCCACGAAAGCGACAGGTGTCTGCCGCTCATCGTGGTTGAACGTGTTTCCGCTGTTTTCAGCAGGGCAGGGTGCTCTTCGCCTATGGGGGGCGGACTATTGCAGCCGGAACATTATGGGAACGACGGTCCATGCCCCTTTCTTGGGCTTGCGTTTCCACTTCCAGGCCGGCATTGTCTTTAAGACACGGAGCGCTTCCTGGTCTAACGCCGGGTCAACAGAACGCACAACCGTAAACCGGCTGCACCTGCCCTTGGGATTGACAAAGAACTTCACGATGACCCTTCCTTGGCAGCATGTCTCCTGCAATGTGGGAGGGTAACGGAGATTGGCTGCAATGAAAGCCTTGAAGTCACCGGGAAAGCAAGGGTGTTCTTCGAAGAGACATACCGCTTCCATCCCCCGTTCCCGCTCCGTCTTTGCGGTGTCTTCCTTCTCCATGGGTGCGACCGAGGACACCGTATCACGGTGGGGGACAGAAGCCGGTTCGGCGCAGAACATGGGCAGAGAGGAACTGTCGCACCTTGTTTTCCCCGGTTCCATCGGTTTTTTCTGGTGCTGTGCAGCGGATTCCCCGATGACAACGAAACACATCAGCAACGTACAGAATAATTTTTCCTTCATAATCAAGACCGTTTAATATTCAATTCAGTATGTTTGCTTCATTCTGAAATCCAAGCTCTTTCTTTTCTGCAAGAACCAGGGTGGAGGATGAAAACCTGCGCCAGCGCTTAAACGCAATCACGCCGCCGCAGGTTTATGAAAAGCAGATGACATATATTGGAACTTAATGTCAATGCAAAGGTAAAGAAGAAGAGAATACCCTGCAATACCCCGTTCTTCCTTGACACATTTCCAGTCATTAGCCTGCTGATTATCATTCGTTTATCTCTCCCTTTCCATAGGTTCTGACACAACTGTGATTTGGCGGTCATGCATAGAATGTGTATCTTTGCATATATGAAAACGAGAATGTGCCTGCTGCTGACGGTCCTTGCCGCTTTGCTCTCATGTCAGCAGAAGAGACTGCCTGCCTATCCTGCTACCGACGACGGAATCGCACGGATGCGGCTCGACAGTGCGGCGTTGTTTGCCGGGAGACATGACGCCCGTAATGCGATGTATCAGCTGAAGGCAGCTGAGAAACATCTATTCAATGTAACGGAGGACTCTCTGAAGTTCACGACTTACTACCGTATCGCACTGTTGAATGCGCAGAGCGGTGCCTACAGGCTGGCTCTCGACTACCTAAGTCATGCCGCCGGGCACGCCGACGACAGCAAACGAAGCCACCGGCTGACGGATGTTTACCTCGAAAAGGCTTCCGTCTTCAACCAAATGGGACTGCGTGATTCGGCCTTGCTGTATATAAAACGGGCGGAAACATTCAGACCCCGCATCCGGAAAGATCAGGAAAAGACGCTGCAGGAGATACGTACACGGATAGAGAAGCATCAGGTTCTTTCGGTTTCACCGGAGAAAGACATTGAGATGGTACAGATACAGGACCGTTATGAAGTGGCGGTCGCACAGCGGAAAGCCCTGCAGTTGCAGCTGTACATTGCTTATCTGCTCCTGCTTCTCGTTGCCGTGACCATCGGTGTCGTCGTATGGTTCCGCCGTCGTCTGCGCCAGCAGACCCGCTCCTACAGGAAGCTGCAGCAGGAAACGGAGCAGAACATCCAGCAGACCTTGCAGCGGAAGGATGCGACCATCGACGAGATGAAGACGGAGATTGACAACAGGCTCAACGAACTGAAACAGCTGAAAGCTTCACTTCCCGCACCGGTAGAAGATGCGAAAACCATCGATTCCATCGAGCAGATGAAGCTGGGTATAGATACGCTCTATACGATTATGAAAGGCGGAAATCTCTCCCAGATGGGCAAACGGGAGCAACTGGCGGTCAACGTCATCATGCCCAGCTTCGACTATGACCTGTCGTATGTGATCAACAACCCGAATTATGCCTTCACGCCCAAGGAAACATTTTATTACATCATGGAGCACAACGGCATGACGGATGAACAGAAAGCCGAGGCCTTCTGTTGTACGGCGCAGGCTGTGAGGTCGATAAAGAGCCGGATGAAGCGGAAGATGGGGAACAGGACGAAACCGTCCTGAACAGGGGGGCGGCTTCAGTCGGCCGTCAGCTCGCCTGCTGTATGTATGATAGTGAAGGAAACGGGTCCGTGTTCCCCGTACAGGGTGTACATCGTCTGTTGGAAGGCGTCTGAGCATAGGCATCCGGGCTGTTTCAAGTCTGATGGGACAGCCGTCTTGTTGATTATGGAAAGCCATGGAAGACATTGCCTTTCATGTCGAGATTCTCCTTTTCCTGCAAAGAACATCTGCTGGTTTGCATATGCCTTTGAATTCGGAAGGTCTGTTTGGAATCATAGAAAAAGGCCGTTTCAAAAAGCAGACACACCTGTCCTGTGCGTTTCCCGTAGGGTTCTGTTGATGGATGCTGAGATGCCGCACACCCTCTCCATCCACCCGTGGGTACTTTTTGAAACAGCCTTTTTCTGTCGGGCTTTTACGGGTCTTTACGACGATGGAACCGTCTGTTTTTATCTGATGAAGAGCAGCTCCCGGTATTTGGGAAGTGTCCACAGCTCATCGCTGACAACCAGTTCCAGTTTGTCGATCTGGTAGCGGATGGCCTCCATCTTCGGTGCGACCGTGTCGTGATAGGCCACTGCTTTCTCCCGCTGGCATCCGATCTTGTTGGCATTTTTCCGGGCATTGACCAGTTCCTCGACTCCCGATTCGATGATGTTGGTGCGCTCGGCGATCTCCCGGATGATCTTGATATTGCGTTCGCTGAGCTGCTTCCCCTCTACATCGCCGAAGATGTCGACCATGTTCTGGACGTTCTTCGCCAGCTGGCTCTGGTAGTGTGTGGCTACGGGGATGATATGGTTCATGGCGAGGTCGCCCATCACACGTGCTTCGATCTGTATCTTCTTCGTGTACGTCTCCCATTTCACCTCGTTGCGTGCTTCCAGTTCGTTGTGGCTCATGACGTTCATCTGCTCGAACATCCGGATGGATTCCCTGTCAAGGTAGCGGTCGAAACAGACCGGACAGCTCGGCTCGCAGTCGAGTCCCCGGCGGGCGGCCTCTTCCTTCCATTCGTCAGAATAGCCGTTTCCGTCGAACCGGATGGGCTTGCAGGCCTTGATGTCCTCGCGGAGGATGTCGATGATGGCTGATGTCTGCTCTTCCCCTTTCGCTGTCAGTGTGTCGACACGTTCGGCAAAGTCGGTCAGGGCTTCGGCGACGGCGGTGTTGAGCACGATCATGGCCGCGGCGCAGTTGGCTTCAGAGCCGACAGCACGGAATTCGAAGCGGTTGCCGGTGAAGGCGAAGGGTGAAGTGCGGTTGCGGTCGGTATTGTCGATGAAGAGTTCCGGAATCTCCGGGATGTCAAGCTGCATGCCGGTTTTCCCGCTGAGGTTGAAGAGATTGTCTTTGTCGGCCTTCTCTATGTGGTCGAGCAGGTCGCTGATCTGCCTGCCGAGGAAGGAGGAGATGATGGCCGGCGGAGCCTCGTTTGCACCGAGGCGGTGGTCGTTGGTGGCACTCATCACGGAGGCTTTGAGCAGTCCGTTGTGTCGGTAGACGGCCATCAGCGTCTCGACGATGAAGACGACGAAGCGGAGATTGTCCGCCGGTGTCTTCCCCGCAGCATGGAGGAGGATGCCGTTGTCGGTACACAGGCTCCAGTTGTTGTGCTTGCCCGATCCGTTGATGCCGTCGAACGGCTTTTCGTGCAGGAGGACACGGAAGCTGTGCTTGTGGGCGATTTTCTTCATGAGCGACATCAACAGCATGTTGTGGTCTACCGCCAGGTTGCATTCCTCGAAGATAGGTGCCAGCTCGAACTGGCCGGGTGCCACCTCGTTGTGGCGGGTCTTGCAGGGGATACCCAGTTCGAGAGCCTGTATCTCCAGGTCTTTCATGAACGCCTGTACACGTTCTGGAATCGTGCCGAAGTAGTGGTCGTCCATCTGCTGGTTCTTGGCGGAGTCATGTCCCATGAGCGTACGGCCGGTCAGCATGAGGTCGGGGCGTGCGAAGTAAAGGTCTTCGTCGACGAGGAAATACTCCTGCTCCCAGCCGAGGTTGCTGTGTACTTGCCTGACCTCCGGGTAGAAATAGTGGCAGACCTTGGTTGCGGCCACGTTTACGGCATGCAGTGCCTTCAGCAGCGGGGCCTTGTAGTCGAGCGCCTCCCCTGTATAGGAGATGAAAATGGTCGGAATGCAAAGTGTGTCGTCGATGATGAAGACCGGGCTGGTCGGATCCCAGGCCGAGTAGCCGCGTGCCTCGAAGGTGTTGCGGATGCCGCCGTTGGGAAACGAACTGGCATCAGGCTCCTGCTGTACGAGCAGCTTGCCGGAAAATTCCTCCATCATGCCGCCCTTTCCGTCGTGCTCGACAAAGGCGTCGTGCTTCTCTGCCGTTCCCTCTGTAAGGGGCTGGAACCAGTGCGTGTAGTGAGTCGCGCCGTGTTCTTCCGCCCATTTCTTCATTCCCTGTGCTACGGCATCGGCGATCGACCGGTCCAGGCGTGTCCCGTTGTCGATGACATCCACCAGCTTCTGATAAACGTCAACGGGAAGGTACTTGTACATCTTTGCGCGGTTGAACACATACTTTGCGTAGAAGTCTCCCGGCCGTTCTTTAGGGGTGTTGACCTCGAGGGGGCGTTTCTTGAAGGCTTCCTCGACAGCTTCAAATCTTAAATTAGCCATATCTCTTACCTTTTAAATGGAACTTTCTGCTGCAAAATTAAGTATTTTCCTATGATCCTGCAAAGGATTCCGGCAGATTAGTCGCCGTTCTTTTCTGATGGGATGACTGATGGGATGGCGGTGTCTTTCCGGACAGGGGGAACTTCCATGGGTGGGAAGACGGCAGTGAAAGAAGAGCATGGAGGCGTGAAAGAAAAGAGTGTACACCTGCTCGCGCAGACATACACTCAGCCACTTAACTAAATAACTTAAAAATTATCTGATTCAAAGTTTTGCCGGATACCCTTCATCACGAGGAGCGGTCTGGCTACTTAAAATGACTATTAACTAACTAATAACTATGTAAACGTAATTTGATTGCTACTCAATAATAGCCTTGAATTGGACTGCAAAGATAAAACTTTTCCTGCAAAGGAAAGGCGTTCTGTCCCTTTTTTATTCATCATGTACGTGAAATTTGTTGTACGTAGGACGTTTTGTTACTTCGCTTGTTCGTTTTTTCCGTTCCATTGCACGTCCTGTTGTCCTCAGCCAGCTCGTTCTGGTTGTTGCGGAGGGCTGTCGGACTGTCCTTTTCCGGGCAGACAATCAGGGGGCGGCTCGGGCGGGGGGATGGAGATGGAGAGCTGGGGAGCCGTGCGGACAGCTGCTGCCGGCTGCCCGTCCTCTAAGGCATTGCCGTCTTCATGACCATCAGGATGTCGTTATAGGTGATGTCAGACGGGCACAGCTCCTTGATGGGTCTCATGCCGCCATCCGTCCCTACACCTTTTATGATCCGCCTGATGAGGTTGACTTTCGAACTGTCCATCACCTCCTCAATCTTTATGTCGCCCTTCCGGATATAGGGAATGAGATGCCCCTGGACAGTCCCCGGGGTGAGGCCGCGCTCCTTTGCGATTTCCTTTATCCGCTTCCCCTCCTTGAAGAGCCTGAAGGTTATCTCGCCGGTTCTCGGTCTGGGTGCAGACTTGGGAGCGTCCGGCTCTTTCTTCCTGCGTTTTCTTCCCTTTCCATCGTCGAGACTGTTCAGGATGGCCTCCTGCTTTGCTGTCAGATAGGCGACCGTGGAGAATCCCTCCTCCATGATGTGTTCCAGCAGTTCGCATTTGACCTGATACGACTGCTGCAGTTCCGCATAAGTGTTCTCAAAGCGTCTGGCGGCAGTCTTGTTGCTCGTCTGCAGTTCCTTTGTCATGCCGAGCACGTGGCTGAACAGTTCCGTCAGCTGGCTGTGGAAGTAACGTGTACTGCTCTTCACCCTCTCCATAAATTCGGCTTCATGCAGCTGTCCGGCGGTCATCCTTCTGATGATATTCCCCCATTTCATCGATACTTTCAGGATGCGTGTGTCAAGGTCGGAAAGTGCCATCCTGTGGAGTGCCGTAATCTTCGGGAACTTGAAGAAGAACTCTGTCAGTACCCTGAAAAGTGCCGTTTCGGAGGCTTTTATCTCGTCGAAGTTGAACAGTTCCATGAGCAGCTGACGGTAGTATTCTTCTTTCAGGGCAGGCAGAGCGGAGATACTTTGCGCCGCCTGTTCGGTCTGATGGGAGATGTAGTCGCTCACGCGCCGGTCATTGATGATTGCCGTGCTGCGGATGGGCGTAGCCAGTACAAGTCCTTCCAGGGTCTTGCAGCGGCTCAGGGCGACGTAGACCTGTCCCGAGGCGAACGCCTGCTGTGCATCGATGATGGCGTGTTCGAAGGTCAGCCCCTGGCTTTTGTGTATGGTGATGGCCCATGCAAGTCGCAGCGGATACTGCCTGAAGGTGCCCTGCACCTCGGCTTCAATCTGTTTTGTCCGTTCGTTCAAGGTGTATTTCGTATTCTCCCAGGTCTCCGCTTCCACCTCGATGGCTTCGTCGTCACCGGGGCAGAGGACGAGGATCTTGCTGTGGTCAACGTATGTGACGTGTCCGATGCGGCCGTTGTAATAGCGGCCGCCGTTGTCGTTGCGGATGAACATCACCTGCGCCCCCGTCTTCAGGGTCAGATGGAAGTCGGCAGGGTAGTTGTATTCGGGGAAGTTGCCCTCGGTCTCCGCCCTGAATGTACAGGCTCTTGTCGGGAGATTGCGCAGCTGGTCTTCGTTGCAGCTCTCTGCGATCCTATTGTGTGTCGTCAGTCGGATGTAGTCGCTCTCCGCCGCCGGCCGGAAGGTCGGTTGGTACCGCTCGTTGAGCCGTTGCAGGTCGGCCGCCGTGGTCTGTCCTTCTCTTACATGATTAAGTAAGGTGATGAAGGAACTGTCCTGCTGCCGGTAGACGTGTGTCAGTTCGATGGTCACGTAATTGATGCTGCGCAATGCCTTCGATCCGAAGAAGTAGGGCGTGTCATAGTACTGCTGCAACAGCTTCTCTTCTTCCGGTGTCACGACCGGCGTAAGCTGCTGCAGGTCGCCGATCATGAGCAGCTGCACTCCCCCGAAGGGTCTGTCGTGTTCGCGGAACCGGCGCAGGACGGAGTCGATGGCATCCAGCACGTCGGACCGGACCATGCTGATCTCGTCGATGATCAGCAGGTCGAGGGTGCGCATGATCTTGCGTTTCTCCTTGCTGTAGTCAAACCGGTTCTTGATGCTGGCATTGGGTACGAAGGGCGACAGAGGCAGCTGGAAGAACGAATGGATGGTCATGCCGCCGGCATTGATGGCCGCCACGCCGGTCGGTGCCACGATGATGCTCCGTTTCCTGCTCCGATCCCTGAGGGTACGGAGGAATGTCGTCTTGCCTGTGCCGGCCTTTCCGGTCAGGAAGATGCTGATTCCCGTATGTTCTACAAAGTCCCATGCGTTGCGCAGCTCCTGGTTCTTCTCCATGCTTCTGTCCGTTTGTCTGTTTGAGAGAACAAAGGTAATGGAAATGTCCGAGAAAAGCAAACTTTGCGTGCTTGATGAAAGTCAAGCAGCTTGACGCAAGGTAATTAAATAGCGGAAAACAGGATCCGGGACAGATAAAACTTGCTTTCTGTCCCGTTTCTCTCTACCTTTGCACCCGTAAAGATTAAGGATAACATATTTGAGAACAGGAGGCGGAGAACGTCTCCATTAAAAGGAAAGAAGATTATGATTTCAATAGTATTAGCCGCTGTAGTAGTTGCAGCATTGGTAGCAAAGGCAGTGAACGTCAACAACCACATTGCTGCCTGAGCTTGAGAGCGTGATTTAGAAATTTGAGAGTAAAGACTGTGTCCCGGCTTCATCTGGTGTGAGGCCGGGACTTTCTTTTTCCGTACCTTGCAGGGATACCCGCAAGGATGAAAGCCCCGGGATTCTGCCGGCAGGGGGCGGACGGGGGCGGACAAGGCCTGTCAGCGACCGTGCCGGACGGTCGCCCGGCTCTGTTCTCTTCTCCCTTTTTCTGATAGGCGGGCGGGGAACCGTCTGCCCTTCCGCCTATTCCTCCCCGGCAAGAATCTGTGCCGCATGGTCCTTGGTCTTGATCTGTTTCGGGCCGAGGATGCGCTCGACGATGCCGTCTTCGTTGATGATGAAGGTGGTGCGGAAAGTGCCCATGTAGGTGCGTCCGTACATCTTCTTCTCGCCGTACACGCCGAAGGCTTCCACCAGCTTCAGGTCTGTGTCGGCGATGAGCGGGAAGGGCAGGCTGTTCTTCTCGATGAATTTCCGGTGCGATTTCTCGTCCTGTATGCTGGCGCCGATGACGGCATACCCCTTCGCCTTCAGGGCATCATAGTTGTCGCGCAGGTTGCAGGCCTGTGCCGTGCAGCCCGATGTCAGGTCTTTCGGATAGAAGTAGAGTACGACCTTCTTTCCTTTATAGTCACTCAGTCTGATTTCTTTCCCGTTCTGGTCTATGCCCAGGATTTCGGGTGCTTTGTCTCCTACGTTCATGTTCTTTTCCTGTTTGGTGAATTTTGTGTTCTGTCCGCAAAGATACGGAAAAGAAACGGTTTTTCACCGGGATTCGGGCGGAATTGTTGTATGGGTGAGGCCGGAAACCGCCGTGCAGCCGTTTCCTGCATTCGGCTGCTTACTTCTATGAAAAGATGTGGGACCTCATCTCACGATGAAGTCCCACTGGTAACTAAAAATATCCCATAAATAATAGGATTTTGGTAGTTATTTTCTTATTTTCATTTAACTAAGACCTTTCTGTCCTGTCGTTCACGCCCTCTGGGGACGTGTCTTTTTCGCCGTCTGTGCCCTGTCGGGGCGTACGGGAGACGAACGTGCGGAGCCTCCGCCGGTCTGCTGCACAGCTCTTGCCGGTTTGTCTCCGGCCGTCTTTCCGATGTCTGCGGGGGAGAAGTTGCAGGACAACGGCAGGAAGTGCTCTGATCAAGAATGTCGTATGTGTGTGATATGTCAATATAAATGTAGTCATTGTCGGTATCCTGTGTCTTGTCCTCACCGCCATTTGCCTTAATGTGCAATTATTTTGATGAACGGGCAGGAATGTTAGCGTCTTTTCGGATGCAAATATACGATATTTTGTTGAATTAATAGATAAATAACACTATTTCTTATCAAAAAAATGTGTTTTGAGTAATTTGACATAATTACGGATGTGACTGTAAATACCTGACAAGTGCGGATGGAAACATTGCTGGAAACCCTTTGGGCGAATCGGAAACGGCAAGGCTCAAGACCTTTCTTTTTGTAAATGAAATGTCCCGGAAGAAAGGAGAATGCCTTTCGGGTAGGAGCTTCAGAAGGACGGTCCGGACTCACCGTGCCGGGTGGAGGCGCCGGAACCGGGTAAGCCGGAAGTTTTCTTCCTTCATTCTCCATGGGTGGCAGGGACTGCTCATCTGTTTCTTTCGCCCGGTGCTGTCCGGGTTGTCTCCACGCTCTCACATCCCGGCAAAGGGGGCGAATGACGGTCCTGTGCGGAATCCTGCCTGCCCGACAGCTGCCGTCCAGGGTATGCCGTTGTGCTTCCCTGTCGGGGGACGATTTCCCCTTTGCTGTCTGCCCGCTGCATGGGACGACTTCTTCCGCCTGTTATTTTGTACAGTCTGCTTTAATTTGTATCTTTGCAGCCGTCAATCAATGCGGTTCAATGCAGCTATTCAATATCTTCAAGGTAAAGAGAGAGGAACGCTGGCTGGCACTTGCCATGCTTGCGGTCTTCGTCATGTTCAACGCCCTCGTCATTGCCGGCCACTATCACGCCTATACGATGGGGGCACACGGTGGCTTCTGGAGCATTTTCACCAAGAACTTCCGGATGTCGGGATATGACAACTGGTCGTGGATAACCATCTCGGGAATGCGCATCCATTTCGAGACGGTGCGCCATCCGCTTTATCTTACCTTTCTCTATCCGCTTTACCTGCTCGACAGCTGGCTCATTGATGCCGTCGGCTATAACTTCGCCGTCTATTTCATGGCCGCCATCCTCGTCTTCTCTGCCTTCTATGCTGTCGTCTTCATGTATCGTGTCTTCCGTGAGGTGCTCGGACTGACCCGCTTCGATGCCACGCTCTTGACCCTGTTCCTCTTCTCTTTCGGCCATGTGCTGGTGCCGTCGATGGTCCCCGACCACTTCATCATCTCCATGATGTTCCTCACCATGACGCTGTACATCACCGGCATGAAAATGAAGAAAGGACGACTGCTCACGGCATGGCAGGGATGTGTCCTCACGTTTTTCACGGCGGGCATGGCGACCTCCAACGGGGTGAAGACGCTTCTGGCGGGGCTGTTCACCAATGGCAGGCGGTTCTTTTCATGGAAGTATGTCTCTCTGGGGGCCGTGCTTCCGTTCCTGCTGCTGCTCGGCATACAGCAGTCACAGTATTATCTGCTGGAAGTGCCGCAGGAGGCGGTCATCCGGAACATCGTGCATGTCAACAGGGAGAAGGATGCCCGGAAGGTGGAACAGCACATCAACGAGCGTGAGAGCTGGCTGAAGTCGCATACCGGCAGGAGTGCCGGCGACGGTGCTGTCGGCAAGCTGATGGATATTTCCACGCCGAGGGGCGAGACGCTGGTCGAGAACTTCTTCGGCGAGTCCGTCCAGCTGCACCAGCAGTACCTTTTGAAGGACGTCTCCTGGGACCGCCCCGTATTCGTCGCCTACAGCTGGGCTGCCAACTATGTCGTCGAGGCTGTCGTCGTCCTGCTCTTCGTGGCAGGAATCGTCTCCGGCTGCAGAGAACGGTTCTTCCGGATGCTGCTCGCATGGTTCGCCTGTGATGTGACCCTGCACCTTGTTCTGGGCTTCGCCATCAACGAGGTGTACATCATGACGGCAGGCTGGGCCTTCATCATTCCCGTTGCCTGCGGTTACCTTCTCCGGCGGCTGCCACAGCGGCTGCGGCGCCCGTATCGCTGGCTGCTGGCTGCGCTCACCGCCTTTCTGTGGATGTACAATGCCGGGCAGACCGCCTTCTATTTATGTTCCCGAATATGCTGAGTCAGATTTTCAAGATAAGAAAGGAGGAACGGTTCGTCACCGGACTGTTCCTTCTCTGCCAGCTGCTGATGCAGGCTGTCGTCATCGGCTGTTATTATCCCCGGTTCTCGGTCATCACCGGGAACTACAGGAAGGTGTTCCTGGATGTGTTCCATATTTCCGGCTTCGACCCCCTGACCTATTGTGTGGTGACCGACTGGTCCACTGCTTACAATGTGTATCGCCATCCGCTGCTGGCGTTCTTCTATTATCCGGTCTATCTTGTCAACCGGGTCTTGATGGCGCTGACAGGCATCAACTGTGCCCAGTTTCTCGTGGCCGCCGTCCTGCTTTTCTGCTCGCTGTACGCCTTCCTGCTGATGGTCCGGATCGGGCGGGACCTGATCGGCCTCTCCCTGAAAGAGGCGGCCGTGCTGGGATTCCTGCTCTTTTCCTTCGCCCATGTCCTGCTGGCATCCCTGTCTCCTGACCATTTCATGCTGTCGCTGTTCCTGCTGCTGCTCGTCATCTACACGACAGGGAGGCGGATGCAGGAAGGGCGGGGACTGACGAAAGGGCAGACCGTCGTGCTCTTCCTGCTCACGGCAGGCGTATCGCTCAACAACGGACTGAAAGTAGTCCTGGCAAATCTCTTCAGCAGAGGCCGCCGTTTCTTCCGTCCCGGCAACCTCCTCCTGGCGCTTCTCCTGCCTGCCGCAGCTCTCTGGGGATTCAGCGAGTGGGAATACCGCACGTTCATGGCGGACAGCGTCCATGCCCGGCAGGTGAAACGCACCCGGATGATGGAAAGGGAGAAGGCCGGGATGCTGGCTGCTTTCCGTGATACGACGCAGCTGACGGACAGTGCCGCACGGCAGGCCGCATTCGACAGAATCTGGCGGGCGCACCGGCAGGCGCAGATCCGCAGGCAGGCCGGAGAGCCGCAGGTCGCCCATGCCGGGAAGCCTGTCAGCCGGCAGAAGTTCCTGAACTGGACGGATATGACGACCTCACGCAGTGCGACCCTCGTGGAGAATCTCTTCGGCGAGTCCCTGCAGCTGCACAGCAGGAACACCCTGGGCGATGTCATGCGCGACCGCCCCGTAATCGTACGTTACAGCTGGGCTTTCAACTATTTCGTGGAAGTTCTCCTGCTGCTGCTCTTCTCCGCCGGGCTGTGGGCAGGCAGGCGGAGCCGTCTGATGTGGCTCGCCTTCTCCTGCTTCTGCCTCGACCTGATTCTCCACATCGGTCTGGGCTTCGGCATCAACGAGGTGTACATCATGGCTGCCCACTGGGCATACGTCATCCCAATGGCCTGTGGCTGTCTTCTGAAGGGACTGTCGCACAAGCCCCGGCGGCGGCTGTATGGCCTGCTGCTGGCACTTACCCTCTGTCTCTGGATCTACAACGGAGGCCTGACGGTTTACCATCTACTGAATTTCTGAATCAATAAGAGAGAATCATGCGGAATATCTTTGCGGTCAAACGGAGTGAAAGGCTTCTCTGCCTGGTGGCTGTCCTTGCTTTCATGGCCTTGAACGGACTGATGGTGGCCTATAACTTCCGGCTGTTCACGAAGGGCGGAAACCTGGGCTTCTGGGGACTGTTCTTCGACCATTATACAGTATCGGGCTTTGACGACCTGTCTTATATGACGATGTCACGCTGGAAGGTCTATTATCAGCTCTATCGCCATCCGCTGCTGCCCACGTTCTTCTATCCTTTTTATGTTCTCAACCACTGGCTGATGGCGGAGACCGGTGTCAATTTCGCCGTTTTCATCGAGGCTTTCCTGAATGTGGCCGCATCCACATACAGCTGTCTTTTCATCTGCCGGATCTTCAAGGAGGTGCTGGAACTGTCAGGAAAGGACGCGGTCTTGCTGACTGCATTCTTCTTCTCTTTTGCCTCCATCCTGCTTACCTGCTTCGTTCCCGACCACTTTGTCTTCTCGCTTTTCTTCCTGACAATGACACTGTATATTGCCGGAAAAGCGATGAAACGGGAGAAAAAACGTATGAAGACGTGGCAGACGATGCTTCTGGCGTTCTTCGCGACAGGTGTCACCTCGACCAATATCGCAAAGATCGGATTGGCTGACCTGTTCGTCAACGGCAGACGTACCTTCCGTATCAGGCACCTCTTTCTGGGCTTCATCGTACCCCTTGCCGCCTTGTCTGCCGTTTATGCATACCAGCAGGCGGCCTTTGTGGAGCCGGATGCCAGGCTTCAGGAAAAGGTGAAAGAAAGGAAATTGAAGAATGACCGCAGGTTTGCCGCCAGATATGAAAAGCAGCACGAGTTCATGAAGAGCCGTACCGGGACGCAGGTGGCGGACAGCAGGTTCTTTGAATGGACCGACCTGTCCAGTTCACGGACCGATGCCGTCGTCGAAAACCTCTTCGGAGAGAGCATCCTGCTGCACCGGGATCACGTGTTGGAAGACGTGAACAAGTCGCGGCCCGTCATTGTCAGGTACGGCAGCGTATTGAATTACATCGCTGAAGCACTCGTCTTCCTGCTGTTTTCAGGCGGAATCATCGTGGGATGGAAGGACAGGTTCCTGCGGCTGTGCATGCTGTGGTTTGCTACGGACATGGTGCTCCACATTGTTCTCGGCTTTGGGATCATCGAGGTGTATATTATGGGCGCACACTGGCTGTTCGTCATTCCTGTCGCCGTGGCGTTCCTTTTCAGGCACATGAGAACGAGGCTGGCGATGATAGGCGTAAGGCTGCTCGTGGCATTTCTCACTATTGGCTTGATGGCTTACAACCTCAGTCTTGTCATTCCTTTCATGCTCCGGGGCTTCGTAGCACCGCAATAAAGAAACGGTTTCCTTGCCGCATGAGGAAGCCGTCTCTTTATGTCTGGAATCTTGTAGACGGCTGCCTGAGACCGTCTGGGGCGTTCGGGGGAATCCTGCTCGGAAGTGACTGCTTTCCTGTGCCGGGGACTTTCCGGTCTTGTCCCGCCCGGTTCGGGGCGGGCGGGGGAGTGTCAGAGATTCTCTTTGTAATCTGTGACCGGCTTTCCGCAATACTGCCATTTCCGGATCGCATTCCGGAATTTGCACCCGTCCAGGAACTTGTACACCTTGAAGAACGGCCGGTAGAACCGGCCGTTTTCAGGCAGGTATCTGCCGTGATACCTCTCACGGAGCGCATCTGTGTCACGCTTCCAGATCGCACCCCCTTGCGCTGTCTTGGTCTCCGGATAGATGCGGATGGCGCCAAGGTTGCGGTTGATGCGTCTTACCTTCAGTCCTGCCTCGTACACTCTTATCAGCCATTCCACGTCCATCTTGGCGTGGAAGGATTCATCAATATAGCCGATTTTATCGAAGATCTCACGTCTCCAGAACATCCCCGGCTGTGAAATGTTGTAGCAGCCATGGCGGAAGAAGAAGCGGCTCATCACGATATGCGTGAAGTTGATGATCTTCCCGTCCCTGTCCATTTCGACCGTATAGCCATTGGCGAAGTCTGTGTCGGGATGGTCGTGGTAGAACTTTGCGACCGTATGCAGCGTTCCCGGCAGCAGGACATCATCGCTGTTGATCCAGCAGACAATGTCGCCCGTCGCCCTGCGCATGCCCTTGTTGATGGCATCGCTTTGTCCTTTGTCCTTCTCACTGCACCACCAGGTGATCCTGTCGGTGTACTTCTTCAGTATTTCCACGGTTTCATCGGTCGATCCACCGTCACAGACAATGTACTCCAGGTTGGGATATTGCTGTCCGATGACCGACTTCAGGGTCGCTTCTATGAACCGTCCCTGATTGTAGGACGGTGTCACGACTGTTATCTTGGGATATTCCATCATCATTGTCATTGCGGTCTCCGTTCATGCTTGTTTTACGATCCGGGCCGGGTTGCCGGCCACGGTACAGCCGGCGGGGACATCCTTGAAGACCACGGCTCCGGCCCCGATCGTCACGTTGTCGCCTATGCGGACAGGCCCGAAGACCGTCGCACCGGTCATTATCTTCACGTTGTCGCCTATCACAGGGCGCCCTTCACGGCCTTCGTGGTGCCCTGTCCCCAGGGTCACGAGCTGAAGACAATAGAAGTTCCTGCCGATGCTTTCGGCATTCAGGTAGGTCGCATAATTGTGCTCAAAGTGGGCGCCTCTCCCGATGGAAGGGCACCAGATGTTCAGTGTCCGTTCAGCGGGACACAGCCATCTGACGGGTGCGGCCTTGTATTCTCCGATCCTGTAATAGAACAGGTTGCGGAAGGTACGCTCACGGGTCATCGCCTTCACGAAGTTGCGCACCCCTCGCTTGCGGTCCTGTACCTGCAGCAGGTCGTCGTCGACCAGCCCGCTGTGCAGCCTGTACAGCAGGAGATGAGGTATCAGCCTCAGGGAGGATGCGGCGAGTATTGCGCCTTGGACGAATGGGTTCATCTTCTCTTTTTTATGCAAATGTACAACTTATTCCCGAATCTCCCAAGCCCTCTTTCTCCGCTATCGCCTGCGTCTGTGCAGATAGTTCATGCACTCCGCGAGGATCTGCGAGCCTGCACGCTTCATGATGAGGAAGTAAAGTACGGCCGCCGTCAGGATTCTGACGGTCAGCAGCAGCAGCAGGTTATGGATGGCGGAGGTGGCGAAGTAGGTCGTGCCCATCACCGCCGCCGATGCCAGCAGGTAGGGGCTGATGTCCTTCAGGACGTCCACGAGCCGCAGACCGGTCTCCCTGCCGGCAAAGAACTGCCATACGAAGAGCCACAAGACGGTTACGGCCGTGTAGGCGGTCACCATGAACACCACGCCCTCCTGGCAAGAGGCGACGACGAAGGCGATCTGTGCGACGATCAGGGCCACCGTACACCACATATAGACCACGGACTTGCCGCGGCTGATGATCAGGTTCTGATACATCGTATAGAACGGCAGGAAGGCCCCGCTGATGCAGAGGATACGCAGCAGAGGGATACTCTCTGTCCATTTCTCTGATATAAGCAGAATGATGAATTCGTGCGCTGTCATCGCCAGACCGAACATGGCCGGGAAGACCAGGAAAGCCGTGAAACGGAGCATCTTGCGGAAGACTTTCACCTGTCGTTCAGGGTCATTGTTCACTTCGACCAGCACGGGCTGCGCCACCTGCGCCACCGTGCCGGACACGAAGGTGCTTGCCATCGTGTCCCACTTGAAGGCCTGGGAGAAGTTGCCCACGGCCTTTGCAGAATACAGACGGCCGAAGATGAAGGTGAGAATATTCTGACTGATGGTATTGACGATTGTCGTCAGGAGAATCTTGTAACTGAAGGAGAACATCTGTCTTACAGGGGTGAAGTCGATGTGGAGGGACGGGCGCCACGGAATGATGAAGAACCGCCACAGGCTGGTCAGACTGATGTAAAGCACCTGCTGCCAGGCCAGACTCCAGTAGGCGTAGCCCCGCAATGCCAGCAGGATGCCCGCCACCCCCGAAACAAACAGGCAGGTGATGCGCAGCAGGGCGGTTTCCCTGACCATCATGTTCTTGAAGAGGTAAGCGGCGGGAGCTGTCCCCAGCGACGAGAACAGCAGTGAGGCAAAGACGAAACGTGACAGGTCGACCAGCTCGGGGTGACGGAAGAAAGCGGCGATCAGAGGGGCTGAGAAGAAGAGCACCGTGTAGGAAATCCAGCCCATGAAGGCGCTGAACCAGAACACGGAGTTGTAGTCGTTGTCCGTAGGGTGGTCCCTGTTGGCGAGTGCCGCGGTGAATCCGCTCTCCTGCAGGGCGCCGGCAATAGCCGTGAACACGGCCAGCATGCCCACCAGTCCGTAGTCGGCCGGTGAGAGCAGACGTGCCAGAAAGACGCCGATGACGATATTCAGCAGCTGCATGGTCCCGTTGTTCAGTGCGCCCCAGAAAAGCCCCTTGGCGGTCTTCTCCTTCAGTGTCTCGCTTTTCATCTGTTCTTGTTCTTTCATCTGCCGTTCGAGGGATGTATATGAATAAGGTGGGCTTCTTCAGACCGGCCGGTGTCCCTTCTGCCTGCAAAAGTAGTGTTTTTCCGTTGAACTCACAAACTTTAGGCCGATTCCCGAGCTTCCCTTGGAAGGATTCCTGTCTTTGCCCACCGGATGCGGTCTTCCTCCCGTGGAGGCAGGGAAGAGCCATGCGGATGAAATCGGAAACCGGCAATGCTGTGTAAAATGAAAGCGTAAAGGGCCTTGTAAGGATCTGACAAGGGGTGGCTCTTTGTGTCAGAAGACGGGAAAGGAGCTGCCGGTACTCCTGTTCCCGGCCGTCGGTACTCCTGTTCCCGGCCGTCGGGAATCCGATTCCCAATGGGTTGGGAACAGGATTCCCAGGCAGCAGCACGCATGCACGGTGTAAACAACTACTCTCTGAAATACAATGAGGGGTGTACCGGATATGCCGATGGCAGCATATCCGGTACACCCTTTCTGTTTTTGTTCCTCTTTCTTTTTGTATCTTCCCTGTCGCTTTGCCTCCCCCTCTCCTCTCACTGTGTCTCTGCACACAGGGAGAAACGATCATGACAGTCGGGGGCTAATAACAGTTCTTCCGAAATAGGGAGTGATAAAGTAATCCTACTACTAAGGCACACGGAGAAGCGGAGAAAACAGAGGAGAAAACTATCACGGAGGAGCCGACGGCACAAGAGAGTGACAGAGAGGTAACGTACGGGGTTCTTTTTTGGGGGGATAAACACTATTCATAATTCTCACAGACAAATGCCCTGATAAAACTCTCAGATAACCTCCGTTGCTCCACGCACCGGCGGTGCCTCCGTCATATGGTTTTTACCTCCGTTCACTCCCTGCCTCTGTGTGATATTTCATCAAAGTTATCAACTCACGAGAAAACCTCATCACTCCCAATTCCTTAAAACCCTTAATAACCTTTGCTTTCGTAGATTTCTTACGATATTCAAGGAAATATTTGCTATATTGGCCTTGAAGAAAGGGAGGGGGGCATCAAGGAACGGATGCTTTTGAAAGTCTTGCAGTTTTAACACAATACAATAAGGAAAGCCCATTTCAGTACTCCTTTGTGAGTAGAGAAATGGGCTTTTCCTTTTTTTTAAAAGATTTCAGCTTGCCGGTTGAAGTTGTCAGACCACCGGTTTCTATTTTGACACATCCTCTTTCTTATTGCTATGGATGTACCGTCAGTCTCAATTACCAGATATGCGCACGCTTCTCCTGCGGTACGAAGAGCTTGTCGCCCTCCTTGACGTTGAAGGCCTTGTACCAGCTGTCGATCATCGGCAGGGCCGCGTTCACACGGCTGACGTTCGGCGAATGTACATCAGAGTTGACGATGTAGGCGACGAACTGCGGTGCGACGTTGCTTGCCCACACACGTCCCCAGGCGAGGAAGAACCGCTGTGCCGGAGTAAAGCCGTCCTTGTCGGCCAGCGGGTTCTGCTCCATGCTGTTCTCCAGCGCACGGTAAGCGATGTTCAGGCCGCCGTTGTCACCGATGTTCTCTCCGAGCGTCTTCTCTCCGTTCACTTTCAGACCGGGGATGACCTCCTGCTGGCTGAACCAGTCGACAAGCACCTTCGTACGGGCATCATAGTTTTTCTTGTCCGTTTCGTTCCACCAGTTCTTCATGTTGCCTTCCTTGTCGAACTGACAGCCCTGGTCGTCGAAGCCGTGGCTCATCTCATGCCCGATGACAGCACCGATAGCCCCGTAGTTGGCGGCATCGTCCACCTCCGGATCGAAGAACGGCGGCTGCAGGATGGCTGCCGGGAAGTTGATGCTGTTGGTCGTCGGGTCGTAGTAGGCATTGACGGTCTGCGGTGTCATGTGCCATTCTTTCTTGTCGACGGGCTTTCCCCAGCGTTTGGCAATGCGGTATTTCATGGCAGCCTCCTGTACTCCCTTCACATTGTCGAACAGCGACTTTGCATCATCGATAACGAAGACACTGTCCATATTCTGCCACTTGTCCGGATAACCGATCTTGACATCGAATGCCTGCAGTTTTTCCAATGCCTTCTGCTTGGTGTCAGCAGTCATCCAGGTATTCTCCTCAATGCGCTGTGCGAAAGCTGTCTGGAGATTCCTGACCAGTGCTATCATGCGCTGCTTGCTGCTCTCCGGGAAGTACTTCTGCACGTAGAGCTTGCCGACGGCTTCGCCCATGATGCCCTGTACGAACGACAGGGCACGCTTCCAGCGCGGCTGCTGCTGCTGGACGCCGTAGGCCACCTTCGTGTATTCAAACTTGCGGTCGGTGAAGTTGTCGGACAGCATTCCGGCCGCACTCGACACGACAGCCAGCTCCATATAGGCCTTCAGCGATTCCAGCGGAGCGGTGGCGAGGATCTTCTCCACCTCATGCACCGGTTCCGGCTGGCCGACATCCACCTTTCCGCCGTTGTCCGGGAAGCCTGTCGCCTTGAGCAGATAGTTCCAGTCGATGCCGGGATAATCCTTCAGCAGCTGCTCCCACGTCATCGGGTGGTAGTTGGCCTGCGGGTCACGCGACTTCACCTGGTCGTAGCTGACCTTGGCTATCCGGTCCTCCAGGGCAAAGGCCGCCTCCATTTTCTTCTCGGCAACGGCCGGTGCATTGCCGACCATCTTCAGCAGGTCGTTGTTCAGGCTCTTGTAGGCGGCGACGACGGCTTTCTGCTGTTCGTTGGGATGCGTGTAATACTCCGGATCCAGTCCGATGCCGCTCTGTCCGATGCCGATGATGTAGCGGCTGGAGTTCTTCGCGTCCACCGTCATGCCGAAGCCCACGGGGAAGGTCCCGTAGCCTTTCACGTCGAGGTCGTACATCAGTTTGAGCAGCTCCTTGCGGTTCTTCACGGCACGTACCTTCGCCAGTACCGGCCTGATGGGTGTGTACCCCTCACGGTTGCGGCGTGTGCTGTCCATGTAGAGGTTATAGAGCGAAGCAATCTTCTGGGCAACAGTGCCCTTCGTCTGCGGCTTCCCGGCATAGTCCTCCACCATCTCGCGGATGCGTTTCTTGTTCAGTTCCTCCAGGTCGACGAAGGCTCCGTTCATGGGATGCTCCTTGTCGAGCGGATGGCTCTTCATCCAGTTGCCTGCCGCATACTCGTAGAAATTCTCGCCGGGCTGGACGGTGAGGTCCATGTTCTTCCGGTCGATACCCGACTTCAACCCCTGTGCCATCGCTGAGGAGGCTACGAAGGAGGCCGTCAAAAATAACATTTTTATTTTCATGTTCTGATCGCTTTATGAACCCCTCCTTTCCTCTCCGGGAGGATGCCGGAGGCGTTCTGTGAGTGTTTTCTGTGATGGGCTTTTAGGTATGAGATGTGCCGGCCTGTGCCCCCTCTTATATAGAATAAAGTGTATGAGACCGTTTGTTTCCGACCCTCAGCCTGCATGGGACAGGTTCTGTTCAGCCCTCTGTTCGTGTGGGGACAGGGTTTCCCGGGCTTTCTGCCTGCATGAGACAGGTTCTTCCCATCTCTTTACAAAGGTAAATAAAAAAAGCCAATGCGCTCTGTCTGGTCACTTTATTTGTCGGAAAAATGCGTTTCCGATCCCTTTTTTCATTTCTTTTAACAGGTGTGCGCCGGGTGGCGGCTCTGTCCGGCGGGGTGGAGCGTACATTGTCATCCGGCGGGATCCGGTCAGCTTTGCTGGGGAAAATGCTTGGAAACAAGCCTTCCTTCTTCCGACAGAACCGATGCCGGGAAAGTGCGTTTTCCGGACAGACTGGTTCCCGAACAGGACAATTCTGTCACTGTAAATCTTTTACTTTTTTATATTTCGGAAACCAGACGGGATAAAGGACTACTTGTGAATGAGAAACAGAAACATATTTTCAATATGTACCCTTGCTATGTATCTGTTTTTTCCCGAAATTTGTACAAGAAACCAACAGCCTCTTTCCTGTCAGGGGAGGGAACGAAGTTAACTGCTAGGCGGAGTGTCGCCGTCGTGACGAAGGACATTCCTGAATGCAGACCTGTGTAGACTAAACCATTCTTATCGAAGAAGTAAAAGTCTGTTTTGAAATTGAAAAGGGACGTTTGTCCTGACCACTTGACATACAGGAATCCTTTGCCGCCGGTATGCTGTATGTAAGTCCCATTGAAAGGCGGCGACCGTTGTCGTCCGACAGATGACAGACGGGTATGACATGGCTTGCGGAACAGCCGGAATCCTGTCCATAGCCCTGTCTCTTGCAGACAGCCACCTGTCCGGTATGGCCCTGTGCATAACTTACGAGAGAGAATCATTGTGACAAACCATCATTCCATCAGATGAAAACAGCGTCGTGTCTGTGCATAACTTACGAGAGAGAATCATTGTGACAAATCATCCATTCCGTCAGTGAAAAAGCAAGGCTCTGTCTGTGCGCAGCATACGGGAGAGCCGTTGCGGCAAACCATCCATTCAATCAGATAAAAACCCGTAATAACCAAATTAAAACCCAAATTAACCCCCAATCCGTAAACTCCAAATCTGTAAAAAACTAACGTATATGAGAACTATCAAAATTCTGTTTTTCCTCTTGCCTGCCTTGTTGCAGCTGACGGATGCCGGCGCCGTAGTGACGGGAGACCTGATCAATAGGGACGGCATCACTTATGTCGTGACGTTGAAACGCGATGCCGGCAACGGTCATCCGGCTGCTTACCATGTGGCTTTCGTCGGTTCCGACCTGGCGGAAGTGAAGATTCCCGAGACCGTCAAAGACTCGGCGAACGAGCATACATGGACCGTGACGGCACTGGCCGACAACAGCAAGGTGAAGAATGCCACTTCTGTGACCATCCCGAACACCGTCGAGACCCTGAACGCCCAGTGCCTGCAGGGCAGCCTGCTGACTACGGTCAACATCCCCGCTTCCGCGACCGACATCAAGGACGGCGTGTTCGCTTTCACGCTCGGACTCCAGCGCATCACGGTCGATGCGGCCAATCCCAGGTATTATGCCCGGGACGGCGTGCTTTACAGCCGTGACGGCGGCGGCTATCTGGTAGCCTATCCGGTCGCCAGGGCGGGTGTCGCGTTCAGCATCCCGGAGGGTATCGTCGGCATCCGTCCGAACGCACTGCAGCAGAACCGGAACCTGGAGACCATCCGGCTGCCGAAGTCGCTGACGGAGCTTCCCGCAGCCAAGGAATACAACGGCTTCACGAGTGCATTGAAGCTGAGCGCCATCGAAGTGGACCCTGCCAACCCGAAGTTCAGCGGTGTCGGAGGTGTCATCCTCTCGAAGGACGGGGAACAGCTCGTGGTCTACCCGAATGCGAAGACGGGCGACCCTTACACCGTGCCGGCCACGGTGAAGCAGATCCTCGACGGGGCGTTCAGCCATGCGGAAGGCCTCAAGGGCATCGTCATGACCCCGCCGCTGGTGAAAATCGGCAAGGAGTCCTTCAAGGACTGCATCCAGCTGCTCACGGTGGCCATCCCGTCGACGGTGACGAAGATCGACGACGGCGCCTTCTCCGGTGCTTACCGGGTGAAGGGGTTTGTCGTCGACCCGTCGAACACCGTCTACAAGACGGACGACAAGCGCGTGATCTATTCTGCCGACGGGACGGAACTCGCCGCCTTCCCCGCAGGAATGACGGGTACTTACGCAACGCTGCCGACGACGAAGCGCATCCTCAAGGAGGCCTTCAAGGCCGCACCGGCGGTGGAGAAGGTGATCTTCAACAGCGGGCTGGAGACCATCGGGCAAGATGCCTTCCAGGCGGCCACGGGGCTGAAGAGAATCGAGTTCGCCGCTCCGGCCACCGTCAGGGACATCGGCGACTTCTCCTTCTATGGCTCTGCATTGGAGACACTGTGGCTTCCTGCCTCTGTTGAGACGGTCGGGTGGTCGGCCTTCGCCAACTGTCCCCGGCTGAAGACCGTGTCCGTGGAAGCGCATTCCCGCCTGCAGAAGACCGGTACTTCGTCCTTCGAGAACTGCGGCAGCCTGGAGTCGTTCGTCTTCGAGGGGGCGTGTGCCTTGAAGACAGTGGGAAACCGTACGTTCATGAACGACCCCAAACTGACCGGGTTCAGATTCCCTTCCAAAGTGGAGGAAATCGAGACGGGTGCCTTCAACGGCTGCAAGGCTCTGGTGTCCGTGACGTTCCCGGCCGATGCCGTCATCCGGAAGATCGGAAAGGGGGCTTTCCAGAATGCCCTCTCCCTTCCGTCCATCACGCTTCCCGCCTCCGTGGAATCCATTGAGGAGTCGGCTTTCAACAGCTGCCAGAGTCTGGTCGAAATCAAGATCCCGGCCACGACGACGAGCATCGACCCGAGGGCTTTCCAGTTCTGCGGGAAGCTGGCGACCTTCACGGTCGACCCCTCCAATCCCTCCTATTCCAGCGTCGACGGATTCCTGCTGAGCAAGGACAAGAAGACCCTCGCCACTTTCCCTCCTGCCAAGGCGGGCACTTACTACACCCTTCTTCCGCCCGTCATCGAGAAGATCGGCGACTATGCCTTCTATTATGTGCAGAACCTGGAGAACATCACCATCCCCGAGGGCGTGACCGAAATCGGGAACTACGCCTTCGACAACTGCAACCGGCTGAATACGATAGCGTTCCTGAGCCATACGCCGGTTCCGGCTTCGAAGATCGGCGACAAGGCCTTCAACGAGGACAACGTCAACAAGGGCGGCATCGAAATCAGTGTGCGCGTCGATGCTTTCGAGGCTTATAAGAACAATCCTTTCTGGAATGCCTTCCACGACGTGATCCGCTCGTTCAAGGTCGACGACGGGGACGGAGCGACAGAGCTGTTTCCCCTGTCCAAGAACGCGGTGATGGTCGTCGACGTGCAGAGCGACGTCTTCACCTATGTCGTCCCGAAGAAGGTGAAGCATCCCCAGTACCCGGCGCGCACTTACGAGGTGCGCCTGTGGAACGACCGGGCCATGGCGAAGAGCAACACCGACATCAAGGAGGTCGTCTTCAAAGGGCAGCTCGACTATCTCGGCATCGAGGCCTTCCAGCGGCAGGACGGCACATCGACCGTCGAGCGCGTCTTCTTCACCGGCAATCCCCCCAAGGACATGAGCGCCGTGAAGTGGTACCTGGGAGCGGGCTACCGGGAGTTCACCGGCAACATCCAGAAGATCTACGTGAAGAAGAGCAAGGTCGATGCCTACAAGACAGCTGTGGGATGGGACGGCTATGCGGCCCGCGTCGACTATCAGATACGCGACGTGAACATCACGCACAAGTACGGCTCCTTCGCCCGCGAGTTTGACACCGACTTCGGCGAGTACGCCCGCGAGAAAGGCACGCAGGACAAGGTGGCGGCCTTCGTGGCGACCCGCTACGGGGAGGCATCCGTCAGCCCCGGCAAGCCCGACTACGGAACGGCTACCCATGTCGTCTTCATGTCGAGCGTCAACGTCAACGGCGGCGTTGTGGGTGACCCCTGCTATGTGCCGGCCGAGGAGGGAGTTCTCCTGAAGGTGCTCGGCAGCGAATCAATGCCGTCCGACTTCTTCTACACCATCGGCGAGAAGGACGACAAGGAGTACACCGTCGCCGGCAGCATAATGCGGGGTGTGACGGCCAAGGCACGCAAAGTCCCCGCTTCGGGCACTTTCTATGCCGTCTCGGCATCCAAGGGCGTCTTCATGAAGCTGAAGCCCTCGGCCACCGTGCCTGTCCACCGCGCCTACGCCGAGCTGCCGGGCATACCGGCTGCTGCAAAGGTGATGTTCGCCTTCGAGGGCGAGGGCTCCGCTACGGGCATCCTCTCCGTCGGCAGTCCGGAGATGCGAGAGGACGGCGGCCGCGCCTGCTACAACCTCAACGGGCAGCGGGTGGAGAAGCCGCAGCGCGGCGTGTATATCCGCGGAGGAAAGAAGTATGTTGTCAGATAAACCCATGAAATCAATGCTACGCGATATGAACAGAAAAGAAATCATTTTGAAAGAATACATCCGGCCGCAGGCCGGGTGTTACAGGCCTGTCCTTGAAAACCTGATGCTCACAGCCAGTCCCGGCATCTCCGATGAGGAGATCGACGAAGACGACATCGGCGCCAAGGAGCATCACTTCTTCGGGGATACACCGTCCGGGGACGGCGATCCGTGGAGCCCTGCGGGGGTGTGGGAAGACTGACAGGCGGACGGCCGGGGGAGAGGCGGTGTGCAGGACGCATGGCTGACAGCTCTCCCGCCTTTCCTGTGCGGGAGGGTATGCTCTCCACCGCTCCATGCGTGCAATGCCTGGCTTGTGAAGGCCATGGCCGGATCGGGGAATCCGGGCATGGCCTTTCTTCTGCAGCGGGGGAGGGTAGCGAAGCGGCTTCCGGGCCGTGCCGCCGTATGCGTTCGGGGCACCGACACAGAGGGGGCGGGGCATTGACACAGTCGGTGTCGGGTCTCATCACGGCTGCCTCCGGTGCTCCTTTGCCGGCCGGCCGGTGTCCGGAAGATTGTGCAGAGCCGTCCGGATTCTGCAGGACTTCCGGTCATTTCACGGTCTGAGGAGACGGAAAAGGTCTTGAAGAAGCGGGCGGGCAGGATCCTGGGAAAGCGAAAGATCGTGCTGAAAAGTGTAGAATGAACGGAAAACTGACAGATTTAAAGGTGCGAACCCTTCAGATTGTTGCCCGGAGAAAACCTTGTGTCCTGGCGTGATTTTGCGGCTGTCTGTATGTGGAAAAAAGCAGGAAACAGGCACTTTGTGACAAAAATAGAAATGGAATTTATATATAAGAAATAATAGGATGAGAAAAGGAATTAAATCAATTACAGATTGAAATGTTTTTTCACCAAATTATGCTTATCTTTGCAACACTAAAACGAAGATTTCCGGCGGACATCAGTACAGTGGTTGCTGAGCCGGCGGATGACCCTAAAATCACGACAGATTGTGACAAGATTCAGCACATGGTTGGCAGAGATTAGAGACGGATAGTTTCTATGTATGCCGTTGCACCTTATATAATAAAGAGTCCTGCCGGCATCCGGCGGACATTTGGGAAAGGTGCTGCCTTTATAGCCCTGCACAGCGGCCACCGTCTGGGCGGGAGAAAAACGGGAAAAGAGAAAATCAATAAATTCAATATGTTAAATTAGAGTTGTTAAACTTATGAGAGAAATTAGATTTTTCCTGCTGACGCTGCTTTCATTGCTCTATGTGACCAATGTGAGTGCGCTCGTAAAAGGAAACACGTTCACGAGGGACGACATTACCTACCGGGTCACCTTCATGGACAAGGCGCATGACGGACTGCCGGACCGTTATGAGGTAGAAGTGGCTTCCTCTACGAAGACCGGTGCGGTGACAATTCCAGACAAGGTTTACGATCTGGACAATCAGTATAACTTCACGGTTTCAGGCATCGGGAACGCCTGCACGATACCCGGTGCCACTTCTGTCGTGCTCCCGAGTACTATCAAGCGTATCGGTGCCAATGTCTTTGCAAAGAGTAATATTACCAGTATCACGATTCCGAAGGGAACAGATGATATCAGCGACGGTGCTTTTGCCCAGATGTCGAAGCTGACGGAAATCAAGGTCGAGTCGGGCAATACGAAGTACAGTGCTGCGGACGGTGTCCTTTATGAGAACCGCACCGGCGGCAAGTACCTGAAGTCTTATCCTGTGGCGAAGGCCGGGACGAGCTTCAGCGTCCCCAATGACGTGTACGGTGTCGCTGTCAATGCTTTCCAGCTTGCAGCCAATCTTACCCGTATAGAGATCCCGGCTTCTGTCAAGGATCTTGCTACCTCGAAGGAGGCGAACAGCTTTACGAGTGCCGACAAGCTGAAGGAGATCAAGGTTGATGCCGGGAATACCGCTTATAAGGACGTTGACGGTGTTGTCCTGACCAAGGACGGAAAAACGCTGGTTACCTATCCTCACGATAAGTGGGGCACTCTTGACCCTGCTTACGATGCACCTGCCTCAATAGACCCGACGCATGCCATGTTGAAAGGCAATTACTACAAGATTCCTGACGGCGTGGAAACGATTGCCAAGGGTGCTTTCGCACAGGTACGTAACGTCACGGCCATAAAGCTGAACAACGTCAAGACGTTGGAAGAAGGTGCGTTCTATTCGCCCCGTAATCTGAGAAACATCGAGATTTCTGCTTCTGTAAAGACCATCCAGGATGGTGCCATCTCGGGTACTCCTACGCTTTTCAAGTTCACTGTCGATTCTGCAAACCCAGACTATTCGGCTGATTCCGAGGGCGTGATTTACAATCATGACAAGACGGAACTGGTGCTCTTCCCGGCCGGAAAGAGTGGCGAATACACAACGCTACCTACGACCAAGAAAATCCGCAAGCGTGCATTCTACTATGCGCAGAAGGTTGAGAAGATTCACTTCAACAAGGATCTGGAGGAAATCGACAATGACGCCTTCCAGGCAGCAGTTGCCTTGAAAGAGATTACATTTGACGAGCCTTCCAAGCTGAAGCGCATCGGTACGTGGGCGTTCTTTAATACTGGTCTGGAGAGCCTGAGACTCCCGGCCTCTCTCGAGACGCTGGGTTCTGCAGCTTTCCGACAGAACAGCAAGCTGAAGACAGTAACTGTGGCTGCCGGCTCAAAACTGAAGAAGATAGAAGCGGGCGCATTCTATTCCAATACGAACCTTGAATCCTTCACGTTTGAGGGAGCCACGGATCTGGAAACCATCGGCCAGCAAGCTTTCATGGGTGCAACGAAGCTGAAGAAGTTTAATATTCCTGCTTCGGTGAAGTCTATCGAGAGTGCCGCTTTCGAGGGCACAAGTTCCATGAAAGAAGTTACCTTCGCCGCACCGGCACAGATCGCGAAGATTACAGAAGGTGCTTTCCAAAGCGCGAGTGCACTGGAGAAGATTGAGCTTCCTGTATCTGTAAAGGAAATCGAGAAGGATGCTTTCAACAAGTGCAAGAGCTTGAAAGAGATTGTCATTCCGAAAGATGTGAACAAAATTGACCCTACAGGCTTCCAGCAGTGTGAGAGTCTGGAGAAGTACACGGTCGACAAGGCGAACACTACGTACTCCAGCGTCGACGGCTTCCTGCTGAGCAAGGACAAGAAGAAGCTGGTGTCCTTCCCGCCGGCAAAGGCTGGTACTTACTACACCATGCTGCCTCCGACTATCGAGGAGATCGGCCAGCAGGCGTTCTATGATATCCAGAAACTGGAGAACGTCACCCTTCCTGCAAATGTGAAGAAGATTGATAAGTGGGCCTTCGACCTGGTTAAGAATCTGAACACGATTGCATTCCTGGGCATGACTCCTGTTGCTGAAGTTAATATTGATGGGACAGCCTTCAATCCTTTGAACGTGGACAAGACGAAGATCCAGATCAACGTCCGCAAGGATGCAAAGGCTGCTTATGCTGCAAACAATGTGTGGAAGACATTCAAGAACATCGGTGTCTCTTTCTGGAAGGAAACCAATGGAACAGGTAACGGCGAAACAGAGTACTTCCCGCTGTCGCAGAAGGCTGTGATGATTGTCGACACCAAGGCGGATGTATTTACTTATGTCGTCCAGCCTAAGGTGACAAATCCTGATGACAACAAAGATTATGAGGTACGTCTCTGGGGCGACTATGCGTTGAAGCAGAATACGACCAACATCAAGGAGGTCGTATTCAAGAACACCCTTGACTATATGGGTATCGATGCCTTCAAGAAAGCTGACGGCACATCGACCGTTGAGCGTATCTACTTCACTGCCCCCGTTCCTACAAAGGATATGAGTGCCACGAAGTGGGAACTGACGGATCTGACTCCTGCCCAGCACGAGTTCGACGGACAGCTGAAGCACATCTATGTAAAGAAGAGTGTTGAGAACGCTTACAAGACGGCTACCGGATGGATGGACTATGCCGGTGTGATCGACTATAAGATCAAGGATGAGGTGAAGATAGCACACCAGTACGGTACATTTGCCCGTGAGTTCGATGCCGATCTCGGTATCTATGCCCGTGAGAATGGTGACAATGGTCGCATCGGTGCTTTCGTTGCACAGACGGGCGACTTGAAGAAAGGCACTGTTGCTGGGAATGAGGTCATCAAGTGCATGATGAAGAGTATCAATTATAATACGAGCGTGCCTGCCTATGACTATGTACCTGCTGAAACCGGTGTGCTGCTGGAGAGCCGAAGCGGACTCCAGACTCCGGCTGACTTCTACTATGCCATCGGTGAGGAGGACAATACGACTTACACCATTGCAAACAACGTCATGGAAGGTGTGACGGTCAAGAATAAAAAGATGCAGTTGACCTCTTCTGACGCTACTGTCTTTGCAATGACCAAAAGCGGCCTCTTCAAGCCTCTGAAGCTAAATGTTGAGCACAATCTTCCTGTTCACAAGGCAGTTGCCAAACTTCAGGTAAGTACGTCAAGCCCTGCTAAGGTCATGTTCGTCTTTGACGATGGCAGTTCGATAGATGCCGAGACGACCGGTATCGAGCATATTGCGAATACCACGGCGGCAGACGACAATGTTTACTATAACCTGCAGGGCCAGCGTGTTGAGCATCCACAGCATGGTGTGTTCATCCACAATGGCAAGAAGGTTGTCTTGAAGTAAACCGCTGTTTCTCCAAGGACAGGGCGACTTCCATACGCTCCGAGGGGTGGTGCTTTCTGCATCACATGCCGGCAATGGCAATGCAGCGGCATCACTCCGCAGGAGAAGTCTCCCTGCCGTACGAAAGAATAATGAACCTAAAAAAAGACCACACAATGAAAAAGAAGGCTTATATGACACCTGAAACCCTCTGCTGTAACTTGAAGACAGAAGGCCTGATGGGTGATCACACGGAAATATTGCAGACCAGTCCCGGTGCGTCGGCACTGGGCCCCGGGCAAGGCGGAGACCTCGATGATGATGACGAGATCGCAGCTAAGCCGTTCCCGGGTTTCACGGGATGGGAGGACTGATGCCGAGACATTCTCATTCATCAGGTAATCTGGATGCACGGGAAGGTTTCTACCGTGAAATGCGCCGTGCCCGCAGAAAGCGGCTGCTGGCGAAGGCAGGCCTCGCCCTGTTGGTATTGTGCTCTCTGATAATCATGGCACTCTGTGCCTATATGTACGGTTTTCTCCAGTAGGGTGTCGACGGCAGTCTTCACCTTATTGTACAACCGGTTTCGTTTCGGGGCAGGCTCTTATTCGTTTAAGTGCCTGCCTTTTTTCCTGACGGATGCCGTTCCGGGGACGTCTTAGGCAGGACGGGTCGATGGCGGGTCGATGACGGACTGCCGCATCGGAGATTTCGTCAGACGGCATCAGATGGCTTTTCTCCGGATAAAAGTTTGTTGTTTGGAATTTAATCCGTATCTTTACAACGTAATTTACAACTGAATGAACGACGAAATTAAATCAACTGCTCCTGCAATCTCCGATTTTGATGAGATTGTATCTTATGTAAAGAACGATAAGTCTGACGTAGAAGGGAACATCTATATTGGATCGAAATTTCTGATTGTGTGCGGCTGTAATCCTTTCTTCAAGCCGATCATCGAGGAGCGAGGGCCTGTCCGGATCAGCGTTGTCCGTGTGGTGATCGTCAAAAGCGGATGGTGCGAGCCGGTCATAGGCTTCAGGAAGTACCGCTGCGGCCCTGGCGATATGCTGTTCCTCAACTGGGGCGTGACAATCAGTTCCGACACCTTCGGGGTTGACACCACCTTCGAGGGCATCGCACTGACGGAGGAATATATGAAAACGATCTTCGGCGGCCGTCTGCCCGAACTGTTCGTCTCGCCAGGCCAGTGCTTTGTGCTCCATCTGAGTGCGGAGGAGCAGGAGGTGTGGCGGCAGTACACCCATGCGCTCTTTAACCTCGTCCACCTTCCGTCGGTAGAGGAGGAAGTCGCCGGTTCGCTCTTCGTGTCTTCGCTGAACTATGTCGCTTCGCTGCACAGTGCGAAGCTGATGACGAAGCGGGGCAGCTGGTCGCGCAACAAGCAGACTGTCGAGCGGTTCGTGCGGCTTGTCAACGACTATGCCAAGACGGAGCATGAGATAGACTTCTATGCCTCGCAGCTTTTCATGACGGCACATTATCTGGGCATGGTGGTGAAGAAAGAGACGGGGATCACGGCGAAGGAGTGGATCGACAAGACGCTGGCCATCCTCATCCAGCTGGAGCTGCGCTATACGAATAAGTCGCTGAAGATGATCGCCAACGAGTTCAATTTCGTTTCGCTCAGTTCGCTGTGCAAGTTCTTCAAGCGGCGCACGGGGATTACGGCGACGGAGTACAGGATGATGCCTGAAGACACCTCACATAATTCGGCAGGAGTCCCCCCCCCCCCAAGAAGATGTAATCCGCTGAAAACCAACTTGTTGTTTTGTCGT
>ERZ773006.154-NODE-154-length-39388-cov-27.879_pt1 | contig 39388 bp, 34 predicted proteins | sample MGYA00580843_ERZ773006 | MGnify/ENA primary metagenome ERZ773006 (study PRJEB29015, sample SAMEA2738011) | human oral metagenome | biome: human oral; feature: human-associated habitat; material: dental | place: China | collected 2052 ...
GGTATTTTTCACGCGGATCTTGGGTCTTGTAAACCCGGTGACCAAAGCCCATAATCTTCTCGTGAGAGGCCAGCTTGCGGTCTAGGTAGGCCTGGCAATCCCCTTCCTCTCTGATTTCTTTCAGCATATCAAAGACACATTCATTAGCGCCACCATGAAGGGAGCCCTTGAGTGCTCCAACAGCTGCTGTCACGCAGGAATAAATATCGGTCAAGGTTGAAGCGCAGACTCGAGCCGCAAAGGTTGAAGCATTGAGTTCATGATCGGCATGGAGCACCAAGGCGCAGTTAAAGGCTTTGACTTCAAGCTCACTAGCCTCTTCTCCCTTTAGCATATAGAGGAAATTGGCCGCAAAACCTAAATCCTCCCGCGGCTCTATCGGAGTCTGACCCGACCTCAGTCTGGCAAAAGCCGCAATAATAGTCGGCATCTTTGCCATAAGCTGGATGCTCTGCTCATAGGTCGCTTCTAGAGAAGTTTCCTCAGCATGGACATTATAAACCCCCAAAAGACTGACCGTTGAGCGCAAGACGCTCATGGGATGAAGGTGCTTACGGGACTGGATAAGGATGCACTGCTCCACCGCATCGCTAATGGCATAATTAGTTCGCAGATCTTCTTCAAAATGCTTGAGCTCAATCTGAGTCGGCAAATGCAAATGCCACAGCAGATAAATCACCTCTTCAAAACTTGCATGGTGCTCTACCAATTCAGAAATATTGTAGCCTGCATAAGACAAAGAATCATCCACAATCTGGCTAATCCTGGTATCACAGGCAATGGTATCTTTCAAACCGTCCGTCTGACTCATGCTCACACCTCCTCTAATTTCTTTCTAACGACCATGGGCAAAATTCCTCCGTTTTCATAGTAACGGATATCCGCCTCTGCATCAAAGCGCAGCCGAGCTTGAAAAGCTATTTCTTCAGCACCTTTCCGCGCTACCACGTCAACTAGCTGACCAACTTGCGGGTTCTGTGGCAGATTAATGTCGAAAGTCTCCTTGCCTGTTAAGCCTAGACTAGCCGCATTTTCACCCTCTAGATACTGCAGAGGAAGAATCCCCATCATGACCAGATTGGACCGGTGGATACGCTCAAAACTCTCTGCCAGCACCACCTTGACACCCAAAAGATTAGCTCCCTTAGCTGCCCAATCACGACTGGACCCCATACCATAGTCTTTACCAGCTAGGACAATGGTGTCAATTTGCTCTTCCTTGTAGCGCATGGCCGCCTCATAAATGGATAACAACTCTCCTTTATAATCTGTGTAACCACCAATTTTCCCATCCGCCAATTCATTTTTAATCCGAATATTGGCAAAAGTCCCCCGCATCATGACCTCATGATTGCCTCGACGGCTGCCATATGAATTAAACTCTTGGTAATCCACTCCATGCTCCATCAAATAGGAAGCTGCTGGGCTGTTTCTGGCAATATTTCCTGCTGGGGAGATATGGTCTGTCGTCACCGTATCCCCAAATTTTGCCAGCACTGCAAGATTTTTCAGTGGCTGAATGGCTAAATCATCAGCTAAGCCATCAAAGTAAGGTGGATTTTGAATATAGGTCGAAGCCTGATTCCACTGATAATTTTGAGAAGAGGCTGTCGGAATCTGATTCCATTTTTCATTATCGTCAAACACATGAGCATATTCTTTTTCAAAAAGCTGGCGCGTCACATATTTTTGAACATAATCTGCAACCAAGTCGTGCTCCGGCATCAAATCCATCAAATAAACCGGCTGCCCTTTTTGATCATAACCTAGTGGCTCGCTGGTCAGATCGACATTGGTATTTCCAGCCAGAGCATAGGCAACCACCAAGGGCGGACTAGCTAGGAAATTGGCCTTGACCAATGGATTGATCCGCCCTTCAAAATTGCGATTTCCTGAAAGAACAGCACTAGCCAGCAAGTCAGTATCCGTAATCGCCTGAGCCACTTCCGGTCGGAGATTTCCTGAATTTCCAATACAAGTAGTGCAGCCATAGCCGACAACATTGAAACCAAGCTGATCCAGATAGGTCTGAAGACCACTCTTCTTGAGATAGCCTGTGACCACCTTGCTGCCCGGAGCTAATGAAGTCTTGACAGTCTTTGAAACGCGTAAGCCTTTTTCTACTGCTTTCTTGGCTAAAAGTCCTGCCGCCATCAGGACATAGGGATTAGATGTATTGGTACAGCTAGTAATGGCAGCGATAGCTACATGGCCGGTCTTAATCGTCTCCTCATGATCAGAAAACTGGACCACTGCTGACTTTTCCAGCTCGCTCTCATCTAGACCAAAGCCTCGGACCCCCGCTTCTCTGACTAGACTAGCTTGAAACTCCTCTTTAGCAGCTGTTAATTCAATCAAATCTTGGGGCCGCTTGGGCCCTGAGATGCTCGGCACAATGCTGGACAAATCAATTTCGACTACCTTGGTATAAATTGGCTCAACCTTTTCATCATAGAAAAGGTGATTTTTTTGAGCATAGAGACGGGTCAGCTCGATATGATCTTCTGACCGATTGGTCAGACGCATGTAATTGAGCGTTTCCTCATCTATCGGAAAATAACCACAGGTAGCTCCGTATTCTGGCGCCATATTGGCCACTGTAGCCCGGTCAGCCAGACTTAGATTTGATAAACCAGGTCCAAAGAACTCGACAAATTTACCAACAACATTTTCCTGCCGCAAGATTTGCGTGACCTTTAAAGCCAAATCCGTCGCTGTCGCAATCTTAGGTAGCTTGCCCAAGAGACGAACACCAATCACCTCAGGAACTGGGAAATAAGAAGCCTCACCTAGCATGGCAGCCTCAGCCTCAATCCCACCGACTCCCCAGCCCAGAACACCGATCCCATTGATCATGGTCGTATGACTGTCCGTCCCAAACATGCTGTCCGGATAGAGTTGACCATCCTTTTCAATGATGACATCACTGAGAAACTCGATATTGACCTGATGGATAATCCCCGTAGCAGGAGGAACTGCCCGATAATTATCAAATGATTTCTCTGCCCACTTGAGAAATTCGTAGCGCTCATTGTTGCGGATAAACTCTTGGTTCATATTGGCCTCCAGAGCTGTGTCACAGCCATAAAAGTCCACCTGAACACTGTGGTCAATGACTAAATCAACCGGAATCTCTGGATTAATCTGATCGGCCTGACCTCCCTGGCCAACAATCGCATCGCGCATACTAGCCAAATCCACTACGACAGGAACACCCGTAAAATCCTGGAGAATAACTCGGCTAGGCTTAAAAGGAACTTCTCCGCTTGGTGATTTAGCTTGATAATGCATCAAAGAATAAATGTTATCTTTAGTTACATCAATCCCATCTTCTTTACGAAGGACACTTTCGAATAATATGCGTATAGAATAAGGAAGTTTTTTTATATCTCCTCCTAGTAAAGCCGAGGCTTTCTTAAGATCTATATATCGGTATACATTGCCTTTGTAATTTAAATCGCTTAGGTATTCTGCCATATTTCTACCCCTCACTTATTTTAAATTGTTTTATATTATACTTTATTATGAAATTTTATGCAATAAAAATTATAATTTTTATGTTATATTTTATGACATAAAATAACAGTTTTTTTAACACAGGCAAACTGTACTAATAATTATTTTTCCCAAGCACGAAAAAACAAGCACCATTCTCGGTGCTTGTTATAGGTAAAATAATTTCAAATGTTTACTTCTTATTGGCTAACCATTTAAGAAGCTTGGTCAGAAGTCCCCAAATGATTAGACTAATAACAACAATATAAATCCAGGCATTTTTATCATTAGACAAAGGCAGAGGAACATTCATACCAAAGAAACCAGTGATAACTGCAAGCACTGCCAGAAGGACCGAAATAATGGTCAAGACCGTCAAATTGTCATTCAGATTGTTGTTCAGGATGTTATTGTAGGAGCCAGAAAGCTGGCTGAGAACTTGAGCAATCAGATCAGTCATCGAAACGAGCTGACGAGCTTCAATCATAGCATCCTCAAACTGCTCGGTTTCTAACTCATCAAAACGGCGGTAAATGCCATGGCTTTTGATATGTTCTAGGAGCATATGATTCTGCTTTGCAGCTGCAAGCAGGTAGACCATAGATGTTTCTAAGTCGGACAGAGCAAAAAGATGCTTTTTGGTAGTTGTCTGACGCAGGAGAGCATTAATCTCATCCTTGCGCTTGTCCATCCGCTCAACGACTGGATAGTAGGAATTGGAGACCAACTCCAGACTAGCGAAGAGAAACTTATAGACCGATACTGGCTCATGATGCTCAGTATAGGCTTTCATCATATCCACAACATAGGCATTATCTTGATTACTAATGGTGATGAGGCGCCCCTGCTGCACCACAAAGGTCATGGGAATCGTCTCATAATGTTCCTTGTCTTTCGCTAGATTAAGGACATTGTAGATAAAGACAACCGTTCCATTCTCACGATTGTAGTCCATATGAGCCCGCTCGTTCTTATCGAGTGCATACTCGATGGTCTCCTGATCAATTTCATAATCCTGATAAATCCGGGCGTTCTTTTTGAAACTATCTGAGTCAATGTTGATCCAGACAGATTGATCTTTTAATTTTCTTTCCAGAAACATGGAACTCCTTTCTACAATGTAGAATAATTCTCTAATAAACTAGCGCCCAACTTCATAAACTCTTCCTGCAAGTAAATATGCAATCTCGAAGAACAAAACCAATCAAACTAATTATCTCGCCTGATGAGATTAGTCAGGCGGCTAGCGTCCAACAAGTAGGAACTTTACTTCCAATTGTCGGTACTGAATCACATCTTCTCTTCCAATTTAACATCTGGATACTTGTCCGCGAACCAGCGCAGGGCAAAGTCGTTTTCAAAGAGAAAGACTGGCTGATCAAAGCGGTCTTTTGCTAGGATATTACGGCTAGAAGACATACGCTCGTCTAAGTCATCTGGTGAAATCCAACGGACAGTCTTCTTGCCCATAGGATTCATGACCACTTCAGCATTGTATTCATTTTCCATGCGGTGCTTGAAGACCTCAAACTGGAGCTGACCGACAGCGCCCAGCATGTACTCGCCCGTCTGGTAGTTGGTATAAAGCTGGATGGCTCCCTCTTGCACCAGCTGCTCAATCCCCTTATGAAAGGATTTTTGCTTCATGACATTCTTAGCCGAAACCTTCATAAAGATTTCAGGAGTAAAGGTTGGCAGAGGCTCAAATTCAAACTTATTCTTGCCTACAGTCAAGGTATCACCAACCTGATAAGTCCCCGTATCATAAACCCCGATAATATCACCAGCTACAGCATTGGTCACATTTTCCCGGCTTTCAGCCATAAACTGGGTAACATTAGACAGCTTAGCAGACTTACCAGTGCGTGGCAGGTTGACACTCATACCGCGCTCGAACTCGCCAGAAACGATACGGACAAAGGCGATACGGTCGCGGTGGCGCGGGTCCATATTGGCCTGAATTTTAAAGACAAAGCCTGAAAAGTCTGGGCTGAGTGGCTCGACTACCTCACCATCTGTCTTCTTGTGACCATGCGGTTCCGGAGCAAACTTGAGGAAGGTTTCCAGGAAAGTCTGGACACCAAAGTTGGTCAGAGCTGAGCCAAAGAAAACAGGTGTCAGCTTACCCTCCAAAATCGCTTCTTCCGAGAATTCATTCCCAGCTTCGCTCAAGAGCTCAATGTCTTCCTTAACCTGCTCATAGAAAGGATTGGAGGCAAAAAGTTGGTCGCCTTCTGCCAGAGTCGCAAAGCGCTCCTCGCCCTTATAAAGCTCCAGCCGCTCATTGTAGAGGTCATAAAGTCCCTCAAAGCTCTTGCCCATGCCAATCGGCCAATTCATCGGATAGCTGGCAATGCCCAAAATCTCTTCTAGTTCTTCCAGCAAGTCCAAGGGCTCGCGGCCGTCACGGTCCAGCTTGTTCATAAAAGTGAAAACCGGAATACCACGATGCTTGACAACCTCAAAGAGCTTCTTGGTCTGGGCCTCAATACCCTTAGCCGAGTCAATAACCATGACCGCAGCATCCACCGCCATCAAGGTCCGATAAGTATCTTCTGAAAAGTCCTCGTGCCCCGGTGTATCCAGAATATTAACCCGCTTGCCATCGTAGTCAAACTGCATGACAGAGGAAGTCACTGAAATCCCCCGCTGCTTCTCAATATCCATCCAGTCAGACTTGGCAAAATTACCCGTCTTTTTCCCCTTGACCGTCCCAGCTTCACGAATCTCGCCTCCGAAGTAGAGCAACTGCTCCGTGATGGTCGTTTTCCCCGCGTCCGGGTGGGAGATAATGGCAAAGGTCCGGCGTTTCTTAATTTCTTCTTGTAAAGTCATCTTCTTCTCTTTCTTTCATTTAGGATAATGGTGAATCTTAGTATTTGTTTTTTATTTTACATCGGAGTATTTCAATCCTTTCAACCTACCTATTATAGCGGATTTAGCGCTTTTTTTCAATTATCTTAGAAAGATAAAAAATCGCCCTTTCGAGCGATTCTATTCTACTAAGTCAATGAAATTTCCTTTAAAATCTGACAATGACACTGCTAAAGAGGAAAATTGCAAAGATTAAGATTAAATCTAGGAAATAGAGCAGGCACTTTTCTGGCTTCCAACTCTTCTTTCTCTTCAGCTGTCATGGAAAAAATAACCTTGTTCCGTTTCAAGAGATAGAGGATTAAGCCTTCTCCCCTTTGTCCGCCAATTCTTAAGAAAGCCCAAAATTTGGGGTGTTTCATTCCGCGAACGGAAGCGTCTAGTTGAACCAACTTAAAGAGTTGATAGACAAACAGTCCATTTGTAACTAGAAGCAAAGCAAGTCATAATTAAGCTTTCTAATTAAAAAAATCCTGCCACATTAACTTGACAGGAGCTGTAAATCTGAAGTGAATTAACTGCGGACCAGACTTAACTGCTTTTTCCACCGTTTCTTAAACAAGATATCAAAGAGAACCAGAGCCAGAGAAAGAATGACTGACACAAGGAGGTACTTTATCCATAGGGGGGCATCAGGGATGAAAGGCGGACTTTTTAGCAGACCGTAATTCCCCCCCGTCACTTGATTAACGCCGACTAGGAAAAGATTGAGTCCAAAGGTGTAAGCTACAATCATGTATTTCTTGAGCAGGCTCTTGTCGTAGTGATTCATCAGATAAATCAAGGAATTAACCAAAAGAGCATAGTGGCCAATTAAGAAAGAAATGCTGGTAATGTGCGGGAAATCATAGGGGTCAAAGACTGGGTAGCCCAAGGCAAAGACTGCTCCGCTGGCTCCTAATAGAGCAAAATACTGCTTACTGCGCCATTTATCCGGCAGAAAGACCACTGCAAACATAGCCAGGCGGCAATGATAAAAAGGTAAGCTATTCGTAAAAGGAATCCGAAAACCAAAATACCAGCAATAAAGCATCAGCAGCTGGGCAATCTGAATCCACTTAAAAGTCTTGACAAAACGCGGATTATCATGGTATTTGAGCGAGCTCCAAATAGACAGCAAGACCAGAGCAATCATCACAGCATACCATAAAATCGAGATAGGCGGTGCCACCGTTTTTGTCGTAGTTAAAAAATCTTTCATAAATCCTCCATGAGATAATTAAGTTAGGGAAACTGTCTTGGTCTGCTCCACTCGTTTAAAAATGTCAGACACCAAGCAAACTGCTGCACTTAAGACGATTGAGACAAGCAGATAATTGAGCAGGAGTCCGTGATTGCCAACAAGCGGCGGATCTGTGAGAAATCCATAAGAACCCTTTGTCAACATATTGATAACAAGCAAAAAAGCATTGATCATAAAGGTCGTCCACACCACTCGCTGCCAGCTCATAGAGAAAGTATGATAATATCTGAAAAGATAAATCAAACAATTTCCCAAGAGCGCTAGATGGCCAATGATAAAGGACAAAATAGTGATATGGGGAAAAGGGTAAGGATCAAAAATCGGATAAATAAAGGCTACAATCGAGCCAAAAGTCCCCAAAAGTGCAAAATAAAATTTATATACTGAGCGATTAGGCAGAAACATCAAGGCAAACATAGCCATTCTGCAATGATAAAAAGGCAGACTCTCAGACAGCGGGGCAGCAGTCAGTATATACCAAGAGTAGAGGCCTATCAGCTGGCAAGCTTGCATCCCGACAAATAGCTGCTGGTAAGGCTTCCGATTGTAGTAGCGATAGGAAAGCCAGATAATCGCAAAGACCAGCCCCAAAAGAACAAAATACCAAAGTCCCAGTTGAGGCGGTTCGGTTTTATAGGTTGTAAACATATCTCTTATTCCCATCTCCTAGGCTCCCATTCTAATATAAGGTTTGAACAAGGCTGAGTCTGCCTGTTTTTGCTCAGAATTTCCCCTCCAAATCCTCTACCAGCTTAGCCAGATTCATGGAATTGCTGCCTTTGAGAAGAATTTGGTCGACAGGAGTCAGCTTCTCTCTGACAGCTTTAGTCAGCTGTTCAAACTGGTCTTTCTCGTCATTTTTGATAAAGTAATGAACCTTGCCAGACGGATAAATCTCCTTGGCGTAGTCATAGAGGGCTTCCATGTCCTGTCCATAGAGGAAAAGGTCGGTCACAATTTCTGGATTGAGGCTGGTAATCATAGAGCCGTGCATGGACTTAGAGTCCGCTCCCAGCTCTTTCATATCCGCCAGCACTGCCAATTTTCGTCCGCCTGGATTGGCTGGAATGGTCGAGAAAGTCTCCAGAATCAAACGCATAGCTGTTGGATTAGCATTGTAGACATCCGATAAAATATCTGCGCCATTGGCAGCTTTTTTCCACTCCGTTCGATTTCGGGTCAGCTCCAGCTCGGAAAAGGCCTGAGCAATATCTGCTTCAGACACACCTTCCTGCAGAGCCGCATAAGCTGCAATCATGGCGTTAGTTGCATTGTACTTACCGGTCACAGGCAGGTCAATCCTCTGCTCTAAAAAGTTACATTCAAAGCTCAAACTATCCTTGCGCTCTTCCAGACGCGTCAGGAAGATATCCGCATCAGGACCAAAGCGAACTAGCTTGCAGTCTGCTGGCAGAAATTCATTGACAATCTTATCCGCCGGAACAATCAAGAGACCATCTTTTCTCAAGCCGTCCGCAATCTGCATCTTGCCTTGGGCAATCTCAGCTCGGCTACCGAAAAATTCCAGATGGGCTTCTCCGACCAGAGTCACAATGCCCGTCTTAGGTTTGGCAAGTTCAGACAGGAGATGGATATCACCCAAGTGATCCTGCCCCATTTCTAAGACAAGTTTCTCTGTATCCTCAGGCATGTGAAGAACTGTGTAGGGCAGACCGATTTCGTTATTGTAATTACCTTGTGTCTTATAGGTCTTGTAGCTGGTTGCTAGTAGCTGAGCCAGCATATCCTTGGTTGTCGTTTTACCATTGGAACCTGTCACCGCCAGCACATCCACCTGCATCTTTTCCAGATAGTATTTGGCCAAGCACTGGAAGGCCTTCAGGACATCGTCAACTAAGATATACGGACCCTCTGCCACTGGACACTCAGATAGGGTGGCAACAGCTCCCTGAGCAAAGGCTGTTGCGATAAAGTCATGGCCGTCACGCGCTCCCTTGAGGGGCACAAAAAGGTCACCTGACTCAATCAAACGGCTGTCAAACTCAGCATTTCTAAGTGCGACATTTTCAAACTGAGTCACATCATTTTTCGCAGATAGGACTTCTGCGATTTCATATAAATCTAATTTCATACTTCTTCCTCGTTTTTCGGTTTGCTCGCAAAAAGAAAGGACCGAAAATTTTCAGCCCCTCTATTATATCATATTTTAGAGAAGATGCGCCTCTCTCTTGGCAAATGCCTCTTCAGCTAGGCCAACTAACTTCTCAATCAAGTCAGGATAGGCCAGTCCCATATTTTCCCAGAGTAGTGGATACATAGACCACTGGGTAAAACCTGGCATGGTATTAAGCTCATTAAGGAAGACCTGACCATCTTCTGCATAGAAGAAATCACAGCGGGACAGTCCCAGACCACCCAAAGCTCGGAAAGCGGCCTCTGCATTTTGACGCATCAGGCTCACCACTTCTTCCGGAATCTTAGCCGGAATATCCATGGTAATTTTATTATCAATGTATTTGGCTTCGTAGTCATAGAAAGCCACGTCCTTGACCACTTCTCCAGGCAGAGTACTCTTGACGTCAACATTGCCCAAAAGCCCAACCTCAATCTCCCGTGCTGTCACTCCTTGCTCAACCAGTACCCGGCTGTCGTATTTGAAGGCCAGGTCCAGTGAAGCACGCAGTTCTGCTTGGTTCTCCGATTTAGAAATGCCGACACTGGAGCCCATATTAGAGGGCTTGGTGAAGACTGGATAGGTCAATTTCTCCTCGATTTCTTGGATTTTTTGCTCTAGATCCTCACCATCAACCAGTGCTACATAAGGCACTTGGGCAATGCCTGCCGATTCCAGCACTCGCTTGGTCGTAATTTTATCCATGGCTAGGCTAGAAGATAAAATATTACAGCCGACATAAGGCATTTTGAGTACTTCTAGGAAGCCTTGGATAGAGCCATCTTCGCCCATGGGACCATGCAAGACTGGAAAGACCACTGCTCCTTCTTCGTAAATATCGCTAGGCTTAATCTTCCTAGACATGTCCACTGTGGCATTGGTCATCAGCTTCTCATCAGCCGCCGGATTTGCTTCAAATTCCTGAGTTTGGATAAAATCTCCATCCTTGGTGATGAAGTAAGTCTTCACTGAAAATCTATCATAATTGACAGCCCGCATGACGCTCTCAGCTGATAAAACCGAAACTTCCCGCTCTGCACTGCGTCCGCCATACAATAAAATCAATCTTTGTTTTGCCATGATTTTTCCTATCATTTTCTAAAAATAGTACGATTTACAAAAGCTGCCAGCCCGAGAAGAATCAGGCTTAAAAGCTTGGTTTTACACCTACCTAGCTAGTCGATTCTTCTAAGCAAGAGCTTCTGTATCAGTCCGTTTTAGTATATCACAATTCCCAGCATTTTTGAACAGAAAAAAGGACTCTTCCAGCCAGCTAGAGCCAGAAAAATCCTTTATGTTTATAATTCTGTCCGATTTTCGATAGCGCGAATCAGCGTAACCTCGTCCGCGTACTCAATGTCGGAGCCAACCGCCAAACCACGCGCTAGGCGAGTCACCTTAATCCCAGCGGGTTTCAAGACCCGTGAGATGTACATGGAGGTCGCTTCGCCATCCGCAGTCGCATTGGTCGCGACGATAACCTCCGTCACTTCACTATCCATCAAACGAGTAATCAGACTCTTGAGATTGATGTCATCCGGTCCAACGCCATTCATAGGTGAAATCAAGCCATGCAAGACATGATAAAGTCCGTGGTATTCCTGAATATTTTCCATGGCAGATACATCCCGACTGTCCTCAACGATCAAAATAGTCGATTGATCGCGCGACTGGTCTTGGCAGATAGCACAAGGATCTTCATCCGTCAGGTTGCCGCAGACAGAGCAGTAGCTCAGCTCACGCTTAGCAGCCAGCAGATTCTTGGCAAATTCATTGACATCGTCATCGCTCATGCCAATAGTGTAAAAAGCCAGTCGAGTGGCTGTTTTGATGCCAATGCCGGGCAGCTTTGAAAAACTGTCAATCAGCTTGGCAATAGGGGTTGGGTAAAGCATAAAATCCTTTCTCTATTCTCAAAAAATCTCCTCAAACCAAGTTGCTCTCCTTGAGCACTGACTGCTCTTAGCTTTCTCCGTTTGCTGATGATTTTCATTGAGCACTAATTCATCGGGTGTTGTTGATTGTAAAGATTGATAATATCTCGAGTAATACTGTGGCTGACAGTAGAAGATAGGTCCGTATTGTGAGGGAACACCACCGCCACCGCAATCTGCGGCTTCTCACTCGGAGCATAGGACACGACATTGGTATTGATGGCTTCTTTCTTGCCCTTGTCCACAAAGGTCTCAGCCGTACCAGTCTTGGCACTGATTGGCACGCTCTCTCCCTGAGAGATGGTCCGGCCAGTCGTAAAGCCACTGCTGCCATGAACTACTTGATAGAAGCCTTGCTTGATAATGCTCATATCCTCGTCAGAGATATTGACCTGGTTCAGCTCCTTGGTGTCAATTTTCTGCACCAAATCACCGAGTCCTCCTTGGTCGCTGTTGCCGTAAATGCCTTCAACGATATGTGGAGCCACACGCTTGCCATTATTAGCTACTGTTGAGGCATACTGGGCCAGCTGAAGCGTCGTATAGTTGTCAAACTGACCGAACGAATTGGTCAGATAGTTGGCAAAAGTAAACTTGTCTGGTAGATAGCCTGTGGACTCATTTGGCAGGTCAATACCTGTCGAAGTGCCCAGACCATATTCTGCAAAAGTCGACCGCAGCTTTTTCATGGACGGATCCAGTTCATCAAAATCCAGCTTCATATCCGCTGAGTAAGGCGTCCCCATCATCTTCAGCGCCACCTGCACCATATAGGTATTAGAAGAGTATTCCAAAGCCTCTTGGGCTGTGATAGCACGCGAACCATACTGGGTAAACCAAGACGTGATGCTGTCCGTACCGCCAAAGCTAATCGGCTGGTCTGTCAGGACTTGGTTGCCGCTAATGGCATTATTTTCCCAGCCCGAGGTCAATGTTGCAGCCTTGACCACGGATCCCGGAACAAAGACATTGGTCATGGTCCCCAGAGCATCGACCGAGCTTTCTCCCGTTTCCAGGTCGTGCCGGATGCCTGCCATGGCTAAAATGGCGCCGGTATTGGGATCCATAGCTACGGCATAGACGCCCTCAGAGTAAGTCGCATTGCCACTAGCCAACTCTGCATTAAAGGCATTTTTGAGAATGTCCTCCACTCCCTGCTGGAAGCTTAAATCCACCGTCAGCTTGAGATTGTCGCCCTTACTGCCGTCAGAGATATTTTCCACGCTCTCCATATTACCATTTTTGTCCAGATGAATCTCCTTCTCAGCTCGCTTGCCTTGCAGGACTGACTCATACTGCTTTTCCAAATAGGAGGTCCCCACCCGGTCATTGAGGGAGTAGCCTTTTTTCAAGTAATCATCCACTTCCTCAGCCGGAAGTCCAGTCTTTTCTGTCGAGATATTTCCCACGATAGAGGCCAGTGAGGTATCCAAGACCTTGCGGTCCCAGCCCGTTGAGACACTGATACCTGGCAACTCTTTGCTGCTGGAAGCCAGTACAGCCACTTGCTCTGTTGTCAGCGGATCTGTCTGGATGGTCCCCGTCGCAAAGTTGGAAATGGCATTCATCTGACTAAAGAGAACGATGGCCTTCTTTTCCTCATCTGTATAGCCCAGCTGTTTAGGGTCAATGCTTTCAGCTGCCGCCTTATAGATTTTGGACTCAGGCAGGCGGTTGCCGTCTGTATCAAATTTCTTGTCCTTGGGCAGCTTTTCCACTACTTCCTGATAGACTGCGCTGTCCGCCAAATAATAATCCACCTCTTGGCGGTCTGTCACCTCTGTATCGCTGACACTGACATAGGTCAGGAGCTTTTGAGCTGTCGCTCGAATCTCTCCAGCCGTCAGCCGGTTATCCCGTGTATAGGTCACCACCTGCTTGGTCGTATTTTCCACCAAGGGCTTGCCGGTAGCATCATAAATCTGCCCACGCACTGAGCTAGTGGTAATCTTAGTCTTGCTGGCCTTGGCCAACTTATCCGTATAAAAGTCCTGATTGACCACCTGCATATAGCCCAGACGAGCAATCAAGGCTAAAAACAAAAACATCACGATTCCAAACAGCAGATAAAGCCTTCTGGTGATGGAATGACTGTCAAATTTTCTCTTCTTCCTTGCCATCTTCTCTCTCATTCTAGTAAAAGTTCTGACCTTTATTTTACCATAAATCCAGCTCGATGAATGTTTCAAAACTGATAGAAAATCTGAAAATGTGGACGAGTTAAGAGGAAGTCTGTCAAACAACTGAACCTAAAAGACTTGCCAGCTAGGCTTCCAGCAAGACTTGTTTTTCCTCTATGGAAAAGCAAAGAACCTGAGAATAATCCCAGATTCCTTTAAGCTTATTTTCCAAGGTAGTATTCTTTTACTACATTCAATTTTTCGTCAAATTCGAATACCAATGGTGGGAAGTTTGGAATTTCCACATCCATGATTTCATCATCAGACAATTGTTTGATGTGCTTCACAAGGGCACGGATTGAGTTACCGTGTGCACCTACAAAGACATTCTTGCCATCTTTCAAAGCTGGAGCAATCTTGTCTTCCCAGAATGGAAGGGCACGTTCCAAAGTCACTTTCAAGTTTTCAGCATCTGGAATAACTGAGTCGTCAAGTGAAGCATAACGACGGTCAGTGTGTGCTGAGTATTCGTCATCACGAGGCATTGCAGGAGGCAATACATCGTATGAACGACGCCAGATGTGCACTTGCTCATCACCAAATTGCTCAGCTGCTTCTGCCTTGTTTTTACCAGTCAGGCCGCCATAGTGACGCTCGTTCAAACGCCATGATTTTTCAACTGGTACCCAAAGCTGATCAGCCGCTTCCAAAGCAAGGTTAGTTGTCTTAATCGCACGCTTCAAAACTGAAGTGTAAGCTTGGTCAAACTCGATACCAGCTTCTTTAATCAGTTTACCAGCGTCGATTGCTTGCTGTGTACCTTTTTCAGACAAGTCAACATCAGCCCAACCAGTGAAAAGGTTAGCTTTGTTCCATTCAGACTCACCGTGGCGAGCAAAAACTAATTTTACCATTAGATGGATTCTCCTTTTATTTTCCGAGGCAGTCCCCGTTTATCTATTCTATTTTACAAAATTTTCGCCTAAAAAGCTAGCCTATTTCGTCAAATCAGACCTTTTTCAGCAAGAAAGCGCTTTTGTATTTCCGAGCAGAAACCTTTGCCTTAACACCCGCCAGACAGATAAGCCTCATTAGCTTCCTTGAGCCACCAAGTCCGTCTCCTGTCTATCAGTTGATGAATGGCCAACAAGCCTGCTACTATCCAGTTACAAAGCATATTGACAAAGATGAAAAGCTCCACACCTTTAGCATGCTGGGCGGGAGTTAGCTGGCTATGTTTACCTATAAAGACATCTCCTTCGACCTCATAAATCTTTGGCATAATAATATTAATGAAGCAAATAACAGCGATAAAAGTAACAAGACGAACAGGCCAAGAATAAAGGATTTTATGAAAACGCTCAAATCCTAAAGAAAAAGTAGAGAAACGTTTAAAGCGTTCTTTGCCCATAAAAAAGATGAATAAAGGAATATAGCCTTCATAAGTGAAGCTAATCATTGTAGGCATATGACGGCTAGCAATGAAAAAGCTAGAAAAGCCGTAATCTCCAGTGGTTAAAATCCAATGGCTTAAAAATTCTGGAAGAAAAATAGCTGGTATCACAAACAGAGCTACTGAAAATTCCCTTCCAAATCTTACACTCCATACTCGCTGCATCTTCTCCCGTATCAGGTGCAGACGTGCTTTGTCCACTCCTTTCTTAGGAAAATTCTCTTCTATAAGCCCACCGCAAGAGGGACAAATAGGATAGCCCGCCTCATCCTCAAAGAGAAGATGACGGCATTCCAAAAAAGGCGATTCATCACTGTCTGACAACTCATCCAGCCATTTCTTTCTCCACCAGAACATAAGACCTCCTAAAAATCCAAATTTCTCCTCATATCAACATCCGCCAGACAGATAAGCCTTGTTGGCTTCCTTGAGCCACTTGGTTCTACGTCTATCTATTAACTCATGAATTGCCAACAGACCAGCTGTCATCCAAATTGAAATCATGTTAGTCTGGATAAAAAGCTCCACTCCTTTGGCATGCTGAGCGGGAGTCAGATAATCATGCTTAGATATATAATACTGTGCGTATGGCTCGTAAATCTTAGGCATATAAAGATTAAGTAAAAAGATGATAACAGCAAAAAGAACGACACGCACAGGCCAAGAATAAAGAATTCTATGGAAACGTTCAAAGCCTAAAGAAAAAGTTGCAAACCGTTTAGTGCGCTCCTGACCTAGAAAAAAGAAAAACAAAACAAAGTAGCCGTCAATAGCATAACTAATCATTGTAGGTCGATGCCGACTTGGAAGAAAGAAGCTAGTAAAACCATAATCTCCAGTACTTAAAAGCCAATAACCTAGATATTCTGGAACAAAGATAGCTGGAAAGAGGACTAGCCATAAGGAATAGCCTTCTCCAAACTTGACACTCCACAGTTGCTGAACCTTTTTCCATATTAAATGCAGCCGGGCTTTATCCGTATTTTTCTTAGGAAAATTCTCTTTTATGAATCCACCGCAAGAAGGACAAATAGGATAGCCAGCTTCCTCTTCAAAGAGAAGGTGTCGGCATTCAAAAAAAGGAGATTCTTCGCCTTCTGGCAATTCATCCAACCATTTCTTTCTCCAAAACATAAGACCTCCTAAAAATCGAAACCATAGTAACGCATAATACGTTTAGAAACTCTCAGATTATTATACTGAATAAGTGAAATCCATAATGCTTTATCATACAAGTCTTTTGCAGCATAGGCCAAAAATTCTCCTCCACCTACAACAAGATCTTTAATGATTTCAGGATCTCCAATGGTAAAAGCTGTTATGGTATGCAATAACAAGCTTTTCAACGTTCCTTTAACTGATTCTTCATATCCTTCGAGTTCAAAACTTTGTTCTAAAGCTGCAACCACTGCTTTAGGATCATCTGAATTGTTCCAAGCGGTTTTTAGAGCTTCAACATCATCCAGTAATTTTCTTCGTTGTTCATCCCGTAGCATCAAAGATGAAGCAAAATAAATAGTTCTAAAAAAAGAGCTTTTTATTTTATCTAGTTTTTCAGCATCATCACTAGGTGTTACGTTATCTATGAAAGATTTTACTGCTTTCACTGCTGTGAAAGTCTTCTCTCCTGACAATGCCTTAGACACATATTGGTCATATGCTCGCCTATCATCATTGACAATCCACGCACTGAAATAACCATCATTTGATATGTTAGGATTAACCGTATCCAAAACACCTGTCCTAATATCTACATAATGAGATAGATACATATAAAGAGTTTCTTTGTTAACATCTTTTGCATTTCCATCTCGCTGCATATTCTCCTTAGCCATTTGAGAAGCGTAGACCCATTTATCAGATATTTTTCTGGCCTTCTCTAATTTTTTTTCAGCTTCCTTTTTTTGCTCTTCAGTTAGAGGCATATCTCTATCCATAGATGATAGTATCGCATCCAATATCTTATAAAAGTCCGAACTTTTTTGTTGAAATCCTGTAAATTGTTTAAGTGATAAACCGTGTTCATTCAAGCTCTCTTCTGTTGCAAAAATAGAAGACAAAACTTCTTTGCCACTAGTATTAGCATTTGCCTCTTCAGCAAAGACACGAGCCGGAAGAACTAGATTTGAAACAATCAGTAAACTAAGCATAAAAATGCTAGTGAGTCGTGCTTTTTTCATGATAAAAACCTCCAAAAATGATAAATCCTTAGAAACAACAAAACGGATCAAGGCCTTATTTTTTAATATTTTACTCCCTTCTATTATTTAAAAGCGCTTTCTATGTACCCATTATATCACAGATTATTCTACCTGTAAAATAATAGCATAAGTATATAAGGGCTTGTACTTGAAATATCTGATCTTGCTAAGTGCTGTACTTGACTAGGTATCAACGTCTCTAAGCTCAGATGATATCCTTGTCCTGCGAATATGCCTTGCTAAAACACATAGAAAAAGGCTAAGAGACATAAGTTCTAGCCTTACTTTTTATTTGAAAAAGAATCTTAACGCAATAGCCGATAGATCAAAGTACTGCTTTGAAGTTGCAGATTGAATTTGCAAAACGAGTCACATCTTTGTTCGTCTTTAGGCTCCAAAAAGATCCTAATCATCCTCGCAGTCACACCGCCTCTTGCTGGCATTGGGGGCAGAGGCCATAGACAGTCGTCTGGCTTTGGGTGATGTGGTAGCCAGTCTGCACTTCAGCCTCATGCTTCACATCTGGAAGTTCCAGCTCCATATCAGCAATACGGCCACATTTTTCACAGATAACATTGAGATGCTGATGACCCATAAAGTCAAAGTAGGTCGTCGTATCATTGCGAACCTTGAGCTCAGCGACAAAACCCTCATCAATCAGAACCTTGAGATTATTATAGACCGTTGCCAGACTCATATTAGGAAAATTGGGCTTCAAGTCCTGATATATCATTTCAGCGCTAGGATGATCGTGACTTTGGATAATATAGTCAATTACCGCCTTCCGAGTTTCTGTAATACGCACGCCCTTGGCGCGCAGATGGCCAATTACTTGGTCAAAATCATGCTGATGTTCTTGTTTCATTATTTACTCCGTTATAGCCTCTCATCTAAGTCATTACCATTATACCATGACTAGGCTTACTTGGCTATTAAGAATGATTGTAAATAAGTCCTAAAATTTTTAAATTCTATCAGTGCCTTGATTTTCCTGCCAAAAATAAAAAGCCTGCTATTCTCAACAAAAGTTGAGACAACAGACTTTTCATATATTCTAGATTTTCAAAGCTTTTTACTGAAGCTTAATCTTAGTCACGCTGACGTTTGGTCAAGCCAACTGCTCCTCCAAAAGTCAAGAATCCAAGAATCAGCATCCAGATAGATGTGTCTTGCCCGGTCTTAGGCAGAATTCGTTTCTTGCCAATCTCTTTAACTTGAGCATCTACAAGCAAGCGATTGGTTACATTCATGCCTTCAGCTTGATTGCCGTAGCCTTCCACTTCGTCCTCGCGGACACTATAGACGATTTCTTTTCCATCCTTGAAGCGAGGCAGGTTTTCAAAGCTATATTTCCAGCCCATCGCCTCATCAACACTTACGCTGATGCCTGTATCCTGTCCATCTGCAAGTAAGTGAACAAGGACACTCTGTGGTCGGCGACCTGCAGCGTTATCATTGTCAATCCAGATCACAGTGCCAGTAAGCGTAGTTGAGTCAGCTGCGAAAGTCCAAGTACCGACAAAGTGAACATCTGCACCATTAATAGTTGCTTCGTTCTTGTCATATGACTGGAAGCTCCAGATGCCATCGGCTGTCTTCACTTCCGTCTTGACTGGCTGTGTTGGAGTAGCTTTAGTGCCATCTGACAAGTTTGCTTGGTCGCTTGGAAGGAAGGATTTCACTTCTTGTGGTAATTCCTTACCTGCTGTGCCACTGACAAATTCATGTATAGCCTTATAAGTTGGTGCCGGACTAGGCTTCGCCACAAACGTCCAAGTTCCAACAAATTTAGCGTCTGCACCATTAATAGTTGCTTCGTTCTTGTCATATGACTGGAAGCTCCAGCTGCCATCAGATGTTTCAACTTCTGTCTTGACTGGTTGCGTTGGAGTGGCTTTCGTACCATCAGCTAAATCAGGTTTATCGCTTGGAAGCAAGGTTTTCACTTCTTGTGGCAATTCTTTACCTGCTGTGCCACTGACAAATTCATGTGTAGACTTGTAAGTTGGTGCCGGACTTGGTTTTGCCACAAACGTCCAAGTTCCAACAAATTTAGCGTCTGCACCATTAATAGTTGCTTCGTTCTTGTCATATGACTGGAAGCTCCAGCTACCATCGGATGTTTCAACTTCTGTCTTCACTGGTTGCGTTGGAGTGGTCTTAGTTCCGTCTGCCAAATCAGATTTATCGCTTGGAAGCATGGATTTCACTTCTTGTGGCAATTCCTTACCTGCTGTACCGCTAACAAACTCATGCACAGCTTTATAAGTTAATGATGGAGTCGCTGTGAATTCCCATGTACCAACAAAGTGAGCATCCGCTCCATTGATAGTCTCTTCAGCCTTGTCGTAAGACTTAAAGGTCCATGTACCATCGGTTGTTTTCACTTCTGTCTTCACTGGTTGTGTTGGAGTGGCCTTAGTACCATCTGCCAAATCAGGCTTGTCGCTTGGAAGCAAAGCTTTCACTTCTTGTGGAAGTTCCTTACCTGCTGTTCCACTAACGAACTCGTGAGTTGCCTTATAGGTTGGAGCTGGAGTAAAGTCCCAGGTACCAACAAAATGCGCATCTGCTCCATTAATGGTCTCTTCGTTCTTATCGTAAGACTTAAAGGTCCAAATACCGTCTGCTGTTTTCACTTCCGTCTTCGCTGGCTGCGTCGGTGTGGTCTTAGCGCCGTCTGCTAAATTAGGTTTATCAGTTGGAAGTAAATCCTTCACTTCTTGTGGAAGTTCCTTACCAGCTGTGCCGCTGACGAACTCGTGTGTCGCCTTATAGGTTGGCGCTGGAGTAAAATCCCATGTACCAACAAAGTGAGCATCCGCTCCGTTAATGGTCTCTTCTGTCTTGTCGTATGACTTGAAAGTCCAGTTACCATCGGTGGCTTTCACTTCTGTCTTGGCTGGTTGTGTTGGAGTAGCTTTCGTACCATCTGCTAAATTAGGTTTATCAGTTGGAAGTAAATCCTTCACTTCTTGTGGAAGTTCCTTACCAGCTGTGCCGCTGACGAACTCGTGTGTCGCCTTATAGGTTGGCGCTGGAGTAAAATCCCATGTACCAACAAAGTGAGCATCCGCTCCGTTAATGGTCTCTTCTGTCTTGTCGTATGACTTGAAGGTCCAAGTACCGTCTGCGGTCTGCACTTCCGTCTTAGTTGGCTGCGTTGGAGTTACCTTTGTACCATTCTCCAGATTCTTTTCTGTTGCTGGTGTTAGGTCTTTGATTTCCTGCGGGAGTTCCTTACCAGCAGTACCGCTGACAAATTCATGTTTCTTTTCATAGAGCAAGTCAGTAGTAACTTGATTAGATGGTGCTGAAAGATTATCTACTTTCAAGGTCACTGTATTTTCAACCGTTGCAGCACCCTTTTCTGCTACCTTTTGATTGGTTGCAGTCTTGTAGGTAATGACTATATCTTGAGAAGAATTTGCTTTTACATACTCCGGTGTCATCTTGACCGTAACGGTCTGACCTTTCTTTTCAATCGTGTAATCACGACCTTCCTGCAAGACATTGCCGCCAGTCTCAACCTTGAGCTCCTTGTAATCCAGTCGCTCATCAAAGGTTTCAGTCATCTCAATAGTAGTCGGGGTAGCCAAAATATCCTTACCAGGAACTGGAATCTTGAAGGTTCCCTTATAAGTCACCTCTTGACCTTCCTTAGCTGGAATCTTAACTGGATCCACTTCTAAGACTGGCTTGGGATCAACTTTTTCAATATAAAGACCAAAGACTGCCGAGCAAACCTCTGTTGATGAATAACCAAAATTCATCTTATTACTATTTGACCGAAGCGCTAAACCAGAAATATTGTTCTCAGAATAGCTACCGCTTGTAATCTGAGTTGCTACCCAAGCAGTTCGTTCTCCTTGGTCTTCCTGTCTTAAGACATTGGCATTATTCATCAAACGAAGATTAACATCATTTTGATAATCTTTAACATAGAAGGTTTCCTTCAAGTTGTTGGCATCAATTGCATCGATGTCTGTTGGCTTCATAACCAACTTCAAATCTGTCTCGGAACCATCTGCATAACGCAACTCTGCTGTTACATCCGCATCAAGCCAAAAAGCCTTATTCATAATGTAGTCATGAGCTGCATCTACATAGGGAACATTCCCAATTTCAAAAGCATTATTTTCCCATAATTCCGAAATAGAGAAAAATTCTACCGTTTGCTTTTGAGCACTATTCATCTCTGACTCTGCCTGAGCAGTATTGAGGTAGTGTAAGGTTACCTTATTGAAATTCAGATAAGCATCCACTTGCTTACCGTGAACAGTTCCAATATTGGTAAATTTTAAAGCCAGGGGATTATCAAATACTTGATCCTGCTTCTTGCTTTTATCCACTTTGAGAGTGAAATTCTCCATCTCACCAGGATAAACCCCGCCACTCAGATATTCATAATGCGGATTGGACAAATGAAATTGATCAACAGCCGATGACTTAGATAAGACACTGACATTATTGATATTCAAATTAAACTTATGGATATCCAGAGTAGAAATATCCGTTGCATTCTTAATCTCCTCCAAGGCAGACAATGTCTGAATGGGGAGCAGAAAGATTGAAAAAAGCACAACAAATAATCCCATCAGCAGGCGAAACTTGCTGCCAAAAGGATTAACAGGACGCAGTGAGTCCTGAAGTGGTTTCCATTTCATTTCTTACCTCCTAAACTTTTTCAATGATCTCGCAATCATTACGCAAAAAGAAATGTTCCCTTCATTTTATCATAAAGACCTATGATTTAAAAGTACTTTTGCTAAAATTTTCAACTTTTTATTTTACGTCTTTGAAAATGTTTGTCCTTTATCATTCTCTTTTGATTAGAGACAATCTCCTTCACTTCTTTGCAAAATAAAAACTCCAAGAAAGTTCATCAATCAACTTTCTCGAATAGCCAACTTTCTTTGCTAAGCTCAAGAACTGAGAGCAAAAAGAAAAACCTGACATACTCGCCAAAGGCAAGTGTGTCAGGCTTTATTAACCAAAATTATTTTACAGCATCTTTAAGAGCTTTACCTGCTTTGAAAGCTGGTACTTTAGAAGCTGCGATTTTGATTTCTTTACCAGTTTGTGGGTTGCGACCTTTACGTGCTGCACGCTCACGAACTTCAAAGTTACCAAAACCGATAAGTTGAACTTTTTCACCTTTTGAAAGGTACTCAGTTACAGCTGCGAATACAGCGTCAACTGCTGCTGCTGAATCTTTTTTAGTCAATTCTGTAGCTTCTGCTACTTTTGCGATCAAATCTTGTTTGTTAGCCATTTAACAAATCCTCCAAATTTTTTCTGGGTTGATAACCCTAACAAATATTATCATATCTAAAAATAGCTTTCAGGTCAAGTACTAAGCCGCTATTTTCTAAATTATTATGGTTTTATTCGTAACGAATCAGCACAGCCCAAGCATTTTCCCCTGTATGTGTCTGAATAATGGACCCTGTTTCCAGCACTGAAATAGGTTTCTTGACATACGGCTGTAAACTTTCCTTCATTTCCTGGGCCAATTCTGGACCGCCAGCATAGGAAATTCCAATCTCAGCCACTTGCTTATTTTGCAGACTTGCTGTCAAATCATCCAACCATTTTTTAAAGGTCTTAGCGCCCCTGCCCTTGACAATGGGCTCTAGCTGATGGTCCTTCATTTGCATGATAACCCGAATATTAAGCAAGGAGCTAATCAGACCGGAAACTCGGCCTATACGGCCTCCTTTAACCAGATTTTCCAAGGTAGAAAGACCGATGTAGAGCTCTGTCTTTTCCTTCACTTCCTCGATTTTAGTCAGAATCTCCTCTAGGCTAACTCCTTCCTTGGCCAGTTTAGCTGCTTCGGTGACTTGGAACTTCATAGCCTGATCAGTGAAAGAACTATCAACAACCGTCACATCCGCATTAGCCAAAGTCGCTCCCTGACGGGCGGCTTCTACAGTTCCTGATAAGGCGTGAGACATGTGAATGGAGATAATCTGCGCTCCATCCTCTGCCAAGCGCTCAAAAACATCAGCAAAGACTCCGACAGGCGGCTGGCTGGTTTTAGGAAGATTGCGACTAGACTGCATGAGACGAAGAAACTCACCTTCCTCTAGATCTGCATCCGAATAGACCACCCCGTCCACCATAACAGAGAGAGGTACAATTGTAATGTCTAATTCCTTAGCAACCTCTGGTTCAATGGTTACAGATGAGTCTGTTACGATTTTTATTTTTGTCATAGATTTCCTACTCTGTATCTAAATTTTAACTTGTTATTACACTACATTATACCAAATTTTTATGGTTTTGTGGGGGAATATTCGCTAAAATCATAGCCCGGTTCAAGCGTTTCCTAAATGTAATCTGCTTGTTTTATTTTTTTAATCTTTTTGCGCTTCTTTAAAATTAGATGAAAAAGTGTTTACATGCAGCTTTTTTAGCTTTATTGGGGAAAATTTTAGGAAAAAGCTGGTTTTCAAAGAGAATCTCAGCAAAAAAGAGAGTGGGACAGAAATCGGTAATTCGTTAGAATTCGATTTCGTCGTCCCACCTCCGCACAGTTGAGTAGGGCTGTAAAAGCTGATGAAATCAGCGTAGTAGAGCCCACTCAACCACTGCGTCTTGCTCGACAATCCAAAGACAATTGAGAGACTAGGACTTTTGTCCCAGCCTCTTTTTCAGTCTTCAGCTACCAAACCATCATTTTTTATGGCATACCGTTCTATGATGCCATTATGACCAAAGAGAACTCCGTGGAGGACTCCACCATAAACAGCTCCGCCATCCATGCCAATCTTGCCATCCTCAGTCATCCATAGCTGTTCAGTTCCCGGTGCCTTATGCAAGAGGTAAAATGTCGGTGTATGGCCAAAGACAATCGTTTTGCCAGTATGATTGCTACCTTCGTGAAAAGGCGCGCGAATCCAAACTTTTTGATAATCACTGGTCTCTCGCCAGTCTTTTAGATCCAAGTCTAGACCAGCATGGACAAAAATGTATTGGTCTGTCTCCAATAGGAAAGGCATCTGACGAATAAAATCTACTACATCGGCCGCCTCCGTCTTGACACGTTCCGCGTCTGCTACTCCATCTACAGGAGCATTGAGAGGCCGGCCTAAAAGCGAATTAATCGTCGTATCTCCGCCATTGCGTCGGTAGTGGTCATAAGACTTTTCAGGATTGTCCAGCCAAGTCAGAAACATATACTCATGATTGCCAGACAGACAAACAGCTCCTTCTTGGTCCACTAGGTCCTTGACCCGCTCCAAAACTGCTCGGCTGTCCTCACCACGATCTATCAAGTCGCCTAGAAAGACTAGTTGGCTACGACCGTCCCAGTGCTGGAGCAGCTCATCTAGCATACTAGCCTTACCATGGACATCACCAATTGCAAAATATTCTGTCATATGCGCTCCTCCTAAAGGAGACCGAAACACTAGTGTCTCAGCCTCGCTTGTTTATTTCTTTAATAATTCTCTGGCTTGAGTCAAGGCAGCATCCGTTACATCTTCGCCAGCCAGCATCTTAGCAACTTCCTGAACACGCTCGTCAGCCGTCAGCAGGCGAACCGTTGAGACGGTCGAATTCTCATCCGAAATCTTCTCAATAAAGAACTGATAATCGGCAATCGCAATGACCTGCGGCAGATGGGAAATGGCTAAGACTTGGCCATTGGAGCCAATCTTGTGAATCTTCTGAGCAATAGCCTGGGCTACTCGACCAGAAACGCCCGTATCCACTTCGTCAAAGACAATGCTGGTCTTGCCTTCCTTACGAGAAAAGGCAGACTTGATAGCCAACATGAGACGGGAGAGTTCCCCGCCAGACGCAACCTTTACCAAAGGTTTGAAATCCTCGCCCGGATTGGCTGAGATGTAAAACTCTACTTGTTCATTGCCTTCACGGTTGAACTTGCCCTTACTGAACTGCACTTTAAAGCGCGCCTTTTCCATATAGAGGTCTTGCAGCTCTTGCTTGATTTCCGCTTCCAGCTGGGCTGCTAGGCCGTGACGAGCCTGACTCAGCTCCTGGGCCAGCTCAACCAGCTCTCTCTCCAATACTTTCAGCTCTCGGTCCATATCCTCTGAGGACAAGTTACTTCCAGTTAAAAGGCTGTATTCTTTGGAAATCTGAGCAAAGTAATCCAGCACATCATCTACTTGGCCGCCGTATTTACGCGTGATGCTGTTAATCAAATCCAAACGACTCTCCACCTGCAACAGCCGATCTCCGTCAAAATCCAGTCCATCTAAAATGTCCTCTAGGCGCTTGCTGATATCTTCCAAGACATAATAAGTCTCTGACAAACTGCCTGAAAGCTCCTTGTAGGTTGGATCGTAATCCTCGATAGACTCAAGGTCATTCATAGCTGAGCGGACATTGGTTAGACTGGAAAAATCTTCATTATCCAGCATGGTATAGGCGTTGGTCAGCGTATCGGCAATGAACTTGTGGTTGAGCAAACGATCTCGCTCCTGATGCAGGGCAGTATCTTCACCACTTTTGAGAGCTGCGCTCTCAATCTCCGCCATCTGAAACTCCAGCATCTCAATCCTGGCCTTATGCTCCTGCTGATTTTTCTGCAAAGTCAGGACTTGCTTGCGCAGGCTTCGATAGCGGTCAAAGGTTTCCTGATAGCGGCCTTTGAGATGAAAAAAGTCTGCTGAGCCAAACTCATCTAGCATGGCGATATGAAGCTGGGGTCTCATCAGCTCTTCCTGATCATGCTGACCATGGATATCAACCAAGTGCTGGCCGACAGCCTTTAGAACAGACAAATTAACCATCTGACCATTGATACGGCTGACACTTCGGCCGTTTTGCAGAATTTCCCGACGGATAATCAGCTCATCGGTCATCTCCCAGCCCTGCTCCTCAAAAATCTCTCGCAAAGCTCTGCTATTTTCCAGCGAAAAAAGTCCCTCTATCTCAGCTTTGGGTGCCCCATGACGAATAACATCCGTCGTAGCACGGCTGCCCAGCATCATGTTCATCGCATCAATAATAATAGACTTGCCGGCTCCGGTTTCCCCGGTCAAAACCGTCATACCTTGCTCAAAATTAAGGGATATCTCCTCAATAATGGCAAAATTTTTAATCGAAATTTCTAATAACATAGGCTTTCCTACCAATGGTGAATGATGGTTGCAATCCTTGCGGCTGCTTCCTCTGTCATCATAACCATCAAAATACTGTCGTTGTCTGCCAAGATACTGAAAATATCCTCAGCAAATTCATTCCTAAGATGACGCTTGACCAGTGCTGTGCTCCCCGGTACCAGACTGAGATTAATCATATTTCCCAAAATCTGACAGGACAGGATGTTATTTTCAGCCAAGCCCAGACTGCTAGTCATGGTCTTAGGCAGCTCGTAGATATAAGTGTTGTCCTTGAGCGGTATCTTGACAATCCCCAGCTCCTTGATATCCCTAGAGACCGTGGCCTGGGTCGCTGTAATCCCAGATTCCCTGAGATGTTCTACAATTTCCTCCTGTGTGCCAATGTCATAGTCACTGACAAAGCGTCTAATCTTTTCTAATCTATCCTTCTTATTCATCCTTAAATTCCTTGTGTGCTGCCTCTACGACAGCTGTCATCAGTTCTGAATCAAGAGCCTGCGGTTCTGTACTCTTTTCTAAATAGGCCAGAAATTCTACATTGCCCTGACCGCCCTGAATAGGCGAAAAATCCAGTCCCCTAACAGAAAAACCAGCCTCCATCATAAATGCTGTGACCTTTTCCAGAACTGCTAAATGGACCTTTTTATCCTTGACAATCCCTTTTTTCCCAATCTGCTCGCGGCCCGCTTCAAATTGGGGCTTGATTAAAGCGACCACTTGGCCATCCCGAGTCAAAATCTCATGCAGAGCTGGCAAAATCAAGCTCAGCGATATAAAGCTGACATCAATACTGGCAAAGCTCGGCTCCTGCTCAAAGTCAGTCCTTTGGGCATAGCGAAAATTAAACTGCTCCATGCTGACAACCCGCTCATCCTGTCTGAGCTTCCAGGCCAGCTGATTGGTCCCCACATCCACTGCATAGACCAGCTTAGCTCCGTGCTGCAGCATGACATCTGTAAAACCGCCGGTCGAAGCTCCGATATCCAAGGTCACTCGGTCAGTGACCGAAATATCAAAGACTTGCAAAGCCTTTTCTAGCTTGAGCCCGCCTCGGCTGACATATCTGAGTTTCTCACCTTTTAAGCGTAGCTCTGTAGCCGTGTCAATCTTTTCACCAGGCTTGTCAAAGCGCTGGCCATTGACCGCAGCAATAACCAGTCCAGCCATGACACCACGCTTAGCCTGCTCTCTGGTCTCAAAGAGCCCTTGTCTGTAGGCCAGCACATCTACTCTTTCCTTAGCCATTCAATCTCAAACTTTCTATTATCTTTTGAATTACTCCGCCTGAAAACTTTGTCTTCTCTTCCAAGTCTGTCAGAATGTCCACAGCTTCATCAAGGGTCTGATTGAAAAAGTTCTTAGCTCCATCTAGACCCAGAAAAGCTGGATAAGTCGACTTGGCCGCAGCTAAATCTTTCTGCGGGGTTTTACCCAGCTCTTCAAAACTAGCTGTCACATCCAAAATATCATCCCGCACTTGAAAGGCCAAGCCTAAAAGCTCTCCAATCCTACGAAGCTTGTCCTGAACAGACTGCTCGACCTCAGCAATCAAACCAGCTGCGACAAAAGGATACGTTAGAAGTTTTCCAGTCTTATTGGCATGGATGGTTTTTAAATCTTCTAAACTAATTGCTTGTCCTTTGCCTTGCATGTCCAGAACTTGTCCTGCGACCATACCAAAGCTCCCTGCTACCAGAGACAACTCAGAAATTAATTCCACCTTGACCTGACTAGGCAGCTCAGTCCTTGCCAATAGTCCATAGGGGTCCAAAAAGAGAGAATCACCCGCCAAAATAGCCATATCCTCTCCAAACTTCTTATGGCTAGTCAAGCGACCGCGACGATAGTCGTCATCATCCATAGCCGGCAAATCATCATGGATAAGGCTGCCAGTGTGAATCATCTCAAGAGCCGCCGCGACCTGATAGTGGGCCTCAGTCAGCTCTAGGCCAAAAGCTTGAATCAACTCCAATAGCAGTAAGGGACGAATTCGCTTGCCTCCAGCCTGCACCGAGTACAAAATAACTTCTGATAAATCCGGCGACACTTGCTGAGACTTATAAAAATCCTCAATCGTCAGACCAATCTTTTCCAGTTTCTCGTTTCTTGTCATTCCATTTCCGTTTCTGTGCCGTCTGCCTGCATGACCTTAACTAAGGTCTTTTCAGCCTTGTCCAGACTAGCCTGGAGTTCCTTTGAAAGCTTCATCCCCTTTTGAAATTCCGCAATCGCCTCTTCCAGGGCTACATCACCATTTTCCAGCTTTTGGACAATGACTTCCAAGTCTGCTAAGTTTTCTTCAAATTTCTTTTCTTTGGACATGTTTCACCTCTACTTCCAGCTGCCCATCCCGCATAAGCAAGGTCAGCTCATCTTTCTCTTCAATGCCTGCACTTGATTCGATAACCTTTTGATTCTTTTGGACAATAGCATAGCCACGCGCCACGATTCGACTGGTATCCAGCATAAGCAAGGCCTCGGACAATCTCCTGACTTGAGCCACCTTGTTATCATAAATGACCGCCATGTTGCTGCGCAGCAAACGCTCCAGCTGGGCAGTCTGCTCTTGAAGACGCTGAACGCGACTGAGCGGATTCAAGGCCTCCAAACGATGCTGCAAGATTTTGACCCGCTGTTGCTCTTCACTATAATATTCGCGAATTTTTTGCTTGAGTCGCAGGTTGAGCTGGTCTAACTTCTGCAGATGGCCATCGTAAAGCCGCTCTGGCTGTCGGAAGATAACCGATTGGGTTAGCTTATTCAATCTCTCGCGATAATAGCTCAGGCGATTGGAAATCGCTCGTGACATGCGGTTTTCCTGCTGCTGTAAATGCCCCAGCAGATCCAGCTTGGTGACCGGTGTTGCTAACTCAGCCGCAGCCGTTGGAGTCGCAGCCCTGCGATCCGCTACAAAGTCCGCCAAAGTCGTATCTGTTTCATGGCCGACACTAGAAATAACAGGAATCCGAGACTCAAAAATAGCCCGAACTGTTTCCTCTTCGTTGAAAGCCCAGAGATCTTCGATAGAACCGCCACCTCGACCAATAATCAGTACATCCAAATCCGACCGCTCATTGGCCAGTCTGATGTGGTCAGCAATCTGAGCTGCAGTCCCATCTCCCTGCACTTTTGTCGGATAAAGGACAATCTCCACTCCCGGAAAGCGACGGCTGACCGTCGTGATAATATCCCGGATGACCGCTCCGCTGGGACTAGTTACGACGCCGATTTTCTTAGGAAATTGGGGTAAGGCCTGCTTGAATTTATCTTGAAAAAGCCCTTCTTCCCCCAATTTTTTCTTGAGCTGTTCAAACTGGATAGCCAAGGCACCAACACCATCCGGCTCCGCTTTTTCAATGATGATAGAATAGGAACCACTCGGCTCATAGAGCTGTACCCGGCCAATCACATTGATTTTCATGCCTTCTTCCAGCTCAAAGCCCAGCTTCTGGTAGACACCAGACCAAATCGTAACCTGAATGACGGCCTTTTCATCTTTCAATGAGAAATACTGATGATTGGGGCGCCGGCGGAAATTGGACACCTGGCCAGTCAGATAGACCCGCTCCAAATAAGGATCCCGCTCAAACTTCATCTTCAGATACTTGGTCAAGGTCGAAACCGACAAATACTCTGGCATGTCCTTTTCCTTTCTTTTCTAGTTTTTCCGTAACTTTTATTATAACAAAAAACTGCATAAAAAACCGATTACAAAGTCTAAAAATACCCTGAAAAGCAAGAAAAAAACTGGGCTTCCACAAAAGAACCCCAGCTGACTTAAAACCCAAGAAAAAGTCTACTGACTCATCTCCTTCATCCACTTTGGAATGCCCCTACTGATTGCCGTTGGCAGGACGACATAAGCTTCATGACTCAAATCATCTGCGATAAGGGAGTGAAGAAGAGTTGCAGCCGCCACTCGCTCAAAGAGACTGCTTGACTTGAACTGACCCGCAAAAGCAGCAATCATACCAGCCAGCGTATCCCCCATTCCGCCAGTTGCCTGATAAGGTCCGCCTACTGTCAGCTCAAAGACCTGCTCTTGTCCACTTTGATAGATGGTCGTTCCATGCTTTTTCTGCACGACAATACTGCCCAGAGGCAGCTGATTGACCGCCGCCTGATTGGCTGCTGCCGTCTGATCTGACAAGCTCAAACCCGATAAGCCTTCCCACTCCTTCTGGTGGGGAGTAAAAACTGTTTGGGCTTTTGGAAATGGCAAAGCTGTTTTGCTAAAGAGTGAAATGGCACCACCATCCATGATGAGTATCTGCTGCTCGGTCACAGTACGGACAACCTTTTTTAAGACATCTAGTCCTAGTTGATTCTCCGCCAAACCAGGACCAATCAAGACTAGATCTGATTTAGCCAGCTGCTCTGTCAATCGGTCTTGCTCCTCTAAGTCAAAGGCCATGGCCTCCGGTAAATGACTGTGCAGAGGGGCAATATTTTCTCTATCTGTAGCAACAGTCACCAGACCTGCTCCACTATTGACAGCCGCTAAAGCTGCCATGATGATGGCACCCCCATAAGGATAGATCCCCCCAATCAGTAAGAGACGGCCATAGTCCCCCTTGTGACTATCCAAGGGACGTTTCCGAATGACTTTTTTTAAAATATTTTCAGCATTATTTGACATGATATTCTCCTAGACCAAGTCCACCTTGCTCTTTACTCAACATAACCAAACCTATCTTCATTATACACCAAAAGGCACCTAAACAGGTGCCTCGTATCGCAAGAAAGTTATTTTCTTCGGAAATCTGCAAATTTTTGTAAGATTCTTGCTGCGACTGCCTTGGGTAGATTTTCCTGAAAGGCAACCTGCTCATCCGCATAATCGCTCAAGCCTGGGAAATCCCCAACCTGCACAGCGTAGAGAGAATTCTTAAAGAGTTGGATATCATTTTGATCATTACCAAAAGCCACATAATCCGAACCGCATAATTCCTTTACAGTTGAAGCTTTATTGGTTTCAGCCGGATTGATATAAAAACATTTCTCATGTTCATGATAGTCTAGACTTAGATTGGGCAAGTTTGTAAAACGAGCCTGTAAATCCTCTAAGAGCTGCTCATGATTCCCCATGTAAATAACAACCTTAATAGGATGCTTGAGCTCAGTCAGTTCCAGCCGTCTTGCCCGCTTGAGAGGATCTACACTGGAAATAAAAGGGATTTTTTCTAAAATCTGGCCACTGTAGTCAAAAGTATTATCAACGAAAAAAGGCAAATTATAGGTCAAACAAGTATCTAAAATGGCTTGATAACTTGACTGATGCAGCTGACGCTCAAACATCAGCTGTCCCTTTTGATAAGCCACTCCGCCGTTCAGGCCAATCACTATCTGCTGGCTCAATTCCGGACCCAATAGTCCCAGACAATCTCGGTAGGAACGCGCCGAAGCAAACAGAACTTCATGCCCAAACTGAGGAGCCGTTAGCAGAACCTGCTTAATCTCCTCATCAATCGTCATATAATCAAAGGACAAGGTCCCATCCAAATCAAAAACAAATTTCATGATTCAAGACTCCGTTTAAAGGCTTGGTAGGTCTGCTCCATCAGCATGGTAATGGTCATAGGCCCAACACCTCCAGGCACAGGGGTAATCAGACTGGCAAGTTCAGACACTTCATCAAACTTAACGTCGCCAATCAGCTTGCCATTTTCATCTCGGTTCATACCGACATCAATGACAACAGCTCCTTCCTTGACAAAGTCCTTGGTCACAAAATGCCCACGACCGATAGCCACCACCAAAATATCTGCCCGCTTAGCAGTCTTAGCTAGATTGTGGGTCCGTGAATGCGTCAGAGTCACTGTCGCATTCTTAGCTAAAAGTAGCTGAGCCATAGGCTTACCGACAATATTACTCCGCCCGATGACGACCGCTCGCTTGCCTTCCAGTTCAACACCATATTCATGGAACATGGCCATAATGCCTGCAGGAGTAGCCGGAATCATTACAGGATGGCCGCTCCATAGCTTGCCCATATTAAGCGGATGAAAGCCATCAACATCCTTGTCTGGATCAATGGCCAGCAGCACAGCTTCATCATCAATATGTTCAGGCAAGGGCAGCTGGACCAAAATCCCATGCCAATCAGGATTTTGATTATAAGTTTCAATCAAGTTCAAGAGCTCTTCTTGGCTGGTTTCTTCTGGCAGACGTTCTATCTTACTCCGAAAGCCAGCGGCCAAGGCCGAGCGCTCTTTATTACGCACGTAGATTTGACTGGCTGGATTATTTCCCACCACAATCACTACCAAGCCCGGAACCTGACCTGTCTTTTCTTTGAGGCGAGCCGTTTTTTCAGCTAATTTTTTCTGAAGCTTCTCTGCCAAACCTCTACCATCAATAATCTGCGCCATGTCATTCTCATTTCTTTTTCATTATCTTTTTCATTATACCAAAAAAATCTGTGCCCAGCCTATAACTTTTTCTTATACAAGGTTATAAGGCAGGGATTCATTGGCACCTGGTGGTAAAATTTTCAGACCTACTAAATCTTTTTCAAAATAAGATAAAAAGGGTAAAAATAAAAAGCAACTAAGTGCTTTTTAGTAGAGTAATTCATAAATTTCCATTGCAATCAAATCGATGCTGTCGAAAGTATAGGTCTCACGCGCTGCAACGTCACGCAAGGTGAAGACAGAGCCGTTTTCTTCGTCGTAACTGTAAGCTACTTCTGCTACAACCACTCTTTCACGCTCAAAATTACGTTTCAAATTTCCGCCATCCTTAGCCATAGCTTCTAAGCGGTTAATAATTCTAACTAAATGTGATTCCATTTTGTTTCTCCTATTTACTTAGTTCCCTCTTATTTTACCATAAATAGCGACTGAAATACCACTAAAAGCCCATTTTTTGTAATTTTTCAAGAATTTGTTTTCATTCTGCTCGGTCTAAGGGAGGATTTTGTAGTAAATTCTTGCAAAGTTCGAGAATACTGATATAATGAAACTATAAAACTTTGACTATTTTTGACCTTTAATTATTTCTATAAATAGCTTGCACACTAAAAGAAAAGAGGTATCTGCATGCTTTGCCAAAATTGTAAAATCAATGAATCCACGATTCACCTTTATACCAACGTAAATGGCCATAAACAGCAGGTGGATTTGTGCCAAAACTGCTACCAAATCATGAAAACAGACCCCGAACATTCCTTGTTCGGAGGAATTGCTAATGCCAACAATCACGGAACAGATCCTATCGATGACTTCTTCAACAGCCTCAGCAATTTTCAACAGCCTCAGGAACCAACTACTCCTCCTACCCAATCTGGCGGAGCCTATGGAGGCGGTGGCGGCTACGGCTCCAATCCTAGCAAGGGTGGTCAGCCTCAGCCAAGTCCGCAAAAGCCAAAAGGCCTGCTGGAAGAGTTTGGTATCAATGTGACTGAGTTGGCTCGCCGCGGCGAGATTGATCCTGTTATTGGTCGTGATGAAGAAATCGTCCGTGTCATTGAAATCCTCAACCGCCGTACCAAAAACAATCCTGTTCTCATAGGAGAGCCGGGAGTCGGAAAAACAGCCGTGGTCGAAGGTCTTGCCCAGAAAATTGTTGATGGTGATGTACCTCATAAACTCCAAGGCAAAGAAGTTATCCGCCTAGACATTGTCAGCTTAGTACAGGGAACTGGTATCCGTGGCCAATTTGAGGAACGGATGCAGAAGCTCATAGATGAGATTCGTTCTCGTCAGGATGTCATTCTCTTCATTGATGAAATCCATGAAATTGTCGGAGCAGGCTCTGCTGGCGATGGCAATATGGACGCTGGGAATATTCTCAAACCAGCTCTGGCTCGCGGAGAACTCCAGATGGTTGGAGCGACCACCCTTAATGAATACCGTATCATCGAGAAGGATGCAGCACTGGAGCGTCGGATGCAGCCAGTTAAGGTAGACGAGCCGACTGTTGAAGAAACCATTACCATCCTCAAAGGAATTCAGAAAAAATACGAAGACTATCATCACGTCAAGTACACAGATGCGGCTATTGAAGCGGCTGCCCTTCTCTCCAACCGCTACATCCAAGATCGCTTCCTGCCAGACAAGGCTATTGACCTCTTGGATGAGGCTGGATCCAAGATGAATCTAACCCTCAACTTTGTTGATCCCAAGGTCATTGACCAACGTCTGATTGAGGCCGAAAACCTCAAGGCTCAGGCAACCCGCGACGAAGACTTCGAGAAGGCGGCTTACTTCCGTGACCAGATTGCCAAGTACAAGGAACTCCAGCAGACAAGTGTGCTAGACAAGGATACTCCTATTATTAGTGAGAAAACGATTGAGCACATTGTAGAGCAAAAGACCAATATCCCAGTTGGCGACCTCAAAGAAAAGGAACAGTCTCAACTAGTTAATCTCTCTAGTGACTTAAAGGCCCATGTCATCGGTCAAAACGATGCTGTGGATAAGATTGCTAAGGCTATCCGCCGCAACCGAGTTGGACTAGGAAGTCCTAATCGCCCAATCGGCAGCTTCCTCTTTGTCGGACCAACTGGCGTCGGTAAGACTGAGCTGTCTAAGCAATTAGCCATTGAGCTCTTTGGCTCGGCTGACAGTATGATTCGCTTTGATATGAGTGAATACATGGAGAAACACAGCGTGGCCAAGCTGGTCGGTGCCCCTCCGGGCTATGTCGGCTATGATGAAGCTGGCCAATTGACTGAGCGCGTTCGCCGCAATCCTTACTCACTCATTCTGCTGGATGAGGTGGAAAAGGCCCATCCCGATGTTATGCACATGTTCCTGCAGGTTCTGGATGATGGCCGCCTGACCGATGGCCAAGGCCGGACTGTCAGCTTCAAAGACACCATTATCATCATGACATCCAATGCCGGAACTGGCAAAACTGAAGCCAGCGTTGGCTTTGGAGCAGCGCGTGAAGGCCGCACCAACTCCGTCTTGGGTGAATTGGGCAACTTCTTCAGCCCTGAGTTTATAAACCGCTTTGACGGCATTATCGAATTCCAGGCGCTTAGCAAGGACAATCTGCTGCAAATCGTCAACCTGATGCTGGACGATGTCAACCAACGTTTGGCAACCAACGACATTCATCTGGATGTTACGGAGAAGGTCAAAGAAAAATTGGTTGATTTGGGCTACGATCCGAAAATGGGGGCTCGTCCACTGCGCCGTACCATTCAGGACCATATCGAAGATGCTATTACTGACTTTTATCTGGAAAATCCAAGCGAAAAAGATCTTAAAGCTATCATGACCAGCAATGGCAAGATTCTCATCAAGTCAGCCAAGAAAACCGAAAGCGCAGAGTCCGTTAATTCATCACAAGAAGAAAAATAAATGTCGATAAAATAGAGCAGAAAACAGTTAGTTTTCTGCTCTATTTCTTTATTAATCTTTCTGAACCTTGTAGCGCAGAATTGTTTTCAGCTTGCTAGGGTCTGTCCGATTCAAATTATTGAGATAGATTTCTCTATGAGTGTGTGACATCCGTGTCAGCTGGTGATTCTGGCAAAATGCATCCATTTTAGCGAAGGATTGAGGTTCTTCGTCAAAAGGTCCTAGGTGCAGCACGGTGACACACGCTCCTTCCGTCATTTCTTCAAAGCGAATCTCGTCATAGAGAGGATTAGGCTTTTTGACACGGACTTGTTCCAGAGCCTTTTTCACCATCTCTCCAGTGATAAAGTCCGGCTGCCCAATCATAATAGTATAGATCAATTCTTCTTTAATCAGTTCTCCTGCTTGCTCTTGCTGCCAAAGTCCTTCCAAGGGATAGACTGTAAAATCAGTAAATTCTTGCTCGGCCGTTGTCTTTTTGTAGTCCATCTTGATAGCATAGGCTAAGCTGTACAGAGCACCAACTCGTTCCGAAAAGTCAGCAGCATTAGGATTGCCCTTGCCGTCAATCATGATAAAAGACTGGGCAGGAACATCTATGAGACAGGGTTCAGACTTGATTTGATATATTTCTCGATTGGCTTTTCTCCATTCATATTTCATGAGAGAGCCCTCCTTTCTTTACTACAAACAGTATAGCAAAGAAAAGCTGACAACCTCTGTCAGCTTTTATAAATATCGGTAATATCTTTTAACTTTTCTTTGAATTCTTCCCGTAACCGAGGCGGCTCCAAGATTTCAACTCCATCCAAAAAGGATAGCAAGTAGGTATAAAGACTATCGTGACTCGGCAAATGCGTTTGGACATAAAGGCTCCCATCACTCTCATCTATCTCTGCTTCTGAAAACTCCTCGTACACTCGAAAAGCATGCTTCCTGTCAAATTTCAAGAAGACTTTTACAGTATCTCCTAGCCGCTCTTCAGGACTAAATTTCTCATCCAAGACTCTCTGCTTAAATCGTTCCCCTAACAACTGACAATCTCTCATTCTGCTGAGTTTAAAAAAGCGCGGGGCTTGTCTTAAACGACAAAAGCCAGCAACATACCAGTTTTGGCTTTTAAATACTAACTTCAGCGCCTCTATCTTGCGCTGCTCTCTTTCTCCACGCCCATTCAAGTAAGAAAATGACAAGACTCTTCTTTGCAAGATCGCCTGCTTAATGGTATCAAACAGTTCTTTCTGATCTGCTTTCTTGCGCCAGTCAGTGAAATCCACCTCTAGCCAAGAAGTCGCCTGAACTTGAAACAAGGACTGCAGCTTAGCCAAGGTCTCTACTTGCTCGCCATCTGTTAAAATCTGGAAGCCTTGAAGAGCGGCTAATAGCTCATCCCTCTCAGACTCTGAAAACAAGGCCTTGTCTAAGACAAAATCTTTCATCAGAAAAATACCCCCGCCCTTGCCTGGGCTGCAATAGATGGGAATTCCTGCCAAACTCAGCTTGTCTACATCTCGATAGATGGTCCGGATGGATACTTCAAATAGTGAGGCCAATTCGGGAGCTGTTGTGCGGCCTTGCTCTAAAAGAAGATATAAGATTTTAAAAAGTCTGCTTTCTGTCATAAAAACACCTCGCTACTATTATAACAATTTCTTCTATAAATGTTTTACCATTCCTATAAAGAAGAGATTTTTTAAACGGTCGGAGGAAAGAATTTATTATTTGAAAGGGATTTCTTTCAAGGACTATCACTCTTTTTCTGTCCAATAAACCGAGTAAATTCTTGACAGCTGGTCCTTAGTCCATTATGATAGATAGTAAACTGACTAGAGATTGAGGATATTAGAATGACAAATCCAACCTTTGGTGAAAAGGAAGCAAATGTAGAATATGTGACCCGCTACGGAGTCTATGCCGTTATCCCAGACGAAAAGAAAGAAAAGATTATTTTGGTCCAGGCGCCTAATGGGGCTTGGTTTCTGCCCGGTGGAGAGATTGAAGAGGGGGAAAACCATCAGACTGCCCTTGAACGCGAGCTGATGGAAGAACTTGGATTCACAGCCCAGCTTGGCCGCTATCTTGGACAAGCTGATGAATATTTTTACTCCCGACATCGCGACACCTATTTTTACAACCCAGCCTACCTCTATGAGGTCACCTCTTTCCAAGAAGTCCAAAAACCGTTGGAAGATTTCAATCAGCTTGCCTGGTTTCCAGTCGAAGAAGCTATTGAAACACTCAAACGCGGCAGCCATAAATGGGGTATCCAAGCCTGGAAAAATGCGCTTAAAGCTTAAAGAAATCATTCACAATTTATAGCAAATATGTTATAATAATAGCAGGTATAAAGCAGGAGGAAATCGTATGAAGCTTATTAATACAACAAACAGTCATGCTGACCTTGTCAAAAGCCAATTGGAAAGCACCGATGCGATATTAGTCGAAGTTTATTCTGCTGGAAACAGCGATGTTGTTTTTACACAAGCTCCTCTTCACTATGAAATTTTGATTTCAAACATGCACCGTGCTGTACGCGAACAGGAAATCGAAAAAATTAGAGAATTTTTCTTGAAGAGAAAAATCGATGCAAACGCTATTGATAAAGCTGCTATCCGAACGATTTACGCTAATAATCTAATCGAAATTTCCATTCCTGTTAAACAGTAAAAACTAAGGCCTGGCCTTAGTTTTTTTATTGTTTATAGATCATGGTAATGTGAGGCGTAGATTCAAAAATAAAGGGTTGACCAACCGCCTTGAAGCCATACTTTTCATAGAGAGCAGCCACCTGCTTCTGAGCCTCTATTTCAATTTCCTTTCCTGGCCATTTTTCAGCACATAATTGTAAGATCTCTCTGATAAGCTTTCCTCCTAAGCCCTGTCCTCGTACAGACCTAGCTGTGACTACTCGACCAAAGACTAAATGCTCTCCCTCTTCAAAGACCCGAGCATAAGCATCGATTTCCCCTTTTTCATTAGCATGGTAAACGTGCACTGCTTCTAGGTCCTTCTCATCCAATTCATGATAAATGCGCTCCTGCTCCACCACAAAGGTGTCAATGCGCAATTTTAAGATTTGATAAAATTCTATCGGGTTCAACTCTGTTAATTTTTTCCTAGACCACATACTTGTTTCCTCTATCTTTTTAATGTATAATAAATGCAAATGCAACTATCAAGGAGTTCCTATGGATTACCGTCAACTTTTCCGGCAAATGGGCTTTATTTCTAGACAGGCTATGATGAAAATGAATCAGAAAGCCAGTAACTATGGCCTAGACAATAATTTGTTTCTACTGCTCATTCGCATCGTCGAAAATGAAGGCCTCAGCCAATCACAACTGGCAGAGATAGTGCAGATTGACAAGACTACCCTCAGCCGATCCCTAGGAAAGCTGGAAGATAGGGGCTTGATTATCAAAAAGACCAAAGCTCAAAATAAGAAGTTCAAAGAGCTCTATCCTAGCAGTCAGGCTCTCAAACTCTATGACCAACTGATTGGCTTTGAAAATAGCTACGTCA
>ERZ773006.155-NODE-155-length-39284-cov-12.5922_pt1 | contig 39284 bp, 29 predicted proteins | sample MGYA00580843_ERZ773006 | MGnify/ENA primary metagenome ERZ773006 (study PRJEB29015, sample SAMEA2738011) | human oral metagenome | biome: human oral; feature: human-associated habitat; material: dental | place: China | collected 2052 ...
AGAAACTATAATACAGGATATTAACATTTATTAGTCCGAACATCACCACACAGAAAAATATTTTTACAATCTACGTACTGATGACCGTCTGTTTCCCCTCACTGCCGTACCCGTTCAAAGGCAAGGGATGTGGGGTCATCTTCTAACCGACCCTTGCCTCACTTCCAATCAACGCCCGTCAGCGTTCTAAGGGGTGCTTGTCTGCATGGCAACTAACGCCTGTTTGGGGCGTAATCGGACACCTTTTGGAAAGAGAGTTGTATGTGCTTGACTGTTAGTGATTTGTGAATCACCTTAAATTCTGTTTCCTCTTGCTCCGCAGTCGTCCTCGCCGGATGGCGGCATGACGGCATTGTCCCGGCCCTTCCCCTGTAACGGGTGGTAATTTATCCTTACAAATCAAAGGAAGGTCTCTGACGATTTCCCATTCTGCATCCGATCTTCCCTGACCGATGGGAAAATACTCCCGCCTCCCGCTGCACATTGCTGTTTCGGAATCACAGGACAGGCGTGATGGTATCTTTCTTCTTCAATCAGGGAGGTGTGGGGCTGTGGGAGGACGGATGTCTGACAGTACACGGAAAGCCCGGGCTGACCGTTGGAAGGGAGTACCTTCCGCTGTCAGTCCGGGCCGTCCATGTCTATCCTGAAACATCTTTTACCCGATATCTGCCGGTATTGTCTGTGTTGTGTTGTTGTTACCCCTTTGGGCAAAATCCGTACGCGGCGGCCGGCTTCCTTACTTGACCCTGTCGAGCAGTTCCCTGGGAAGTTTCGGCATGGCGCCGTTCTGCGTGCAGACGTAGGCACTCACCTCTACGGCCAGCTTGTGAGCTTCAGGGATAGGCATGCCGGCAAGGATGGCTGAAGCAAAGGCACCCGTGAAGGAATCGCCTGCGCCAACAGTATCAGCAACTTCCACCTTCGGCGTTTCCTGGAACGACTGGAGGTTCGGCGCAAACACGTATGAACCGTTTACACCACAGGTGAGCACGAGCATGTCGAGATTGTACTTGCCCAAGAGCAGCCAGCACTTGTTCTCCATGTCGAGTCCCGGATAGCCGAAGAGCCGGCCGATCGTCACCAGTTCCTCATCGTTGATCTTGAGGATGTCCGCCTGGTGAAGCGAGTGGGTAATCACCTCTTTCGTATAGAAGTTCTGGCGCAGGTTGATGTCGAAGATCTTCAGACAGTCCTTCGGCGTAGCGTCTAGGAATTTCTGGATGGTCTGCCGGCTCACGCTGCTGCGCTGTGCCAGAGAGCCGAAGCATAAGGCACGGCAGTTCCGGGCCGCCTCTTCAATCTCGGGCGTGAAGGGGATATTGTCCCAGGCCACGCCCTCTTTGATGTCGTAGGTAGGGACACCCTCGCCGTCGAGTTCCACCTGCACGGTACCAGTCTGATAATCCACCTCTGGCATCAGGTACTTTACTCCCTTTTTATCGAATTCATCGAGTGTCTCCTTGCCGAGTGCGTCATTGCCGACGGCACTGATGGCAAGCGATTCATGACCGAACTGTCCGGCGTGATAAGCGAAGTTGGCAGGTGCGCCGCCGAGCTTCTTCCCCTCAGGAAGACAATCCCATAATGCCTCTCCGAGGCCAACGATTACTTGTTTCATATATTTCTTCTGTTTTCAGTTATTATTTTAAGAGGAGCTTATTAGCCCTGTCAGGCTAATCAGTCTAATCAACCAATAGTCCTATTTCATCCTTGGAATGTAAGAAAAGAGGTAGAACACACCCACAGCCATTACCACAACAGCACCGAACTGTCCGACTGCATCGCTGGCGAAACCCATGAGAAGCGGGAAAATCGTACCACCGAAAAGACCCATAATCATCAGTCCGCTCACCTCGTTCTGCTTGCTGGGAACGCTCTGTAAGACACGTGCAAAGACCATTGAGAAGATATTACTGTTACCATAACCAACAAGAGCTATCGCAACGAAGAGTATTGTCTTTGACGTTCCTACAGCCAAACCACACATTGAAAGTGCCATCATGGCAACCGAGATGATGAAGAACAGCCTGTTATTCATCACACGCAGGAAGAACGAACCTGTAAGACAACCGATGGTACGGAAGATAAAGTAGAGTGACGTTGCAAAGGCTGCATCGTTCAGTGTCATGCCAAGACGCTCCATCAGTATCTTTGGAGCCGTAGTATTAGTACCCACATCAATACCCACGTGACACATAATACCGAGGAAACTCAGCAGAACAATCGGCTTACCCAACAGGCTGAAACACTCTCCGAAGGAGCTTGCCTTGCCCTCGATCGGTTCTTCTTCGATAGGTGTAGAGAAGAGCAGAAGGGTTGCGAGTGTACCAATAATCAGATAGATCGGAAAGAGAACACGCCATCCGAGACCGAAGGCAGGAATGCTTGCCTGCGCTCCCCACATGGCTAAGTAAGGTGCCATAAAGGATGCGATAGCCTTGACAAACTGCCCGAAGGTAAGTGTTGATGCCAAGTTTCCACCCTTCATAACGGTTGAAACCAGCGGATTCAACGATGTCTGCATCAAAGCATTGCCAATTCCAAGTAGTGAGAATGAAACGAGCATCAATCCGTATGACTCGCCGAAAATCGGCAGGAGGAGGGAGAACAAGGTGATAACAAGACTGATGAGTACCGTCTTCTTTCGCCCGATCTTATTCATCAACATTCCCGTTGGTACGGAGAAGATGAGGAACCAGAAGAAGACAAGGGACGGAAAGACATTGGCTGTGGAATCCGACAGATGCAAGTCGCTCTTCACATAATTGGAAGCAATGCCCACCAGGTCGACAAAACCCATTGCAAAGAAGCAAAGCATTACGGGCAGCAGCGTGAGTTTATTGGTTTTCGACATAATCTTTAAATTTTTAGTTTTGTGTAAAGTGATTGTCTTGATTTCGATTGCAAAGTTATGATTTAGCAATGAAAACGACTTTTACCTTCCGTTCATTTATCGCAGCAAATGTTTCCCAAAGGGATTTTCTTGCGACAAATGAACGAGATGTTACATTCCCTTGTGCTGCGTTACTCACCTCTTCACTGCGCGAGTCTTCCCATTACAGTCCTTTGCAAGAATCTTATTGCAGGGACTGGGGAGGAAGACAAGGTTGACCATAGTCATCTTCCCGACAGCACCAAAGCCTCAACGCAGCAGAAAATCAGCAAATCACAGCCTCAGCTCACTCACCTTTATATTCCTGTAAGCGGCCTTGTTGCCATCAGAGTAGAACTTGACAGATGTGTATGGCTGCGTCGGGAACACAAGATTAGTCATTGCAATACGACCGCCATTGACGAAGATTTCAATTGAACATTTGTCAACAAAGACATCCAGATGATAGGTCTTTGAATCGCAGAGACTCAACGGAGCCCATGTGCCGAGTGCAAAGTCATTCTTATAATTGACTGAATTCAACTTGCGGAACGGCTCCTTAATCTCACGGTGTTCGTGCAGGTCGAATTCCTTTTCTATCTTATGGGCTTCAGCCTTCTCACCGAATTTGGTCCTACCACTCTCCGTTCGGTCCATGACAAGCCTGCCAGCCTTCATATCGAAATAGATGTTTACCTTCTCACCCTTTTCATTGTAGAGGATGAAACCAGTCTTGGCAGCATCACCTGGAGTAACGTCCATCTCCATTTCAAAGGCATTCTCCTTGCTGGAGGAGAGGTTCTTTGATTCCTTCCCCTGCGTAATGACCAAGTCAGGCAGACGTTTGAAAGTCTTTCTCAGTCCGGCAACTTCGGGTACGACATTGGACGACATATAAATCTGTCCGTCCTTGCCAGTAAAGAGCTTGAACTCACGTGGGAGAGTGTTGGCACCACGATACTGGCGGATAGGAGTAACATTGGCATACTGCCAGTTGCTCATCCACGCAATACCCAGTACACGGTCTTGGACACCAGAGAAGGTTACAGTGGCATAATGGTCCTTGCCATAATCGAGGAATTTGGCAACAGAAGGCTTACTGTCGCAGACAAAATTCTTCCCATCGAAGTCACCGATGAAGTATTCCGTAGCACTTCCGCCGAAGAGACAGCCCGGATTTATGTTGACTATCATCACCCATTTCTTCTTGTTCGGGTTTCCATCAACAGGCAGCTGGAAGAAGTCCGGGCACTCAAACTGGTTAGGCTGTGCGCCATATCCCTGACCGAAAGCACTGACATAAGTCCAATCCCGCAGGTTAGGTGACGAATAGAAACGCATCTCCTTGTCGGCTGAAACAATCATATACCACTTCTTCAGCGGTGCATACCAGAACACCTTCGGGTCGCGGAAATCCTTGAGCCCGTCAAAAGGAGTAAGGACTGGATTCCCCGGATACTTGTGGAAGGTGTAACCGCCATCGGTACTGTATGCCATGCACTGTATCTGACCGTTCTTGTCACTGGCTGATGTATAAAGGGCAACAATGGCATCCTTGCCGTATTTCGCAGTACCCTCCTTATCAATAACAGCACTTCCTGAGAAGATATGTCCCATCGGGTCACGTGCTATCGTCGGCTCAACCTCTTTCCAATGGATAAGGTCGCGGCTGATGGCATGCCCCCAGTGCATGTTACCCCACTTGGATCCGTAGGGATTATACTGATAACAGAGGTGATAGACACCATCCTTATAGAACATACCGTTAGGGTCGTTCATCCATCCATACGAAGGTGTGTGGTGGTAAGAAGGACGGTAGAAGTCGGTATTGGTCACATCCCAGACATTTGAAAGTTTCATCTGCCCCTTCTTGAGTGCCAGTGCATCAGCCTTCAGGTTGAGAATCTTAACGATGGAAGTCCTGCCTTTATTGAGCTTGAAAGGCACGCAATAGTCGGTTTTTCCTTGCGCCAGCCGTACATCCATCCACGTGTCGGTAGCTTTTCCGTTATCGAGGAGCACCTGCGCCTCGTCCTTCTCCTCCTCAACAGGAAGGATGAGATACTGCGGTGACTTCTCAATCTTCACGATGGTGGTATCACCAGCACGTGTAATCTTCATTGTCTGTGCAGTGGCTGACAGTGAAAGGGCTGCCAATGCAGCACATAGGGTAGTATTTCTTCTGTTCATAGCTGTTTTTAGTTATGGCATGTTCCGGTCAGAATTTGGAACTTATGGAACATGCCGGATAATATTTTACTCTTATTTCTGATATGTTCTTGAGTGCAAGATGTCAACAATCCACCTGCCAACAACTGATTATTCATATATTCCCAGCATCTGGTAACTATATTACAAATGCTTTGTACACATATTACAAACGCTTTGTAGAAGCATTACAAACGCTTTGTAAGCATATTACCAGTGCTTGGCACCAGAGTCACCAAAACCTGGTAACAATCCGAATAACCCGGAAGCATGGGCGGTCAAACGTCTTAGAACTTGAGAGAAGCGGTGAACTCAACCGTGAATGGACGGAGATAGCTACCCGTCATCAGCTGGTTCTTGATGTTCTTGGCTTCATCCTTCGTAATAAGTTCTGCACCGGCAATACTACCCTTGGCACCTGTCTGGTTGAGGAAGTTAACTACCGTACAGCCTAAAGCCAGTCGCTTGTTAACCTGCCAGTTCACACCTCCGAATGTTTCCCAGTGTCCGTTGAAATAGTAGGCATCATTGATATTGGCGTAGGTCTTGCTGAAATAACGGAAACTGGTCCATAGCTTGATATCCTTCGTAACCATGTAACTCGGGTCAAACTCGATGAGCACTCTTGGAATTTCAGCTACGATGTTGCCAGTAGCATTGATACTGCCGACATATCCATCAGCGAAGGTAACCGAAGTTTCATACTTCTTGTATGTAGGACGCTGATAGGTGAAGAGGAAGTGAACGTCAAGCCCCTTTACCGGATGGGCAACCACGTCGGTAGTCCAGCCGATGGTCTGTATGTCATAAGTAAGTGGTGCAGCCATAATCTCGCTTCCGTGCTGAAGGTTGAGCGTAGAGTTGTTGTTTGTCTTTGAGATGTAAGAGAAGAGAGAGGTGAGGCTCATCCATGAGTTATTGTAGTAAAAACCTACACGCCCGAGAGGAACAGAAACCTTGTCAGTGTTAGGGAGTGCCGCCGGAGAGAAAGCCTCGAACTTCGGATGCTGAACGATATAGGTGAAATCACCCGTCAGTCCAAAATGCTTGTTCACCTTATAGGTTGCAGCAAGGGCGAGGTCATAGTTGAACCAGCTGTAATCCAATGGCACAGGGGTTATCTTCGTGCCGTCGGCAGCGGTAGCACCGAGATGGTAATCGGTAAATCGTCCGACGTAATCACCAGCTGCATTCTTCACTGCAAGGTTCTCGCCCTTGAGTTTCTGCAGCTCTACACGGGCACCATAGTAGAGATTCAACTGTGGGAGAATGTCCCAGTCATGGGTGAAGTAAAGGGCGGTCTTGTTCTCATGACCACGGTAGAATTCGGATGCGTTCTTGTTATAATCATAGAAGAAAGACGTGCGCTTGCCAGCATCATAGAGTCGTACAGCATAGCTTCCATCAGAAGGAACGCTCTGGTCATACATCGTTGTATTAGATGTATAATCAATGTGATAGTACCACTCGTTGACACCTACACGCAGTGTTGATTTGCGGAACTTCTTTGAAAGCTCTGAAGTGAAGAGGAATTCGTTGACATCGCCAGAGTTCAGACAGGACATACGGGTCTGGACATACTCACCATTATAAAGCGACTGACTTCCATCAATACCATACTGCATATAATTGTTGACGAAACCTGGTGCTTTCGTGTTAATCAGCGACATCGGAGTCTGATAAACCAAAGCAGCATGACCATGATCAAAGCGTGCCATTGCCTTCCAAGAGAGTCCGTTGCCGAAATCGTAGTTGTTCATCAATGAAATCTGACTGCTGCGATTGGCGATGGCATCATAGAAGGAAGTGCTCTTCAACTGACCGTCACGCATATCCCGATAGGTGATGTTCGCATCCACAGGCAGATAGGAAGTCGTACCGAGCTTGAAGTCGCCATACTCCTTCACACTACCGTCACCGACATAGATAAACGGTGCGGACTGTGTGGCGTAAGTATAGACAGGATGGCTGTTGCTATAGCTGTACATAGCCGTAAGTTCACCTTTGTTACCGGCATAACGCTTCGTGATGGCTGCCTTGTAAATCTGTGTGCGGTCCTGGTTCTGCGAACTCTTGATCTTAAACGTACCGGGATCGCTGTTCTGATACATGCTTCCGCTGTAATACCAGCCTTTTCCGAACGAACCATTCAGGTTCAACGACATTTCCTGCAAGCCGAAATGATTGGTCTTGTAGTTGAGTGTTCCGTGAAAACCATCCTGTCCCAACTGCGTAAAAGAGTTGACAGCATAACCGATATTGCCGGTTGTAATGGCCGTTTCGGCAATCTTAAGCAAGCCCTGATGGCTCAGACTGGCATCGCCACGCCAAAGAGAATTGACGCTGCGGGGATTGGTTGCATAGGTAACCGGCAAACCGTTCTCAAGCACATTGACATCAGCAGAAGGCAGACCAATCTGTATCTCACGTGGACCGTTGGCACTGGCAGCGTTCAACATCACGTTACGATTGCTCTCTTCCTTGTTCCCGTTATCCTTCTTGTTACTGTTGTCATCCTGAGCACTGACAATAGAGAAGGCAGGCAAAGTGGCTAACAATAACGCACCTAAGCGTAATGAAAGATGATAAAAGTTGACCATAATTAAATTGTTTAGTAATGTGAATATTCAAAGTTGCAGTCTCTTCTTCCTTTTAGGTAACTAACTACGGTACAAAATTACAATGAGAAACTAATAGTGTGGCGCAAAATCCGTTCATAGACTGCAAATATTGTGTCTGCGAAACATTCGTTCTATCCTGTGAACGTTTTGTTGTATGTGGCTGATATATGGTCGTCAACGTTCCTGTGCCGGCAGCAAGTCAAACTCTTCCTTATAGCACTTTGAGAAGTAACTTGGGGTGGAGAAACCTACAGCATACGCCACCTCTGACACCGACTTATCGGTTGTCTGGAGCAGATGACGGGCACGCATGAGGCGGGCTTTACGGAGCATTTCAACAGGAGAATGACCTGTCAGAGCCTTTACTTTGCGATAGAGCTGTACACGAGAAAGCCCGATTTCATCGCCGAATCTCTCCACATTAAACTCGCTGTCATCAAGATTATCCTGAATTATCTTGCGCAGCTGGGTGATGAAAGTCTTGTCTGTTTCGTTCGACAGCTTCTCTAAAACATCGTTTTCATCGCTGTTTGAGAAAAGCTGGCTGAGTTTTTTCCTACTCTGAATAAGGTTGTCAATACGCGAAAGAAGCAGCCGGAGGGAGAAAGGTTTGGATATATAGGCATCTGCACCATGCTCGTATCCCTCGACACGCTGGTCGTCAAGACTGCGTGCTGTGAGCAGGATGACAGGGATGTGACTGATGGCCTTGTCCTGTTTCAGCTGACTGCAGAACTCCAGTCCATCCATGACAGGCATCATAATATCGGAGATGATAAGGTCGGGTACTATCCGCCTTGCCATTTCCAGCCCACTCTTACCATCAATGGCTTCGCTCACCTTATATATAGATGATAGTGCTGTGCGGAGATAGGCACGGATGTCGCTGTTGTCATCAATGACCAGCACCTCGGGACGGGCAGTCTCATCGGGCAGCACAAGGTCGTCAATATGGCGTGCCTGATTAGGCACATCCTCATCTGCAACCGTCTCAACGACAGGCGAAAAAGCCTGTTCCGACCTTGAGCTGCTCAATTCTCCTGCCTGACGGAGCGGCATGGTAATGATGAATCTGCTGCCTTCTCCCTCCCTGCTTTCCACCGTTGCCAGTCCATGATGCAGTTCAGTGAATGCCTTGACAAGTGCCAGTCCGATTCCAGTTCCATGTTCCGCATTCTTTGCCTGATAGAACCGATTGAAGATATAGGGCTGTTCGTCGTGCGCAATACCTATACCGTTGTCGCTTACCGTTATCTTTACCTTGTCTCCTTCCACGGATGCTGCAAAGGTAATCCTGCCCCCGTTGGGCGTGTACTTCATTGCATTGGTCAAGAGGTTATAGCAGATACGCTCCAGCTTGTCATGATCAGCACGCATGGATAGAGCCTCCGGGACTTCAAGCTGCAGGCTGATGTTCTTCTTCTGTGCAGAGGTGGCAAAAAGACTGAACCACTGCCGCATACTCTCCGCAAGGTCGAAGTCAGACAGATGGAGTTTCATCTTTCCGTTCTGCACCTTGCGGAAGTCGAGGATCTCACTGACCAGACGGGTCAGCACAGCCACATTACGTTGGACTATCTGAAGCATATCCCTCTGCTGCGCATTCAGGTTGCTGTCATGGATGATATAGTCAACAGGGTCAGCAATCAGCGTCAGCGGTGTGCGCAGTTCATGGCTGATATTGGTAAAGAACTGCAGCTTGGCTGCAACAGTTTCTTCCTCTATCCGATGCCGTGCAACGATGCTTCGGTAGATGTAGACCATGATACCCACGAGCAGCAAGACGATGATGCTGAACAGGATGAGGTAGACCTTCTGGTGGTTATACTGTGCCAAATAGTTATCCACCTTGCCATGCAGCGACTGGAGCCGTGCTGTCTGCTTCATGATTTCCTCATTCTGAAGGAGCAGGGCATTGGCATTGTTGCTCGTCACAAGTGTGCCTTTCAGGTAGTTGTCACGCTTGTAGGGCTTCTTTTCCAAGATGTTCAATGCCAGCTGCATGACGAGGTCGCCACGGGTTGGATAGATATAGGAAGCCATCAACCTGCCATCACGCACGCTCTCCATACCACCACCGGGAACGGGAAGGGCATCAATACCGACAAACTTCAAGTCCTTCACCCCATGCTTCTCCGCTGCCTGCAGGGCACCGACAGCCATACGGTCATTCTGTGCAAAGACATAATCAATCTCCATGCACTGCCCGAGCATGCTGTCCATAACGGCTTCGCCACGATTCTTCAGCCAGTCGGCATAACGACGGTCTACAATCCGAATACCGGGATAAGCCTTCATGGCGTCTGTAAAGCCACGGTCACGCTCAATGGAAGGCGAGGATCCCTTCAGTCCGCCTATCTCAACAACATTTCCTTTACCACCAAGCTGTTGCGCTATGAACTGTCCCATCTCGTGCCCAGCCTCATAGTTATCAGCTCCCATAAAGGCCGTGTACTTCTTCGAGTCGGTCTTGCGGTCGAACAGGATGACAGGGATTCCCCTGTCATAGGCCTTGTCGATGACGGAAGAGATGGTATGTATCTGGTTGGGCGAGACGATCAGCAGGTCGACCCCCTCCTTGACGAAGCGGCTGATCTGCTTTTCCTGCAGCCGGTCGTCGTCATTGGCGGAAGCGAATTTCAGGACAACGTTGTCATGCTGGTAAGTACTCATGACCAGCTCGCTGTTGAGCTTGTCACGCCAGATGTCTTCCGAACACTGTGAGACACCGATCACGTATTTCTTCCCGTTGTCTGCCGTGCAGGCCGTGAGAAGGAGGGCAAGGAGAGCCAGATAGAAATATTGTCTCATCATCCGACAGGTAACTTTGTTTCAGCAAAGATAGCCTGTTTCTTTCAGATATGCAAGCATTGTCAGCCTAATTTTCCGGTGGGTTGTACTGCCACAGTTCATGCGGAGAACCTGCTTTGTTGACATACATGCAATGAGAGGGGAAGAATACGCCTGCACATGCGGCGGCCGGAAGGGTGCATCCCTCCGGAAGACAGCCTGTCTGGGAAATCCTCAATGGCTGTTTCTTTGATGAATTTACTTTACGATTGCAGGCTGTGAAACCCTCCGTTCCGTGCATCCTGACCATTCCCGGAATGGCAGAATGCGATGGACTGTATCGTAACCGTTGGTCACTTGGCTTCCAATCAACGCCCGATAGCGTTTTAAGCGGTGCTTGTTTGCAAGCCAACTAACGCCCACTTGCAACGCAACTGGGCACCTCTTGCCAGAGAATATTCTATCTGTCTGATTACAAACAGGTTGCTGATGTCTTGGAATGTGCTTTTCTCTCGTTGGAAAGGTGTTTAGCATGGTCAGACGGAAGGTGGACGGAGGCTGTCGTTCCGTTCCTTCTGTTTCTGACTGGCGGTGGTAAATTATTATGACAGAACAGATTTCTTTTCCGCCTTCAATCCGGTGTCCCCGGACCGCCGGGACAGGGTGTCCGGATCCGGCCGCCGGTCTTTCAATTGTAGCCGGCGATAAACCGGCGGGGGATCAGGTATCCGTCCTGGCCCGATGTCCGGTCAGTCACCGGGATACCTGATGCCCCACGCCGGTCAGAGGAGACGCTGTTATCTCCTTGCCATGAAGTAGCTTGTACCGGCCTGCATCTGCCGTACCTCGTAGACACCTGCTGCATCGGGTGTGACGTCAGCTGTCAGACCGTTGCTCAGGAAGGCCTTTACGGATCCGTCGCCATTGAAATGGAGCACTTTCTTTTCCTGTCCTTCAGCATTCATGTACCATGTGTTCTCCTGCTTGTTGTAAGTGAAATAGAATACGCTTCCGTCCGGTTTGGTGATCTGGTAGCCGTTCTCCAGGTATTTCACGGCATACATCAGCCCGTCGTCGCCCTTGATGTTACGGGTCTTGCCCACACGGTTGGCAACGGGGTTGTCGCCTGTCCAGAACTCAATGGTGTTGAGGACGAACATGTCGGCGGCACTGCAGATTGCGTAGGCCGGGGAGATGACCAGGAAGATGATCTCATTGAGGAACTTGGATTTTGTTGCATGCTTGTTCCACTTTGCGAGCTTGTTGAACAAGGCGAATGAGCCTACGCAGGAGCTCATGAGGGTCGCTCCTGCCAGGAGGACGACCATTGACTTTAGTCCTTTTACTTTCATACTTTCAATTTGTTAGTGAATGAATAGGGTTTTCTTATCATATAATGTAGAAACGGAAAGAAAGGCTGCTTATTTTGTCGCGGGTGATTTTTTTGGTCTTCAGGAATTGGGAGAGATGAGGTTCGTTTCTCGTGCGTTGATGAATTTAATGAAATATCACACGGAGGCAGGGAGCTGTTGGAGAAGTGAAAAGGTAAAAGAGCAAAAGGGTAGCCATTATTCTGTCATTCCGCCGTCCTGTCCTCCGTATGCCTTATGATGTAGCTGGCTTACTTTGTCATTCCGTATTCCGGAAGAATCTTTTTCCGATGGCACAGGAGCCGCCCCAGGCCGAGGGCGGGGACAGGGGCTCCCCCTGGGCACTCCGAGGGAGGGGAGCGGCAGGGGGCGGTGGATGAAGAGAGTGGGTGATGTATAATCCGGCTAAAATCGATGACTTGATGGCCGTTCCTTTCTCTCCTTCGTGTTCCTTGTCGTCTATCCTCCATAAAACAGGCTGATAATTCAGAAACTTTATATAAATTCCTCTATAAAAACGGCCTGTATTCCAGAGATTTTATCTAAATTTGCATATCATCGAACTTAAACATTGGTATCCATATTATACTTTAACAGAACAATGAAGAAAACCTACATTGCCCTTCTGGGGCTACTGATGGGGATGGCAGACATTGCCGGTGCGCAGACCGTGAAGTCTCCGGACGGCAATATCTCCGTGACCTTCTCGCTGACAGGGAACGGTGTGCCGACCTACGAGATGACTTACAAAGGTAAGGCTGTCGTGAAACCTTCGCATTTGGGACTGGAGCTTGCCAAGGACAAACATGCCAGCAAAGGAATGAAAGAGACCAGCCTCATGGACGGTTTTGAGAAGACCGGCACCCGGACGACTGCTTTCGACGAGACATGGAAGCCGGTATGGGGCGAGACGGCTACCATCCGCAACCACTACAACGAGCTGGAGGTAGACCTCAGCCAGCCTTCCAGCAGGCGCGACATCGTCATCCGCTTCCGCGTCTACGACGACGGCATGGGACTCCGCTATGAGTTCCCGCAGCAGCCGGAGCTGAACTATTTTATCATCAAGGAGGAGCATACGCAGTTTGCCATGGCCGGCGACCACACCGCCTGGTGGCTCCCCGGCGACTATGACACGCAGGAGCAGGAGACACAGGAGTCGAAGCTGTCGGAAATCCGTTCGCGCTTCCATGATGCCGTGAATTGGGGCAACTCCTCCGTTGACGTGTTCTCGGAGACAGGTGTCCAGACCTCCCTGCAGATGAAGTCTGCCGACGGTCTGTACATCAACATCCACGAGGCGGCATGTGCCGACTACTCTACCATGCACCTCAATCTCGACGACAAGACGATGACCTTCGAGTCGTGGCTCACGCCTGATGCGACAGGTCTGAAGGGATGTTTGCAGACGCCTTGCGAGACCCCATGGCGTACGGTGATGGTAAGCGACGATGCGCGGGATATGCTGGCAAGCAACCTTATCCTCAACCTCAACGAACCCTGCAAGATCGAGGACACTTCCTGGATTCATCCCACCAAGTACTGCGGTGTGTGGTGGGAGATGATAGCAGGCGGCAAGCCGTGGGCTTATACGGATGAGTTCGGTTCCGTGAAGCTCGGGCAGACCGACTATGCACACGCCAAGCCCAACGGCCGCCATCCGGCGAATACTGCCAACGTGAAGAAGTATATCGACTTCGCTGCAGCCAACGGAATGCAGGAGGTACTTGTGGAAGGCTGGAACATCGGCTGGGAGGACTGGTTCGGCCATTGGAAGCAGGACGTGTTCGACTTCGTCACGCCTTATCCTGACTTCGACCTCAAGGCTCTGAACGAGTATGCCCACTCGAAGGGTGTGAAACTGCTCATGCACCACGAGACCTCTTCCAGTGCACTCAACTATGAACGTCACCTCGAGGATGCGTTCAACCTGATGAACAAATACGGCTATGATGCCGTGAAGACCGGCTATGTCGGCGACATCATCCCGCGCGGCGACCATCACTATTCGCAGTCGATGAACAACCACTATCTCCATGTCGTCAAGGAGGCTGCCAGACATCATATCATGGTGAACGCACACGAGGCGACACGCCCTACCGGTCTCTGCCGTACATGGCCGAATCTCGTCGGCAACGAGTCGGCACGGGGCACGGAGTATGAAGCATTCGGCGGCAGCGACCCCAATCATACGGTCATCCTCCCGTTCACCCGTCTGCAGGGCGGCCCGATGGACTACACGCCGGGTATCCTTGAGACACGGCTCTCTGCCTGGTGCGACAACAAGAGCTATGTACACACCACGCTTGTCGGACAGCTCGCCCTCTATGTGACGATGTACAGTCCGCTGCAGATGGCAGCCGACCTCCCGGAGAACTACCGGAAGTACAACGATGCCTTCCAGTTCATCAAGGACGTAGCCTGCGACTGGGACGACAGCCGTTACCTGGAGGCCGAACCGGCACGCTACGTCACCGTAGCCCGCAAGGCCAAAGGGACGGACAACTGGTTTGTAGGCGGCAAGACCGGACTGGCTGCCCGCCAGAGTACGATCCGGCTCGACTTCCTCGACAAGGGGCGCAAATATGAGGCGACGATCTATGCCGATGGCAAGGATGCCGACTACGAGAAGAACCCGAGCGCATACGCCATTACCAAGCGTACGGTGAAGAAGGGCGATGTCCTCAGGCTCTGGGAAGCACGCGGCGGCGGCTTCGCCATCAGTCTGAAGGCGCTGTAAAAGACCATGGCTTATGAGGGTGTGTCAAAATGCAAATACCATTTTGATCATCTTGCAGTTTGAGACAATTCATTAAAAATGACCATTTCTGTACTCGATTTTGAGTAAAGAAATGGTCTTTTCTTTGCTTTTAGGAAAACCTGCTTATAGTTTGAAGGTTGTCAAGTTATTAATTTGCATTTTGACACACCCTCCTTTTCCGTTCTGTGAATTGCTGGGCAATATGCTGGGCGATGCCGTCCGGACGGGCTGTCATGCCGCCCTTTTCCGGTCTGTACGGCCTTGGGACGGACATTCCTATGCGTCCTTTATCTCGATGGAATCGTGGTAATCACCACGTGTCATGCCGTGTCTTTGCAGGTCGTCCAGCAGGTCGACCAGACTGTTCCAGAATCCTTTTACATTGTGGAGGACTATCTTCTTGCGGTGATAACCGATGGAGGCGGAGGCTGCTACGGTGAAGATTTCATCGAGTGTTCCTACACCGCCGGGCAGCGCATGGAACACATCAGCCCGCTCCATCATGATGGCTTTGCGGTCGTTGAGGTCTTCACAGGGAATCTCTACATCCACATAACCGCTCACTCTGCGTCCTTCCTCCATGATACGGGGAACGACACCGATGGTGCGTCCGCCGGCTTCATGCACCGCCTTGCCGACACATTCCATCAGTCCGCTGTTGCCGCCACCGTAGACAAGGACGTGTCCGTTCTCGCCGATCCACCGTCCCAGCTCTTCCGCAGCACGGAAGTAATCAGGATCGATGTCGTTGTTTGCCGAGCAGAATACAGCTATGTTCATGCCTGTCCTTCCAAGAGTCTGGCTGCCATCTCACGGCCCAGGCGTGTACACTCGTCCTTGATGGCCGGCGTGAGGGCCTGCTTCATCTCTACCGGCTCGCCCACCTTCTCGAAGTGGAGACGGTTCTCGTTCCATTCACCGATGGCGGCGACCGCCTTTGAAGCCCACGAATAAGAGCCGAACCAGCCGATGAGATGGTGCTTGATGTCGCGGTTGGCAACCTCCTGGAGCAGCACGTCCATCTCGTGGTAAAGGCCGGCATTGTAGGTAGGAGCGCCCACAATCAGGCCGCGGAAGCGGAAGATGTCCTGCAGGATGTAGCTGTGATGGGTCTTGGAGACGTTGTACAGGCGGATGTCCTTTACGCCGGCGAGGGATGCCGAACGGGCGATCTGCTCTGCCATGCGCTCCGTGTTGCCGTACATCGTGCCGTAACAGATGACCAGTCCCGGATCCGTTTCGTACTTCGACATACGGTCGTACAGGCTGATGACCTTGTCCACATACTTGTGCCATACCGGTCCGTGGGTGGAGCAGATGTAGTCGATGTGGATGCCGGCGAGTTTCTTCAGTGCGTTCTGGACCGGTGTGCCGTACTTGCCGACGATGTTGGAATAGTAGCGCACCATCTCCGGCCATGCCCAGTCGGTATCGATCTCCTGGTCGATGAAACCGCCGTTCAATGCGCCGAAGCAGCCGAAGGCGTCGCCTGTGAAGAGGTGCGACACCTCGCCTTTGCAGAGTGTCATCATCGTCTCCGGCCAGTGGATCATCGGTGTCATGAAGAACTGCAGGGTATGGCTGCCCAGCGGAAGTTCCTCGCCGTTCTTCATCTCTGTCGTGTTGTCCTTGATGTCGTAGAAGCCTGCCATCATGTCAAAGGTCTTCTTGTTGCCGATGACCTGGATATTGGGATAGTACCTCTTCAGCAGTGCCAGCGAACCGGAGTGGTCAGGTTCCATGTGGTTGATGACGAGATAGTCGATCTGACGGTCGCCCAGTACCTCACGGAGATTCTCGATGAACTGGACGAAGAAGTCTACTTCTACCGTGTCGATGAGGCATACCTTCTCGTCGTCGATGAGGTAAGAATTGTAACTGACGCCGTAAGGCAACGGCCACAATCCCTCGAAGAGCGCCTTGTTGCGGTCGTTGACACCTACGTAATAAACTTTATTGGCAATTTCTATCATTTTTATATTGGGTTTGGTTCTTTATTGGGAGGAGGAGTTGGAGCAGTTGAAGAAGCTGCGGAAGGATTCAGAGAGATTGGGGGTGTGAAAGCCGACTGACCTTTTTGCGTATGTTCCTGTCGGACTTGCATCCTGCGGCACTGTCGGCTCGACGCCTTTCACCCCTCCCGGTTCCTTTCACTTCCGATGCCTTCTACCCTTTCATCCTCTCTCCGAACTCCTTGCTGACATAGTTGAAGATGTCCTTGCAGCAATCGGCCGAGAAAGCCAGGGCACTTGCGATGAGTCCGTCCCACTGCTCCTCGCTCAGCCCGCGGTCGAGGTCGGCCCGTGTGATGCCCTGCTTCAGCATTCCGAAGATGAAACCGGCATTGAAGTTGTCGCCGGCACCGATCGTGCTGACGACCTCCGTGTCGGGTACAGGATAAGCCTTCTTTATGTTCTTGCCGCCGCGCACCTCTACCGGCCGGCTGCCGTGGGTGTAGATGAACTGCCGGCAGTAGAAGGAGATTTCCGCATTGTAGACCTTGTCGGCATCCTCTTTCCTGTAGAGTGTCGCAAAGTCTTCGTGACTGCCGCGGACAATGTCGGCATAGTCAAGGTTCTCTATCAGGTTAGGCGTGATCCTTATTACTTCGTCCTTGTGCGCCGGGCGGAAGTTGACGTCGTAGTAGATGATGGCTCCATGCGACCGTGCATAGTCGAGCAGTCCCACCAGCTGCGGCCGGATGACCGGGTTTACCGCATAGAACGAGCCGAAAAGCACGATGTCATCGGGCTGTATGTCCGGGTAGGTGAACTCCAGCTGGTCGTGCGGGTGATCTTTGTAGAAGATGTACTCGGCGTCATTCTTCTCGTTGAGGAACGCCAGCGACACAGGCGACTTTGAGTCGGGGAAGGTCGCCACGTTGTCGGTATTGACCCCGTTGTCTTTCAGGAAGCCGATGATGTACTTTCCGACGTGGTCGTTGCCGGCCTCGGAGATGAACGACGCATTGACCCCGCAGCGGCCCAGCGACGTGATGGCGTTGAAGGCAGAGCCTCCCGGTACGGCCTCGAGAGGCCTGTTGTCTTTGAAGATGATGTCCAGTACGGTCTCGCCGATACCTATAACTTTCCGCATTTTACTCTGACTTATGTTGTGTCTGCTTTTGTTGTGCAAATATAGTGTAAATCGGGCGGACTACAAAAAGAATCAGGTTCTTTTTTCTTTGGGCAGCAAAGTCTGCTCCCTTTCGTTCTTTTTTCTTAATTTTGCACCTTATGACGAATTACCAGACGGCAGCCCTCGGCAACGGACTGCGCATCATCGCTCTGCCTTCGGTCTCTCCGGTGGTCTATTGCGGTTACCAGGTGAACGCCGGGTCGGCCAGCGAACAGCCCGGTGAAGAGGGAATCGCCCACTTCTGCGAACACGTCAGTTTCAAAGGGACGGCGCGGCGTTCGGCACTGGAGGTCATCAACTGTCTCGAAGAGGTGGGCGGAGAACTCAATGCCTTCACCACCAAGGCGGATACTGTTTACTATGCGGCGATTCTGAAAGAGCATGTCGGCCGTGCGGTGGACTTGCTGACGGATATCGTCTTCCACAGTGTCTATCCCCAGAAGGAAATCGACAAGGAGGCAGAAGTCATCTGCGACGAGATAGAGTCGTATAACGACAGTCCGGCGGAGCTGATCTACGACGATTTTGAGAACCTCGTCTTTGGCGGTCACCCCCTTGGGCACAACATCCTCGGGACGGCGGACCGCGTGCGGAAGTTCACTACGGCGGATGCCCTCCGCTTCACCCGCAGGCATTACCGCCCGGAGAATGCCGTCTTCTTTGCCTACGGAGACATCGACTTTGACGCCCTCCTCCGTCTTCTGGCCGAAGCGAACGGCACGAATGTGACCGGTTTCGGCGGATCTGTCGGCGACGGGGAGACGATCCGTCCGGCCTTGAGCAGCTACCGCCCGCAGACGGTCAGGACAGACAGGCATACCCATCAGGCGCACGTGATGGTCGGCAACCGTGCCTATTGTGTACACGACCGGCGGCGCATGGCACTCTATCTGCTGAACAACATCCTCGGCGGTCCGGGCATGAGCGCACGGCTGAACCTCGCACTCCGCGAGCGGCGGGGACTCGTCTATACGGTGGAGAGCACGGTGGTGAACTATTCCACGACAGGTGTCTGGAGCATCTATTTCGGCTGTGATGCCGGCGATGTCGACGAGTGCATGCGTCTTGCCCGCATGGAGCTCGACCGCTTCATGTCCGTTCCCCTTGCCGATGACGAGCTGGCTGTCGCCCGGCAGCAGATCAAGGGGCAGATCGGCATTGCCTGCGACAACCGGGAGAACCTTGCTCTTGACTTCGGGAAGGGCTTCCTGCACTATGGCTGGAAGAAGGACATCACGGCTCTTTTCCGTGACATTGATGCCGTTACGGCAGACGAGGTGCAGGCGGTTGCGTGCGAGCTCTTCCCGCAGGAGCGGCTGACGACACTGATCTACGAGTGACACGGAAGGCGGGACACCCGGGCTTCGGGAACGACATTCCCAAGCTTTGGGAACAAGATTTCCAAGCCCTGGGAACAAGATTCCCGATGGGTCGGGAACATCCGTACCGGGAAACGACTTTGGCACAGTATTTTCTGTGTCGCATACAGGAAACATATATATAGAACAGCATATTATATACAGCAGGGATAATGAAAGCAAACATCGAACGTACGGAAAAGAAGAGGGTCGTCATCGTAGGCGGCGGCCTGGGAGGGCTGGAGCTGGCTTTCAAGCTGGCCGGCGGTGACTTCCAGGTGGTCCTGGTCGACAAGAACAACTATCACCAGTTCCCTCCATTGATTTATCAGGTGGCTTCCGCCGGTCTCGAACCGAGCAGCATCTCCTTCCCCTTTCGCCGTCTCTTCCAGGGACACAAGGACTTCTTCTTCCGGATGGCGGAGGTGAAAGCGGTGGATGCGGCCGGGAAGACGGTCGTGACTTCCGTAGGCGACATCCACTACGACTACCTTGTACTGGCGGCAGGTGCCCGGACAAACTTCTTCGGCAACAAGGAAATCGAGGCCACCACGCTCCCCATGAAGTCCGTTAGCGAGGCCATGCAGCTGCGCAACACCATCCTGCGGAATCTTGAAAAGGCGGAGACAGAGGAAGACCCTGCGCGCAGGCAGGCGCTGATGAACATCGTGGTCGTCGGAGGCGGTGCGTCGGGGGTAGAGATTGCGGGGGCTGTGGCGGAGATGAAGAAGAACATCATCGCCCGGGATTACCCCGACCTGGATTCCTCGCAGATGCACATCTACCTCGTCAATGCGGGCAAACGCCTCCTTGCCGCCATGGATCCGGTCTCGTCGGCACGTGCCGAGCGCGATCTGAAGGCACTGCACGTGCACATCCGTCAGCCGCAGTTTGCGACGGAATACAAAGACGGGATTCTGAAGACGAGTGCCGGTCTGGAGATTCCTGCCCGGACGGTCATCTGGGTGAGCGGCATCTGTGCGAACACCGTTGAGGGGCTGCCGGCGGAGAGCATCGGCCATGCGGGCAGGATTCTCACCGACCGGTTCTGTCGTGTGAAGGGTGTGCAGGATGTCTTTGCCATCGGCGACCAGAGCCTGATAGAAGGCGATGAGGAGTATCCGCTCGGCCATCCGCAGCTGGCTCAGGTGGCCATGCAGCAGGCGAAGACCGTGGCGGAGAACCTCAAGTCCCTGCAATGCGGCGGAGAGGAAAAGCCCTTCAAATACAGAAACCTCGGCGTGATGGCGACCATCGGACGTAACCATGCCGTTGCGGAAATCGGCGGCCGGAAGTTCGGCGGCTTCGCAGCCTGGGTGCTGTGGCTCGTCGTTCATCTGCGTTCCATCCTCGGCGTGAAGAACAAGGCGTTCATCCTGCTCAACTGGGTGTGGAACTATCTGAATTACAAACAGAGCCTCCGGCTGATTCTGAAAGCGAAAGGATAGCAGGCTGCCTGCCTTCTTGTTGGAAATGCCTGCTGTCTGTTTCGGATCAGTCCTTCACGATGAGGCAGACGGCATAGGCCGCCATTCCCTCTTCATGTCCGACGAAGCCCATCCGCTCGGAGGTGGTGGCTTTGACGGAGACGGCATCAGGGTCGCAGCCGATAATCTCAGCTAAACATTTGCACATAGCCGGGATGTGCGGATTGATTTTCGGCCGTTCAGCGCATACGGTAGCATCGATGTTGCCCACACGAAACCCCTTTTCTGCAAGGAGCCTGATGGTCTTTCCGAGGATGACCTTCGAGTCCATGTCCAGCGTGTCAGCGGCTGTGTCGGGGAAGTGATAGCCTATGTCGCGCAGATTGGCAGCACCGAGCAGTGCGTCGCAGATGGCATGGATGAGCACGTCGGCATCGCTGTGACCGAGCAGCCCGAGGCTGTGTTCAATCTTGATGCCGCCGAGGTAGAGGCCGCGTCCTTCAACGAGACGGTGTACGTCGTATCCCATGCCGACGCGGAAGGATGGGATGGAGGGGGATTGGGGGCTCTGCATGAGGATTGGGGGTGATAAGCGGTGATGGGTGATGATAAGCGGTGATGGGTGATGATAAGCGGTGATGGGTGATGGTCGGAGGTGACCTTACTTCCTCTTGAAGAGATCTTTGATGCCGTCCATGTCGAACGAGAGAGAGAAGCGGAGGGTCTGGTCGAGCGGGTTGTTCTTGGCTGTCGCGATGACGTAGCCGGCATCGAGGGAGAAGACGTTCATCTTGAAACCGGCACCGACGGTGAAGTACTTGCGGTTGCCTTTGTTCTCACTTTCATTGTGATAACCGGCCCGGAGGGAAAACTTGTCATTGTAGGTATATTCCGCACCGACGCTCCACTGTATCTCCTGCATCTCTTCGGAGAATCCGTTGGGCGCATCACCGAAGCTCTTGAAGATACCCGATATGGACGAGACATCATAGTAATCCTTCTGCAGGCGGTTGTCGTAATCGACCTGCGACTCGTCGGCATTGCGCTTCGGATAGGTCGGAACGAGCAGTTTGTTGGCATCGGCGGCGATGGTGAAACGGTTGAACTCGTCGATGGGAACCATCAGCGAAGCTCCCAGCCGGAGGTTGGTCGGGATGAATTCCGACCGGTTGTCGCCGCCGAAGGTGATCTTCGATCCGATGTTGGAGATGTTCATGCCCAGTCCCAGCTGGCACTCCCGCTCACCGATGTTGATGTAGTTCTGGTAATAGCACGACAGGTCGGCGGCAAAGGCGGAACCCGGTGAAGTGTCGTCTTTGTAGCTGTAAGTAAGGTCGGAATAGATCCAGCGTACGGCGGCGCCGAGCGAGAAGTGCTCGCTGAGCATCAGGGAGTAGGCCACATCCAATGACATCTCGTAGGGATTGATGGTCATTGTTCCGTCGTCGGTCGTCACCTCACCCAGGGAGAAGTAGCGCATGGAGGCGGACACGGCACTGTAGTCGCCGATGCGGTAGTAACCGGCGAGGTAAGCGAGGTCGATGTCGTTCACCAGCTGGCGCAGCCAGGGCGTGTAGTTCAGTGAGACACCGGCGCGGGAAATGGTGAAAGGGTACTTGGCCGGGTTCCAGTACTGTGAGTTCACGTCCGGGTCGGTGGCCGCACCGACATCACCCATACCTGCCGAACGGGCATCAGGCGCGATGGTCTGCGAGGTCACTGCCGTATTGACAGGATTGAACATATCCTTCTTGCTGTCCTGCGCAAAGGCGGCGGAAGCGGAAAGTACCGTTGCCGAGAAGAGGACGGTACGGAGTGTCTTATTCATTCTTTACTTGGGTTGCTTGTTGCTAAATGAAAATCCATGAGACGGTGTCCGGACGGAGAGGTGCGGATCGCCTTCCTCCTTCGGCATTGTCTCATGGGTTGTAACGTCATCCCTGCTTTATTTATTGTCCAGGATGATGAGTTTCTTGGCTTTGGACACCTTCGTGGCTCCGTCGCTGCTGAGCCGCACACGATAGAGATAGACCCCGGTGTGGAGGCGTTTCCCGCTGTCGACCGTCAGGTCCCAGTCGGCCGTGATGGCATTGCTTGATGCCGTTCCTGACGTAGCCCGGTGCCAGAGCAGACGGCCGCTCATGTCGAAGACTTCGATGTCGACATCCACGTTGGAGCCGACGTAGTTGTGTGCCACGATGAAGGTCGTCTCCGTGGTAGCCGGGTTCTTCGATGCGTTGACACTGTAGATTTCCGGGACCAGACCCTTGACGACTTTAAAGTGGAGCGTGACGGTCGACGGGTTGTTCAGGATGTCCCATGCACGGAACTGGAGGGTGTGGTGTCCTTCGGAGAGTTCCGGCAGGCTGTAGCCCGTCGAGCCGGATGTGTAGCTGCCGAAGTCGTATCGGAAGTTGTCGTTCAGGACATAGGTCTGCGTCAGCTTGCCGTCGATTGTCAGCTGCATATCGTGTCCTATGCCGTTGCCGGACGCATTGATGCCGTCCTTGTCGGTAATCTGTGCGAAGAAGTATGGCGTGCTGTTGACTTCGCCGCCGTCGACGAACGACGGTGTGTTGAGGTAAGCATAGATGGACGGACCGATGGAGTCGTTGTAGACAGTCTCTGACCCGTCGATGCTGAAGCCCTCTTCGTGCCCTTGGGCCATGAGCGTGTGTGCGGCGTTGATGGCCGAGAGATTCATCAGTCCAGTGCCTGAAGTGTAATTGATGTCGCGCGGCAGGGCGAAGGTGAAGGTGAACTCACCTCTGCGGATGCTGTCCGTTCCGTTGTACAACATTTTCTGCCGGTCGTAGAATGTGAAAGCCTTTTCTGCCGTCTCTTCCTGCTTCTTGCAGGTAATCAGTTCTCTTGTGTCACGTACGGTAGCTGTGAGCAGTCCGTTGAAGTCGGTCTGTTTCTCACCGTCCTTGGCTATATGGCCTTTTACCTTCACGATGGATCCGCCTTTGAGAGTTATCGGGTTGGATGTGTCCGGTGTCCGTCCGTTGATGGTTTCCACCTTGACCTGAAGGGTAGGCAGGTTCAGCGAGAGGGCAGGGTCGCCGAGGAGAGCGTACTGTAGTTTGTTCGGCGTGAGGTCGCTGTTGGCATTGATCAGTTCGCATTTCGCCAGCCGCTGGGCCTCGCCCAGGGTGGTCGGTCTGCCGTCCGTAAAGCTCAGCACATGGCGGAGGAAAGCCGTATTGATGGCTTTGTTGTAGTAGGCATATACCGTGCGGGTCGTTCCCCAGAATGCCACCGACCCTCCCTTCGCATTCAGCATGGCCGTCTCGCCGATGGTCGGCATGGTGGCATCGAAAGGCATGATGTCGCAGCTGGCGGTAATCCATAACGGCAGGTTGGCATTGGTGAAGCCGGCGAAGTCGGTCAGCCGGAGCACCGCTTCATGGGAGATCTGGTCCTCCTTGCCATGGCCGGCATAGTCCATGATGAGTGCTCCCTGTGCCTGCTGCTGCCTGATGATGCTGCTTGCCTCGGGATAAGTGTTGCCTGTTGCAGACGACACACGGGTGTAGGCATCCCACATCACTTTCTTCACCTGATAGTCGGGATAGGCTGCCATAATGGTCTCGGCGGTCTCGTTGACATCTGTCATGTGCAGGTTGTTGTTGCCGTCGTCACCCATGAACATGATTGTGTTTTCCCAGCTGCCGCCGTTCTTGTTTTCGGCATAGCGGATGGTTTTGTCCACCAAGGTTCTGGCATCCGCTACGGTCGTCACCGGGAAGCGTCCCACTCCGAGGTCTTCCTTGTCACGGCGCAGGAGGTCGCTGCCCTCACCGTCGTCCATGAGTGTGAACCATCCGTCGTTGACATAGCAGTCGGTCTCGCTGAAGGAGTTTTCGCTCTCGTAAGCCAGCAGATAGTCGTCCGGGCTGAGATGGCGGCACGCAGGGGTCAGCATTCGGTTGTCCCATACACAGTCGCCGAAGAGCAGGAGCGACTTCGGCAGGCTGCTGCCGGAGGCACGGTCGTAGAGCATCTTCATGTAGCGTCGGTAGGCCATTGCATCCGGCGTTCCGCTGGAGAACTCGTTGTACAGTTCGTCAGCCGGAACGATGCGTACCGTAATGTTGTCGTGCGTACGGTGGAAGTCGGCCAGCCGTTCGGCCTGTTCCAAGAGCTTCTGGCTTGTCGGGATGATGATGACCATGTCGGCCGGTCCGTCTGCATGATGGTCCTGGTTGGTGATGTTGTAGACGTATTCCGGTACCGGGAAGTTCGATTTCAACGAGGGTGCCGGCGCTGGTGCCGGATAGGTCATGGCGATGTAATCGAGCCGTGCCGGACCGCCTGCTGTAGTCGTAATCTTGATGCTGTCGACTGCGCGGAGGTTGTCGAGTGCATAGCTTCTTACCTCCTCATAACCCTTGTCGAACGAGTCGTGGGGTGCTATTCTTATTTCACCGAGGTCTCTGCCGTTCGCCTCCAGCTTCACCGTCGAGGCATAGGTGCCTGTCGTGATGGCTACGGTAAGCCTGCCGGCTGCGGTATGTGCCTTGTTGGGCAAGGTGAAGACTTTGCTCTCGTTCAGCTTCAGCGGTGTCTTCTCAAAGAGATTCCGTCCGCCGTGATACCAGCTGAAGTCGTCCACCTCGTGCAGACTGTGATAGTCTCCGGCAGAGGGATAGAAGCTGTTGAGGAACTCCGTGCTGTCTGCAATGACGGCCGGTGTGCCGCTGTCGTCCTCTGTCAGGAAGTAACAGCCATAATCAGAATAAGGATTCCGGATTCTCCTGGACGATGTGTTCTGTTCCCAGCTGACAGGGCCGCGGGCATAGAAGAGCCGCCTGCCGCCTGCATTATAGGTGGGGACTTCCTGCAGGTCGTCGTGCGAAGTGATGAAATCAGCTGTCAGCACTTCGTCCTGCAGATTGCCTCCATAGCCATAGACTTTCACCTTATTCATGTGTGAGAAGCCTGCACGGCGGATGAGTTCCGGTGTCAGCTGGTACATCCCGTTGGACGGAACGCGTATCTTCGCCCACTTGCCGCTGGCAAGGACGGAGTGTTCCGCATAGCGGCTGGCAGCGGAAGTTGCCTGCGTGACGCCTGTACGGGTGGCAGGGTCTTTTCTCCCGCTGGCGGTCTTCGTTCTGGGCCGGGAGGTGAGTGCTATCATGAAACTGACGAGAAACTGCTTTCTCCCGTTGCGCTGTACGATGGGCATGAGCGAGATTTCCAGTACGCCTTTTTTGCGTTCCACCGTCATCTGGCGGTGAATCTCGGGCAGTGAAGGTGGTATGGCGGCAGTCAGTGCATTGTATCGCTCGATGTCGGTCTTGCTCATGTCCATGAACTCCGGGTAGCGTATCTCCAGCTCGTAGACGGAGTCGGCGTACTGCTCACCCACAGGAATGGCATAGTGGAAGTGGGGCAGTACGGAGTCGATGGTCACGTCTTCCACCGTCAGGTTGAAGAATCTTTGCTGCTGGGCTGACAGTCTCATACAGCCCATGAGCAGCAGGAAGCAGAGTATAATGGATGTTCTCTTCATTGTGTTGGACAATCCTTTCATCGTCGGCATATGCAGCAGGTTTGTCCTGCATGCTTTCCGTGTTGTCTATTTGCAGTTGAACTCGAGGACTTTCCGGTCCTCCAAGTATCCTTCCAGATGGTCGTTGATATGGACAGGGCCGCAGCCTGACGGACAGCCCGTATAGAGGATGTCGCCCGTCTTGAGGGTGAAATAGCGGCTGATGTAGCTGATGATTTCATCCACTTTGTACAGCATATCGCCTGTATATCCCTCCTGTACTGTCCTGCCGTTGACGGCCAGCCGGAAGCGCAGCCGCTGGACATCAAGGAATCTTTCCTTCGGCACCCATTCACCCAAGGCGGCTGCGCCGTCAAAGCCCTTGCACAGATCCCAGGGCATTCCCTGTTCCATCAGGTGCTGTTGCAGTTCGCGTGCCGTGAAGTCGATGCCCACTGTCACGGCATCGTAATAGCGGTGGGCGAAACGCTCGGGGATGGTCTTGCCGAGCCGGCAGATGCGCACGACAAGTTCTGTCTCGTATTCTATCATCCCGAGGTCGTCGGGGATGAAGAAGGGCTTTCCATCTTTCAGCAGGGCCGAGTCGGCCTTGGTGAAGAGGACGGGTGTCTCCTTTCCTGATAACGCTTCGTTCTGCGTTTTATTGTGTTCGGCGTAATTCATGCCGACTGCAAAGATCTTCATTGGGTATTGGCTTTTTAGGATGGGGATGGGAGGTGATGGACGATGATAAGCGATGATAGGCGGTGATAGGCGGTGACGGGAGCTTATGACCGCCTATCATCGCTTATCCCCGCCTATCTCTTCTGACAAAGAAAGGAGCCGCAGGAGCCAAACGGCTTTCCTGCGACTCCCTGTTCTTTTCTCAGAAGGATAGTCTCCGGCTTATTCAGCAGAGAGTGTGAAACGCTTGTAGGCAACAACCTTGAGGTCTTTGCTCTGTGCCTTCAGCCACTCGCCGACACTCTGCTTGTCGCCGTCGCCGAACTGGAACTCCTGGTCAATGAGGCAGTTCTCCTTGAAGAACTTGTTGAGGCGACCCTTCGCAATGTTCTGGATCATGTTCTCATTGAGGTTGGCAGCCTTCTCGGCAGAAACGGTCTTGCGGATTTCGATCGCCTTGTCAGCCTCCTCGCGGGTCAGCCAGCCCTTTTTGATGTTCGACTCGATGTGGTCCTCGCTGTCAACGAGGTTGGCATTGATGCCTGCCTTCTTGATGGCAGCTACGACAGCCTTTTCCACCTGCTCTTCCTTGGTCTTCTCAACGGCAACCTTGAACTCCTCGTCCTTGACAGACTGTGGAACAGACTCCTCGTCGAGGGCTACCGGCTTCATGGCTGCCACCTGCATGGCTACCTTGTGACCGGCCTCCTCATTGTTCTCGTTGAGCTGAACCATCGTAGCAAGGGTGTGCTTGTTCATGTGGTCATAAACAGAGACGTTACCGCCCTCCAGGAAGTTATAGCCGTCAAGCTCCATCTTCTCACCCGTGACACCGGAACGCTGCTGGACAGCGGTAGCGGCATCCTCTCCGTTGGCGAGCTTCAGTGCCTTCACCTCGTCGAGGCTCTTGCACTTGTTGGCAACGGCAGCGTCCAGAATCTCCTGGACGAGTGCGATGAAGTCCTTGCCGTTGGCAACGAAGTCGGTCTCGCACTTGACAGCGACCATAGCAGCGAAGCCGTCAACCTGCTTGACGAGGACGCAGCCATTGGATGTCTCACGGTCAGAACGCTTGGCGGCGATAGCCAGACCGCGCTCACGGAGCAGGTCCTTTGCCTTGTCGAAATCGCCTTCAGCCTCTGTGAGGGCCTTCTTTACATCAGCCAGACCGGCACCGGTCATGGCACGGAGCTTCTTGATATCTTCAATAGATACAGCCATTTTATTGTTTTCCTTTCTAATGTTATTTAAATATCGTGGGCGTTGATGAGAGACGATGAGCCTTCATGTATCGCACGGATACGGCAGCCCATTGGCACTCACCAGCGCCCACTATGTTTTCAATTGTTACTCAGCAGCTGGTGTTTCTTCCTCAGCCTTGGGAGCCTCCTCGGCCTTGGGAGCCTCCTCAGCCTTGCGTGCAGCACGCTTCGGCTTTGCTTCGGCAGCCTCTTCAGCCTGCTCGGCTGCGGCCTTCTCGTCGGCCTTCTCAGCCTTGCGCTCCTCCAGACCCTCTGCGATGGCATCGCAGCAGGCGGTGAGGATCACCTCTACGGAATCCTTTGCGTCGTCGTTGGCCGGGATGACGTGGTCGATGTTCTTAGGGTCAGAGTTGGTGTCGACGATGCCGAATACAGGAATCCCCAGACGGTTGGCCTCCTTGACGGCGATGTGCTCCTTCATGACGTCTACTACGAAGAGGGCAGACGGCAGGCGGGTCAGGTCGGCGATGGAACCGAGGTTCTTCTCCAGCTTGGCGCGCTGGCGGGATATCTGCAGCAGCTCTCGCTTGGAGAGGTTGGCGAATGTTCCGTCGTTCATCAGCTTGTCGATGTTCGTCATTTTCTTCACTGCCTTACGGATTGTAGGGAAGTTGGTCAGCATACCGCCGGCCCAACGCTCGTTGACGTATGGCATGTTTACCGCTGCGGCCTTCTCGGCTACAGCTTCCTTAGCTTGTTTTTTAGTAGCGACGAACAGGATCTTCTTTCCGCTTCTGGCAAGTCCCTTGAGCGCCTCTGCAGCCTCGTCAATCTTGGCTACAGTCTTGTGAAGATCGATGATGTGGATGCCGTTGCGCTCCATGAAGATGTAAGGAGCCATGGCGGGGTTCCACTTGCGACGGAGGTGGCCAAAGTGGCATCCTGCCTCCAGTAACTGGTCGAAATTTGTTCTTGACATTTCGTTTGTTTTTTTCTTGTTTACTTTCTTTTTAATTCTTTCTTGGCAAATGAGCTTTGCCAGGCTTGTTAGAATCAACCGGCGGGTAGTCCCCCGATCAGGAATCGCGCCGGTTTAGATACTAAACCGATTGATTTGAGATTTGAGGATTGAGGTTTGAGGTTTGAGGTTTCGCTGCTGAATCAGCTGATGCTGTATCGCAACGCTCAAATCCTGATATTCATTCTCAGTATTCAACGCTCAATGCTCAAAGTTCAACGCTCAATGTTCAAAGTTCAATGCTCAATGCTCAATGCTCAATGTTCAATGCTCAAAGTTCAAAGTTCAATGCTCAAAGTTTAAACCTCAAATCTCAAACCTCAAACCTCAAACCATTTATCGCTTGCTGAACTGGAAGTGAGCGCGGGCCTTCGGCTGACCTGGCTTCTTGCGCTCAACCTTGCGGCTGTCGCGTGTCAGGAATCCGTGGTCCTTCAGGTTCTTCTTGTCTTCAGCGTTGATCTTGACCAGTGCGCGGGCGATGGCGAGACGCAGAGCCTGGCTCTGTCCTGTGAAGCCGCCGCCGTCGAGGTTGGCCTTGATGTCGTACTGCCCTTCTACACCGAGCAACTGCAGTGGCTGTTTAACCACGTACTGCAGGATAGCTGATGGGAAGAATTCAGTTAAGTCTTTTTTGTTGATAGTGATCTTGCCGGTACCTTCAGAGAGGTAAACGCGTGCTACTGCGCTCTTGCGGCGACCGATTGCATTTATTACTTCCATCTTTCTCCTTATTATTTATACTGGTTAATATCAATTGCCTTTGGCTTCTGTGCCTCGAGACCGTTGAGTTCTGTTCCTTCGATGACATAGAGGTTGTCCAGCAGGTGACGACCCAGAATGCCCTTCGGCAGCATACCCTTTACGGCGTGGCGGATCATCCTGTCGATGCCGTTCTTGCGCTTGCGGAGCTCGGCAGGGGTGTTGAAGCGCTGGCCGCCCGGGTAACCAGTATAACGTGTGTAGACCTTGTCTGTCTCCTTCTTGCCGGAGAATACGACCTTGGCTGCATTGATAATGATTACGTTGTCGCCACAGTCTACGTGTGGAGTGAAAGTCGGCTTGTACTTTCCGCGAAGCAGCTTGGCTACTTTAGAGCAAAGGCGACCTACAATCTGATCGCTGGCATCGATGACGACCCACTCTTTCTTAGCTGTTTCCTTGTTGACGGAAATAGTCTTGTAACTTAAAGTGTCCATTCTAAAAAATTAATAATTTTACTACTAAAAAACGTTTTCTTTCTACGACCGTGCTTGTCCTAACCATGCTGCCCGGCCAAAGACAGCACTATTAACACGAGCCGTACGGGGCTCTAAGTGTACCCTCAATAATAATCGGACTGCAAAGGTACTTATTTCCAACCTTATATTATAAGGGTGATGTTTTCCGCACCCATTATTTACGATTATTTAACTAATGCGATGCGCACATCCCCCGGCCGTCAGGCGTCAGACCCCTTGCCGGCCGTCAGGTCTCGGATGAATCTGCCGCTTCAGTCCGTTCTGTCAGACGGGGAACGTCCCATGCCGCATTCGCTTCCATGCGTCCCGGCCTGATGGGAAAGTTGAAAGTTCTTTACATTTGCAGTCGCCCTGACGGTATTTTTCCGGGGTGGAAACAGCCGTCAGAACCGTTGGAGAAGGCAGGCTGCATCGCAACCGGGCGCTGACCGCCTTCCAATCAACGCCTGATGACGTTCCAATCAACGCCTGTCAACGTCCCAACTAACGCCTGTTAAGGCCGCAATCAGGCACCTTTTCAAAAGGTGCTCGTAGCAGTCTGGATAACAGCTGGTTGCGGACTGGAAAAGATAAGGTGCATCGGCCTGTCCCGCTGAATATCTCCTGCATCCCGCAGATGTGTGTAATGGGCTGTCTTGTCGGTGTTGATTATGGTAAATAATCAGGACAGAACAAGAACGGATCCATCCTGCCTTGTACAGCAGCAGTGTGTCTGTATGCGCTGTGGATAGCAACATAGAAGAGAATGTGGGTCGCAAGAACGCCCTCTGGTGTTAAAATAAATTAAAAAACAACACGTTGTATTGCACAGAGGAAGTAAATCGCTATATTTGCAATGAAAAGTCTTTCAAACGATAATTATATTGTGTGTTTTTCGATGAATTTAATAGTTGATGTGTTGAAAAGACGGTCGGATTTTGTGTCGGGGATACGGGTATATCCTTGTCGCCGGTGCCAATACGGCCGCCTATGTCCATGCGAAGGTCTGGCTGGCAAGATCGATTGAGGTTGTAAGAACAGACAACGGAACCATTTAAATGAGATATTATTATGAGAAAGAAGCAAACACTTATTTTCGCACTGCTGACAGTATTCTCTTCTCTCTGTCATGCACAGACCACCAGGTTTGCCATGACGCTGGGCACTGACCTGGGACTTGCCGGCAAGAACTACAAGATCGTCACGCCCAACGTCTCTGCGACTTATGACCTTACACCCAAACTGTCGGTAGGAGCGAGGGTAGAAGACGCCATTACCCTGGCAAAGATACAAGGTATCAAGACCTACGACTACCTTGCGACGCTTGGCGGACAGGTAAGCTATGACGCATTCCGCATCCTCACGATGATAAACGTGCAGCCTCGCCTCATCGTCGGCCACACGATCGGCGGCGGGCACGACAGAGGCTATATGTACTGTCAAGGCGGTATCTACCTGAAAGCTGATAGGAAGAACGGCGTGATGTCGGAAATCGGTTTCGGCATCCGCCACAACAATTACCGCGGAGACCTGTACAAGGACAAGACCTCCTTCTTCGTTTCTTACGGTTTCGTACTGCGATAAAGAACATGGAGCGTTTCCTGCAATCGTGAAAAGCGTCTCTGTCATCTTTTCCGCACGCTTCCTAAAGTGACGGGAAAGAGACCGTGTTGAATTGGAAGCAGGAAGTCCGGCCGACAGCTGTCCCCCCCTCGGGGAGCATTGCCCGGCCGGACTTTCCTGGTTTATATCCGTTGATGACTGCATTGATGGCGGAGGAATCCTGCCGATGTTGCAAGTCTCTACGCTGTGCCGGGCTGTCGGCCGTATCATTCCGGGGCATCATCCTGTCGGCAACGACACGGACAAAGGACGGAAACAGCAGTGTCAGTATCCGGTGCGGCCCTATGTTCTGTCCCGGGAAAGTCTGAGGACTGCAGGACGGGGAAGGCTGTACCCGCTTGTGTTAATTATATCAAAAAGCAGCCACCATTATTTGCTTTGTGGGAAAATAATAAATATCTTTGCCAAGAAGTAAAAAGGATTTTGTAAATGACCAGGCAGAACCGGAAAACAAGACATACGCTTATAGCGTGGCTGCTGTTGGCACTTTTCATGCTGCCGATGGTTGTCAAGTCTGTACACGTATGCCAGGTGGAGACGGAGCTTTCCGCCGGTCATCAGACTTCCGGACAGCACAGCCAGAGCCACAATGCCGGCAGCTGTGCCATCTGTCATTTTGCCTTTTTCAATTACATGAGGGCTACGGACATCCGGCTGGATGCGGTAGCTGTCATCTTCTTCGGCTTCCTCTTCCTTTCCGCTGTTACACCTTATCGGCGTCCGGAGGTTGAAGTCACGAGTCTCCGTGCTCCTCCTGCCGACTTTTAGAAGACAATTCCCATATCGAGGAATCGTCTGGCGCGGATGCAGTCAAAGGAGCTATGGGGGGTGTAGTGTGTCCTTACAGAAAGGAATACCATGCCGTATCCACACCATGGAACCATGACGCTGCACCACGTCATCAGCTTGTCGCACAGCCGTCTATGTGCCTGTGACAAGCATACAGACCCATCATTTCATCAAGAATTCATAAACACATGGTAATGAATAAGGCTATTTGGGCTTTTGTTCTTTCGTCTGTGTGTGCGGTTGCCAGCGCAGGCAATCATCTGTCAGCAGCAGTTCCCCAGCTGAAAGGGAATGATGTCGACAGCAGTATCGTCATGCAGGACGTAACCGTACTGGGCAACAGACAGAAAGACCTTCAAATGCGTTCGTCCGTCAATACCATCAGCATTGACAGGCAGTTTCTTCAGAACAACTTCGCAGGCAGTCTCATGCAGACGCTCAGCGGCATCCCCGGCGTAAAGGCGATGAGCATCGGCTCCGGGCAGTCGAAGCCGACGATACGCGGCCTGGGCTTCAACCGCATGGTTGTAACAGAGGACGGCATCAAACACGAAGGGCAGCAGTGGGGCGATGACCACGGTCTGGAAATAGACCAGTTTGCCATCGACCGCATCGAAGTGACCAAAGGACCGGCCGCCCTACTTTACGGCTCGGATGCCATCGGAGGGGTCATCAGCCTGTACGGCAACTACATCCCGACTGCGAAGTTCCAGGGAAGCGCATCGCTGTTCATGCGCAGCAACAACGAGTCGGTCGGTCTGTCAGCCCGTCTGCAGGGTGCCGGAGACCATTTCTACTGGAAAGCCAGCGGGACATTCATCGACTATGCCGACTACAAAGTCCCCACGGGCAGCATCCAGTACTATTCCTACGACATTCCGCTGCATAACCGCCGGCTCCGCAACACGGCCGGCTTTGAACGCGACGGGAGCATGACGCTCGGTTACAGAAGCCACAACTTCCATACGGAACTGAAGCTGTCGGATGCGTACAGCAAGAGCGGCTTCTTTGCCAACGCACACGGACTGGAGGTGAGACTGTCGGACATCGACTACGACAGGTCGCGCCGGGACATCGACCTTCCTTGTCAGAGTGTGAACCACCTGAGGGTCATGAGCCACACGGTCTACGAACAGGGAAGTCTTGCTTTGGAAGCCGACCTCGCCTATCAGAACAACCATCGCAAGGAACTTTCCGAACCGGTGTCGCATGGCTATATGCCGGTTCCGCCCGGCAGCCTGGAACGTGAGTTCAAGAAGGACACCTATACGGCCAACCTCATTGCACGGCTGTCTCTGGGAAGCAGACATACACTCACCGCAGGCTTCAACAGCGAGTACCAGCACAACCGCCGTTCGGGCTGGGGCTTTATCATGCCGGACTTCGAGACGGCATCATTCGGTACATACGCTTTCGACCGGTTCACGGTCAGGGAAGACCTGATACTGAATGCCGGCGTACGGTACGACCACGTCAGGACAAGCATCCACAGCTACAGAGACTGGTTCAAAACGCCCGTCAGCGCCACCGACTCCGTCTTCAAGGAACGTTCGGAGGATCTCCGCCGTTCGTTCAACAGCCTCACGTGGTCGGCCGGCGTGAACTATTCTGTCGGCCAGTGGATTCTGAAGGCGAACGTCGGAAAGAGCTTCCGTGTCCCGATTCCGAAGGAACTGGGCACTGACGGTGTCAATTACCACATCTTCAGATATGAAAAGGGGAATCCTGGTCTGAACCCGGAAGAATCCTACCAGCTGGACGCAGGCATCCACTGGGGGAATGACAGGGTGACGGTTCAGTTCGACCCGTACCTCAATTATTTCCCGAACTACATCTACATGAATCCGACACCCGATTACTACGAGGGGCTGCAGTGGTATTATTACACGCAGAGCCGTGTCATCCGCTGTGGCTTTGAGCTGCAGGCGGACTGGAAGATACTCCCCTCTCTGGATGCGGAACTGAAAGGTGAGTATCTCTATGCCGAACAGCTGTCTGGAGAAAAGAAAGGGTACACGCTTCCTTTCTCGACCCCCTGGTCGGCGGATGCCACCCTGAAATACGGATTCTGCCGGAAGAAAGCCGGTAATGAAGGCTTCGTGGCACTCAACCTGCACGTCACCGGCAGACAGAACCGCATCGTTCCGCCGGAGAAGCCGACATCAGGTTACTACACCATCAACCTCAATGCAGGAAAAGACTTTGCCTTCGGAGACAAGAACCTGCGCCTGACCCTCAATGCGGAGAATCTCCTCAACCGCAAATATTACGACCACACGAGTTTCTACCGGCTCATCGACGTGCCGGAACCGGGACGCAACGTGGCGTTGATGGCGACCTTCGAGTTCTGAAGCATACGATTCCCGGAAGTGGAACAAGATATAACACTTGATCTTACAAACCGACCTGAGACTGTCGGGGAATCATCATGGTTGACGGGGCACATCGCTCCTGTCACTGTGATGTCCTCACAGCCCAGACGAAACGAAACAAACAGTGAACTTATATTCAAACCAAGGCGGAAGCCTTCAAAAAACAAATCAAACAATGAAAAAGCTACTTTTTACGGGTGCTATGGCACTCCTGAGTGTGATTGCACTGGCATTTACGTCGTGCAGTAACGATGATGACGATCTGTTACAGAGCAACATCGAGTTCAAGAACGTGGAGTTCGGGCACAAGAACAGCAAGACGGGCACGATCGGTGACGATCTTCACCTGGAATGCGACATCAAATCAGGCTCAAAGATACAGTCCGTTGAGGTCGTACTTTCCAAGGACGGGAAGAACGTCATCAAGAAGACCTACACCGACAGCAAGTACGTCGGCGTGCTGAACACCAAGTTCCACGAGCACATCGACCTCCCCGAGACACTCGCCGAGGGCAAGTACCAGTGCTTCATCATCGTCAAGAACGAGGAGAAAAAGATTGACTTTGTCAGTGCGGAAATCACGTTGAAGAAGAAAGCCGTCGACCCCAAAGCACCGAAGATAGCCAATCTCAAGGTAGACAAGATGGAGAGTACGGTGAACGGAAAGGTCACTTTCACGGCCGACATAGAGACGGTCGCCAAAGTGAAAGAGATTGAAATCGAGTTCCACGGTGACAAAGAGACGGAAATAGAAGTGGACGATCTCAATGGGAAAACGGGCAAGCTGACATTCAAAAAGGAGGTGACGATTCCTGCTGAATGCAAGGCCGGAAAGTACCACATCCACTTCACTGTGAAGGATGCAGAGGGTCGCGAGACGACAGAAGAGATCGAAGGCTTCACGATCAAGTAACCGACAGGAAAACAACCACACAGCGTAGGAAGATGCGTCAGACGGACCAGCCGGCGGCCTGGCGCATCCTCGTCAGCCTCCGCTCCAGCCCATGAACAGCTGCCCCCGGAGCTTCCTACGCAATAAACGAACAAACGATGAAGAAGATTCTATTCAGTCTGGCAGCCGCAGCAGCACTGCTCCTCACGGCCGCCTGCGGCAACGATGACATGGCAGATGATATGCCTGTCATCACCGATGAGGGCATCACCGCCAACCCGGTCGACTGCCAGGTGTACAACCGAGGGGACAAGATTCCTTTCCGTTACCGCTTTACCGACAACGAAGAACTGGGCAACTACAACATCGAGATACACAACAATTTCGACCATCACACCCACGGTACGCAGGCCTCATCGTGCAGCCTGGACCCTAAGAAGAAGGCGGTGAAGCCCTGGGTCTTCAATCAGGACTACAAGATTCCGCATGGCTTGAAGGCCTACGATGCCAGCCAGGACATACGGATTCCGGAGGACATCGACCCCGGTGACTACCATTTCATGATCCGCCTGACCGACCAGAAAGGCAACCAGCAGCTCCGGGCCATGGCGATAAAGATAAAATAAAACCGATGCAATAAAGACGAAATAAAGGTTAAAACATTCTTGTTTTTAATTTCAAATGTAATATCTTTGCACCTCGGGAGTTAAATAAGCATTTACAAGCTAAAACAGTATAATTATGAAAAAAATCATGTTAATGGTAGCTGCCTGCGCAGCTATGGTAGCCTGCAACAATGGCAAGACTACTGCAAACAACGAGAGCAAGGACAGTGCACAGGACTCTTCCGTAGCAGCTGATTCAGCTGTTTACGAGGGTATGACCCCTGCTGCCGACGTTGCCGGCATCAAGTACCGTGTCGCACTCGCACAGGATTCTACAAACGGTTTCAGCGTGTCAGAGTCTTACATGAAGTCGGACACTGAGGCTGATACCACCTACAACTATACAGGCAAGTACCAGATTGTCAAGAAGGATGTAAAGGGCAAGAGCAACACTTACTATCAGTTCGAGCTGGGCAAGGACAACAAGACCAACTTCCTCGTCGTGAACGACTCGACGCTCCGTCTTGTCAACTCCGACTTCGAGGAGCCGGCTGTCAACTCGAAGGACATGAACTATGACCTGAAACTGAAGAAGTAAACAACAGCCGGTCAGAAGCCGGCCGGAACAAGAAAAGACAAAAGGCCTGCACAGGGTTTCACACCCTGCACAGGCCTTTTTTCGAATCAGTATATATTTTGTTGGGGCTAAACTCATTCGATCTATAAAAAAAGTTCCTCTAAAATTATAGTGGTAGGATGTTGACAATAAGGATAAAAAACGACGATTATTTACAACAAAAGTTTATTTTTGATTTGCTGTCACTTTTAACATTCTTCATGAACACATTGTGTACTAGAAGGTTATAGATGCACAAAGAGTGACATTAGTGACAGGAATCTGACTGTCGCAAAGATAGATAACCGAAACTATACGCCAATATATCTATGACAATGCTATCGGCACGGCATAAAGGTGTTATATTGAATTTCATTCAGAGTTATTCATAATTATCTCTAACATATTTTTTTGATGACGGACCATATCTTCTACGTCCCATTCTAAGCCAAATGGACGTTCCTTTTCTTTGTCTTTAATACCGTTATTGTAATTGTCTTGGCATATCTGTAACATAATTCTGAACTTTAAGGAAGCAACACTCACCTGATTGGACTTTGTATCAAGATAGCGATTCTTTTTATCAATTGGATTCCAGTTTGAGCCAGAACTGTTTGCATCAGAACCTATCATGGCAAAATTACCATAGCAGTTTATATCTTGCGTACTAATTGGCATATTGTCTCCAGCCTTAGCTTGCGGATAATAATGCTCCAGACTTTTTCTTGTTCGAGAGAAATAGAAGTTATTGAAAGTATCCAACTCAAAATCACTACAACCCAATGAGTTGAAAAAATCTATTCGATTACGAGAATTCTTCTTTGCTTTGTTACCTCGCAGTTCAACAACATATTTCTTCCAAAGCTTATAATCTGTATAATTAAATACATACAAAGGTATATTGCATGAGCCGATGGGGTAGATACGATTGAAGTCCCGATTCACTTCTTCTAATTCAACATTCAATTCACCATTATTAAAAATAGTCTCATCAAAACTATTTGGCTTCGGCTGATTTATATCGTTGAGTTTACTTGCATCGAGATACACATCAAAGAAATACTTATCAGCCAGTTTTCTTAAGAATTCCACATAATTATTAAGGTCACAATCCTCAAACAAGTGGTATAAACAATAGAACAGATAGTTTTTTCTTTGCTTAGGCGTGAAAGCGACTTCAAACATAGACAATAATTGAATAACCTCATTTTGTTGTGCTTTATTGTCCTCATACAAATCCTTTAGATAAGCGGCCTTACTGCCTTTCTTGTAAAAATATTGCAACTTCCATGGATTCTCAATGGCTCTATCTTCGCCATTTGTGTGATGTATTACAAAGTTATCAAGAAAGTATTTAGCCAAAAGGAGATTGTATGCGAAGTCCTTAACAAACTCAGGAGTAAGATTTACTTTGTCAAACTCCTTAATTAATTCTTTATCATCAAGCGTGAAACTCAGAGGATTAAAATCATCCTCGTTCCACGCTCTCGTAATTTTCAGTACAATTAACAGAAAATTCGGAAAGTCTATTATGGGCTGGAAACGATCGTTCATATCATCATCTTCTTCTTTCTTTTCTATCTTTTGTATAGGTGTATTTAAAAGATCTGAAATAGTTTTCATCCCCAATGATAAAGATGAAGCCACATTAGAATTCGGAAAGTCGTTGAAAGATTCTATATCAAAACTGCCCATTGTTTTACCAAAAACACTTGTCATCCCAGGGAGCTTCTGCTGAATATAGAAACTCATGTCACTACAAGCCTCCCATATACGACTAAACTTCTCCATAGCTTCTTCATTGCCAATTAGTTGCTCACAGAGTTTGGCTTTTACTATTTCGTGCTTTTCTAACTGCTCACCGCGAGAGTTCATAACTTCAAAATAGTGATTCAAATCTACGTCTTTCGGCACACGATAATGGATGATATGCACCTTGTCCAAGAAAAAAGACTTAAAAGATTCAATATCAGCATTCTTGTCACCGACAATCTCGTTGAGTGCTTCCTTTGCATAATGGAAGCCATTAAGAATACCCATATCGTTTTCATCACCTAACACAGGCATTTTTTTCTGTGTGGTGATATTAGGACTAAAGAATGTTAATTTAAACAATCTTTCTTTATAAACATCTGTAATTCAATTAATTTTGCAAGAAACGATGAACTTAATGTTACTTAAAGATTTCTTTCAAATATTTCCTGACGAAGAAAGC
>ERZ773006.158-NODE-158-length-39007-cov-5.96542_pt1 | contig 39007 bp, 41 predicted proteins | sample MGYA00580843_ERZ773006 | MGnify/ENA primary metagenome ERZ773006 (study PRJEB29015, sample SAMEA2738011) | human oral metagenome | biome: human oral; feature: human-associated habitat; material: dental | place: China | collected 2052 ...
CTCCTGGTCCCTCCGGCGCCCTCCACACCAGTGGCACCGTGGTGGCCGATGTGGTTTGGTGTGTCGTCTCGAAGCCCAGTCAGGCTCAGCTTGCCGCCCACCGGCATCGTGGTCGGGCCTCGCAGGTTTTGCAACGGCTTCCAAATAGGCAGTTCTGGCTCATACACGGATAGGTTGTCACTACGTGGATAGGTTATGAGCACGCGGATAGCCTTATAACCTATCCGCAAGCCAATAACCTATCCGTCTGACCATAACCTATCCGCGAATGCGCTAATGTGCTCCCGTTGGCGCCCACGTGCCCTGCCGCCATACCCCGCGGGCAATGTGGCACCCGTCCATGATGCGACAGTGGGGATTTTTCTACATCTTGCTCGCATGCCCCCGCGAGTATCGGCGTGTCGACACAAAGATGTAGAAATTCCCCCCCGTTACGTGGCGGCAGAGAACAGATGCGACGCCCAACCTGCAAGACCCATCGGGCGGCAAGAGCCGCGAATCGGCTGTAGTGGCCTACCCATTCTGCGCTGCGGGCTGCCCTAGCACAATCGGCACCCACCGCGCGTTAACCCCTCAACAGGTGCGTGGGCGGGCCTGTCGGCGTACGCACAGTGCTAACGGGCCGACGTGCAGACAAGCGGCTATGCCTGAATTCTCGCCAGGAAGCGTCGGCGCTCCCAGCTGGCGCAGCCGCCCGTTGAGGCTGCAGCCAGGGCTCGCAGGACTCGTGGTGGCTTTCAACTGAGCGTGGCATCGTGCGACGCACCCCGAGAAGGATCGCTCCGCCCCCGAATGCCGTCCTAGAACTCATGGGAATGAGAGCACCCTGACAGCTCGCTCGATCTCAACGCCCTACGCCCCGAAGCGATCGCGGTATGTGTTCCACAGGTCGCGCAGCTTCTTGCCGTCGGACTCGCGTACGAAAACGTCGAGGGCGGCCGCGCTACCGTTGCCGGTGAGGGCACTGACGGCAGCAGAGGGCGAAGACACCTCCTGGCCGTCGGGAAGCACGATGGTTCCCTCCGGCGAGATCGTCACGACGTACACGTTGCCGAGGTTTCTGCGTCGCCACACGAAGGTGTCTCCCGGAGCGATGATCCCGGTTGCGACGACATCTGCGAGTCGAACCTGGCGGCCGCGAGCGGCGGAACGTTTATCGACGGCGGCCTCCAGATCGGCGCTGGTCAGACACGAGAGGTCGATGCCATCCGAATCACGTCGAATGTTCCAGTAGTCCAAGATGAGGCGCATCAGGTGTCGTTGGCGCTTCTCAAGGGCTGCTTCGTGAATCTCTCCCCGGTCGGACGGCAATGCGCCGACCTCGGACATGCCGACGATGGGAACCTCATGACACGCGCGCGACACTGTATCCCAATCGGGCGCCTGGTTGATGGTGCGCGACTTGAGGGTCGTGAGGATGAGGCCACCGAGGCGCTTGTTCCATGCTTGTGCGTCGATGCTCTCGTGAACGCCACGGATCTGCTTCGTTGGGAGTCCGTGCAAGACCCCCAGACTGCGCGGCAGTCCGTGAGGAAAAGACCGCTGTTCGGCAACCAGCGCGTGGTAGAGGAGGATCTTGCGAATCGAGGACTGGGGGAGTGGACGAGCGATAGTTGCGGCCGCGCGGTGGCGGATGTCGTCGGGGACGGAGCAGGCGATGTCGACCGGCTGGTCGTCTTCGATAGCGCTGATGAACCGGGTAACGATGACGGCACGTGTCCCAGGCACGACGCGCGCCGCAACCGCCGTCCCGTACACGCGTTCGAGGGACGCAAGAAGCGCGCGGGCTTCTTCGTTGCTTCGGTTCATCCCCAGGATGTACATTGCTGCCGGCTTCCAGTCAGCTGAGTCGTAGAGTCGTAGAAGCTCCAGCGGGGTTGCGGCGGGGTGCTCGGCGAGTGGTGCCAGCGTCGCCAGTGCATAGGCCCGCGCATTGGGAATCAAAACCTCGTCGATAAACTGCTCGCCGCTCTTGGTCGTGAAGAAGGGCGTGAGTACATCCTCGGAAAAGCAGTCGATGAGGGCTCGTCTTGCGGGTGAGCGGAGCATGAGTGTCAGGAGGTGCCCGAAGAATGTGTCGGGGTTGTCGGTTGCCAGCGAGTTGATGGCGTCCTCCCAGAGGGCTGCGTAGCGTGGCCTGTTGGCGGGGGCGACGTGAGACAGAACGCGAGCTTTGAAGATATCGGTCGCTGCCAGGGGGACACCTCGGGTGTTGAGGACAGAGAAGATGCGGTGCGCGGCCTGGTAGGAATCGGTTGTCACCTCGATGAGGGAGACCTGCAGCATGAGGTACTGAACGAAGTTCTGGGTTTCCTGGGGAGGGAGGACTTCCGGATCGATGAGCGCGTCGAGAATCGCCCGCGCATTGTCGTGGATGCGACGCACGGAAGTAGGGGTCAGGCTGTTTGCCTCGACGTCGAGGAGCGAATCGATGTTGTCACCGACGATGAAGGTGTCGAAGAAGTAACGGTCGCACTCGCGGACGGAGAGGCGAGGCCTTTCGTCCAGACCCTTGATCCGTGACTCGGGGATGCTCAGGAGCTGTCCGATTTCGTCGTGTAAGCCAGCGTCGGTGCCGGCCAGGTGTCTCAGGAGCGCGACGAGGATGCACAGGGTGGTGAGGCGCTGCTGTCCGTCAATGACGTCAACGTTGTCGCCGCCTGGGTGATCGACGAGGACAATCGATCCCAGGAAGTAGTCGCCGTCGTTCGTGCGCCAGGCATCTAGCAGGTCGTTGACCAGTGCAATCGCCTGCTGTTCTTCCCAGACGTAGGGGCGTTGGAAGTCGGGGATCTGGTACTGCCTGTTTCCGGTGAGCAGCTCTTCGATGGTCTTCTGAGTCGTCGAGAGGGTCATGACGCCACATCCTCATAGTGACAGAAATTACTTCATGTGGAAGTATAACGAGATTTGCTCGGTATGCGTCCGCAGCGACGAGGCCGGGGTTCGTCCGGTGATTTGTGCGGCTATGTGGATGGCCGTATGCCTCTAGCATGGAGGGGCCGCGGGTCGTCGCGGTCGATGCGGCCGGAGTGGATGAGGAACGTCAATGGACACCATCAGGAAGAGGGACAGCCGCCGCGGGCGGATCGCCTACGAGGTGGCGGGTCTTGCGTGGCTTGCCGAGGCCTCGGACCCCGGCGCAGCCGTCGTGCCCGTTCTCGATCACGGCGCGACGTGGCTCGAGGAACCGCGTCTGGTCTCCGTCCCGCCAACTGCCGAGGCCGCCGAGCGGTTCGGCCGCGCCCTCGCCCACACGCACGCCGCGGGCGCCAGTCACCTGGGCGTGCCACCGCCCGGGTTCGAGGGTGACGGTTGGATGGGGGAGGCGCACCTGTCCCTGCCTCGTGCTCCCAAGAAAGCCGGCAATGGCGTCGCACCTCAAATGGGGAGCAGCGTGCCCAGTGACGCGGGCCATCCCGGCCGCCCTGCGCGCGGCGAGGCAGCGCAGTACCCGGCCCCGGTCTCGTCCCAATCCTGGGGCGCCTTCTACGCGCGCGAACGTATCGCCCCCTACCTGGACGCCCCGGCCTTCAGCGCGTCCGACAGGGCTCTCATTGAGCGCCTGTGCGAGCGCCTCGAATCGGGGGCGCTCGACCACGGCCAGCCGCGCCTCGTCGCCGACGCGATCGCCCGTACCGGAGGCGTCGGCGCGGCCCGCACCCACGGCGACCTGTGGTCCGGAAACGTCATGTGGACCCCCGATGGGGCGGTCCTGATCGACCCCGCCGCGCAGGGCGGCCACGCCGAGGAGGACCTGGCGGCCCTCGCGGTCTTCGGCTGCCCGCACTACGAACGCATACTCGCCGCCTATAACGAGGCCTCGCCCTTGGCGGACGGGTGGCGCGAGCGTGTGGCCCTGCACCAGATGCACATCATCATGGTTCACTGCGCCCTCTTCGGTCGCTCCTACGTGCCCGAGGCCGTCTCGATCGCCCGACGCTATAGCTAGAAGGGGATGCCTTCGCGCCGGGCCGGAGTGCATGGCGCGCTCCGACTGACTGCGATACGGCCGATTGTTGACCCCGTGCACGTGCATGCGCGGCGCAAACAACCAACCCGACGACGGATGCGTGATGGTGACGTTTCGATGGGAGTGCTAGCCTGTGTGCATGTTGGTGGTACTGCGAAAGTATGACACAGCTATCGCATTCGTCTGTGGTGCCTTGATTGTCGCGTTCATCGGTGCGGCATTCACGGTACCGAGCTTCTGGGACTGGCTATGGCAGCGCCACCAGAACCAGCTGAGCTGGTATATTCGGCCGCTTTTCCTCATTCCATTGTGCTGGTTCGCCTACAAGCGCAGCGGCGCGGGGATTATGGCGACGGTGCTCCTCCTCCTCACCAGCATGGGATGGTTTCCCCCACCGCGTCAGGTGAGCCCGCGCGTGCAGCAGTTCCTCCAGTTTGAGCAGCAGTACCTGCAGGGTGATTGGACGCCCGGTAAGGTCCTCCTCACGGTCATGGTTCCACTGTCGTTGGCGGCGCTAGCGGCAGCATTGTGGCGGCGCAATCTCTGGCTCGGTCTAGCGGTCATGGCGCTGATCGCCATTGCAAAATCCCTGTGGAGCGTGGCGTTTGCGGGTGAGGCGGGGGCCTCCGTCATTGTCCCCGCAGCCCTTGGACTTCTCCTGTGCGGCGGGGGCTTGTGGTGCGTGGCCAAGCTCGTGCGTTCGCGGTCCGGCACACGATCCTCACGCTGAATGTGCGTGAGGCTGGGGGCGGGTTGTGTGAACGACCCGACCCCAGCCTCGCCTTCGGGGGCGATGCGCGACCTACAGCCGCGGGATATTGCGCATGTTGGAGGTTGCCATCGAAAATGCCTCGGCGATGCCGCCGTTGAGTACGATCTTGCTCATCGCCGTCGCGAAACCAACCACCTGGCCACCCGTGATGGCCGGAGGCAGCGACAAAGCGTTCGGGTCGGTGATGACCTCGACGAGGGCGGGGCCGGGCGCCGCGAACGCCTCGCGATAGGCGTCCGCCAGGCGTGGCGCATCCTCGACGCGCTCCGCGTGGAAACCAATTGCGCGGGCAATCTCCGCGTAATTTGTGTCGGGCACGTCAGTCTGGAAGTCCGGAATGCCGTTGACCAGCATCTCCAGCTTGACCATGCCCAGCGTCGAGTTGTTGAACACAACCACCTTGACGGGCAGGTTGTACATCTTCGCGGTGATGAGCTCGCCCAGCAGCATCGACAGGCCGCCGTCGCCCGACACGGACACGACCTGTCGATCCGGGTAGGCGACCTGAGCGCCCAGCGCCATCGGCAGCGCGTTGGCCATGGAGCCGTGCAGGAACGAACCGATGAGGCGACGTGTGCCCAGCGGATCGAGGTAGCGCGCCGTCCAGACGTTGCACATGCCTGTATCTGCCGTGACGATCGCATCCTTCGCGGCTGTTTCGTTGAGCAGGTGGGCGGCGTACTCGGGGTGGATCGGGCGCATCTTCTCGACGTTGCGCGTGTAGGCGCCCACGGGAGCGTGCATGATCTCCGAATGCTTCTTGATCTTGGCTGTTAGGAAGGCGTCGGAACGATCCTGCCGCAGGTGGGGGAGGAGAGCCTCGATGAAAGGCTTCACTTGGGCGTGAATCGCGAGGCCCACGTCCGTGCGGCGACCCAGCTTCTCGGCGTGCGTATCCACCTGAATCGTTGGAGTAGAGGGCAGGAACTGGTCGTAGGGGAAATCCGTGCCCAGCAGGATCAGCACGTCCGCGTCGCTCATGCCTTCCGCAGCCGCGCCATAGCCCAGCAGGCCCGTCATACCCACGTCGAAGGGATTGTCGTACTGGATGAAGTTCTTGCCGCGCAGCGAATGACCGATCGGCGCCTTGAGTGCATCCGCCAGCGCGATCACCTCGTCGTGGGCGCCCTCGACGCCCGCACCCGCGAAGATCGCGACCTTGTCCGCCTTGTTGAGCAGGGCGGCCGCCTCTTCGATGTCCGCCGCATTGGGGGCCAGCGTAGCGGGGCGAGCAGGCGCGTAGGTGGGAACGTGATCGACGGCCTTGAGGTCGGACACGTCACCGGGAAGTGTTATGACGGCGACGCCGCCCAGGCCAACCGCGTGGCGGATCGCCGAGTTCACGGTGCGCGGCGACTGCGCCGCGGAGGAAATCAGCTCGTTGTAGACCGAGCACTCCTCGAAGATGCGGTCCGGGTGGGTCTCCTGAAAGTACATCGACCCGATCTGGACGCTCGGAATGTGCGAGGCAATGGCCAGGACGGGTGCGCCCGTGCGGTTCGCGTCGTACAGGCCGTTGATGAGGTGAAGATTGCCCGGGCCGCACGAACCCGCACACACCGCGAGCTTGCCCGTCAACTGAGCCTCCGCAGACGCGGCAAACGCCGCAGCCTCCTCGTGGCGGACGTGAATCCAGTCGATGCCGCCCTTCTTTGAGCCGCCGGTCTTGCGCACTGCGTCAACGATCGGGTTCAGTGAATCGCCGACGATGCCGTAGATGTGGTGGACGCCCGCGTCGACGAGCTGCCCGACGATCTGTTCTGCGACGTTCATGTCATCTCCTTAATTTGTTTGGGTCAAACCTTGCAAAATCACAATAGGTATGACTAAGGTCCCGTGTCGCTATAGCGTGATCGATGGATCAGCGAGGGGTGTCGGTGGAAGACTCGCGCCTTCCTCCGTTAGGATGGCAGGGCCCCAATAGCTCAGTCGGTCAGAGCAGCGGACTCATAATCCGTCGGTCGTCGGTTCAAGCCCGACTTGGGGCACCAATGCCTCCCCGGCGGAGTCGCGCGCCAGGGCCCGCGAGGCGGGCGCGTACGGCGCGGGCACCCACCCGCCCGCGCCGTCCGGGGACGGCATGAGGGCATCAACGGGGACGCCGAAGGTTCGCCCAAGTGCGAACAGGTCGTGTGCTGGCCAGCCAATTTGTCCTCGAAGACGTTGGCTGACATTCGACCCTGCAACCCCTAGCAGTTTGCCAATTTCGGCACGCGTGAGGCCATGAATCAGCAGGTACTGGTTCACCGTTGCTCCGACAGCCGCGTCGAAGCTGAGGGACCCGTTGCTTGCGCTTCGCTTGTTGACCATGAGCCTAGCGTAACAGATGAACGAAACGCTAACAATCGACTCCTTGACATTCATGTAAGAGCTGTGCATCATATGCTTATGAGTGAACGAAATCCTAACGATCAATCGGTGATCGGCGATTTATTGACGAGTCATGCGGCCGTCAAAATGCTCCCTGGGGTGAGTTACGCGCAGCTCATGAGGTGGGCGCGCGAGGGCACCGTGCCGTCCGTGCAATACGTACCACGGGGACCGCGCTGGTTTCGGCGGTCAGACATCAGTGCTCTGCTTGCGAGGCAAGTCGGACATCTCGGGGCAGTTGATGGTGCTGTGGAATCTGGTTCGGTCCCCGGCAAGGGTGGTGCGGAAGGTCCGGCGACGTTGCCGGGCCTGGGGAAGGCGGGGCGGTAGCCGTGGAGCGCAGGGAGTCGGTGGTGGCGCTGGTTGAGCGCGCGGATTCGATGTTGGCGGAGCTGGTTGGGGCGCTGGGTTTGGAGGGCTCGAGTGCTGGCGAGGCCCTGGAGGGGGTGCGCGGCTTGTTCGCGGAGGTTGTGAGCAGGTATGCGGCGGAGGTGGAGCGCCTTCGCCGGAGGGTGGCGTGGGTGGAGTGGAGTTCTCAGGAGTACGTGGGTGTGCTGTACCACTTGGGCAATGCCTACAGGGCGCACTTGTTGACGTTGTCGCAGGCGCAGGTGGAACTTATGCGGGGCAGGGATGGGGCGTGCAGTGACCGCTTGGTCGCCCTCCACAGGGGCATGGCGGCGGACCTGTCGGCCGCGGACACGACTCTTGGGGAGCCCACGGAGGGCGACCTGGCGGTGTTCATGGAGATGGAGGAGTCTTTCAGCTACCTTGACGGCGTTTCTGGCACCGATGAGGGGGATGGTCGGGATAGTGGCGAGGCGGTGGAGGAGCGTTGAAAGTGGATGGAGTTGGTGTCGAGGGGCGCGAGGTAGCGCTGGGCGTACTTGGGGCCTTTGATCGTGCCGCACGCGATCAGGGTCCACGAGCCCGGGTTGTGTTTCACCTGGGTGAAGCGGGTGCGAAGTTGGTTGTAGTGGGTGGTGCTGATGATGATGGGCACCTTGGTGGGTCGGCCGTCGGGCAGGCGCAGGCGGATGAAGTGTGTACGTCCCTTGTTTCCCTGCATGACGCTGTGGAGGTGGCCGTAGGCGATGACCTCGTGGCCGTTGTAGGGGGCGTTGATGAGGCGTTCGGCGGGGTGGATGATCTCGCGGGCGGGGGCGGTGGTGGTGCCGAGTGTGACGGTGTCGGTGTCGGCGATGACGCCGCGGGCGTGGTCGAGCGCGGCTTTGCGCAGGCCGCAGCGCACGGTGAGAGGTTGGTCGCTGCCGCTGGGTTTGGGGGCGCGGTGGTGCCCTGCCGTCGTGGTGGCGCTGGTCGTGGCGGCGCCTGCTGCGGCGGCGGCGGAGGCGGCTGGGTTGTTCAGGGTGATGCGCACGATGGTTTCGGGACCGCGCGGCCCCTGGACGCCTTTGATGCCGTCGGGGTCGGTGTCCCCGGTGGGTGTGGGTGTGGTCCCGGCGACCTCGGTGCAGCCCTCCACGTGGTCGTTGATGCGGCCCACGCGGAAGTAGGGGTGGACGTGGTCGGAGTTGAGGGCGGCTGCGGTCACGGGTGCGGTGCAGGCGTCGCCTTCGACGCTCTGCCCCGGGCATACCAGCGCACCGGGGCGGTTGTGGGGGGCCATGGCCTTATAGGCGTAGACACTGATGGGCGCGCCGGTGTGCGCGTTCAGAGCGGTCAACATGTTCCAGATCTCCTATCGCTTGTCTGGGGCATGTGGGACGGGCCTTCCGTCCCAACGGGTGCCGCCCGACCTTCGGGGTGCGCCCATCGGCACCGCGGTCGCGTCTGGCGGCCGGGTGCTGGCCTCGGGGGTAGGTGGCACTACCCCCGAGGCCACCGTAGAACACGTCATGCGCACCTGCGTCCCGCGTATCGCGGCCGCGCGCGTCTGAGTCCCGCGTTCGGATGTGCTGTGAGAGGGGAGCAGTGATGGGCGAGTACTTCGTCGTGCGGCGTGGGGCGACCGCGTTGCGTAATGAGGTCGTTTTTGATGAGCGGATCTCGTATGCGGCGCTGGGGATCCTGGCGCGCGCGTTGGCGTCGCCGGAGGGCGCGAACTTGGGGTATCGGGCGTTCGTTGGCCGGGGGCTGGGTGAGAAGGCCGTGCGGGCGGCGATGCGGGAGTTGGAGTCGGTGGGTTACCGGTTCCGTTTCACGTTACGCAAGTCGTCGGGGCGGGTGCGTACGCTCACGATCTTCTCTGACGAGCCGATGAGCCCGCAGCAAGCGCGAGTGGTGGCGCTCGAACAGTCGCGGGGGGATTACCTGTTGGAGGGGGCGGCGTCCCCGGATCCGGAGCTTGCTGGTGAGGGGGAGCGTTTGCGCAGGTCGCACCGTGCGGCAACAGGTGCCGCACGGTCGGATGGACGCGCCTCTCACCGTGCGGCAACAGGTGCCGCACGGTCGGATGGACGCGCCTCTCACCGTGCGGCAACAGGTGCCGCACGGTCTGACCAGGGAAAACAGGGTAAAAGTCCTGGTCGCACCGTGCCGCGCTCCACCGTAGCACGGTCGAGCGCGGCACTATCCCTACGGGATACCAAGTCTTCTAAAGAAGACCTAACCCAACCCCACCCTCACCCGCCCCAGAGGTCGACCAGTCCGACCTCGCTGGGTGAGGGGCAGGGTTCGGTTGGGTCGGGGATCGACTCTGGCGATGAGGCGGTTGCCGAGGTGGTCGCCGCGTCGCCGGTGGCGACGTCAGCGCCCCGGAAGTGCCGTAGAGGTCCTCAGAGGTGCCCTGGGGGTGGTCAGGGTGCTGAAAGTGCCTCAGACGGCGATCTGGCGATTCTGGCGGCGTGTGTGCCCGAGCAGTTTCGGGTGATGGACGCATGTGGGCTCGCGGTCGTGGTTGGTTTGCTGCGCGAGCGGTTGGATGCTGGCTGGGCGCCGGGTGAGATTAAGCGCTTGCTGGATTCACCGCCGCCGGCGGAAGGTGTGAAGTTCATGTCCCGGTTTGTTGCTAAGCGTTTGGAGCGTTTGGTGGCTGTGGGGGAGTCTCCTCGGGCTCAGTCGGCGGCTGCCTCGCGTGAGCGTGAGCGCCTGGCACGTGAGCGCGCTGCTGTTGTGGATGCTCAGTCGGCGGATGTGGCTCCGTCGTTGTTGCACATGCGGATTCACGACCTGGTGACGGAGCTTGCTCCGGGTTTGTCGCGTGCTCGGTGCGCGGTTGTTGAGCTGGCGGTGCAGCAGGCTCTCTCGGATGCGTGGCGCCGGGAGAACCCGCGAGGTGGGAAACCGTCGCCGTCGGCGCTGCTGGAGGTGCTCACGGCATCTGGTGAGGAGATTGCGTCTCGGGTGATCGCTGAGCATGTGGACGGGGAGGGGGCCTGAGATGGGTGATGCGTCGGAGTTTGTGAGTTGGCCTGCGTGGGCGCGGGTCCAGCGGGGTTTGGGGGCCTCTGCGCGTGGTGTGCTTGTTGAGCTTGCTGCGTTGGTGGATACGCGTGGAGCGGCGATCGTTGAGATTGGTTGGTTGGCGGATGTTCTGGGGCGTCATCCGCGCACGATTCGGCGTGCTCTTGCCACGTTGGAAGAGCATTTGCTGATCGTGCGTGAAGCACGCTGGGAGGAGGGTCATCAGGCGCCATCTCGTGTCCAGTTGGTGCGTGGCGTGAATGTTGGACAGGCGCTGGCGCGTGCCTCGCTTGAGGTGCGGTGCCAGGGTGAAGGTCTGCCTTCGGTGCAGGGGCTGAAGCCGATTGGTCGGGAGGATAATGATGGGTTGCGTTATGCGTTTCGTGCGGCCGAGCGTGAGGGGTGGCGTGGGGTTGCGTCGATGAGGATTGCGCTGAGCGCGGTGGAGAGTGGCCCGTCCCAGTTTTGGCATGCGGTGGCGCGTCGGCGCGCCTTTGATGGTGTGTACGGTGCGGATGCGGTCGCGGATGTGTTGACAACGTCGTGGTTGGTTGCGCGCGAGTCTTCAGCGTCGATTATTGCGGCTGGGCGGCCGTGGGCGGCGTGGACTCAGGCAGTGGTGCGCCAGTGTGCGGCTGAGTCTGTGGCTAGTAAGGCGGATCGTGATGCGGTTACGGCTTTGGGTGTAGTTCCTGACGCGTGTCCAATCGTTGCGGTGGATCGTGAGCTGCGTGATGCTGGTTTGGACGAGCTTGAGGGGAAGCTGGGGTGCGTGGTGGCGGCGCTGCGCTCGGCTGGCATGTGTCAGACGTTGGCGTGGGCGGGGACGGCGCGTATTGTTCAGATCGCGGTGACGGAAACAGTGAGTCAGCGTCACACGCGCGCTGGGCGTGATGGGATGCTTGCTGCCCTGGGTGTGAGTCCTGAGGCAGCTCGAGCGTGGATGACGCTCCTGGTGGGATCGCGCAGGGGGGTCACCCCTTCGGCAATCGATGGTACTGAGGAGGATCTGGCTGACGCGGCCCGGTTGGTGGTGGACGCGTATAGCACCCATCGACTAGTGGCGTAGTTCACGTAAGTGGTTGTGGGTGGGTGGCGAAAGTGTCAGCCTTATTGTTTTTCCTTGCAATTGCAGTGTAATTTTCAGGTAAGTCTAGGGTTGGTTGAGTTTGTCGATGGTTTCGTCGAGCTCGGCGAGTTCTTCTTGGATTTGGGCGATGGTTTCGGTGTCGTAGGTGAGGTCTTCTTCTTCGACCCATTCGGTTTCGATAACGGTGCGGTGCATATGGAAGAGGCGCATGCGGCTCATGTCGATGCCCTCGCGTAGGGCGGTGTTGGCGGCGTCGGCGATGACGTAGTCTCGGTCGATGTTTGGGGCGTAGTCGAAGGGGCTGGATTCGCTGGGTGTGCGTCCGTTGAAGGTGGCGGCCCACCATGTGCTGGTCTGGGGTTCTTTGTTTGTCATGAGTGCTCCTGATTAGTTGTCATGCTCATAATGCAATGATGCCATTGTGGGGTGGGTGAAGGGGGAGTGGGGCTGCCGCGTGAACGGCTTGACGCTCGTGAGCGGCGGCGTGGATCGGTGTGCGTGTACAAGCCTACGGATGTTTCGTAGAGAAAGGAACGCACATGTCGTTTGAGCCTGCTGAGGGTGCTTGGATGGCGCCTGTTGGTCCGTCGGTGCCGATCCCGCCGCCTCCTGCTGTGGCCGCTGCGCGTCCGTGGGCTCCGGGCGTGGATGGACTCACGGTTCGGCGCCGTATCCGGCGATCGGCCGTCGACGGCGCGCCTCTCCTGTGGACCGTGGGCGCTCACGGCGGTGCGGGAGCCTCGACCTGGGCGCGTCTGCTTGATGCGGGGGATGCTGGTGCGGCGTGGCCGCAGCACGTCAACCCAACGCGAGCGTTGAGCGTCGTGGTCTGCTGTCGATCAACAGCCGCGGGTCTGCGCGCCGCGCAAGACATCGGCATCGAGTGGGCAGCCGGGGGTCTTCCCGGGCAGCTCGTTGGCCTCGTCGTGGGTGCTGATGCCCCTGGGCGTCTCCCTCGTGAGCTCCGTGATCAGCTGCAGATCTCGTCGGGCGCATTCCCGCACAGCATATTCGTCCCCTGGCAGGCGCAGTGGCGCTTCGCAAGGGAAAGCGACGTGAATGCCAATCTTTCACGTCGTATCAACAAAATCGCCGCCACGGTGGCGGCGTGGAATGAAAGGATAACCTCGTGACGATTTTGTCGCATATGCGCACAGCAATGGATGTGGTGGGAGCTAGCGTTCCTAACCCAACGCCTACTGCTCCTCCTGGTGTGTCTGATACGTTCAACATGCTTCTTGGATGGGTCATGTGGATCGCTGGTGCCCTTGGTCTACTGGGCTTCTTCATTCTCGGCATTCGTCTCATGCTGTCTGATAATCGAGAATCGACGATGGACCATGCGAAGGGTTTTGGTCGAGTGTGTGGTGGACTGATTCTCATCGCATCCGCGTCTGGTCTTGCGAGGATGTTCCTGTGAACATCAAAAGTAAGGATGCAGCCTCTGTGGAGGAGTCGGTACAGTCCGCTTCACCTTGGGTTTCAAAGGGTTTCGTGTTTGGAGCAGGATTCATTGTTGCGATTATTGTTGCCCTTGCATTTGTTCTGGTGTCTGTATGGGGAATAAGTCCAGCTTATGTCACGCCGTCCACTCAAAGTGGAGACAATGCAAGCACGGCTGCAGACAATGCTCCCCCTGCTTGCGATCTTGGTGTTACCGGAATGACTCCACTTACGGCACCTCCTGCATCTGTCGACGCTTCTTATGTTGGTGTGACTGTGGCGTCAGCGGCTCACGCTGGTCCATCTCGTGCTACTGATGGATTGCCTACCTGTTACGCGCATTCCACAGAAGGCGCCGTTCTTGCGGGGGCTAATTTTCTGCGCTTGCAAAGCCAGTATGCGGATCAAATCAAGCTATATACCGTTCTTGTTGCGCCTTCCGATATTCGTACAGCAGCTCTTGAGGATATGCGGGCAGCTGGAGGCTCCATGCGGGGCTGGTCCTCAGACGTTGTTGTGGTCAAAGGGGTGTACGCCGAGGTGTGGTCTGATGACATCGTCTTCATGTCGTATGCCGTTTCTATTCCTTCACAGGGGCCTCAGACCAAGTCAATTCAATTCAAGATGACGTGGTCTGATGGTGACTGGAAGGTCGAACTTCCTGAGAACGGTTTTGGGGTCAGTACCATCGACTCTCCCCAAGAAAAGGGGATGATTGAATGGAGGGTTCCTGTTGCCTGACGTCTGCTCTCCCTGGAACCCCCTGTGCGCATTAAAAGAAGGTGCACATGCTGCTCTTGGCTCAGCGGCACAAAACGTTGTCGACTACTGGGTCGAAGCGCTTAACGAGTCACTGGGTAATGTCATGGTTACGTTGGGCAGTTTCTGGACGAAGGGGACTGTTGGCATGGATGTCGGCAATGGAAGCCCGATCGAGTTCATGCAACAACACATGCAGTTTGTTGTTACAACGGTACTCGTGGCTAGCATGATGGCGTGCGGTATACAGATGCTCGTAACCCGCAGCAATGACGGACTGCAACGGCTTGGCCGTGGCGTCATTACGACAGTCATTGTTTCCGGGGCTGGAACAACAGCGGTCACTGCTGGGGTTGCTGCTGCTGATGCCTTTTCAACGTGGCTCATGGATGCAGCAACCGAGGGGCAATCGGCAAGCTTTGGCAGCGTAATTATGTCAACAGCTAACATCCCTTCGGGTGGGCTCTTTGTCGTGCTTGTCATGGGTGGTGCGGCACTGATAGCCAACATTGTGCAGATTGGCTTGCTGTACTTACGCGCAGCGCTGTTAATCCTCGTCATTGCGATATTCCCTGTAGTAGCAGCTGCGTCTGCATCAAAAATGGGAGAAAACTGGTGGCGCAAGCTCACCGGATTTGTGATTGCTGTGATTTTGTATAAGCCAGTTGCAACGATCATCTATGCACTTGGTGTACGTGTTCTTTCATCTGCAGCAGGAAAAGAAGATATCGCTGACGCATTGACCGCTTACATATTGGGAGGTATCTTCCTCGTCGCTGCCGCCCTGGCCCTGCCTCCCCTGATTTCCTTCATTATGCCGGTGACCGCTTCTATTGGTGGAGGTGGTCTTGGCTTTGCAGCTGCAGGGGCTGGGGCTGTTGCATCTGGCGCAGTTAATGTTCGCGGGAACGTTGGTGGATCGCGTGCAGAAGGAGCTGGCGCTGCAGGAGGCGCGTCATCAGATCTTGCGAAAGGTGCTGGCTCATCGGCAGGAGCAGCAAAAGCCGGACAAGCAGCTTCCGGTGCTGCCGGTGCGGGTACTGCTGCCTCTGGCGCAGCAGCAGGAGCAACTGGAGGGGTATCCCTTGTTGCTCAAAAGGCAGCTGAAGTTGCTGGAAAAGTCAAGGATGAGGTGTCTAGCTCCATCGAAGAGGAGACACAAGCGACAGGAGCAAAAGCGTGAGCGACATTCCTGCTTATGGGAATTTCCGAAAGCCAAGAACGGTTGGTCTGTGGGGAATGAGCATGGGGCTGACGCTATCCGTGTTCGTTTTATCGGCACTTGTTGTAGTGCTGTTGCTGCGCCAGGCATGGGGTGCGGCGCTGGCTGTCATGGCTTGCGGTGCAGTAATTGTCGTAGCCCTGAACATCACAGATGTTCATGGATTGAGCATCGCGGATCGATGGATGGAGAAGATGATGTTCGGGATGGCGCAGTGGCGAGGCCGCACCCTCTATCGCTCAGGACCGCTCGGCGTCATGCCGGGGTCGGCAACGCCACTGCCCGGCATTTTGGCGGGATCGAAGGTTAGTGAACACGTTGACTCCTTTGATCGTGTTTTTGCTCTCGTGCATCACGCGGATAAAAGTGTCGCTGTGGTCATGAATGTGACTCCTCCGGGTATTGACCTCGTCGACCGAGATCAGATCGACACGTCAGTTGCTCAGTGGGGAGAGTGGCTCGCTATGCTCGGCAACGAGATTGGTGTTGTCCAGGCAACAGTCGTCGTCGAGAGTTCACCCGATTCTGGTGAGGCCCTGGCCCGACACATTCAGACGATGAATGCAGCTGGAACCTCAAGTGTCGCGCGTGAAGTCATGAACGAGGTCGCCGCAGAATACAGGGTCGGAGCAGCGCAGATGCGCGTCTGGGTGACAGTCACATTCCAGCCGTCTTTGATGAGCAGCAAAAAGCGAACAATCAAGGAACTGGCACGAGATATCGGCGGCAGGCTCACGGGGATAACGCAGCAGCTGAAGGCTGCTGGCGCTGGCGCCGTGCACCTGATGACTGCCGCGCAGCTTGCTCGCGCTATTCGCACAGCGTACGATCCCGCAGCGCTTGAGCTCGTCGAACTAGCACACTCGCGCGGTGAACAGGTTGAACTTGCGTGGGAGGACGCGGGCCCCATTGCTGCAGAAGCGCTGTGGGATGCTTACCGACACGATTCGGGCGTGTCGCGCACGTGGGTAGTTTCTCAGCCCCCACAAGGGGTCATCCATGAAAACGTTCTCGAGCGGCTTCTGCACATTTCTGCAGACGTTGAACGTAAGCGCGTGGCGATCGTGTACAGACCGATTAGTGCTGCACGAACGGGAGATATCGCGGAACGCGACCAAAACCGCGCGAATAATGCTGTCACCGTGGGTGGTGGTAACAAGGCAAGGGCGATTCGTGAGGCACGTATTGCGCAGCGCAATGCGAGTGAAGAAGCTGCAGGAGCAGGCATCGAAGATTTCGCCATCATCATCACTGCAACAACGAGGGAAGAGAAACTGGAGGATGTTTCCTCTGTTGTCAGGGCCCTGGCTTCATCGTCGAAGTTGGCACGCATCCGCGTTGCATACGGAGCTCAAGACAGCGCCTTTGCTCTTGGTCTTCCTCTTGGTGTCAGGCCGTCTTCGTCGATCGTGAAGGGACTCTGACGAGATGGGCATTGTCCGCGAAGCAGCGCACATTGGCATCGATCTGCTGCGCGTCATGATGGGGGTCTCTCCCATTGAGCGCACCCCTGAATACACGGCCTCGAAGCAGCGTGGAGGTGGCGATCCAGCGCGATATCCCCACCTGGAGTGGTATCGCGGCACATCGCGGCAAACCTGCGGTCTGTACCCCTTTGTGGCAAGTTCTTCTACCCCCATGGTGGGAGTGCCTGTAGGAAAGGCCTTGGATGGCACAGGAACGGTGTGCGCGGATCCGATCAACTGGTTCGAAACGGGTCTTATTTCAGCGCCATCGTGTATGGTGCTTGGACTTAATGGTCTTGGTAAGTCTTCGCTCGTTCGGCGTATGGTGATTGGTCTCGAAGCGCAAGGAGCGCACACGATGGTGCTCGGTGACATTAAGCCGGACTATCGCGATGTCGTTGAGGCGCTGGGGGGTCAGATTATCGCGATCGGTCATGGTCGATCAGGAATTAACCCCCTTGATGCGGGAAATGCGGATCAGGCGGCAGTAGCCCTGCGCGCAGCTGGGCGTGAGGATCTTGCCCGTGAAGTCGAACAAGCCGCGCACGAGCGCAAAAAGACCTTGGTGTGCTCACTTCTGCACGTCATTAGGCGTACCCCGCCAACAGATCGTGAAGAGACAATCATTGACGAAGCCGTGCGTGTTCTCGAAGACTGGGGACGCCCTGCGAAACTTTCCGATCTTCTCGACGTCGTGCGAGAAGCACCGGAACCACTGCGGCTAGCAGCTCTTGACCGTGGCGATATGACACGGTATCGCCAAATCGTTGAAAACCTGGAGGCATCGCTCACAGCTCTGCTGAAAGGACGATTTGGAGCGATCTTTGCGGCAGACAAGACCGTCCCCATGATGACGGATCGGTCCGTTGTTTTTGACGTCTCGGCCTTGCTCCAGGCGGACCAAGATCTGCAAGCAGCGGTCCTGTTGGCCTCTTGGTCGTATGGTTTTGCAACCGTTGAGGTCGCTCAGGTGCTCGCAGATGCTGGCCTCGCCCCTCGAGCTCGCTACATGCTTGTCATGGATGAGCTGTGGCGAATCCTGCGCACCTCTCCTGGCATGGTTGAGCGCGTCGACTCACTGACGCGACTGAATCGAACCATTGGTGTGGGACAGATGATGATTACGCACACCATTTCGGATTTTACGGCTCTCGCTTCTGAAGCGGATCGGAGGAAGGCGCAGGGCTTTCTTGAAAGGTCCAAGATGTTATTCATCGGGGGCGTCCCTAAGAAAGAGATTGAAGAGCTGCGGCGAGTCTTCACATTCAGTGATGCAGAGCAGTCCCTCGTTTCGTCGTGGAACGCGCCAGGAACCTACGACCCTGCCACCGGGGCGCGAACGGCGCCTGTAGGGCAGGGAAAGTTCCTCTTGAAGACGTCGGATGGGCCGGGTTTCCCGTTCTATATGCGCTTCACTCCCTCAGAGTTTCAGCTGTCGAATACCAACCAGCGGTGGGATATGAAATGACCTGGAAAGACCTTGATGAGAACGCGCGCCTGATGGTACTCGGGTTCGTTGCTGTTGCTCTCGCAGTTGCGTCTGCTTACGCAGGTGCGGGCATCTATACACTGATAGGGGGGCATGTCGATTGGGTAGCTAACCCAATGGAGATGTGTTTTCGCGTATGGATCGGGCAGTGGGACGCGCGTCCTCGTTTCTATGCGATTAGCGTCCTTATTGTCATCGTTGTTGTCCTCTTCTTCTGGCTCGGACTTCATGGGATATCCCCTCGTGCGGCAAGACGCAAGCGTGGGGATCAGGTGGCGCGCAAGAGCGCGTCGCGGCGCGAGGTCGCTGTCCTGGGAGAGCGGGCGGTGGCCTCGCAGGCATCCCGGCTGGGTGTCGTGGCTGATTCTCCTGGTTTGCCGATCGGGCGTATGGTCGCGAGCGGGGCGCCGTTGTTTTCCTCGTGGGAGTTCGTGTGCCTGATGATTGCCGGGCCGCGCACCGGCAAAACCACGGCATGGTTGGTGCCCAGGATTTACGCGGCCCCCGGCGCTGTTGTCGCCACCTCTAACAAACGTGATCTGGTAGATATTACACGGCAGGATCGCGAGCAGGTGGGCAGAGCCTGGGTTTTTGATCCTCAAGGGATAGCGGACGAGGCGCAAACGTGGTGGTGGAATATTCTCGCGGGGGTGAGGACACCTGTTGATGCCGTTTCGCTGGCCGAGGTCTTCATTGATTCTCAGCGCGATCCAGGTGCCACCAAGGATGCGTACTTCGATGGGGCCTCGAAGGACCTGGTCGCTGCGCTGTTGTTGGCGGCCGCCCTCGGTGGCCGAGACATTCGGATGGTGCACGAGTGGCTGACGCGGCCTCTCGATGATGAGCCGGTGCGGATCCTTGAACGCGCCGCACAGATGATGACCGCGCAGTCGCTGCGCGGGATGATGAATTTACCGGCCGAGACTCGCGGTGGTGTGTACGGCGGCGCTTCCCAAACGATGTCGTTTCTCCTCAATGACGCGGCCCTGCGCTGGGTCCTACCACCGACGGCGAAGGACAGCGAGAACGTGATGGAGTTTCGCCCCACTGACTTCGTGGCCTCTACGGACACGCTGTACTGTCTATCTCAAGAGGGGCGCGGTAGTGCATCGCCGATCGTGACGGCACTGACCGTCGCGGTCATTGAGGCAGCCCTCGAGCACGCAAAAACCCAGCCCGGCGGCAGGCTTGCACTCCCATTGTTCGTCGCCCTCGATGAGGCCGCGAATGTGTGCCGGTGGAGGGAGTTGCCTGATCTCTATAGCCATTTTGGTTCTCGGGGCATCGTCGTCGATACGCTCCTACAGTCCTGGAGCCAGGGGATAGGTGTGTGGGGCGACGCTGGCATGAACAAACTCTGGTCAGCGTCGAACGTGAAAGCCTACGGTGGCGGTGTCTCAGAGGACAAATTCCTCCAGTCGCTATCGACGCTGATTGGCATGGAGTACGTGGACCAGGTGCAAACGTCTTCGGGGCGGCAGGGGACCTCGAGGAGCGTGTCTGTGGGGGCGGCTCAGCGCTCGATCGCGCCGGTCTCGGAGCTCATGGCCATGCCCCCGAGCCGCGCGTGGGTGTTTGCCTCGGGAGCGCCTGCTGTTTACGTGCGCACGGTGCCCTACTGGGAAACCAAGAAACGATAGGAAAAACCCATGAGTACTGCAGATCAGATCGAACAACAACTTTCCGCGCAGGCGACGCAACTGATGCGCGCCGCGATCATGATTGCCCGTGCGCTCGCTGAGCGCGAGGCGGCCGCCCGTCGCGCGGCCGCGCGCGCCTCCCTCGAGCACGCGCGCGCCCTGCGCACAGTCACCGAGCAGCAGCGGCGTCTCGCAGCACCGCTGTACCGGTCTGCACGTCGCGACGGCTGGTGGGACGACCCCCAGGTGAGCGCGGCCGAGCGTGCTCGAGCAGTCGGCTTAGCCGAGCGTTTTGCGCACGTCGACGAGGACGCTCGAGCAGTCGCGGCCGAGGCACACCGGCGCCTGGAGGCCGAGGCCCGCGCCCGAGAGGCTGCTGAGGCGCGAGCTCGCGAGGAATCCCGCAACCCGCAAGCCTTCCGCGATCACCGCAAGGAAGAGTTCATCGACATGACGCTGCTCTCCGTGCCTGCCCTGGCAGCAGCCATGCCGCTCGTCGATGGTGAAAAGCTCGAGCAGTCGGCCGAGGAGATCCTTGAGGAGCTCCGCGTGGATGCTCGAGCAACCAGTACGGGACTCGCGCCCACGGAGCCTGCCGACGTGCCCGTGGTCGCACCGGAGCCCGCGCCCGGGCGCGGGGATGTGTATACGGCGACGCAAATGATGGCCACCGCGCCGGATACCCCAGTGCTTGCCCAGGTGCTGGATGCGCCTGAGCTGACCGCCAACACCGATACCGCGATGGCGTGGGATACGCCGCAGGCGCGTCACGCCTGGGCACAGCATCTGCTCGATGCCGGCATCGACGCAGACGGTGTGCGCGCGTTCACGGTGGCCTCGAACGCCCAGTCTGCGCGTACACAGGAGATGCTCGCAACGCCAGCCAGTGTGCCGACCGGGCGAGCGGCGGCCGCGCCCCTCGAGCAGACGCAAGCGCGCCACCTCTGACAGATAAACCAGCGGGGGCAGCCATCGATGGCTGCCCCCGCTGGTATCCGACTACGGGCGCTCGTCAAAGAGCCCCGGGGGCGGCGCCGTGGTGGGCAGCACCCGCCCCGGGTGCGGCGCCGACTCATCCCTGTGCTCACCACGGCGCTGCCCATCGGCAGGCTGACACCCAGCGAATGGACCTCGCTCAGATAAGAGGCGATCCATGATGGGAAAGAGAAACTGGACACTCCATGTGGCCATGGCGGTTGCTTCTCCGCTTGCTCGAAGTCCCTCCCACGAGTGCCATAACGCCGTGAGATAGAAGTTCGCCTCGGCGTGCTTCCACCACTCCGAGCACCACGTGAGACCATGCCCGAGGGGACGGTCATAAATCTGGACCAGAAATTGCTCGACGAACTGGTCCACGCTCGGATAGTAGGGCGTGCGCTCCTCCGGTGGGGCCATCTCGTCATTATCTGAGTGCGGAGGTTGAACCTCGAGGGGTGGAACATCCTCGAGAATGTCATCTGTCACAGTGACCGTCCCTCTGACCTGGACGTCGCCACAGGTGGAACCCATCGCATGGACGTCGTCGGCACTGTTGGCATGGGTTCCGTGATACGCGGAGGAGTACTGCCCAGAAGATCGCTCGGCATGCTTCTGGGTCTTCGCACGTCGGACTCGGCGGCCTCCGGCGTGTTTCTCGCTGCCTCGATCGCTCCGGTGAGCGTGGGGATTCCTGGTGCATGCTGAGCCTTGCTGAGGATGTCGTCGAGCTCCGTGGAGAGGGAACGCAGGAATGAGGCGAGTTGCTTGCGCTGCGCTCCTACCATGTGGGCGAGGTGGCGGAGCGTCGGACTTTTGATGATGCTGTCCAGGTCATCGAATGCATGCCCGGGGAGGCGGGCCCATCCACCACCAGCGATCCTGGAGGTGTGCAGATCGATCATCGGGTTGCCGTCGAGATCGGTGAGGGTGAGGGTGAGATTCTCGGTGTCGATGTCGACGACGGGAGCGTGTGCGAGCGCCCACGTAGTGAGGGCTGGGTTGTCCTCGGCTAACTCGGTGATGCGCGCCATGATGTGCGCGTGAGCCGTGTCCTGGCGAATACGATCTGCATCCTCGCTCTCCCAGGCAACAGCCTGGCGAATATACTCCTGACAGGCGGCTTCCCCGACGATGGGGATCGCCTGTTCGTCATCATTTGTCGTGGGATCGTATACGGTTGCTTCGAGGAGGCGGCCGCTCTCGCTCGTTTTGATGACGGTGGGGCGGTTGAATGTCCAGTAGTCGTAGAAGATCGTGCAGTCCTCGTACTGGAACGGCGTGGCATCGATTACATCTGGGTGTCGTGCGCCAGGTTGCAGTCCGAGGCGTGCAAGCTCATTGCGGCCTGCGTCGATTGCGTTCATATGAGTCCCTCCAATGTGCGGTACGGAGGCGCCCACGTGCGGGCCCCTCTCACCACTCATCGTGAACACGTACACGCACAGCAGAGGAGCAGAGGGGCTTACCTGGTACGGCCGTTGTCCTTGTGCTGTGCCCGCTGGGCGGCCTCGGCTGCGAGCCGCTGGGCCTCATCCATGCTTATCGTTGCGGGCTTGAACGTGCGCGGCTGACCACCCAGGACGTCGCGCGGAATACCCGGCCGAGCGGCGTGAGGCTGAGAAGAGGTGAGCGGCATGCCGGCCGCATCGAGTACGGTGCGGACACGGCGAAGGGCATCATCAGCCGACGCGTCGGCGAGGGCCTGGGCGCCGCGGGCGATCGCACTGTCCTCCCTGGGAGCCGTCGGCGGGGGAGGAGGCGGTACAGCCTCACGCTGTGCGGGCGCGGAGGTGCGCTCAAGACGCTCATAGGCAGACGTGAGAGCGTCAACGTCGACGCGCGGGTATGTGTTGACGCGATCAAACATCGCCTGCGCGTCGCGCTCAATCGCTGCGGCGGTTGCCGCCTGGCCTGCAGCCTCATGCAGATCCGCAATCGCCTGTACGAGATCGACGGTCGCGTGTGCGAGAGCGACGGCCGCCATGCGGGGGTTCGTCGCGGCCGCGATCGACAGTGCCAGATCTGAGGCCATGCGGGCACCCACGTCGACCAGGCGCTTGTCGGCCGGCCGTGTTTTGAGCTGCGCGCACCTGCCCACCTGGACGGCCGCGCGCTCAAGCATGTCCCGCCCACCCGACGTGCGTGCCGTGATCGCCTGGGCGTGCAGGAGTCCCGCGACGTCGGCGGATGCGTTTGCAAGTCCCACGCGATCCGTGGGGGACAGCTGCTCGAGGTGCGCGCGGAAATTCTCGAGCGCGCGGATCCGGTCCTCCCACAGCGGCCCATCGTAGGGCGCGTGCTTCGGGTAATGCCCCTTCCACGCCTCCACGGCCTCGAGGGCGCTCGTCGGAGTATCCTCCCACCGCGTGCGCAGCTGTGTCAGCGTCAGGTCGCGAGCGATCCGCCCGCCGCCCCACCAGCGTGTCTGTTGCCCGTCTTCGGTGCGTAGTGCCGCGCTGTAACCGACAACGACGTCGGTGCGCCCGCGCGCGAACCGGGGGTGCAGACGCACCCCGAGGCGACGAGCTCGCCGCACGAAATCAGCTTCACTCGCTGCGGCCGTCGCAGCCGCTCGCAGGCGCTCCTCAAGGACCGCGCGATCCGTGCGCGAAGCTCCCGCGCGCTTCGCGGCGTTCTGCGCGGCCGCGCTATCACACCTCGAGCCGCGGCCGCGCTCGCGTGACTCCACCACCAGGAGTCCATAGCGGTGCTCAAGCACGTTGCATGCCTTCTGAGCCCGCCGCTGGTCGTACCACGGACTCCACTTCGTGCCATCCTCACGCACAACGTTCGCCGCGATGTGAATGTGGTCCCCGCCGTTTTTCGCACTCCCGTGATGGATCGCGACCCATCGGCACGGTGCCTTCCCGTCTGACCCCGTGAAGCCCATCGTGTCCATGAAGTCCGAGGCGATGCGTCCCCAGACCTCATCACCCAAGGCAGCTTCCTCCGGCGACAGGGAGAGGGAGCAGTGCCAGACATGGTTGGCCTCGATCTCTCCATTCCACTCCACCGCTCCGGTGGCCGGATTGAAGCGACGCGTCTTGCCTGTGGGGAAGGTGCCTGTCTCGTGCATATACGCGTCAAGGCGCGTCGCGATCTCACTGGCCTGCGAGACACTGATCGTCTCCCAGTCACCCCACTTGCGCACGATGTCACGCGAGCCCGCGATCACGTGAGGATTCTCGTGCTCATTGGCCCGGCCCGGTCCCACCAGGTAGCGCATCAGCCCCCCGGTATCCCCGCCCGTGACGATGTTAGGAATCATCGCCGAACCCCATCGAGCCTGGCGTTGATGTCTTCGATCGTATCGGCCACGCTCGACACGACAGACGCAAAATCCTCGGGAACCTCGCGCATCACGTTCGCATGGTGGGCAACCTGATTCAAATTTGTCATCGCGCCCTCAAGCTGACGCCGATAGGCACGCAACAACTCAATCAACTCCTCCACATGAGGCGCCCCAGCAACCCCATCCGAGGCGGTCACCGGATGCAGCGCAGCCTCTACCACAAACCGCGACATCGACACGCCACGAAGGCGAGCACCCTCCTCAATGAGAGCGCGCTCCGATGCCGTCAACGACACAAGCAACCGAGACCGCTGAACCCCACGTACCGACCGCCGCGCCCTGCGAGCCATCCGAGAATGCGACACCGCTTCACTACTCATCTGACCCGCCCTCCTCACACGTTCTTCAGGCCAGCGCAGCGATCCACCGGACCACACTTCCAGTGTGCCACGCGACGCCATATGCGTCACGCCAAAAGCTTAATACCGATATCGGTATTATACAGCTTGCTACGCGAATCTCAGGTAGTGGGATACAGCGAAGACCGCGCATGACAGTGCAAGGACACAACCTTGACGTTCGCACCCGAAAACTCAGCCCAGTTTCTTCGTTCCGGGCGGACCGCGAATGCGGTTCGTCCGGGCCCTCGACGCTTACGCTCCGCGCTCTTTCGGGCCGATCTTTGCGTGCTTTGCCGACGCTTTTGTTGCCTTCGCATCGCTCGAGTGAACAGACGAAACGCTGGGAGACAACACGGGCCCGATGCGCTCATGTCGTTTTGGTTTGGTTGGGGTGGGGCCGTGCCCCCAATGGAGGGGGCACGGCTGCCGCGTCGCCCCGCTCATTCGCCCGGCCCGCAGGAGCTTCCTTGCGTCCTTATCCTCCTTGTGCGCGCACAGCGACACGGCACTAGTACCCGGTGCCACACCCGGTGGTGCCATTAATCGAAGGGACACACATGGATCCTCTACACAAGCTGCTCAAGAAAGACGAAGACCGGGAGGCAGCGGTTCGTGCACTCGGTGATGCTCACAGCACCCTCGACGAAACCATCGCGGCCTATCGCAGCGCATTCAAGGCAGCCACCTCAATCGGCTGGCCCAAAGCAGAGCTCACCAAGGCTGGCTTCCCCGATCCAATCCGCCTCCCCAAAGCGTCCACCCGAACTCCCGACGCCGAAGCCTGACGACTTACTCAACCGAAAGGACACATCAATGAACAGCGTCATTCTCTTTCACATCGCGTGCGGCATTGTCATTGCCCTCACCGGATACTTGGTTACCACGCTGCCAGCGATGCGACCCGGCCATGGCCCGGGATCCGCACCGCGGCGTGGCTTTCCCGCCATGGTCTATCAGGTCGTTGGGATTGGTATTTTCCTTGCGGTCGCTGCAGCGATCTACGCCGGCGCAACGTACCTCGCCGCCCACAGTCCCGACGACAGCAACTACAGGGCGCTCACATGCGTCACCGGCGCCCTACTCGTCATCGTCGCCTGCATACGCATCATGACCACACGAGGCCCTCGCCGAATCATCGGAACAAACACACTCACCGTTGTTGTTCTTGGGCTCGTCCTTTTCATCAGCGGCCCAACCCTCCCGTGACTAGATGGTGGGGTGGCAGACCGGTGGGCTGCCACCCCACCGCCCATCGCAGGCTAAACTAGACACACGAGCAGGCTGCCAGATCGCAGTCACGAGAGGGGATTGTCATGAGTGGGCGGATCACATACCGCGATACAAAACCCTTTTGTGTTCCCGTGTCGCTTGATGAGCTCACGGGTCCATCCACGGGTCTCGTGCATCTCCCCGTGCGCTTGAGCTGGGCGCCAGGGGACGGCTCCTTTAACCTCGATGACGATGGCGAGCGAACGACGGTCTACCAATGCGTCATCGGTGAGGGCAGCGTGGAAGACCAATGCCGTTACCTTAACCGCGACATCCTTACCGACATGTGGCCGACGCTGCGCCTTGACCTTGCGATCACGGCCGCCTGGGAAAACCGCTTCACGGCGTTGCGTGGGAGGAACAAATGGCTCGCTCTGTACAGCAGACGCAACGCCAGCTAATCGCATGCGCGCTCGAGGTCCTCGCAGACGCGGACTTCGCCCTCGCTGGTTCGGGCGCGATCCGTGAACACGGGATGACACAGCGCCCCACCAACGACATTGACCTGTTCACGGTCATGCAAGCCTCCGCGCGGTTTCCCCACGCAGTAGACAGCCTCATCGAACTCCTGCAGGAACGTGACGCAGGCTTCGACGCAGGATTCTTCACTGAATGCCTGCGCGGGGCACGCGACATCACCCTGACGCAAGTATCCGCCTACGGTGTCAACGCCCCACAGCTCCACGCGATCCAACAGCGTTTCCGCGCCTGGGCCGACGACATCGACGATCAACGCAACGATCAGCCCCGAGGACTGCGCGACGTTCTGCGAGCAATCCCACAGCCCACACTGCCGCCCACACGCTCTGCGCACCCGTCGCTGCCGACTACTCCCAGCCCAAGCCCCGTGCCCCCGCAACAAGGTCAGGGACCCACCCTCTAAGCGCCCCCGAGCTCGCGCTCCTGCCTGCGCTTGGCGAGTGCTCGCGTCACCGTCGACCGATGCACCCCCAACGTCGATGCGATTTGCTGATGCGTCATTCCCGCCTGAAACATCGCTTCAGCAGCCTCCAGGCGGTCCCCAGTCACTCGCGGCCGACGCCCACCAATACGCCCCTCAGCTCGAGCATGCGCGAGACCCCTGCGCGTGTTCTCCCGGATCGTCGACACCCGCAGTTGCGCCAGCACGGCCATGATCCCAATAATCGCTTCCCCCATCGGCGTGGACGCGTCGACGTCCAGGAACGGTTCGGTCAGCGACCGGAGCCGCACTCCACGTTTGCCCAGATCCCGGATCACGTCGATCGCGATTCTCTCCGAGCCTGCCAACCGATCCAGCGCACGGACAACAAGGACATCTCCCTCACGCAGGTACTCCATACATGCATCCCACGCGGGACGGTGCTCGAGCCGAGAACTCACGCCGTGGTCGACGAACACCCTCTGTGCGCCGGCTGCCCGCAACTCTGCTTCCTGCGCATCCGTATTCTGTTCGCGTGTTGACACGCGCGCATACCCGATGGTTGCCATCCGCCCACTCCATTCATTGACTTTGACCGGTGGTGTTGAAACGGTCAACCATCACCGTTGTGCACCGTTGGTTTTGCACCTGGTTTCTGCACCCTGTTTCTGGCGACTTTCGGTTGCCGTCAGGGCTGTTGCGTGGCGGGTGCGATATCGGCCGTTTACGCACCCGACACAACGTCACCGATCACGAGCGCGATGAATGCCCACACGCTCAGGAAAGCCGCGATTGAGGCCACCGTGAGAGAGGCGATCGCCGCTCCGACGTGGAAGGCGAGCGACGGATTAACGCGCTTGACACACGCGAAATACAGGGCATGAATGATGCAGTTCCACCACAAGGTCCCCAAGAACAGGAAAGGGACAACTATCCTCGAGGCATTGCCGTGGGCGGCCACGTCGGCGTACAGCCGGACGATGGTGAAACTGATGGTCACGACGCCCGCCAGACTCGGGACAGCGAACAAGCGCCACCATCTCCAACGCCACCGATCCCTCGTCGGCACAGGCGTAGGACCAGGCGCACGCCACGGATTAACCGGGGTGCTCGAGGGTGGGTTGACGACCGGCTCGAGGTAGCTCAGATCGTCATGCGCGGCCGCCGGTGTAGCGGAGGGTGTCGGTGGTGGTTCCGACGTACGGCAGCGTTCCTCCTCGAGGGCCATCATCACCGCCCATTCCTCATCAATCGACAAGGCGCGAGGCGCCGTTGGGTCGTCGCCAACCTGCGAGGACTGGGGCGGGCTGGGCTTGCGGTGAGACTCATCATTGACACTCATGCCTCCATCATCCCCCACCAGGCCCACATGTGCGTCCACCTCATGTCGGCCTGCGGACCGGCCACCACGCCATACCCTGCCAATACGGCGTATCCAGCCGCGTCTCCTCAACAACGCCCCCAACATCGGGCGCATGCACCATCACCGGATGCCCAGCCGCATCCGTACCCGCATAAACGCCGATGTGGTGCACGTGCCCTCCCGGCGCATATGAGAAACCAATAATGTCGCCAGCGACAAGCTGGTCGCGGGCGGTCGGCGCCGCATCACTGTTCTTGATGATCTGATCGGCCGTGCGCACCGTTGCCGGGAACGGGTGGCCGAGCTCGGCATAGGACAGCACGATGAGTCCCGAGCAGTCAACTCCGGCAGGCGTCGTTCCGCCCCACACGTAGGGCGCGCCCAGATGGGTGCGGGCCTGCGCGAGCAGGGTTCCGTCACCCGAGGGCCCCGAGGTCACTGTCTCAACAAAACCGGCCTGCGCACCGCGAATGGCTGTGACGTATCCTTGAGTCTCCTTGTACGGAGGGATCCCGCCCCAAGACCTCACCGCGCCCGGACCCGCGTTATATGCCGCGAGAGTCAGGTCGACGCGATCACCCGAAACGAGGCCCGAGGCAAGCCAGGAGTCAATACTCTGAGCGAGCTCACACATGTACAGGCCCTGCGAATAGATCGAATCAGCCCCGCTGGTGATGTCAGCTCGCCCATCTCCATCCCCATCATGCCCATGGGTAGCCCACGTGGCCGGCATGAACTGAGCAATCCCCTGAGCCCCTGCCGGGCTCGTAATCCGCGGATCCCACGTGTGTGCCGACTCGTGATCCGCCTGAGCAGCAATCAGAGACGGCGAGACGACGTCGCACGCCTGACCGGCACGCCACACCGCATCCTGGTATTCGTCAGGCACGCCCGACACTCGTCCACTCCCACCTCGAGCGTTCCCAGTATGCGCATTCGACTCACTGAGCATTGCAAGAGGCATCAGAGCCGCGCCAGGAAGCACAAAAAGCGCGACGACAAAGACCCCCAGGCCCTTCTTCACAGTGCCCTGCCTCGATGAGCCTGCACCTCGGCCGCCGGAGCGGGCACATGGACCTGAGCTCCTCGAGCAGTCAGTCGCGTAGGCCTAGTGGCATCGACGATCGCGCGAATCCGATCAGGGCGAAAACCGGCGCTCCTCGAGGTGCCATCGTCAAGGATCGGAGCCTGCAACAGCCCTTCACTGCGCAGCTGCTCGACGAGATCCGGGCGCCCGCTCAGGTCAACCACCTCATAGGTGATGCCAGCGCGATCCAACGCCTGGCGCGTGAGGCGACACGACGGGCAGTTCGGCGTCGTGTAGATCGTAAGCATTGGGGCATCTGGGGTAGGGTTCATAACTCCTCCTTCACCCTCCCCGTAGCCGCGTGAACGCACGCGTTCCCTTCCGCGCGACCGCGCGCGTCGGTTGACCCGCCCCGAGTTTGGTAGTACCATATGGGTGTGGCCATTAGATTCACTAAGAGCGCCGGACGGCACAACATCACCCAAGCGGACGCGTTGTACGCGCTGACCCACGCGGTCAACACGCAGCCCATCGAGGGCCGCGACGGACAACCGACGCGCGTGTTCGTCGGTCGGCCGCACGCGCAATCCCGCCGCTACATCGAGGTCATCGTTGCCGTCACGCACACCGGCGACATCGTCGTGTTCCACGCCATGGAACTGACCGACACGTGGCGCCACCTCGTATACGAAGCAGGGCACACAGAATGGGAGAACGAATGATGAGGCGCATCCCCACCGCCACCAGCGACGACGAACTTGCCGACATGGCCGAACGCGGCGAACTCGCTCCGATAGGGGAGCCCTCGGGGCCCGTCCGCTTCGAGAGCGCCGAAGAACTCGCGCAGTTCATCGTCAACGCCCACCCGGTCGGGCGCCCCAACCTCGGGGAGGATCGGGCCGCGGGCCGAGGGCGCTCCCCACGCCGACAGGTCCGCCTCCCCCAAGACCTCAACACCCGCCTCGACGCCTACGCCCGAGCCCAGGAGACAACAGTCTCGGACATCATCCGCGACGCCCTCACCGACTACCTCGACGCCCACGCGCTCCACGCCTAAGAGCGTGGCCCACGGCGCACAAGCGTCTCTGGCGAATACGGGCCCCGCCGCACGGTTCGTGTGGCGGGGCCCGTTCTCCATTCGAGGGTTTACTCAGGCGCCTTTCGGGGGGATCGGGCACTTCCACGTGCCCGTGGTCCCATCGGACCGTGTCCAGCGGACGCGGATGCTCCTCTCTCCCGACGTCCCCAAAGTTGCTGCGTAGAAGAAGGGGAGCGAAGCGTGGGAATCGATGCTCCGCTCGCCTTCTGCTCCATCGTTGATCTGGAAGACCGCGTTCTCCGCGAGGCATTCGACCTCGACGCCATGAACAGTGTGCGGACCCGTGTTCACGAGGCCGTACGTATCGCCGCTGACCCAGTGCAGATCCCACGGCGGGGCCTGTTGCTCCTCCGCGACGGCGTCGGCCAGTGTTTCGAGGGACCGGCCGATCTTCTCGGCTGCTTCTCTCTCCTCCTTCGACTTGCGCGCCTGAACCACCGAAATGACGGCGCAGGCGGCGGAGACGAGGCCCCCGGCGACACCGAGCCACCCACCAAGATCCATACGGCTGACTCCTCTGTTTTTTCTTGAGTTTCTCCGGCGGGTACCCCGCCCGCTCGAAAATGATGTTACCGGGGAACTTTCGGATTCTGTCCCGCGCGCTGGCCGCGGGCGGCCCGGAGCCGGTTCAGGAGATGAGCCGTAGTCTTGTCGGCTCGAAGGGGGTTTCCGCGTCGTCCGCGGCGCCTATCAGTAGGTGGATCTCGTGGTGTGTGAGGCCCGCGTCCGCGAGTTGGCGGCCGATGGACGCCGCGAGCACCGGTTCCTCGGGCGGGAGCGTGTCGCTTCCTGGTTCGTGGACTTTCCAGCCCTTCGAGTTGAGTTGCCGGTAGAAGCGGGCGCGGTCCTCCCCGGTGGCCTTCTTCAGCCCGTGGGCGCGCTCGAAGAGCGCTTGCATGCTGACGCCCCACTCCGCTTTCAAATCGGAGAGCCTCCCAAGGGTCAGTCTTGTCAACTGCGATGAGATCACGGCTTCGGGCATGAGGAACTCCGCGGCGAACTCGTTCGCCTCCCTCTCCACATCAGTGTCGCTGTCGGCCTGGTTGTGGAGCACGAGGTGCCCCAGCTCGTGGGCGAGCGTCATTCGTTTGCGGTCGGTGGGGAGTGCGCTGTTGATTATGATCACGGCCGCATCGCCCGCCCACTGGGACATCCCGTCGATCCGCGGGGAGTGGAGGTCCTCCTCGATGATTAGGACACCGGCGGATTCCAGCCAACGCACGAGCGACCGAACCGGGCCGATCGGCAGCCTCCACGCGTTGCGCACCTCCTGCGCGGCGCATACGGGGGTCGTGGACTCCGAGGAGATGCTGGGTACGTGGTTCTCGGCGTCCAGGGGGATGCGCGACGCGATGTACGCGGCGTGCATCCGCAGAATGTTCAGCCTCGCCTCGACGCGGCGCCAGTCGCCGGGCCTGGCGGTGCGCTGCCTGCGCATGTGGGCGTGGGCCGCCACCGCTCCAACGGCGCGGAAGTTGTGCGCCAAAAACTCCGGGGTGACCCCGAAAGCGTCGGCAATCCGCACGAGCGTATCAGGGTCCGGTTCCCGAAGGTCGTTCTCGTACCGGGAGAAAGCCGCCTGAGTGATGCCCAAGTGCTCGGCAACTTCGGCCTGAGTACGACCCGTCGAGATCCGCAGGACGTGCAACACGTCGCCGATACTGTTCATGACCCCTGCTCTTCCCGGATCGGGTCCACGACAGCAGAAAGATCCCACGTCGGCGCCTCGGGCACGTCGCGGGCGCTGAAACCACGGGCGCTGTCCGACGCTGGTGTCAGGACCGCCGCCCACACCGCCTTGTCCGTACCATCGCGGAGGGTGAGAACGGCATCCCCGACAGCACGCTCATCCGAGTCCCAGTGATACCCCAGGGCAAGGGGGATCTCCGCCAGCCCGTCAAGCGCGACCGCGGCGGCTGGCGTCCAAAAGTCACGCGAACCTTCGGTGGGATAGGAGGACAGGGAATCGTTGAGCTGATGCCGTTTGATGCGGATGCGGATATTCGTGCCGTGTGTGAGCTGGCGCTCCGGCTCGTGGTCGTAAATGCTGATCGAGGGATCCCCTTCGACCAACGGGACGAACGCCGACCAGATCCAGTCGTGGATGAAGCACGCGACCATGCGCTGCGTCGGGTTCGCCGGGAAATCGGGACCCGAGCGGAACGAGGCGTAGTGGGCGCGGGCCACGCCCAGCGCTTCCAGATACGCGCGGACGAAACCGTCGCCGAGCTGATTGAGGACCTCATCACGAGTAGGGAAAACCTTGTCATTCATGCCAGGAAATATACCACCATTTGCAGCAATGCTGGCAATGCTGGCGATTCCGGGCGCCACCGCGGAGGCCTCTCTACCGGCGGCCCCTGGGTACGCGGCCGGTGCCCACCGGCTCGTACGCCCGCCCCCGGCGCTCCTCCTCCCGGGCGAGCTTCTCCTCCAGCGCTTCCGCGATCCACGCCTCGAACGACGCGGGCCCGCCTCGGAGGAGACCGTCGATGTAGGCCGCCCTGCACCGGCCCGCCAGGGCCGAGCCGAGGCGGGCGGTGACCTTGACGACGTGCTCGCCCTCCGCGCCGACGCCGGAACCGGTTTTGCCAGCGGTGCCAGCACCGCCGGTTTTGCTGGCAGTGCTGGCCCGTCCGGCACTGCCCGTGGCGCGCGCGGCCTGAGGCCGCGCCGCCGCGGGGGCGGGCCGTAGAACGGCCGCAGGGCCGGTAGTCAAGTCGGATTTGATGGGGGCGGGCCTGCGGGGTTTCATTCGGCTCCTCCTTCGAGGTTGGCAATGATGGTTCTGGCGTGGGCGTCGTAGAGGTCGACGAGGCCGGCGGGCGCGCCGGGGTATTGGTCGAGGCCCATTTTGGCCTCGGCGGCATCGGAGATGACGACGCGTCGGGGGATGGGCGGGTCGAGGAGGGGGAGGCCCTGGCGGACGCACGCCTCCCGCAGGTCGTTGAGCCAGTGGGCGCCGGCGAGGGTGCCCGCCTCGTGGAGGTTGACGAGTACGCCGGCGATCGTCAACGAGGGGTTGAGGTAGCGGCGCGCGACCTCGATGGTGTCGAGGAGGTGCGCCAGGCCTGTGAGGGAGAGGAGCTTGGACTGGGTGACGATGAGCGCGCCGTCGGCGGCGGCCAGCGCGTTCGATGTCAGGAGGTCGAGCGCTGGGGCGCAGTCGATCAGAACCACGTCGAAATCACTTTCGACCTGGTGGAGCTGTTCGGCGAGGCGGGCCTCGCGCCCGGGGCCTGCGATGACGAGCTCGTCGCGCACGCCCGCCAGGGCCTCGCCCCCGGAGGGGGCCAGGAGCACATGCTCCCACATGGTGGTCGTGATGACGTCGGGGAGCGCGAAGCCGGAGTGGGCCGACAGCGCGTTGGCCACGCCCGCCTGGTCCTCGACCAGGGGCGGGTCGGCGAGGATGGCGCTGGCGTTGGCCTGGGGATCCAGGTCGACGACCAGGACCCGGTGGCCGGCGAGGCCGAGCGCCCTGCCGAGGCCGATTGTGGTCGTGGTCTTGCCGACCCCACCCTTCTGGTTGGTCACTGCGATAGTCAGCATTTCCGTTCCTTCCTTTCTTTTCGTGCTCAGGCGCCCGCGAGGACAGCGCGGGCGTCGCGCAAGTGGGTGAGCGCCGCTGTCGCGGCTTTGTGGGCGAGCGCGAGCTCGCCCTTGGTGCCCTTGGGCGGGGCCTTGCGGGCGCCCTCGATCTCCTCCAGGGCGCGCTCGGTGGCCTCTCGGCGCTCCTCCTCTGTGATGTCGTCATCCATGGTCTTCTTGTCCTTTCAGTGGGAGGTGATTCTCTGGGGGCCGGTTCCGGCTACATTGGTTGTGCGGGCGCCCAGGCCCGAGGCGCGCCCGGCGCTGTAGCCCGCGCGACGGGTGTCGTCGTTAGACGTGAGCCGGGCCCCGGGCCGAAGGCTCAGTTTTTCGGCCCATTCGGCGAGGCGCGCTTCGCGCGAGCGCACGACGAGGGCCCGCGTCGGGGCGCCGTCGTCGGAGGCCTCGGTGAGGGCCGTCGTCCGGGTTTCGCGCACCGCATCGGCGACGGCGATGCCGAACCCGAGGATGAACCCGTCGCGGAGCCGGCGCCGGTGCGGGGCTTTGCTGCGCTTGTAGCGTGCGCTGTTCGCGCGCCTCCACGAGGCCCATCCGGCCGCCGTGTAGGAGGCGAGCGCGGCGGCCAGGGGCATGACCCAGTCCAGGTCCGAGCCGAACCCGGCCACGCGCACCAGGACGTGGGGGTCGCCCCGGCGGTCGCGCCGGTCCATGTAGTACGCGACCAGCCCCGCCGCGTTGGCCGCCTTCACGATCGCGACGCAAGTCGCGTAGGACGCGGTGGAGCGCCCGCCGCGCAGGACGAGCTCGCGCACCTCGATGCGCTCGCGCTCCGCTGCCTCCACGTCCAGGGACGTGATGGCGTGGCGCGCCATGAGGACGCTGGCGCGCTTCATCGCGACCTCGCGCTCCGAGGCCGAGGCCCCCTCGTCCTGCGCGAGCGCCAGGAGCGCGCGGATCCGCTGCTGTATCTTCTTATCGTCGTTCATGGGTTTGCGCTCTTTCCGTTGAAATTGCTGGTGGCTGGCAATGCCAGCACTGCCGGGCACGCCAGCGTTGCCGATTGGCCCGGCGACGCTGGCGGCGTGTGGGATCACTGGGTTGCAGCGCCACCGCTGGTGGTGGGCGGCTGGATGCGGGTAGCAGCGAGAATCGCGTCGCGAGCTCGGGGGGATGGTGCGACGTAGCGGACGGTCGTCTGGAGCGATGCATGGCCCAGGAGTTCGCGCACAGTGAGCAGGTCATGCTCGGCCGAGTACGCCTTTGTTGCGTAGCGATGACGCAACTTGTGCAGTGTCCAGGTGCCAGGCAAAATCCGGCGTCCGATCTGCGAGACGGAATTGGCGGCCATATGTCCGCCACAACGCCCGGGAAACGCGTACTGTCCAGTTGCTGCGCAGCGCGTGATGATTGCCCGTGCCAGGTCGGCCGTGATCGGCACAGTTCTCGTGCGCCCGCCCTTTCCTCGCACGAAAAGGCTCCAACCGTCGGTATCCTCGTAGACATCGCCGGCCTCGACTTGAGCGATCTCCACGCACCGCAGGCCGGCCTCAGCTGCCAACCGCAAAATGAGGGCGTCACGTGGACTCGCGCTATCAACGCAGTCCACCAGGAGGGAATCAGGGATGGGGCGCGGAACTCCTGAGGGGCGGCGGATGCGGGGGAGCACCGTGGAAATATTGCCGCAGTGGCGTGTGGAGTCGAGCCACCCGAAGAACCTCCGGAACGTGCTGTAGTAAGCATGCCTCGTTTCGTTAGCCCACGCTCGTGTACCGCACCACTCGACCAGGGACCCGGGATCGAGTTCTGTGGGAGGTATATCGGGGAACGCGCGGGCCAGTTGGAGTACATGGTTGCGTTTGGTGTGGATTGAGGTCGCAACGAGCCCTTGAGAGCGCAGGAAGACGATGAAGTTGTCAACGTGCCCCTCCCACATGAGAGGGGTCGGTAGTTCCAAGACATGATGACGTTGAGTGCTCATAGTCCTCAACGTTTCCATCTACGTGGAAATGATGGGACCCAGCGTCCGCAGCTGGCAATAGTGTCAATGCTGGCGTAGCTGGCAGTGCCGGTAACACTGGCATAAGTGGCAATGCTGGCAAATGGGCAAGAACATCGAGGATTACCAGGGTTGCGAGTAAAGAAAAACCGCGGAAATCCGAGACATATCCGTCGGTCGTCGGTTCAAGCCCGACTTGGGGCACCACAGGCCGGGCGGTGCGATGGGCACGCCCGCCTGTCAGGTGCGAGCACCCTCTTGACGCCAGGAGAGGGGGACACGCCGCCGCGGCCTCGTCCCGTGAATCCCTGCACATAACACAAGCTGCCTTGACTCGCGACGCGACTCACGGTAGCCTGAGTATTTGCGCCTTATCATGCCCGAGGTGACCCGTATCCAGCCGCCGTAACAGGCGCTTGGCGGACCAGGACGCGTCAGATAATGGGGGATAAGGCCGCGTGCGCACCGTAAAAGCAGGGAAGGACCCCCTTTGGCTGCCAACAGCACCGCCAAACAGCCCAGGCACCGCATCTCGTTCGCCAAGCTACACGAACCCCTCCAGGCCCCCAATCTGCTCGGCCTTCAGGTCGAAAGCTTCGACTGGCTGCTGGGCAACGACGCGTGGAAGGCTCGCGTCGAAGCCGCACAGGCATCGGGCCGTAGCGACGTCCCCGACGTCTCCGGCCTCGAAGAAATCTTCCATGAGATTTCCCCCATCGAGGATGTCGCAGGCACCATGAGCCTGTCGTTCCACGACCACCGCCTCGAATCCCCCAAGTACTCCATGGAGGAAGCCAAGGCCAAGGACTACACGTACTCCGCCCCCATGTACGTAACCGCCGAGTTCATGAACTATGAAACCGGCGAGATCAAGTCCCAGACCGTGTTCATGGGCGACTTCCCGCTCATGACCCCGCGCGGCACCTTCATCATCAACGGCACCGAACGAGTCGTCGTCTCTCAGCTCGTTCGTTCCCCCGGCGTGTACTTCGAGAAGCTCTCGGACCGCACCACGGACAAGGAGACCTTCGGCGCGAAGGTCATCCCCTCGCGAGGCGCGTGGCTCGAGTTCGAGATCGACAAGCGCGACGCGGTGGGCGTGCGCATTGACCGCAAGCGCAAGCAGTCGGTCACCCACTTCCTCAAGGCCATCGGCATGACCGAATCTGAGATTCGCGACACCTTTGCCGCCTACCCGGTCCTCCTCGAAACCCTCGAGAAGGACACGGTGTCCACCCAGGAAGAAGCCCTGCTCGACATCTACCGCAAGCTGCGCCCCGGCGAGCCCGCGAACGTCGACGCCGCCCAGACGCTGCTCAACAACTTCTACTTCGACTCCCGTCGCTACGACCTGGCGAAGGTGGGCCGCTACAAGATCAACAAGAAGCTGGCCATCGAGGCCGACCCCAAGGCCTCGACCCTCTCCCTCGAGGACATCGTCGCCACCGTCAAGTACCTCCTCGCCCTGCACCAGGGCGATAAGGCGTTCGCCGGCACCCGCGGCGGCGAGCCCGTCGAGGTCCGCGTCGAGGTTGACGACATCGACAACTTTGCCAATCGTCGTATCCGCGCCGTCGGCGAACTCATCCAGGGGCAGGTTCGCACTGGCCTGGCGCGCATGGAGCGCACCGTTCGCGAGCGCATGACCACCCAGGAAACGGACTCGATCACGCCCCAGACGCTGATCAACATTCGCCCCGTCGTGGCCGCCATCAAGGAGTTCTTCGGAACCTCCCAGCTCAGTCAGTTCATGGACCAGAACAACCCGCTGGCCGGCCTGACCCACAAGCGGCGCCTCTCGGCCCTCGGCCCCGGCGGCCTCTCACGCGACCGCGCGGGCATGGAAGTGCGAGACGTTCACCCCTCGCACTACGGTCGCATGTGCCCGATTGAGTCCCCCGAAGGCCCCAACATCGGCCTCATCGGTTCGCTCGCGACCTTCGCGCGCATCAACCCCTTCGGCTTCATCGAGACGCCCTACCGCGTCGTCGAGGCCGGCAAGGTCACCGACGAGATCCGCTACCTGACGGCGGACGACGAGAAGGGCCACTTCATCGCCCAGGCCTCGTCCCCGCTGAACGCCGACGGCTCCTTCGCCGAACGCGACGTCCTGTGCCGAGTCGCCGGCGAGGACCCCACCCTGATCGCGCGCGAACGCGTCGACTACATGGACGTCTCCGCGCGCCAGATGGTCTCCGTTGCGGCGGCGTTCATCCCCTTCCTCGAGCACGACGACGCCAACCGAGCCCTCATGGGCGCGAACATGCAGCGTCAGGCCGTGCCGCTGCTCACCACGGAAGCACCCCTGGTCGGCACCGGTATGGAGATGCGCGCCGCGCACGACTCCGGTGAAATGATCCTCGCGGCCCACTCGGGCGTCGTCTCCGAGGTCTGCGCCGACCTGATCGTCGTGTCCACGGACGAGGGCGGCCGCGACTCCTACCGCCTCGAGAAGTTCGAGCGTTCCAACCCCGGTAACTGCACCAACCAGCGCGTTATCGTCGACGAGGGTGACCGTGTCGAGGTCGGAGACGTCCTGGCGGACGGCCCCGCAACCTCCAACGGCGAGGTCGCACTCGGCAAGAACCTGCTGGTCGCCTACATGTCCTGGGAAGGCCTCAACTACGAGGACGCCATCATCCTGAGCCGTCGCGTCGTCGAAGAGGACATCCTGACCTCCATTCACATCGAGGAATACGAGGTTGATGCCCGCGAGACGAAGCTCGGCGAGGAAGAGATCACCCGCGACATCCCCAACGTCTCCGAGGAATCCCTCGCCGACCTGGACGAGCGCGGCATCATCCGCATCGGCGCCGAGGTCACCGCCGGCGACATCCTCGTCGGCAAGGTCACCCCCAAGGGCGAAACCGAGCTGACCAGCGAGGAGCGCCTGCTGCGCGCCATCTTCGGTGAGAAGGCCCGCGAGGTGCGCGACACGTCCCTGCGCGTCCCCCACGGCGAAGAGGGCATCGTCATCGGCGTGCGTGAATTCAACGACGACGAGGACGACCTCAACCCCGGCGTGCGCCAGACCGTGCGCGTCTACGTCGCCCAGCGGCGCAAGATCACGATCGGCGACAAGATGGCCGGCCGTCACGGAAACAAGGGCGTCGTCTCTAAGATCCTGCCCGTCGAGGACATGCCCTTCCTGGCCGATGGCACCCCCGTCGACATTATCCTCAACCCCCTGGGCGTTCCGGGCCGCATGAACGTCGGTCAGGTGCTCGAGTACCACCTCGGGTGGCTCGCACACCAGGGCTGGGACGCCTCGGCGGCCGTCGAGGCGGGCGAGGAGTGGGCGACGCACCTGCCCGCCGACGGCGTCACGACCGAGCCGGGTACGCCCGTTGCGACCCCGGTCTTCGACGGCCTCGAGGCCGACGAACTCGCGGGACTGCTGCGCAACGTCAACCCCAACCGCGACGGCGACGTCCTGACCAACTACGAGGGGAAGGCGCGCCTCTTCGACGGGCGCTCCGGCGAACCGTTCCCGTACCCGATCTCGGTGGGCTACACCTACATGCTCAAGCTCCACCACC
>ERZ773006.160-NODE-160-length-38935-cov-5.65265_pt1 | contig 38935 bp, 29 predicted proteins | sample MGYA00580843_ERZ773006 | MGnify/ENA primary metagenome ERZ773006 (study PRJEB29015, sample SAMEA2738011) | human oral metagenome | biome: human oral; feature: human-associated habitat; material: dental | place: China | collected 2052 ...
GGGGTGCGCGTGCATCACGTGTGGCATAGGCGATGACGCTCGTCGGATCACGTCGCGATTGCGTGCGCCACGGATCGTCGTGCTGGGGTGCGATCGCGTGCGCTCGGCCTCCCGTGGCGTCGAGGCCCGTGTCGGGGCACGCTGAACGCTGGCGTCGGGCGGGCGCGGAGTGGCGACTACGGTGAGTTGTGCCCTAGGTGGCGTGAAACAACCGTGAAACCGGCGAAGGCGTGGGTTGCCGGCTCTCGCCGCGGCTGTGAAAGCGGCCAATGCGCGCCTGCGTCCGCTGTGGCGGATACCGGCAGACGTGTGGTTGTCGGGATTCGGGTGAGCGCCCGAGAGCAAGGCGCCGGGAGGTGCGCCGCTGCGGTGACTCGGGGGGGGGGATATCTACATCTAGAGTCCTTGCAGCGGCGTGTCGTCGGCGTGTCGCCTCATAGATGTAGAAAAAGCCCCAGCCGGTTCGCGGCCGACCCCGTCCGGATCATCGCACCGCAGGCCGCGTCGGGGAGACCTCGCGGCCATTCGTCAAGTGCGTTGACGTGGTCTCCGCAGCGGTTCAGCAACTGCCGCAGCGTCGGAGAGCGCGCCGACACTTCGGCCTTGCCGCGCGGTCGCAGGTCAGCTCAGTCGCAGACGTCTTCCGCGAGCCAGTCGTAGGCGATGCGCGTGGTCCCGTTGGCCACCGTGATCGTGCCGCACTCGCGGAAACCGAAGGCAGCGAGGGCGTGACGCATGGGGACGTTATCCTCGTGCGTGTCGCAGCGAAGATAGTCGGCGCCCTCGGTGGCGTACGAGAAGATCGCGCGCGCGACGCCCCGCCCGCGCACGGCGACGACGCGGTGGATGACGTGGTAGTTGGCCTCCGACCGCCATGAGCCGTCGATCTGGGTGTAGGTTGGCTCAGGGCCTGGAGCGTAGGAGAAGACGCCGAGCGGCCCGTCATCGTCCGCGACGATGTAGCAGTGCCCGCGCCTGATGTCCTCCTGTGCATCCGCACGGCTTGGATACCCGTCGGGCCACTGTGTCGCGTTCCCGTTCGCCCGCATGAATGCGCGGGCATGAGCGTACGCACTCTCGATGAAATCGAGGTCGGTGGCGGCGGCGAAGCGAATCCTCATGCGCACGATGATAGGACTTCTTCGAGCGGAGATGGCTTTTTCTGAAGGACCGATGTTCGGCGTGGAATAGTGATGCCCCGCCCGGCCGTGGCGTCTCCCGCAAACGATGCCCCGGCTTCGTTGACGGCTACGAACCTGGGTAGACTGAAACCCATGACTGAAAATGCGCAGCTCGTCGTGACCCTGTCCTGCCCGGACCGTCCGGGTATCGTGCATGCCGTCACCGGCGTGATCGGCGAGTCCGGCGGTAATGTCGTCCAGTCCCAGCAGTTCGGCGACTCTGACACGGGTACCTTCTTCATGCGCGTCGAGGTCGATTCGCCGAAGGGACGCACCCCGATTGACGAGGGCCTGGCCGCCGTCGCCGAAGAATTCGACGCCACCTACCGTGTCGACGACCTGGGCCGCAAACTGCGCACCATCATCATGGTGTCGCGCGAAGGCCACTGCCTGACCGACCTCCTGTACCGCCAGCAGACGCAGGGCCTGCCGATCGACGTCATCGCGGTCGTTGGCAACCATCCCGACCTTGCCCCCGTCGCCCAGTTCTACGGCGTGCCCTTCCTCAACATACCTGTCACGAAGGACACGAAGGCGCACGCGGAACGCCAGCTCCTCGATCTCATCGCCTCCGAGAACGTCAAGCTGGTCGTCCTGGCCCGCTACATGCAGATCCTCTCCGACGGCGTCTGTCGCGCCATGGAAGGCCGCGTCATTAACATCCACCACTCCTTCCTCCCCTCCTTCAAGGGCGCGCGCCCCTACGCGCAGGCCCACGAGCGCGGCGTCAAGCTCATCGGTGCAACTGCCCACTATGTCACGGCCGACCTCGACGAGGGGCCGATCATTGAGCAGGACGTGACGCGGGTATCCCACGCCGACTCCACTCCCGACATGGTCGCGCTCGGTCAAGATGTCGAGCGACGGGTCCTCGCTCAGGCTGTTCGATTCCACGCAGAGCGACGTGTCCTCATGAACGGCAACCGCACCGTCGTGTTCTCGCGCTGAGCGCACTCGGGCGGGCCGCGCGCTCCTGCGCGGTGGCCAGCGCCCGGGCGCTGGGTGGGTGCCCCTGGCGAGCGTCGGCCGTGAGCCGGGGCGGGCACGGCGCGCCCTGTTGGAACACCGGTGCGGCCACGTGGTCATTTTTGCTTGACTTTCCTAGCTTTCGCGGCCGAGTTTGCTACTGTGTGGATAAAGCGGAGACGTGATCTTTCGGTCATTTAGTGGGTAAGCGTCGCGTTGACCGTCTGATAAATGGCACACTGTATGCGTGGACGAAACGACTCAGCAACGCACCTCCGTCACCGGCTACGTACCCGGGGGTTTTGACATGTTCCATCAGGGACACCTCAATATCCTGCGCGCGGCCCGTGAGCGCTGCGATCGTCTGGTGGTCGGGGTGACCTCGGACGAGGCCCTCATCCGCATGAAGGGGCGTGCACCCGTCATCCCGCTGAAGGAGCGTTGCGACCTCGTGTCTTCCCTGCGCTTCGTCGACGCGGTCGTCGTGGACCTCGATCAGGACAAACGCCTGGCGTGGCGCCTGCAGCCCTTTGACGTTCTCTTCAAAGGTGACGACTGGAAAGGCACCCCCAAGGGCGCTCAGCTCGAAGCTGAGATGGCGGAGGTTGGTGCCCGCGTGGTCTACCTGCCCTACACGCCCTCGACGTCCTCAACGAAGCTGCGTCGCTTCATCGCTCCGGAAGACTTCGCCGACGAAGCCGCGAGCACGACGAGCGAGACGACGGCGGAAGGGGACGCACAATGAGCTTGCCCGTCGCGGTCGATCCCTCCTCCTCGTGGGGCAGCCGTTTTGCGGCCTACCGCTCGGCGCTCGCCGCCGCGCAGAAACCGGGTGCCGGCGTGCCCGCCTACATGCGGTGGGTCAACCGGGGTGCCGCCCGCGTGGTCGCCGCCGCCTGCGCCGCCTCAGGGTGGACGCCGAACTTTGTCAGCTTCGTTTCGGTGTGCTTCTCGGCGATCGGCCTCGTCGCTTTGGTCGCCTTGTCTCCCGCCTGGTGGTCGGGCCTGATCGTGGGAGTGGCGCTCGCCGTCGGCTTCATGTTTGACTCCGCTGACGGGCAGGTGTCGCGCGTGACCGGTGCTTCGTCCAAGACGGGGGAGTGGGTCGACCACGTTGCTGACGCGTTCCGTTCGCCCGCGATCCACTTCTGTACCGCCATCGCGGTCATGGCCCACCTCCCGGAGTCGTGGTGGCTCGCGCTCGTGGCGCTTGCCTACGGGTGGGTGACCTCCGGCCAGTTCATGAGTCAGATCCTCGCCGAACAATTCGTGCGCGCTGCCGGACGCAAGCAGACCCGCGGCGGCAACCTGAGGTCCTTCATCCTGCTGCCCACCGACCCCGGTGTCCTGTGCTGGTCGTTCGTGCTGTGGGGGTTGGGCGCTCCGTTCATGGTTCTGTACTCCCTCCTTGCGGCGGTGGCGATCGCACACTGCGCGATATCGCTGCGTCGTCGCTTCAGCGACCTGCGGGCGCTTGACGCCGCGGCGGCGGCGGGTGGCGGTCGTGCCTGATCTCTCCGTCCTCTTGCCCGCACGTAACGCGGCGGACACGATCACGCGGGCGGTGTCCTCCACCCTCGCTGCGATGCCTCGTGACGCCGAGCTGGTCGTCGGCAACGACTCGTCGTGCGACTCGACGGTCGGGGAGGCGATCCGAGGCGCCTCGCGTGGGGGAGTGGTCGATCCGCGCCTGCGCATCGAGGAGATCACGCCGGGCGAGGGAGGTGTGTCGCGAGTCCTCACCCAGCTCATGGAGCGCACGGATTCACGCCTTGTCGGCAGAATGGACGCCGACGACGTGTCCCTCAAGGGCCGTTTCAAGCGCGCGATGCGCGCTATCGAACGCGGCGACGACATGGTCTTTACGCAGATGATCGAGTTGCGGGGTGCGCGCCCGGTTCCTCGTGTTCCCTACGAGATCACTCCCGAGGACATGGGGTGGCACCTTCTGCTGACGAACCCGGTGTGCCATCCGACGATGCTGGCCACGCGCGAGATTATCGACAGCGTCGGAGGTTATCGCGCTGTTCCCGCCGAAGATTACGACCTGTGGTTGCGAGTCGGTGCCGTTGGCGGGCGCATCCGTCGCCTGGCGGCGTGGGGTCTGCTCTACCGCATTCATCCCGGACAAGTCACTGGAAACGCCTCCTGGCGAGCGGATTCATGGAGGAATCCGGAGCAGGCGCGCGCGTTTGCGGACCTGTCGGTCGCGCTCACGGGCCGGGAGCTGCCGCGTCTGGTGTCGCTGCTTTCTCTTCCTCGCGATCGGGCCGAGCGTGAGCTCGACCGCTTCGTGCAGGTCTACACTCAGGGGGTCGCGTCTCGACCCGCTTCGTCTCGCCGCGTCCTCGAGCGTCGGCTGAACGCGCGCGCCGCGTGGGTGCGCTCTCACCTCCAAGGAGAACAGTCATGATTCTTACTCCTCCGCCCACCGGCGGCCAGCAGATCCTGCGCCACGCGCTGGCGCGCCGCTGGGAGTCGATTGTCGTAGGAACCGTGGCCGGCTTGGTCGTGGGTGTCGCCGCCGCATTCGCCGTGCCGGTCGCCCACTCCGCGACCGTCGCGATGACGGTCACCTCCCCGTCTCCGACACCGGCTCCCGCGGTGCGGGCGTCGTTGTCGAACACGACCGACATGGCCACCGAGCAGGGGATCGCCAAGTCTGCGGTTGTCCTGGATGCCGCTGCTGCCCAACTCGGCGGCGGCATCACAGCGAGCGAGCTGCGTGACAACCTTGAGGTGTCGGGTGACACGAACGGGACGATCGTGAACATCGGCTACACCGCGTCGACGCGCGAGGCGGCGGTGGCCGCCGCCGACGCGATCGCTGCGCACTACCTTGAGCAGCGCACCTCCCTCGTGGAAAAGCGCGCTGATGAGATGAGCGCGGTCATCAACGAGCAGATCACGGCGCTGCAAAACGAGTTGGCGGCGCTACCTGCGCTCGTCGACGAGGACGGCAAGCCCACCGCGAACCCGCGTGCCACCGAGCTGCGCACCCAGATCAGCAAGCTCACCGAGCAGAGCGCGCAACTCGTTCCCTACCACGCCAGCGCCGGCCTCGTTCTGACGAACGCGGATGCCTCGGTAGACGAGGTCACCCCCTCGAAGTCGCGCATGATTCTGATTACCACGGCGGTCGGCCTCTTTATCGGACTCGTGACGGTACTCCTTCAGGAAACCCGATCGCGTTCGCTCGCTTCCCCCACTCAGCTCGCCGACCTCACGGCGCTGCCCGTGTGGAGCGCCGAGGAGGGGGCACCCGAGCCGTGGCTCGCCCCGACCCGAATGCTTGCCATGGCGATCGACCGCGATCACTGGGTTGACCTGATCGTGGACGCCACGGACCCGCAGGCGCGCCCGCTGCACCGCGTCCTCTCGCGCTCCCTGGCCGAGACGAGGGTGCCGGCGCCGCGGCTCATCGACATCAACCAGCCGCTGGCCTCCCTCCTGGACGAGGTTCGTCCCTCCCGACACGTGCTGATCGCGGTGCGCGGGGGGCATGACCTGAAGAAGTTGCACGCTCTTCTGAATGAACTGGCACTTATCAACCGAGAAGTCAACGGCATGATCTACCTGGGCGAACCGATCAGCGCCACCCAGGCCTCGGCGCCGAGGCCGAGCGCCGCGCTGGCCGAGACGCCTGAGGGCCCGACCGCCTCGTCGCCGGATGGAGGCCGCGTCACCCCGGTCAGCGAAAGCCCGACGGACACGATGCCCGTCAGGGACTTCATCGCCGACGTGAAGGAACAACAATGAGCGTCGAGGACCAGCTCGCCGACGATCACCTGGCGGCCTCCGTCTGGCACGTTGACCGCAGCGCCCGAATCAGCCAGCTCGTCTCCGGCGACCCGTCGGCTCCTCGCGCGCTCGTCCTCGTGCGCGACCATGGACGCAACTCCGGTTTCGTGGAGATCGAGGGCACCGATCACCCGGAGGAGGATCCGCGCGTCGCCGCTGTTCCACCCGCGCCCGCCCGAGGATGGGAGGAGGGTGCTGGCGCCGACGTTGACGCCACCGTCATCATGTGCACCGTCGGGTCCTCGGACATGCTCGAGGAGGCCGTGCGAGCCGTTCTTGCCCAGGACCATCAGCGCTTCACCCTCGTCGTCGTCGATAACGCTCCCGACACGGGCCTGACGCGTGCGAAGCTCGCAGGCATCGAGGACACCCGGCTGAGTATCGTCTCGGCGTCGCGTCCGGGCCTGTCTCGGGCACGCAACCGCGGCGTTCTCGCGGCTCGAGGCGAAGTCATTGTCTTCACCGACGACGACGCCATCGTTGACCCCCACTGGCTGACGGCCATGATCGACCCCTTCACGGCCTCCCCATACGTGGCTGCGACGACGGGCATCGTCCTGCCTCTCCAGCAGCGCTACGCGCCCCAACGCTGGTTCGAATCCCGAGGAGGCTTCCCCAAAGACTTCACCGCGCGCGTGTGGTCGACGGCAGACCTCCCCCGCGGCCTCGAGGCGCTGGGGGAGAAGGGCGAGGGAGGGCCGCTGTACCCCGTGACGACCGCCCGCGTGGGGGCAGGGGTATGCATGGCCATACGCCGCGACGTTCTGATGGAGGTCGGCCCCTTCGATCCTGCCCTCGGAGCGGGCACATCGACGCGCGGAGGCGAGGACCTCGATATGTTTGCGCGCATCCTGGCCACGGGTGACATCATCGTCCATACTCCCGATGCGCTGGTGCACCACCGCCACCGGGTTGACGAGGCGGGCCTCGACAAGCAGATCCGTGGCAACGGCTCGGGCATGGCCGCCCTGCTCACCAAGGCAATCCTCGCCAAGCCCACGATCCTTGCCTCCCTGTTTGCGCGAGTGCCAGCTGTTCTGGCCCGCATCAAGCCCGGAGGCGAGCGGGTCTCGGGTACCGACAGCGATGTGCCCGGATCCCTCACCATCTCCGAGATCAAGGGCTTCCTGGAAGGGCCCTTCCTCTACCTGTCCTCGCGGCGTCGCAACAGGTTGGTGCCCAGCCGTCGCGGCGCCCAGGATCGGGCACACGAGGGCGGCCAGAGCGCCGTCCGGGAGGACGCGCGCGGCGAGTGCCCGACCGGTCCGGCCTCCGAGGAGGAGGCCCGCCCCCGGGAAGGAGACGCGGAGGCGTGAGCGCGCGCCGAGGAATCTGGGGCAAACCGGCCCCCGCCAGCATCGGGCCACTGCGTGAGGACGTGCAGGACCTGCCCGCCTGGCCGTTCGTCGTCGCCTACTGCGCATACCTACTCTGGTGGGTCCTGGGGGCCGGCGACCTGATGTGGCCGCTCTTCGCCATCGTCATGCTCGTCCTGATGGTGGGCCGCAGCGGCCTGCGTTTTCCGCCGGGGACCATTCTGTGGGTCTTCTTCCTCGCCTGGGTGATTGCCTCCATGTCCATGTTGGATTCCGGTGGCCGCGTCATCGGCGCGATCTACCGCTTTGCTCTCGAGCTTGCTCCCGGCATCTTCGCCGTCTACGCCTTCAACGCCCGCAAGTCTTTGAGCGTGCGAACGATCGTGGCAACCATGTGGGGTTTTCTCGCATCCACGACGGTGGGCGGATTCATCGCGATGGCGTTTCCGACCCTGCGCTTCAAGACGCTCATGTACTACGTCGTTCCGCGTTCGCTTCACGGCAACGACTTCGTCAAGGAGTTCGTCAGGCGCGCAACCACCCAGTGGAACCCGACGTCGTGGGCGCTGTCCGATCCTCGTCCTTCCGCCCCGTTCATCTATTCCAACACCTACGGCAACGTCTTCTCGTTGATTTTCCCCCTGGCCCTGGTGTTCGCGTTCGTCCTGTGGCGCGAACGCTCACGGTGGCGTTTCGTCGCTGCGGCGCTGTGTGCTCTTTCCGTCATCCCGGCCGCGGCAACGCTCAATCGAGGCATGTATATCGGATTGCTGATCGTCGTCCTGTGGGTCGGATTCCAACGCCTGAGGGTTGGGGCGTGGCAAACCGTGGCAGGCATCGGAGCAGCGGTCGTCATCGGTATCGGCGCATGGCTGGCGACGCCAGCCTCACAATCGCTCCTCGAACGAGTGGCAGCTTCCTCCTCGACCCAGGACCGAGCCTCGAACTACCTCGAAACCATCTCGGAACTGGCTGAATCCCCGCTCCTGGGCTTTGGAGCCCCGCGCCCGTCCGCCTCCGCGTGGCTTCCGTCGCTGGGCACGCAGGGACAATTCTGGACGGTGCTCTTCTCCTACGGAATCGTCGGAGCTTTCCTTTTCATCGCGTTCTTCGTTCGGATGCTTCCGCGCGTGTGGCGCGCGACGGACGTGTACGGGTCGATCCTGGGCGGCATCATCCTGGCGACCCTTGTTGAGCAGTTCTACTACGGCATGAACACCGGCCTGATGCTCTCCGTCGTGGCCGTCGCGTTGCTGGCCCGACACCTCGAGGAAGAGAACGAACCTCTGCGTCACGAGGCCGCCGAGCGTGAGGGCGCGCCCACGCCGGGCAGCGTCGCTGGGACGATGCGCGCCGCGCCCATCGTCCGCGTCGGGGAATGGGAAAGCCCCGCCGCGAACGACGGGGCTTTCTCCACGCGGATGCTGGAGCGGCTCAACAAGTCGGGTCGTCGGGGAAGGACACCCCCGACAGCTTCCAGTTCTCGCCATCCTTCACAAACTGAAAATAGGTGAGGGCGCGAGCCATGGTCGTGTCATCCGTCAGAGAGGTTCCCGCGTCGTTGAGGACGCTCACGGATGAGGAATCCACGCACGCGGATACCGTGACGTTGCCCGCCCCGTCATCGCTCAGGATATGCACGTCCTCCAGCGTGGGCGTGCCCGTGGCGTGGGTTCCGTCGCGGGACCATTCCACTGCCTGGGCGTCGAACTCTTCCAGCGCGGAAGCGGTGAGCACGGAGGACAGGTCTGTTGCCTGCGCCTGGGCAGGATCGGAGTACGCCCCCCACAGCGTGTTGACGACGAAAGAGGTTTGTCCGGCCGCCTCCGCGTCGGTGCTGAGGGACCCGGACGCGTTCGAGGGGCCGCCGGACTGGGGCGTGATGGTCTTCGGGATCGACTGCGGCTCGCCGGATTGGTCGTCGGGGGCGCTCTGCGTGCCCGAGGCGGCGGCAGTATCGGCGTGGGGGGAACCCGACAGACGCAGGACGGCCACGACGACGAGCGAGATGATCAGGAGGATCGCGGCCGCGAGGAGGATCTTCTTGCGCAGTGGCGAGAGTGAGTTGACGAAGTCCATGAGTATCCCATCGTTCGGTTATGGAGCAAGGTTACCGCTGGCTAGCGGGGAGGATGGACATGAGTGAGACAAATCAAGCCAGACGTTCGTTGGCGCGTGGCGGCATTGCCGGTTTCGTGGGCGCTGCCGCCTCGGCGGTCCTTGGGTTCGCGTTCACGATCATCCTGTCGCGGATGCTGGGTGCGCAGGGGGCGGGTGTGGTCACTCAGGCGACCGGCGTCTTCGCCATCGTCATGGCGCTGGCCAAGGTCGGCCTTGACTCGACCGCCATCTACCTGCTTCCGCGGCTCTCGTTGGATGCCCCGCAGGAGATACGGGCGACGCTGTCCTTCATGGCGACGATGACGGTAGCCGTCTCGACCGTGTGTGTTCTCGTTCTCGAGGTCGCCGCGCCCTTTATCTGGGACGCCCAGGTGGCGTCCTCCACCCGCGCCGTCCTCTGGTTTGTCCCGATCGGTGCGCTCACGCTCGTCGCCTCGGCGGCTCTGCGCGCCCTCGGAAACATGCGTGAGTACGTCCTCGTTCAAAATCTCCTGCTTCCTGGCCTTCGCCCTCTCCTGGTCGCGCTCGCTGCGGCGCTCACGGGATCGCTCGCGCTCGTCTCTGTTGCGTGGGCGCTTCCTTTCGTGGTTGTTCTCGTTGCGGCGTGGTGGCTGCTGCTGCGGCACATGCCCTCCGCCGTCGACTCGTTCGGACGATGGCCCTCGTCGAAGAGGCGGCGCCAGGTTCTCTCCTTCGCCCTGCCTCGCACCCTGACCGCGGGTCTCGAGCAGGCCCTGCAGTGGTTGGACGTGCTCCTCGTGGGTATGCTGGCGGGCAATGCTGCCTCGGGCATCTACGGTGGAGCGATTCGCTTCATTCAGGCGGGAATGGTGGTTGATACGGCGCTGCGAGTTGTCGTCTCGCCCCAGTTCTCCAAGCTCTTGCATCGACGGCGTACCGGCGAGCTGCGAGATCTCTATGGGACGGCCTCCATCTGGCTGGTCCTGTTCGCCGCTCCGATCTATGCGCTGATGGCGATCTTCGCCCCGGCGCTCATGCGGATCCTCGGGGATGGCTTCGCCCCGGGGGCCAGTGTCCTCGTGGTTCTGTGCATAGGCTCCATCGTGACCTTCATGGCCGGTAACATTCACTCCCTGCTCATCATGAGTGGGCGCTCCGGATGGGCGGCGGTGAACAAGATCGTCGTCCTCGCGCTCAACATTGTGGGTAACATCATCTTCATTCCGCGCGGTGGAATGGTCGCTGCAGCCATCGTGTGGGCGGTGTGCATGGTCCTTGACGCCGCAATGGCCACCGTTCAGGTCTCGCGATTCGTCGGCGTGACACCAAAACTTTCCGAAGTGGTCAAGCCGATCCTCGTTGTCGGAGTTTCCGTGGCGATTCCGGGCGGGTGTATAGCTGCGGTTCTCGGCCGCGATTCGTTTGTTGCAACCGTTACTGGATCACTGCTGTCGATTGTGACTTTTGCCTGCGCCTGCTGGGTATTCAGGGAACGCCTCCATCTGACGGGACTTGGGTCCCTTGTGAGGGCGAGGAAGCGTTGAACGAGGGGCTCGTGGTGCGCCTGTGAAAGTCGTGCTTGACCGTTCGGTTGATGGGGTAGGGCTTGTTGTGTAATTATTTATTCATCAAGTCCATTTACTCCGAAAGGTCGTGCCATGTCGTCCGCGATTTCGCGCCTTGCGATCTGTGCAACCACGCCGATTGTTGCGTGTGCTCTGCTTGCGTTCGCTCCCGCTGCGGGCGCCGCAGGCGTTCAGCCCGCGGCGCCCGCAAGTGGTCAGACAACTGTGCGTGACGGACTCTCTGCCGCCACGGCCGCTGCCTCCTGCTGGGACATCAAGCAGCATGATTCCAGCTCCGCCGACGGCGCCTACTGGTTGCAGACTCCCGCCATGGAACACCCCGCCCAGTTCTATTGTGACCAGACAACAGACGGCGGAGGCTGGGTTCTCATCGGCCGCGGACGCGAGGGCTGGGAAGGCTGGAGCGGCGGCAAGGGAGACCCCTCGAAGCTGACCACGCGCGAGCGCAACGCCTCCGCCTTTGATGTCGTTCAGTACTCCAACGACACCATCAATCAGCTCCTCAACAACGAGTCGGTGAAGGATCAGTCTGATGGGGTGCGCGTCTTGCGCGCCTGGAGCACGAACGGCAGCTCCTACCAGAAGCTGGACCTCCAGTTCCCCAAGATGACCGACTTCGTATGGCCTTTCAAGATGGGGCATCCCGTGAACATGTCGATCGATGGCCGCGGCGCCGTCTCGAACGACATCTGGAACTCACCCGGCTACGACCGGGGATGGAACGCGCTCCAGGTCTACCCTTCGACGCGCACCGGCTGGAACATCGGCTGGGGCTATGGGGTGGATGCAGCGCGATGGGGCGGCGATGTCTCCTCCTCTTCATCCTTCTTCCGTAAGAGCGGCCAGACCGTCTTCCCGTATGCGGAGACCTACATTCGTCCCCGCATCGCCTCGGACTCCTCGGCCTTCGCTCGTATTCCTGACGAAGGCGTAGGCGCCTCGACGGTGACCCGCGCCGTCTCGCAGTACGCCGCCCGTACCTCGTGGGGCGTGACGGGCAACCTCAACGGCTCCGTGCGAGAGGGAAACATTCAGGTTCAGGCCTTCGCCCAGGTCGGCTCCACCATGTACGTGGGCGGCAACTTTACGGGCGTGAAGCAGGGCGAAAACGGCTCCGTTGTCCCCTCCCAGGGGCTTGCGGCCTTCGATGTCGCAACCGGGAACTTCACCGGCCAGACTTTTGACTTCAACGGACAGGTCAAGGCCCTCGTGGCTCTTCCCAACGGCAAGCTGCTCGCCGCCGGGGACTTCACCCGCGTCGGAGGCGAATCCCACGTGGGCACGGCGGTCATTGACCCGTCGACCGGCCGAGTTGACTCCTCGTGGAGTCTGACCATTTCGAGCGCTCTGCGCGGCGGAGCGGTCAGCGTGCGTGCGGCCACCTACCACGACGGCTACGTCTACCTCGGAGGCTCCTTCACGCACCTGAGCGGAGGAACCCGCAACCGGGTGTACGGCCGCAACGCCGCCCGTGTCTCGCTCGATGGCGTCCCCGACCGCTCCTGGAACCCCGAACTCAACGGTGCCGTCCAGGCCATCAGGGGCAGCGAGGCCAATAGCTCCATCTATCTCGGCGGATACTTCAGCCGCGCCCACGGAGGCGAGCGCGCCTGGTACGCTGCGAAGTTCTCCACCCAAGCCGGAGCCGCCCAGGATACGGGCTTCGCCTTCGTTCCTTCCTCCGAAGGACAGGCCAAGTACCAGCAGACCATTTCCGCGGACGGAAACCGCGTCTTCATCGGAGGGTCGGAGCACTCGCTCTTCGGCTACGATACCGGCTCCAATCAGCGCACCTCCGCATCGGTGACGATGAGTAACGGCGGCGACCTCCAGGCGTCAACGATCTCCGCCAACGGCGTCATCTACGCCTCCTGCCACTGCTCCGACGGCAGCTATCAGGACAAGCGCATGTGGGAGGCCGGTCACGACTGGTCTCGCGTCGACGAGATCAAGTGGGTCGGCGCGTGGGACGCGACCACCGGTGAACACCTCCACTGGACGCCCTTCGAGCTACTCTCGCAGCGCAGGACGGGCGCCTGGGCGCTCACCACCGACACCAACGGCAACCTGTGGGTGGGAGGAGATTTCACCCTGTCCCACATCGACGCTTCCCGCACGCAGTGGAACGGTGGCTTCGCCCGATACGACGCACGTGACAACGTCGCTCCCGAGACGCCGAACGCCGTGCGAAGCTCCTCGGCCGACGAATCCACGGTGACGCTGTCGTGGGAAGGCGTCTCCGACGCCACATCCTACGAGATCCTGCGTGACGACAGGGCTATCGCCTCCACAGACGCGACCTCGGTGACGGTGCCGCGCGGTGGCGAGAGCCGCTTCTTCGTGCGCGCCGTTGATGCCGCAGGCAATCGTTCTGCCACCACGGCCGCCTACCAGCCTCCGGCTCACGGACAGGCGGACCCCGCGAACCCGGTGCTTCTGGACGCCGGTGCAACCTGGAGCTACCGTGCCGACAACAGTCCTGCTCCCGAGGACTGGACACAGAACTCCTTCGACGACTCCGACTGGTCGACCGGAGCGGCCCCCTTGGGCTACGGCGATCCGCGTATCACCACGCAGCTTGAGCGCCGGGGGACCCGTCCTGTGACCACCTACTTCCGGTCGCGCTTCACCGTGCACGACGCGAACTCCCTCAAGGGGATCACCCTGAAGTACCTGGCCGATGATGGTGCCGTCGTGTACATCAATGGCGTCGAGGTCCACCGCACCCGTATGGGGTCCGGCGCCGTCGACTACAACACGCGAGCCGAATCGGCCCCGCGCTATAGTGCGGCAGTCGCCGCACAGTCCGAGACATTCGTTCCGGCTTCCGCACTGAAGACGGGTGAGAACGTCATCGCCGTCGAGACCCACGTCAACTACCTGCGTACCGCCACCGTGTCCATGCAGGCATCGATCGTGCGTGTCGAAGGGCGCCCGGACACTTCGACGGGTTCGGGCGGCGCCAGGGCCAACGACGCCGAGGCCGAGAACACGGGGGACGCGAGCCGCAGCATCGATGCGGCCCTGGTCAAGACCGGTACGGTCATCCCCTCGGGCACGCAGTGGAACTACTGGACCTCGACCACCGCGCCCGCATCCGACTGGTCGACCGGTGCCTCCCTCGCGGATTGGTCTCGCGGGTCCGGGCCCATCGGCTGGGGAGACGCCAACGCGGCCACGCCCCTCGACATCGCCAAGAAGGACCGTGCCATCACCTACTACTTCGCGCGCGATATCGACCTGGGCACCATCACGCCATCGACCACGCTGACCGTCAAGGTTCGAGCGGATGACGGCGTCGTCCTGCGCGTCAACGGAACGCAGGTTGCCACCAGGCGCATGTCGGACGGGGAGATCGGGCACACGACCTTCGCCAACGCGGCCGTGTCGGCCTCCAAGGCAAGTTCCGACCTGCTTGAGGTGACCATCCCGGCCAAGCTCCTGACGAACGGAACGAACAGGATTGGCGTCGAGGAGCATGTCAACTACAAGGGCACTCCGTCCATGACATTTGACCTGACGGCCACGCTGGCCAGGTAGAAACGAGAGCGTCCCATCGGGCCGACAGCCCCGCGCCCGTGCCGCTAAGGCTCGGTCGCAGTGGCTGACAAGGGAACCCCCACCGCAGCGGTGGGGGTTCCCTTGTGTGTGGTCAAAGACTCTCGGGTTTTGTTAACCGACTGGTTGAGTACTGCCGAAGCCCGTGACAGTATAGAAGTAACCATTAACGTGCGACCTATGAGGACTTGATGAAGACTGTGCGCCGCTGCCTTGCCCTCGGATGTGCGTCGTTGGCCGCCTACGGAGCGCTCACGCTCACCCCGGCAACCAACGCGGCTGCCGATCCCCTCCACGACGGACTCAGCGAAGCGACGGCTGCGGCATCATGCTGGGAAATCAAGCAGAAGAACCCGTCCGCTCAGGACGGAACCTACTGGCTCGAGACACCCACGATGAATGCTCCGGGTCGTTTCTTCTGCGACCAGACCACCGACGGCGGCGGCTGGGTCCTCATCGGGCGCGGACGCGAAGGCTGGGAGACATGGGCTCAGGGGCAGGGCAATCAGTCCAAGCTCGCCACTCGCCCCCGCACCGCAGGCGACTTCGGTGTCCTCCAGGCTTCCCACGAAACCGTGAACGGGCTCCTCGGCGGCGGTGCCGTCTCAGACCTTGACGACGGCATCATGGTCCAGCGCGCGTACAACCCCAGGGGCACCAGCTACCAGACCGTGCGCATGCGCTTCCCCAAGATGCGTGACTTCATCTGGCCCTTCAAGAGCGCCCACCCGGTCAGTGTTAAGTTTGGCCACGACTCGTGGCTGAACGGCGGGATCGTCTGGTCGGGCTTCGGGTCCAACACCGCATGGGGGTACGTCAACCTCACGGCGACGGGACAGAACAAGTACACGATGGGCTTCGGCTACGGTCCGCTCGCCCAGTCGTGGTACGACACGTCCTCGCCCACGTCGTTCTTCCACCGCAACGGCACCATCATCAACCCCTACGCAGAGGTCTACATCCGCCCCCAGATCTCCTCCGATGACGCGGGCTTTGCCGCCATCAACGACGGCGGAACCGGCGCCGAGCAACCGAAGGCCACCGTGTCCGAATACGCCTCCCCCATGTCGTGGGGAGTGAGCGGCAACCTCAACGGCTCCGTGAGCGAAGGCAACATCCAGGTGCAGGCCTTCGAGCAGGTTGGTTCCACGATGTACGTCGGAGGTAACTTCACCGGGGTGCGGAAAGGAAAGGACGGTGCCGAGACGGCGACCAGCGGCCTCGCCGGATTCGATGCGACAACGGGGGAGTGGAACGGACAGACCTTCACCTTCAACAACCAGGTGAAGGATCTCGTCGAACTCCCCGGCGGCAAGCTCCTGGCCGTCGGGGACTTCACGCGGGTCAACGGCGAAGCGCACACGGGAACAGTCCTCCTCGACACGACGACGGGTGCGGTCGACCCCTCATGGACTCTCCAGATCCGCAACGGTTCCTCCAATAGGGTCACCGTCAAGTCCGCCAAGCTCGTTGGCGACACGATCTACCTCGCCGGGGCTTTCACTCACCTGAGCAACGGATCGACCCGCGTCTACGCTCGAAACGGCGCGCGCGTGAGCCTCACCGGCACCCCCGACCGCACGTGGAACCCAGAGTTCAACGGGACAGTCGTTGACCTCGACGTTGACGAGAATGTCAGCTACTACTACGCCGCCGGCTTCTTCACGCGGGTTCACGACAGGAGCGCCGAAAACGCAGCCCGCGTCTCCACCTCGGCGGGAGCCGCCCTCGATCAGTCGTGGACCTTCCGTCACTCCTTCTACACCGGCAAGTACCAGCAGACTGTGACGGCCGCACATGGCCGCGTCTACTTTGGCGGCTCCCAGCATTCCCTGTTTGGATACAACGCCGACACGATGACCCGCACGTCGGGATCCATCGTCATGGCGAACGGCGGCGATCTGCAAGCCAGCACCCGCTCGGCCTCGGGGGTCCTCTACGCTTCGTGCCACTGCTCGGACTTCACGTTCCAGGACGCCTACCGCTACTTCGAGCTGGGTAACACCTGGACCCGCGCCGACGAGATCCAGTGGGTCGGAGGCTGGGACGAGGCCACGGGAAAGCAGCTTGGATGGACACCCTATCGACTGGCGTCCCAACGCTCGACCGGCGGGTGGGCACTCGAGATGGCCGACGACGGCGCCCTGTGGGCCGGTGGTGACTTCACCCGTTCGTTCACCACGCGCACGACCAGCCAATGGTCAGGTGGCTTCGTCCGCATGCCCACGCGGCGAGCTGCTCCCGCCACCCCCGCCAGCGTGCGCTCGTCGGAGGGCAACGCCCAGCAGGTGACCCTCCACTGGTCCACTGTTCCCGGGGCGGCCTCCTACGAGATCCTGCGCGATGACCGCACCGTGGCCACGACCTCGTCGACGAGCGTCACCGTGCCCCTGGCGGGCAACAACCGTTTCTTCGTCCGCGCCGTCTCCTCCGAGGGCCTGCGCGGGGCCTCGACTCCCGTCTACTCGGTCGCCTCCGACGGCTCCGCCCTCACTCCGGAGGATGCGACGCTCCTTGTCGCCGAGGACGCCACGTGGTCGTACCACTGGTCCACCGACGCCGTCGCCGCAGACTGGACGCAACCCACGTTCGACGACTCATCGTGGCCGCGAGGCGCTGCGCCCATCGGCTACGGCGCTCCCACGCTGGGAACCAAGCTCACTCCCGGTGCGGCCAAGGGCCGCCCCATCACAACGTACGCGCGTACCCCCTTCACGCTCGCCGATCCGCGTGCGATCGGCGGAGTGAACGTCACCGTCACCGCCGATGACGGCGCAGTCGTCTACGTCAATGGCACCGAGGTCGCGCGCCAGCGGATCGGTGAAGGCCCGGTCTCCGCAGGGACCTTCGCCAACGCATCGGTATCGACGCCCGCAGCCCGGGCGGATCGCCGCACCGTCTTCGTCCCCGCGTCGCTCCTGCGCGCCGGGGTCAACATCCTGGCCGTCGAAACACACCTCAACTACCGCTCCAGCATCTCGATGAGCATCGATGCCCAGGTCAGCGCCGTTCCCGGTGGAGCAGAAGCCGCTCGCCCTGCGCCCACCGATCCCGAGCCCGACCCCGCGCCGGCGCCGGCGCCCGACATGCGCGTCGAACCCGACCCGGAGAAGCCCCTCGGTGCCCTGGATGCATCCGGCTTCAACTTCGGCAACTTCATGCCGACGGGCATGTACTGGAACTACTGGAATTCCAAGGAAGCCCCCGATGCCGCCTGGAACTCGACCGGCGACCTGTCGACGTGGAAACACGGCCCGACCCCCATCGGATGGGGCGACAAGGACGCGGGGACACCCTTCGATCTGCCCCAGGCGGACCGCCCCATCACGACCTACTACGCCCGAGACGTCAACTTCGGCACGGTCACCGCAGACTTTGACCTCACGCTACGCGTGCGCGTTGACGATGGAGCCGTCATCTACATCAACGGCACCGAACTCAAGCGGGTCAATCTCCCCGAGGGAACGATCACGCCCGACACGCGGGCAACGACCAGCGTCCCTCTCGCGGAAGCCAGCAAGAACCTCGTAGTCATCGCGGTGCCGAGCGAGCACCTCAAGGATGGGGTGAATCGCATCGCCATCGAGGAGCACGCCAACTACGGCGGCGCCGCATCTGTTACCTTCGATCTGAAAGCGAGGATGGTGAGGTAATCCCCATGACCGAGAACAAGCCGACTTCCGATTCCGTCGTCGACAACGCCGCGTTCGCGGCAATGGCCGACCGCCTGCTGACCCGCGGACACGCGACATCCTGGCTCAACCACTGGTCGCTGCTGCACGCGGACTTCGGCGCACTGGCGCGCATGAACACTATCGGCTTCGACGGGACCTTCCTGCAGATGAGGCTGCGTGCCGCGGGGCACGCGGTGGCTCGCACGTCAACGGACCTGGTGCTTCCGTACGTCTTCGATCGGCTTGATCAGGGAACGCGCATCACCCTGATCGGAACCACCGTGGAAGCCGGGCAGGCGGCGGCCGCGCGCCTGCCGCGCTTCGATGTTCAGACGATCGACGGCTACGAGGGGTTGCGTCGCCTCAAGGCCGATCCTGGGATTCTACGCGCGTTTGATCCGCGTCTGATTGTCGTCGGCCTGGGTGCGGGCCTCCAGGACATCGTCGCTGCGTACGCGCTCGAGCAGGTGCCCAGTGCCTCCGCTTGCGTCGCCGGTGGGTGGATCGACCAGTTTTCGGCGGCTGCGGATGACTACTTCCCCGACTGGGTGCACGCGGCGAGGCTCGGGTGGGCGTGGCGTATCGCGCACGAGCCGCGTCGTCTCACGAGGCGCTACACGATCGAGGCTCTCGACTTCGTCGCCCACGCTCCCGAACTCATCAGGCGCTTGGAAGCCATCGGGCACTTTGACGATTTGGGGCTGGTGGTCGAAGGAGCACGATAGGCTCGCGATAGGACTGCTTGTCGGCTGTGGGGGGCGAACCGTTGGTTCGCCCCCCACAGCCCTTAAGGCCGAGACAGAGTCTTAGGTTCAGACACGGGTGGGGCCCGAGCCGTTGGCTCGAGCCCCACCCGTCATCACACACACGCAAGCGGGTCTAGTAGGCTCCCTCGTGGCGCAGGAGCGCGGGGATGGTCTGGAGGATGATCCACGCATCCAGGGTCAGGGAACGGTGCTGGGCGTAGGACAGATCCAGGTGAACCGTCTCGTCCCAGGAGAGGTTGGAGCGACCGGAGATCTGCCACAGTCCCGTGATGCCGGGACGAACGGCAAACTTGCCCATCACTCGCGGTTCGTACTGCGCGACCTCGCTGGGGAGCGGGGGGCGGGGGCCGACGAGAGACATGTCGCCGCGCAGGACGTTGAACAGCTGGGGAAGCTCGTCAATCGAGGTCTTGCGCAGGAAAGCTCCGACTCGCGTGATGCGCGGGTCGTTCGCAATCTTGAACATGATCGAGTTTCCCGCGCTGGCGTCGGCCTCGTTGGCCTCCTGGAGCGAGGCTTTGAGGGCCTCAGCATCCACGCGCATGGTGCGGAACTTAAACATGGTAAAAGTCCGCCCGTCAAGGCCCACGCGCTCCTGCGTAAAGAAGGCCGGTCCGCCGTCGTTGAGACGCACGACGAGGGCGACGACAAGCCAGAGGGGAGTCAGGAGAATGATTCCGATGAGAGCTGCGAAGATGTCGCATGCGCGCTTGATTGCCCTGTCGGCGGACACGGCAAAATCAGATGCATGCTCAAGTGCGAAAGCCGTTGATGCGGCCCGCGCGGTGGGCTTTGTCAAGGTTGTCATCTGTGCCTATTCCTTCTGCTCAATCAAACTCAAATGCTGCATGTCGGTTAGGTCTGTCAAACCCGAGCCGACTAGGACGTTTACGGGGTAAACGTGGTGAGCGCGTATCGGTCATCGTTAGGTGTTAACCCTAGTCTATCCACACGGTTAGCTTATTTGCTAACCAAAAGGTTAACTACAAGCGAAAAAATGCTGTGATTTCGTGCACCATGAGAGTTCCACACGTTGATTTGTAACAAGTCGTGACCAGGTGGTAGCTGTCTGACACCCGTGAAAGCTGCGAGGGAAACAGGCGGAGGATAGACTGGGAAACGCGTCGTGACTGGCGAATAGGTGGACCACCACCGGGGAGCGGCGCGTCGGCATCGATAGCCGCCCGCCTGGGCTAGAAGCCACCGCCAACCACAATCGAATGATCAATTAGGAGAACCCGATGGATTCCCTCAACGACGTGACGCTGGCGCAGCTGGACCCCGAGATCCAGGCTGTTCTAGATGCCGAGCTCGGGCGACAGCGCGACACCCTGGAGATGATCGCCTCTGAGAACTTTGTTCCGCGAGCCGTTCTCGAGGCGCAGGGCTCGGTCCTGACGAACAAATACGCAGAAGGGTACCCGGGGCGGCGCTACTACGGCGGATGCGAGTTCGTCGACGTGGCCGAATCCCTGGCAATTGAGCGTGCTCAGCAAGTCTTTGGTGGTAACTACGTCAACGTTCAGCCTCACGCCGGCGCTCAGGCCAACGCTGCGGCGCTCATGGCCATGGCCAACGTTGGCGATCCCATTCTCGGTCTTTCCCTCGCTCACGGTGGTCACCTGACCCACGGCATGCGTCTGAACTTCTCGGGAAAGAACTACAGGGCGCTCGCCTACGAGGTCGATCGTGACACCATGCGCATTGAACCCGAGAAGGTGCGCCAGGCGGCGCTGGCCGACAGGCCCCGGGTCATTATCGCAGGCTGGTCCGCGTATCCGCGTCACCTCGACTTCCAGGCGTTCCGAGAGATCGCCGACGAGGTCGGAGCCGCCCTGTGGGTGGATATGGCTCACTTCGCGGGCCTGGTTGCGGCAGGCCTGCATCCGAACCCGGTTCCCTTCGCGGATGTCGTCACGACCACCGTCCACAAGACTTTGGGGGGTCCCCGCTCCGGCATGATTCTGTCCTCGCGCGGCGAGCAGTGGGGCAAGAAGCTCAATTCGTCGGTGTTCCCCGGCCAGCAGGGAGGCCCGCTCATGCACGTCATCGCCGCCAAGGCGATCGCCATGAAGATCGCCCAGACCGACGAGTTTAAGGATCGCCAGCGTCGGACCCTCGAGGGGGCTCAGATCCTCGCCGAGCGCCTCGGAGCAGATGACGCGCGCCAGGCGGGCATCAAGCTGGTGACGGGGGGTACCGACGTCCACCTCGTCCTGGTGGACCTGGTCGCCTCCGAGCTGAACGGCCAGCAGGCCGAGGATCTGCTGCACGAGGTCGGCATCACCGTCAACCGCAACGCGGTTCCCTTCGATCCGCGTCCGCCGGCCGTGACTTCGGGCCTGCGCATCGGCACGCCCGCCCTCGCGACACGCGGTTTCGATGCGGAGGACTTCGCCGAGGTTGCGGACATCATCGGCACGACCCTCGTCCAGGGCGCTTCGGGAGGCAACGTCGAGGTGGAGACGCTGCGCGCGCGCGTCAAGAAGCTGACGGATAAGCATCCCCTCTACGCCGGACTCGAGCAATGAGGGCCCCCTGGCCTGGACCCGCGAAGGTCCTCGATGGCAAGGCCACGGCCGCCGCAATCAAGTCCGAGCTCGCGCAGCGCGTCGAGAAGCTACGCGCCGTCGGCGTCGTTCCGGGACTGGGAACGATCCTGGTGGGTGAGGATCCCGGCTCCATCGCCTACGTCGCGGGCAAGCACCGCGACTGCGCGCAGATCGGGGCGCGCTCGATTCGAGTGGACCTGCCGGCCGATGCCACGCAGGAACAGGTCGAAGCCGCCATCGACCGCCTCAACGCCGACCCCGAGTGTACGGGCTACATCGTCCAGCTCCCGCTGCCCAAGGGGATCGATACGAATGCAGTCCTTGAGCGCATCGACCCGGCGAAAGACGCCGACGGCCTGCACCCGATGAACCTCGGACGCCTCGTCCTGCGTGGGTCGGGCCCGATCGACTCGCCCCTGCCGTGCACGCCCCGCGCTGTGATCGAGCTCGTCGAGCGTCACGGCATTGACCTCGCCGGAAAGAACGTGTGCGTTGTCGGCCGCGGGGTGACGGTGGGGCGCTCCATCGGACTGCTGCTGATGCGCAAAGAAGTCAACGCGACCGTCGATGTCTGCCATACGGGCACGGGCGACCTCGCCGCACACGTGCGTCGCGCGGACATCGTCGTGGCTGCCGCCGGAAGCGCGGGCATTATCACCCCTGACATGGTGGCACCCGGTGCGATCGTCCTCGACGTCGGCGTCAGCCGGGTTCGGGACGCCCACGGTAGGGCGCGACTGATGGGGGATGTCGCCGATGGGGTGGACGAGGTCGCGTCCTGGATCAGCCCGAACCCCGGAGGGGTCGGCCCGATGACGCGTGCCCTGCTGGTCACGAACGTCGTCGAGGCCGCGGAGCGCCAGGCGGGACTGATTCCCTAGTCGGCGCCCCCTCAGCAGCGCCGCGAGGCGGGGCAGGGGCAGCGAGGGTGAGCATCCGTCGCCGCGCCTGCCCCCGCGCCGCCGCGCAACGATTGCAAGCACAAGGAGACAACAATGACCCTGACGGTAACGAGCGTCAACCTCAACGGCATCCGAGCGGCCCACAAGCGTGGCTTCCTGTCGTGGCTCCACGTCAGCGACACGGACGTCCTGCTCGTGCAGGAGGTTCGCGCGCCAGAGGAGATCTCCCGGGAGATCATGGGCGAGGAATGGGACAGCGTCTGGGTCCCCTGCAGGATCAAGGGGCGCGCGGGGGTCGGCGTGGCCGTGCGGCGTGGGAGGGCGCGCATTGACGGCGAGCCTCGCCTCGTCCTCGACGACGCCGAAAGCGACGTCGACTCCGGGCGCTGGCTCGAGGCCACCGTGTCCCGTGAAGGTGGCGGCGTCCCCGTGCGAGTTGTCTCTGCGTACTTCCACTCGGGCGAGAAGGACACCCCGAAGCAGGACGCGAAGATGGCGCATCTGCCTCGCATCGGAAACCGGATGGCCGAGCTGATCGCGGAGGAAGCCAACGGTGGCGTCTCGTCCCTGGTCTGCGGGGACTTCAACGTGGTGCGCTCGCGCTGCGACATCAAGAACTGGACACCGAACCACAACAAGAGGGCAGGGGTCCTGGACGAGGAGATTGCCTTCCTGAACCGGTGGGTAGACGAGGGGTGGCGGGACACCGTGCGCGATCTCGCCGGAGATACCCAGGGGCCCTACTCGTGGTGGAGCTGGCGTGGACAAGCCTTCGTCAACAACGCCGGATGGCGCATCGACTACCAGTACGCGACCCCGCGGCTCGGAGCGCTCGCTCGTTCCTTCGACATCGGACGGGCGCCCGACTACGACGCCCGATTCTCCGATCATGCCCCGGTGTCGGTGACCTACGACATCTGAGTGCCTCCCCGACCCCGCCGCCGTGCGGCGCGCGCCGCGTTCTCCTAGCGGCTGCTCGCGTCGAAGTCGAAGAGAGCCATCGAGGAGTAGAGCCCGGAGGGGTCGATGCGGTCCAAGCGGAAACCCGGAACGATCCACGAGACCTCGATGGTCGTCCCGATGTCGAGCGCCAGGTCCAACGCCACGTCGTCAACGTCCTGAGCCAGGGTGACGTGCGGATGGTAGGGGAAGCGTGACTCGTGGTCGAGGGGGCCCGAGCGAATCTCCTCGGCGAGATCCACGCAGGCGGCGCCCCCCTCGGACAGGGTCATGAAGGCGACGTTCGAGACGGGCCGGAACGAGCCCGTGCCGCGCAGGGTGACGCGGAAGGGTGCATGACGGCTCGCGATGGAGCGCAGGTGGTCAATGACTGCCGGGCGCGCGTCGCGGGCGACCGGCGTGGGTGGCATGAGGGTGATGTGAGCGGGGATGCGCGAGCCGGCCAGGTCGCCCAAGCGCAGCCGCAGGTTGGTCAGCTGGGTGACCCACGGCTCGGGGATAGCGACGACGACGCCGAGCCACTCCTGGCCGGGGAGTCGTTGGGGGAGGAACATGACGCCTGCCTCTGTCGCGTATGGGGTGGCTCCACTGTACCGGTAGGGTCCTGCGGCACACGGCTTGAAGAATGTGAGGGCGTTCACGTAGCCTTGGTGTGATGACAAGGAGGACCCATTGAACGCTCTCGTGTGGGCAGACGCCGCCAGCCCGGAAGAAGGGGCATCCCAGGCGAACGCTCTCTTTCGCGATGCCTTTGGATATGAACCGAGGGGCGTGTGGAGCGCCCCGGGGCGAGTCAACATTATTGGCGAGCACGTCGACTACAACGGCGGCCCCTGCCTGCCGATCGCGCTACCGCACCGCGCTTATGTCGCGCTCTCGCCCCGCGCCGATCGAACGATCCGACTGATTTCGCCGCAGACCCGCGACGCTGTCGACGTTCTCGATCTCGACGTCCTTGGGCCCAAGGGAGGACCGGGCGAGGTGACCAACCACTGGACCGCGTACCTCGCTGGCGTGGCGTGGGCGCTGGAAAAGGCCGGACACGGCCCGATCCCCGGCTTCGATGCCGCACTGTGGTCGTGCGTCCCCCTCGGGGGAGGGCTTTCCTCGAGTGCCGCCCTGGAGTGCGCGACCGCCGTCGCCCTGGACGAGGTGTGCTCCCTCGGCCTGGCGGGACCGCTGGAGTCCCCCAACGACGAGGGACGACGTGAGCTCGTCGACGCCGCTCGCGTCGCCGAAAACCAGATCGCGGGTGCCAACACGGGAGGACTCGATCAGACCGCCTCCATGCGCTGCCAAGAGGGCCATGCCCTGGCCCTCGACTGCTCCGATATGTCCACCCGCCAGGTTCCCTTCGACCTCGGCGGGGTCGGCCTCGAGCTCCTCGTCATCGACACGCGCGCCAAGCACTCGCTCGCCGACGGACAGTACGGCTCGCGTCGGGCGGACTGCGAAGAGTCCGCCAGGCTCCTCGGCGTCCGCCAGCTTGCCGACGCGACGGACCTGGACGAGGCAGTCGCAGCCCTCGGGGACGAGCGCTTGGCCGCTCGCACGCGGCACGTCATCTCCGAGATTGCGCGCACGCGCGCCTTCATTGAGCTGCTTGACGAGGGGCCGCTGGAGGGGCGCCGCCTCGCCGTGTCCGGAGCCCTCATGTATGACTCCCACGAATCGTTGCGCGACGACTACGAGGTCAGCTGCCCCGAGCTGGACGTTGCCGTCGCGGCCGCCCGCTTTGCCGGGGCCCACGGCGCCCGCATGACCGGAGGAGGATTCGGTGGCAGCGCCATTGCCCTGGTGGACGCGGAGGCGACGACGCGTGTCGCGAGCGCGATCGCCCGCGCATACGCCGAGCGCGGCTGGGAGGCACCCCACTTCATCCGAGCCCTGCCCAGCCAGCCCGCCGGACGCATGAACTGACGGTAAGAAACCGGGCCGGGGGCGGTGCTTCATCGTTTGAAGCACCGCCCCCGGCCTCGTTACACTAGGTACGCAGCACGAACGAGGGAAGGACACTTCAATGGGGATCAGCAAACGAGCATGGCAGGTGGCGGGCGCGGCCGCGGGCGGCGCGAGCCTCTTCGGTGGTGGCCTTGCCATCGGGCGCCTCCTGCGACTGGACTCCCAACGCGGCGACTACCGCAAGGCCTGGGAGAACCACAACCTGGCCACCCTCGAGAGGCTGCGCCAGCTCGAGGAACATCCCGAGGGAGACGCTCCGTACCTGATCGTTTCCCTGGGTGATTCCTCTGTCCAGGGCATGGGCGCATCGCGCATTACCGAGTCCTACCCGGCGCGCCTGGCCTCGGCGATCGCCTCCCAGCTCGACCGAGAGGTCCTGCTCCTCAACCTCTCCCTGTCGGGAGCCACGATTGAGTCCGTCGAACTCACCCAGATTCCCCAGATGCGAGGACTCGGCCTCATTGACGGCTCGCGCGTCCCAGACCTGGTGACCTTGACCGTCGGGGGCAACGATGTCATGGCCGAAGACATGGCCCCCGGACAATTCGAGGAGCGCCTGCGTCGCGTCCTATCCGTCCTGCCGCCGCGTTCCCTCGTCTCCACGATTCCCTCCTTCGGCATTATGCCCCAGGAGGCGCGCGCGCAGAACATGTCCGACCGGATCGGCGCTGCCGTCGCCGACAGTGACGCGCAGCTCGTCGACCTGCGGTCCCTCACGCAGGAATACTCCCTGCCCACCTACACCTTCGCCTACCATGCGGCGGACTTCTTCCACCCCAACTCGGCCGCGTACGCCAAGTGGGCCCAGCTCTTCGCGGATGCGTGGGCGACGTCGCGGCGTGAGGCAGTTCCCGTCGTGGAAGACGCCCCCCGCTGGGACATGCTCTCGGCGCGGGTGGCACAATCGGAGTATGACGACTGACGGACCGTGGCTCGTCGTCGGGCTAGGAAACCCCGGCGCGCAGTATGCCTCCACCCGACACAACGTCGGATACCTCACCCTTGACGTCCTCGCATCGCGTGGGGGAGCCTCCCTCACATCCCACCGATCGCGCACCCACACCGCCGACGTGCGCCTCGGAGTGGGGCCGGGCGGCGTGCCCGGACCCCGCATCGTCCTCGCCCGCGCCGACAGCTACATGAACACTTCCGGAGGCCCGATCGCGGCGTTGGCTTCCTTCCTGAAGATCCTCCCGTCGCGCATCCTCGTCATCCACGACGACATGGACCTGCCCGCGCACACGCTGCGCCTCAAAGTCGGAGGGGGCGAAGGCGGCCACAACGGCCTGAAGTCCCTCAGCTCCCACCTGGGCACCCGAGACTACGCCCGCCTGCGCATCGGCATCGGACGCCCCCCGGGGCGCATGGATCCAGCCGACTACGTCCTCTCCGCGCTGCCCGCCAAGGAACGCCCCGACTGGGACGTTACCTTCGAGCAGGCCAGCGACGTTGTCGAAGACATCGTGACCCGCGGATTTGCCCCCACCCAGCAGGACCTGCACACCGATTCCTCACGGGTCTGACCACGGCGCTACCCCCACCCACACCGCGAAAGGCAGCGAGTGCTACTCACCGGACTCCTCCCGGACATTTCCGCCGACCCCGCGATCGAAACGGCCGCGGACTCCGTCGAAGCCGGACGCTCGGGCACGATCGTCGCCCCTGCGGGTATTCGTCCGCCCCTCCTCGCCCGCCTCGCATCCGGTGCGAAAAGTCCCCTCGTCGTCCTCACCGCCACCGGGCGAGACGCCGAGTCGCTGACCAACGCGCTGGCCTCGTGGATGCCGGGCGTGGCGATGCTGCCAGCCTGGGAGACCCTGCCGCACGAGCGGCTCTCGCCCCAAGTCGACACGATGGCGCGCCGCATCGCCGTCCTGCGCCGCCTCGTCCACCCCGTCGCCAACGACGCGAGCGCGGGTCCCATCTCGGTCCTCGTCGTCCCGATCCGCGCCTTCCTCCAACCGATCATCGCCGGGCTGGCCGACCTCGAACCCGTGCGCGTGCGAGCGGGCGACGTCGTGGACCTCACCGAGATGACGGAGCGCCTCGCCGAGCTGGGCTACGAGCGCGTCGACATGGTGGAGGCGCGCGGTCAGATAAGCGTGCGCGGAGGCATCCTTGACGTCTTCCCCCCGCAAGAACCCCATCCGCTGCGCGTCGAACTGTGGGGCGACGAGGTTGACGACATCCGCGCGTTCTCCGTGTCCGACCAGCGCACCCTCGGCGAGGCGGGCGACGGGCTATGGGCCGTCCCCTGCCGCGAACTCCTGCTGACGCAAGCCGTGCGCGCCCGGGCGCGGGAGGCCGCGAGCCGCCTGCCCGGAGCCGCCGAAATGCTCTCCCTCGCCGCTGAGGGAATAGCCGCGCCCGGCATCGAATCTCTGGCCCCCATCCTCGTGGGAGGGATGGAATCACTCCTTGACCTCCTGCCCCCGGCGTGCCCCATCGTGGCCTCGGAGCCCGAGCGTATCCGCGCCCGGGCCGCAGACCTGGTGGCCACCACCGAAGAGTTCCTCGCAGCTGCCTGGAGCGCCGCCGCCGCAGGCGCGGACACCCCGCTCGAGGCCTCGAAGGCTTCCTTCCTCGACCTCGGCGACCTGTGGGGGAGCGGACAGCACCCCTGGTGGGAGATCACCGCTCTTCCACCCGCCGACCTGGCCGGCGCGCTCGGGCAACAGACGAACGCAGGGGCCGAGACGGACGGCCCCGCCCCCCTTGTCGTCTCGCCCACCCTCGTGCGCGTTGGCGCGCGCGACGTGCGCCCCTACCGCGGCGACTTCGCCCGCGCTGGCGCAGACCTGACCAACCTGGCCCGAGGCGGCTGGCGCATCGTCGTCACGACCGAAGGCCCCGGACCCGGACGACGCATCCGCTCCATTCTCACCGACGCCTCGTGCCCGGCCGCGCTCGCGGACGACGTCGAAGCGCGACCCGATGCGGGCCTCGTCACGATTACGACCGCGCAGGCGGGCGTCGGCTTCGTCGCACCCCATCTCAAGATCGCTGTCCTCACCGAAGGTGACCTGACCGGGCGAGCCGGGGCCTCCACGCGCGACATGCGCCGTATGCCCTCGCGGCGCCGCAAGGGCGTTGACCCGCTGACCCTGCACCCGGGCGACTACATCGTCCACGACCAGCACGGCATCGGGCGCTTTATCGAGCTGGTGTCCCGCTCGATCGGGCGCGGGGATGCGGCCTCCACGCGCGACTACCTCGTCATCGAATACGCGCCCTCCAAGCGCGGCCAGCCCGCCGACCGGCTCTTCGTGCCCACCGACTCCCTGGACCAGATTTCGAAGTACACCGGATCCGACGAGCCCTCCCTCACGAAGATGGGCGGCGCCGACTGGGCCAAGACCAAGGCCCGCGCCAAGAAGGCCGTGAACGAGGTCGCCAAGGAACTCATTCGCCTCTACGCCGTGCGCCAGCAGACCAAGGGACACGCCTTCGGCCCCGACACGCCCTGGCAGCGCGAACTCGAGGATGCCTTCCCCTACGTCGAGACCCCCGACCAGCTCGTCACCATCGACGAGGTCAAGGCCGACATGGAGAAGGCCGTGCCCATGGACCGCCTGCTCACCGGCGACGTCGGCTACGGTAAGACCGAAATCGCCGTGCGCGCCGCCTTCAAGGCCATCCAAGACGGCTACCAAGCGGCCGTGCTCGTGCCCACCACCCTCCTCGTGACCCAGCACGCCGAGACATTCTCCGAGCGCTACGCGGGCTTCCCCGTCCGCATCGGCACCCTCTCGCGCTTCTCGACGCCGAAGGAAACCGAGGAGGTCAAAGCGGGGCTCGCTTCGGGCGAGGTCGACCTCGTCATCGGTACCCACTCCCTGCTGACGGGAACGGTCTCCTTCAAGAAACTCGGCCTGGTCATCATCGACGAGGAGCAGCGCTTCGGCGTCGAACACAAGGAAACCCTCAAGGCCCTGCGCACGGACGTTGATGTCCTGTCCATGTCGGCCACCCCCATTCCCCGCACCCTCGAGATGGCAATCTCCGGCATCCGCGAGATGTCGATCCTGCAGACCCCGCCCGAGGAGCGTCAGCCCGTCCTGACCTTCGTGGGCGCCTACACGGACGCCCAGGTCAGCGCTGCGATCCGCCGCGAACTCCTGCGCGACGGACAGGTCTTCTACGTGCACAATCGCGTCGACTCCATCTCCTCCGTCGCCGCTCACATCGGCGAGCTGGTGCCCGAGGCCCGGGTACGCACCGCCCACGGCAAGATGAACGAGCACCAGCTGGAGGCCGTCATCCAGGACTTCTGGAACCACGAGTTCGACGTCCTGGTATGCACCACCATCGTCGAAACTGGGCTGGACATCTCCAACGCGAACACGCTCATCGTCGACCGAGCCGACACCTTCGGTCTCTCGCAGCTCCACCAGCTGCGCGGGCGCGTCGGGAGAGGCCGAGAACGCGCCTACGCCTACTTCTTCTACCCCGGCGACAAGGCCCTCACCGAGACCGCGCACGAGCGCCTCAAGACCATCGCCGCGAACACCGAGCTGGGCGCAGGCCTGGCCGTCGCGCAACGCGACCTGGAGATCCGCGGCGCCGGTAACCTCCTGGGTGGTGCCCAATCCGGGCACGTCGAGGGCGTCGGCTTCGATCTCTACGTGCGAATGGTCTCCGACGCCGTGGCCGCCTACCGCGGGGAGACGCCCGCCGAAAAGACGGACGTGCGCATGGATCTGCAGGTCGACGCCCACATTCCCGACGGATACATCCGAGGAGAACGCCTGCGCCTGGAGGTCTACGCCAAGATCGCGGCCATCGCCACCCCCGAGCAGGAGGCGGATGTGCGCGAGGAGCTCCTTGACCGCTACGGACCTATCCCGCCCCAGGTCGACCTGCTCTTTGCGGTTGCACGGCTGCGCGAGGTGGTGCGTCGCGCGGGAATCTCCGAGGTCGTGACGCAGGGCAAGTACCTGCGCGTGAGCCCCGTCGAACTGCGTGATTCCCAGGTCATGCGCCTGACGCGCCTGCACCCCGGGACCGTCATCAAGGCAGCCGTGCGCCAGGTGCTGGTGCCGCTTCCCCTCACCTCGCGCGTGGGAGGAAGCCCCCTCACCGACGCGCCTCTCCTGGAGTGGGTGGACACGCTCGTGACCAAGATTCTCGTGCCTTTTGGCGAGTAGTGCCTGTGGTGGAATACACTGGTCCCATTGCGTCGCAACACACCCGAGGAAGGATCGCTCGTGCGCTATACACGCCAGCTGGCAACCGCCGCCCTGATCGTGGCCGCAGGACTGGGTTTGGGGGCGTGCTCGGCTCACCCAGGAGCCGCCGTCGTCACCTCCTCCGGCTCCTACAGCACCGAGGACGTCAACGAGGCGGTCCAGCAGATGGGCCTGCTCACCGGCCAGCAGTCTCAGATCAGCGCCGACCAGATTCGCACGGCGCTCCTGAACGAGCCGATCCTGGCCGCGGCGGCCTCGTCGGTGGGAACTACGATCAGTGATGAACAGGTCGATCAGACTGTTGAACGCGTCCTGCAGGCGCAGGGCCTGTCGGGCCTGACGCTCGGCCACGCCACGCGCACGACCGTCAGGTCGATCCTCCTGGAACAGACGCTCAACGGACTCGTTCAGTCGGACCCGTCGATCGTCGCGGGACTCAACGACGTGATGACGAAGGCCCGAGAGTCGGCCAATCCGCAGGTCAATCCGCGATTCCGCCAGCCGTCGCAGGGGGGAAACAAGGCGAGTACGGTCCCCATGTTCGGTGACGCCGTCGCGGGCAGCCAGCAGGGTGGAGCCTCTGCGCTGCTGGGAGGATCCACCACCGGCGGTAGCTCCCACTGAGACATGTGAGCATTCACTCACAGGCTGCGTGACAGGGACCAATGTCGCTTGTCTTCCTCCCAATGGGTGAGCAAAAGCCCCGAATTGAAGAACGTCCCCCATGCCGGGGGTGACCACACACGGCGGTCCGTATTACCGTTGTACTGACCGCTTCCACGCAACAAATCGATTGGAGAATGACGTGGCAGTTATTGAAGGCATTGGTGCACGCGAGATCCTCGACTCGCGCGGTAACCCGACCGTTGAGGTTGAGGTCGTCCTCGAGGATGGCACCGCTGCGCGCGCGTCCGTCCCCTCCGGCGCGTCCACCGGCGCGTTCGAGGCCGTCGAGCGTCGCGATGGCGACAAGGGCCGCTACCTCGGCAAGGGCGTTCAGGACGCCGTCGACGCTGTCGTCGAGCAGATCGCCCCCGAGCTCATCGGTGAGGAAGCCGACGACCAGCGTTACATCGACCAGGCCATGATCGACCTGGACGGCACCCCCAACAAGGGCAAACTTGGCGCGAACGCCATCCTGGGCGTCTCCCTCGCCGTCGCCAAGGCCGCCGCCAAGTACGCGGATCTTCCCCTCTACAAGTACCTGGGCGGCCCCAACGCCCACGTCCTGCCCGTCCCCATGATGAACATCCTCAACGGCGGCTCCCACGCGGATTCCAACGTTGACATTCAGGAGTTCATGATCGCCCCCATCGGCGCACCCTCCTTCCGGGAGGCGCTGCGCTGGGGCGCCGAGGTCTACCACACGCTCAAGGGCGTCGTGAAGGATCGCGGCCTGTCCACCGGCCTGGGCGACGAGGGCGGCTTTGCCCCCAACCTCGACTCCAACGCCGAGGCCCTGGACCTCATCGTCTCCGCCATCGAGAAGGCGGGCCTCAAGCCGGGCGAGGACGTCGCCCTGGCGCTGGATGTCGCCTCCTCCGAGTTCTTCAAGGACGGCCTGTACCAGTTCGAGGGCGAAGGGCGCTCGACCGACTTCATGGTCGACTACTACGAGAAGCTCATCTCGAACTACCCGCTGGTGTCCATCGAGGATCCGCTCTCCGAGGACGAGTGGGACGCGTGGACTGCGCTGACCTCCGAGATCGGTGGCCGCGTCCAGCTGGTCGGCGACGACCTCTTCGTCACCAACCCCGCGCGCCTGAAGAAGGGCATCGAACTGGGTGTCGCGAACGCGCTGCTCGTCAAGGTCAACCAGATTGGCTCCCTGACCGAGACCCTTGACGCCGTCGAGGAAGCGCACCGTAACGGCTACCGTACGATGACCTCGCACCGTTCGGGCGAGACCGAGGACACCACGATTGCCGACCTCGCCGTCGCGACGAACTCCGGCCAGATCAAGACCGGTGCTCCCGCCCGTTCCGAGCGCGTTGCCAAGTACAACCAGCTCCTGCGCATCGAGGAGCAGCTGGGTGAGGCGGCCGTCTACGCCGGCCGCTCTGCCTTCCCTCGCTTCGCCAAGTGAGCGTCGGCAACTAGCCGCATAGCTCCGCGCGGGTCCCTCCGGACCCGCGCGGAGTCTTGTCGGCGTGGGGCCGATCCAAACGAACAGACGTAAGGCACGATAGAACAATGGCAAGCCGTCGTCCCTCCTCCCGTCCCTCCAGGCGCCGCCGCACCTCGTCCGATGCGCCGCGCACGACGCGAGAGATCAATGCGGAGAAGTCGCGCCAGCGCCGCGCGGCCGCCCAGGCCGCCAAGCTCGCGGGCGGGGAGAGTGCTCCGGCGCGCGGAGCCAAGGACCAGGCGTCGACCGACCGCAAGAAACGAGGAGCGCGGCGGGGCGCCCTGGCAGCGGACAGGCACGTCGGGCGCGACGGCGCCGCTGTCTTGTCTATCGGCGGCCTCGACATCTCGGCGCGCCTCGTCGTCGTCCTCACGGTCGCCGCGATCCTTGCCGTCATGCTTGTTCCCAGCGTCTACCAGTGGTGGCAACAGGAACGTGAGCTGGCGCAGATCAAGGCACAGGTCGCCGAGCAACAGGAAAAGAACGCCCAGATGCAGCGCCAGCTCGACCTGTGGAACGACCCGGACTACATCTCGACCCAGGCGCGTGAGCGCCTCGGATACGTGCGGCCGGGTGAGACCCAGTACACGGTCGTTGATCCGGGGGCACAATACCAGGACTCCGCGCTGGCTGCGGCGGCCGCACCCACAGGACCCGCGCGCCCATGGGTGCTCCAGCTCGCTATCCTGGTGGGGAAGGCGGATCAGCCGCCCACCTCGACGCCCGTCCCGTCGGCAGAAGTCAGTCAGTCGGGTCAGGGGACCACAACCGGCCAAGAAAGCGCAGAATGAGCCTCGCACACACCACCGACGCCACCGACGATGACCTGGAGGTCCTGCGAGAGCAGCTGGGACGCGTCCCTCGGGGCGTCGTTGGTATCGCCGCACGCTGCGTGTGTGGACGCCCCCTGGTTGTCGCAACCTCCCCGCGTCTTCCCGACGGAACGCCCTTCCCCACGACGTTCTACCTCACCCACCCCGCCGCCGTGAAGGGGGCCTCCACCCTCGAGGCGGAGCACGTCATGGAACGCCTCAACGAGGACCTCGCCGCGGACGAGGACCTGCGCGGCGCCTACGAGCGCGCGCATCGCGCGTATATCGAGGCTCGCCTGACCCTCGGTGAGGTCCCGGAGATTTCCGGGGTGAGCGCCGGGGGAATGCCCACGCGCGTCAAGTGCCTGCATGCCCTGGTCGGGCACTCCCTCGCCGCCGGCCCCGGCGTCAACCCGATCGGTGACCGCGTCCTGACGATGCTTGACGAGCGCGGCCTCTTCTCGCCGCACCGCTGCTTCTGCTGAGAGAAACTGAGCCAGCCCCGGGCTCTTTCCGGGGATGTAACCCACGAGAAACGACCGTGATGACCCGCGTAGCTGCCATTGACTGTGGAACCAACTCGATCCGACTCCTTGTCGCCGACGGGAGCATGGGGGAGGATGGGACCGTTCACCTGAGTGATCTGACCCGCCAGATGCGTATCGTGCGCCTGGGGCAGGGGGTGGATGCTCGAGGCTACCTTGACCCGGCGGCGATCGAACGGACCGTCGAGGCCACCGTCGAGTACCAGCGGATGATCGAGGCGGCGGGGGCGACCCGCACTCGCTTCGTCGCTACCTCGGCAACCCGGGACGCGTCCAACAGCGCGGACTTCGTGCGTCAGATCGAGGCCGTCATCGGCGTGGAGCCAGAGGTCGTCGTCGGCACGGAGGAAGCCTCCCTGTCCTTCAACGGCGCGGTGAGCGGCCTGGGCGAGTCCGTGTGCGCCCCGATGCTGGTCGTCGATATCGGCGGTGGGTCGACGGAGCTGGTGCTGGGTGCGACCCGCGTTGAGCAGGCGATTTCGATCGACATGGGCGCCGTGCGTGTCACCGAGAAGTTCTTCTCCCACGTGGATCCGGCAGGCGGAGTGCCCGTTCAGGACCAGGAGCGCGCGATCGCGTGGATCGATGAGCAGCTGGACGGCGCGGAAAAGTCCGTGGACCTTGCGCGCGTGCACTCCCTTGTGGGCGTTGCGGGCACGGTGACCACCCTGACCGCCCAGGCGCTGGGTCTCACGTCGTACCAGCCCGAGCGCATCCACGGCGCGCGCCTGAGCGCGGCACAGTTCGAGGAGGCCGTGCGCTTCATGGTCGATCAGCCGACGTCCGTGAAGGCCTCCCTGGGCTTCATGCCCGAGGGGCGCGAGGACGTCATCGCGGCGGGCGCGCTTATCTGGAGCCGCATCGTCACGCGCGTTCTGGCGCGCGCCGAGGCCGCCGGGCATCCGATCGAGCAGGTCGTCACCTCCGAGCACGACATCCTGGACGGCATCGCGATGGCGATGATCCGTGACGCCGGTTGAGTCGGTGCTTTCCCTCCCGTAGGCTGGACACGCGCATCGCGCCCCCGTGGCCCAATTGGCAGAGGCAACCGACTTAAAATCGGTGTGTTGTGGGTTCGAGTCCCACCGGGGGCACTGTTTCTGTCCTCAGCGACCAGGCCGGGGAGCCATTGCTTGGCCCGTCGGTGCCGGTGTTGGGGCGTGCGTTTCGTGTATGGCGCGGCCTCGTGCGACACTAGAGACACCATAACGGACCAAGGAGATACTATGGCCAACCCGGTGATGAAATCGATCGTTAAAGACTGGTCGGCTCAGACCACGACACCCGCGGGCTATCCTGCGATGCCCGGTTACCAGCCCGCCTCCCAGCAGGCTCACAATCCCTTCGGCGGTTCGACGAACCCCTACGGAGCGCCCGAGGAGAGCGGATCCTCCGGCGCGCAGGCCGGTCAGGCGGCTGATCGCGGGCCCGTCTACGGGGTCCCTCAGGGCGCTCCGGCAGGCTACGACGATTCGATGGCCTCCTACGAGGCGATGATGAACGCGCCTGCCGCAGACGCGGTGGACCGGGGCGTCATGACCTACGACGACGTCGTGGTCAAGTCCATCATCTGCTTTGGGCTTCTCCTCGTCGGCGCCTCGGTCGGGTGGTTCGGCGGCCTGGTCGCCCCCGCCCTGGCGATGCTCGCGCTGCTCCCGGCGCTGCTGCTGGCCGTCGGCCTGTCCCTGTTCATTCAATTCTCTAAGACGATTCGTCCCGCACTGGTGATCGCCTTCTCTCTCGTGGAAGGCTTCGTCCTGGGGGCGCTGTCTTTCTCCTTCGAGTCGCGCTTCCCGGGCATCGTCGTGACCGCGGTCGTGGCCACGCTCGTGGTCATCGGCACGACCCTGGGTGCCTTCACGATGGGCTTCGTGCGCAACTCCTCGACGCTGACCCGCGTCGCAGGGATCGGTTCCGTCGCCTTCTTCTTCTACTACATGGCCAGCTTGTTGCTCTCGGGTACCGGCCTCGTGGACATGACGGCCGTTCGCAACACGACAATCTTCGGTATCCCGCTCGGCGTCATCATCGGCGTCCTCGCGGTCTTCATCGGCGTCCTGTGCCTCGTGCGCGACTTCGATGCCGTCAAGGTCGGCGTCGCCAACAACGTGCCTGAGAAGTACTCGTGGCTGTGCACCTTCGCCATCATGACTGACGTCATCTGGATCTACCTTGAGATCCTCAGGATCCTGTCCTATTTCATGCGCCGCAACTGACGCGCCACTTCACCGACCCTAAGGAAAGACGCCATGGAAAACATCTCTGTCGCCGGCGAGTTCGGCCGCAAGCCCTCGCTTTCCTTCGAGGGAACCCCCTCCGACGCGCTCGCCGTCGAGGTGCTGCACGCGGGCGACGGCCAGCAGGTCGAGGCCGGGGATACCATCACCTGTCACTACTACGGTGCGGTCTTCGGCTCGGACACCGACTTCGACAATTCCTTTGACCGAGGGGGAGCGCTCTCCTTCCAGATCGGGGTCGGTATGGTCATCCCGGGGTGGGACGAGGGCCTGGTGGGCAAGCGTGTGGGCGACCGCGTCCTGCTGTCCATCCCCTCCTCGCTGGGCTACGGCGAACGTGGAGTCCCGCAGGCCGGTATTCCCGGCGGTGCCACCCTCGTCTTCGTCACCGACATCCTCGGCGTCTCCTGACCCTGGCGCGTGATACGATGGTGGTGCGCCGCACAATTTCGTGCGGCGCACCACCATGTCGTTGGGGTGAATCGCCGGCGCGAATGACGCGGCGATTGCCCGGCCTTTCGAGCCTCTAGGAGCGTGGCAGTGCCGGGCAGGCGATGCCGGTGCGCGCGTGGCACTCGTAGCCGCCCGGGTTCTTGAACAGATACTGCTGGTGGTAGTCCTCGGCGTACCAGAAGTGCGCGTTCGCCTCGGAGGCCGGAGCGGGGGAGATGATCGTCTGAATCGGGCCGAAACCGCGCTCAGTGAGCACCTCCTGGTAGGCGGCTCGCAGGGCGGTCGCGTCGCGCAGCTGCTCGGGCGTCGTCGTCCAGATCTGCGAACGGTACTGGTCGCCGATGTCGTTGCCCTGTCCGCCCACCTGCGTCGGGTCGTGGATCTCAAAGAAGAGCTGGACCAGGTCAGCGGCGCTCGTGAGCGCGGTATCGAAGACGACGCGCACGGTCTCCGCATGCCCCGTCGAATGAGAACACACCTGCTCGTACGTCGGGTTGGGCGAATGTCCGCCCATGTAGCCGGTCGCCGTGGTCACGACCCCGGGAGCGTTCCACATGGCCTTCTCGACGCCCCAGAAGCACCCTGCCGCGAGGAAGATGACCTCCTGGCCAGTCCCCGCATCCTCCGTCATCGACGAGCCAAGAACCGCGTGACGCGACACGCGAAGCCCGGTATGGGCCAACGAAAAGATAGATCTCATGCCCCTCATTTCACCACCACAGCCTGCCGGCTCGCTCGCTGAGCGCGCGAAGCGTGGAAAAGCGAGGCCATGCGGGTAGGCTTAGGGAGGAAACAGAGGAGGTTCCGTGGCCGACACACATGACCAACCGCGCTGGAAGCTGTCCGACCTGATGGGGCGGCTCACTGCCGTCCTGCCCGCGAAGAACGCCGAGCATCCGGCGCCCGCCCCCGTCTTCGTTTCCGTACGCGAGGAACTGCAGGATGAGAAGGATGCCGCCAACGCGGTCCCGCGCACCCTCCGCGTCGCCGCGGCGATCTCGTGGCGCACCCTGGTCGTCGTGGGCCTCGTCGCCGCCGTCCTATGGGGCGCCGCCCGGCTGACGATCGTCATCATGCCCGTCGCCATCGCGCTGACGGTTGCCGTGCTGCTCGAACCCCTCGTGTCGTGGATGCGACGCAAGCTGCATTTCCCGCCGTCGCTGGCGGCCGCTGTCGGTCTGCTGGTCTTCTTTGCGGTCATCACGGGCGCGCTCAGTCAGGCCGCGGCCGAACTGATCCAGCAGGTTCCGCAGCTGGCAACCCAGGCCGCTGACGGCTTCCGCGCGCTGCTCGATACGATCACGCACAACGAGTTCTTGAAAAACGGGCCGCTCAAGATCGACACCACGGTCCTCAACCACTGGGTCGATCAGCTGCGTTCCGAGCTCGTCGGCTGGCTCAACACCAACAAGGAGGCCCTGGCGACGGGTGCACTCAACATCACCTCTTCCGTGGGGACGCTGGCAACCTCCGGGTTGACCATGCTGTTCTGCCTGTTCTTCTTCCTGAAAGAGGGACGCTCGATTTGGCTGTGGTGCGTGCGCCTGCTTCCTGCGCGCGCCCGCGTTCCCGTCTACGAGAGCTCGATTCGGGGATGGGCGACCTTCGGATCGTACGTACGCACCCAAATTCAGGTCGCGGCGATCGACGCCATCGGCATCGCCTTGGGTGCCTTCTTCCTCGGTGTCCCCCTGGCCATCCCGATCGGCGTGATCACGTTCTTCGCCGCGTTCGTCCCGATCCTCGGCGCCCTGACCTCGGGCGTGATTGCCGTTCTCGTCGCCGCCGTGAACGGGGGCCTGACGAAGGCCATCATCATGCTGGTCATCATCCTGGTCGTCCAGCAGGTTGAGTCCAACATCCTTCAGCCCTTCATGATGTCCAATGCCGTGTCCCTGCACCCCGTGGCCGTCATGCTGGTCATCACCGCGGGTTCGGCAATCGCCGGCATTGCGGGGGCGGTCTTCTCCGTGCCGATCGCCGCATTCATCAACGCCACCGTCATGTACCTGCACGGCTACGATCCGATGCCCGAGCTGGCAACCGCTCAGAACCGCCCAGGGGGATCTCCGGGAACCCTCGAGCAGGAGATCGCCGCCTCGTATGCGGGTAAGCCCGATACGCGCCCCTACGTGGCACGTGCCAACGATGCCGACGACGAGGCCGCAGACGGGGCGCCCGAGCGGGCAGGAGGCGAGGCGCAGGCCAACGAGGGCGCCCAGAGCGTCGGCGCTTCTGCGACGGCAGCGGGAGACAAAGAAATG
>ERZ773006.162-NODE-162-length-38707-cov-7.19313_pt1 | contig 38707 bp, 35 predicted proteins | sample MGYA00580843_ERZ773006 | MGnify/ENA primary metagenome ERZ773006 (study PRJEB29015, sample SAMEA2738011) | human oral metagenome | biome: human oral; feature: human-associated habitat; material: dental | place: China | collected 2052 ...
ACCGTGCGCGTCTGCCTATTCCGCCACTCGCGCGTACCCAGAAAGAATAGGGGCAACGCACCCCCCGCGTCAAATCAGCATCAGTGACCCAGAACACGCATCGCCTGTTGATTCGTTGGTTGAGGCATCGAGCCAGCGAGACGCCCACTCCTACAGCAAGAACCTGCACGCGAGGATCCCACCGATGCTCAGCAGGGTTGCTGCGCTCACTCCCGCGTCGACCCATCCGAGGCGCACGCGACCGGCGCCGTCGCGCCCGCTCGAACCCGTCGCGGTGAGCGCCCCGCGCATGGACATGGCGCGACCGGTCTCGGCGGCACCTCGAGAGGCTGCCGACAGGATCGCCGTGATGACGTCCACGCTGAGGCGGGCGTATCCGCCCAGGGACATGGTTGCCATGTCCTGCCCGAGCCGCAGCTTTGCGGTGTCCATGACGGCCTGGGCCTGATCGCGCAGCATGGGAAGGCCTCGCAGGGCGCACGCCATGACCAGCGCCCACTGATCCACCGGCGCTCCGAGGAGGCGAAGCGGCCTCAGGAAGAAGCGCAGGGCTCCCGCGAGCGCACTCGTGGGGGTGACCCACGCGATGAGAGCCGAGCCCCACAGGACGACGATCGCCAGCGTGGTGGCACGTAGGAAGAGCTCAAGCCCGTCCCCCAGCCACGCGCCGATGCAGCCGCCGATGAACCCCGAGATCATCCACGAGGGCGGGCGGGGGGCGACGCTGCGCGGCAGGCGGACGATCGCGGAGGCGACGATGAGGAGGCCTCCAACGATCGCGAGCGTTGACCAGCGCGGGAGGAGTATGACGCACGTGGTGAGCGCCGTCCAGGCAAGGATGAGCGTTCCCGGCCAGGCTCGCGACAGCGGCGTCGACCACGGGAGGGGGCGGGGCAGGGGGAAGCCGGAGCGCCTGCGGGGCTGGGGGCGGGGGGCGGTCTCGCCGGGGCCGGGTGGGGTGGTGGAGAAGCGACCTTCGGTGGCGCCGCCGCCGGGTCCGGTCGCCCCGCACGCGGAGTGAGGTTCGATCATGAGAGCACCCCCTGGGAGAGGTGACGGTGGGTGTCGCACAGGGAGTCCATGCCCTCGAGGTCGTGGGAAATGACGAGGATGGACAGTCCGGCGCGCCTGCGCTCCTTCAGGACGGAGACGAGCAGGTCTCGGGACTCCCTATCCAGTCCGGCCATAGGTTCGTCGAGGATGAGGACGCGGGGGTGCGCGGCGAGCAGACCCGCGAGGGCGACGCGGCGCATTTGCCCTCCGGAGAGGTCGTCGATGCCTCGTGAGGCCAGCGCGGGGTCGAGCCCGACCAGGTCCATGGCCTGCGCAACGAGGCGATCCGCCTCCTGCCGGGCGAGGGTGTCCTTGCGCCGCGCCGATAGCGCACCGACGCGGGGGCCGTGTCCGGCGGCCGCGAGAATGTCGGAGCGCACGGAGGGGCGCTGGAGCTGGAGGCGGGCGAATTGCATGGAGAGGGCGACGTCACCGATCCTGCGTTCCATGGGCTTGGAGCCGAGCGTGACGTTTCCCCAGGTGGGCACAAGAAGTCCCGCGAGGATCCTTGAGAGGGTGGTCTTCCCCGAGCCGTTGTCGCCGGTGATGAGCATGGCCTGGCCGGGGTCGAGGATGAGGGTGACGTCGTGGAGGACGGGTTTCTCCCAGGGGGTTCCAAGGTCGTAGGTGTGGGCGACGCGGTCGGCCCAGAGGTGTTCGGCGTTGATGAGCGCCGGTGTGCTGGTGGGCGTCTCTCGGGGCGGTCGGGGGGTCGTGGGGGGCGCTGGTGCGCCTTCCTCCGACACCGCCTCGTCGCGCGGAGCCGGGCCCAGTAACGCGGGCCGCTCGTCGGAGAGGATGCGCCCGCGCTCGATCGTGATGACGCGGTCGGCCCGGTCGGCCTCGGCGGGGTCGTGGGTGATGTGGACGACCGCGATTCCCTGCTGGGGTAGGGATGAGAGGAGGTTGAGCATCTCGGAGCGCCCCGCCCGGTCGATCATGGCGGTGGATTCGTCGGAGATGAGCAGGCGGGGCGAGCGGGCGAGGGCCCCCGCGAGTGCGAGTCTTTGAAGCTGGCCACCGGAGAGGGAGCGCGGGTCGGCGTCGGCCAGGCCGGCCAGCCCGACCCGTTCGAGGAGGTCATCGAGGTCGAGGTCGCGCGTCTCCTGGTCGCTCATGCCCCAGGTGACGTCTTCGGCGACATTTTGTCCCAGGACGAGGAGCTCGGAGCGTTGGCCGACCAGCGCACTCCCACCGACGGCTCCGAGGCCGCCGCCTCCCGTGCGCGTCCCCTCGCCCGGTTCGGCCCCGGCGAGGAGCAGCGCGAGGGTGGACTTGCCCGAGCCGTTGTGTCCGACGATGACCGTGTATTCGGGACGTTCGAAGCTGATGGTGACGCCGCGCAGGGCGTATTGCTGGGCCCCCGGGTAGGTGAAGCTCACGTCGTTCAGGGCGAGGGGAAGGGGGGAGGAGGGGGCGTCGTCGCCGACGGTGTTGGCGGCAGAGGCATTGGCGAGGGGGTCCCATCCGGTGTCGAGGGAGATGCGACGCAGGATAGCCACGAGGAGCCATCGGGCTGCGAGCACCAGGAAGGCAACGCCGACGAAGCGGGTGATGGGAATCCACACCCACCAGGCGTCGACGATCCACTGGCCGAGGATGTGCCCGGCGTCGACGATTGCACCGGAGTGGGGGATGCGGCCGATGAGCCAGAGGAGTCCGTCGAGCATCTTCTGGATGCTCTCGAGGCCGAGGGCACGCAGGTCGGCCAGGAGCCAGAAGGCCACGCCTGTTCCGATGCCCCAGACGAGGCCGAGGCCGGCTGCGACCGCGCCCACGCTCAGCCAGGAGGCTCGTTTCCGGTGCAGGAAGCCGATGATGAGGCCGACGAGCGCGGCCTGGAAGCATCGTCCGGCCGTGGCGAATCCTCCGACGGCGATGGCAAGGAGCACCGTGGAGGCGAATGCGGCCGCTGAGGCGCGTGGCCGCAGCTTGAGGGACACCATGGCGAGGGGGACCGCGGTAGCGACCTGGAACAAGAGCTGAAAGACGGGGGTCACTGCGGCGATCAGGCCGAAGGTGACGGCGAGTCCGGAGAGCGCGCCGGCGGTCGCTACCTCGACGGGCGTGAGGAGGCGGGCGTCGCGCGCGGTGAAGCTCATGCCCCTAGTGTCCCAGGCCCCGCCCCGATCTGCGAGCGCCGTGCCGGGCACCCCTCGCGTTACTCGGTGAGCCTGTGCCTCTCCCTTTCGAGTCGGGGAGAGAATCGAGGGGGCGCTGGTTTCACGCCCCGTTCAGTTCGCCGAAGGGAATATGGACGCTGGGCGCTAGGTGCGATGTCGTGTCGATGTTGCGGCGCTGGTCGTCGAAGAAGATGTGCGGCTCCAAGACAGCCAGAATCGGGCCCTTATCGACACCGCCGAGGAAGAAGGCGTCGTTGACGCGCAAGCCCCACTGGTGGATCGAGTTGATGGCGCGCTCGTGGGCGGGGGCGCTGCGCGCCGTCACGACCGCGACGCGAACCCTTCGCTGGTAGCCTTCCGGGTCGTCGACGCTTCTGGCGTCCTCAATTCCCTGGATTCGGTTGATCTTCCCGAGGAAACCTGCCATCGGCCCCTTGGGGAGTGCCTCATCGGCCAGTGCCGTCTCTGTTCTTTGATACTCCTCCAGGGTGCCCTTCTGATAGACCTGCTCGGCGGAGTCGGTGGCCAGCACGCCGTCGAAGTCGAAGGCGATGCGCAGGTCGTTTCCCCCGTCGTCGTCTACTCCAGGGCCCACGACATGTCCCGCCGCGAAGCCCAGGCCGATCGCCTCGCGCACGTCAGTCTCGTTGGCCGAGAGGAACAGGGACATGCGCAGCGGCTCCATGAAGCGGTAGGGGGAGCGGCCCTGCATGAAGATCGCGCGCGTGATGTCCAGCCCGTGGTGCTGAACCGAGCGCATGACGCGCATTCCCGTCTCGGGGTCGTTGCGCGACAGGATGACCACCTCGACCAGGCGCTCGTCCTCGGAGAGGTCGTTGAGGTCCAGGAGGCGCCGAATAAAGGGGAAGGCGACCCCCGGTTCTAGGACCTCATCGAGGTTCTCGCGCTGATACGCGCGGTACTTCTCCTCGCCCTCATTACGGAATACGGCGTCCGACTTCGACAGGTCGAAGAGGGCGCTGGAGGCAACACCAATAACGAGGGCGCGCTCCAGATCAAGACGGCCGGGCATCGCATCTCTCCTTCCGCTCGCAAGGTCTTTTTCCTTGAAAGAAGGGTACAAGTGCGCGTGAACAACTGCGGCTCGGGGGGCGGGCTGAGCGGCGCGAGCGTCAGTAGCGCACAGCTCGCGACATCGCCTGCGGGACTGCGGCAGGCGGCCTTGGCAGCGTGAGGGGCTACGCCTCCTCGTCGGCGGGCAGAGTGACGGGGACGGGGGTGTCGAGGTCGCGGATGTGGGGGATCGCGTACATGACGACACCGACGACGCAGAAGAAGATTCCCGCGGCGGTGAAGAGGACGGGGCCTCCCATCTTCTCGGCGAAGGCGCCGCCCAAGACGATGCCGACGGGCATCGAGAGCCCGAGCATCAGCTGGAAGAACCCGAGCGCGCGACCGACCTTGTCCTCCCCGACGTGCCTCTGGATGAGGGTCATGAGGGGGGCGTGGAACCACGCCAGGAAGATGCATCCGAAGCCCATGAGGGCGACGAAGGCCCAGAAGCCGCCGCGCGGGAGCAGACCGACGGCGGCGAAGGGAAGGCCGACGACGACGGTCGTGGCGCTGATGAGCAGGGCGAGGCGCTTGCCCCCGCCCCAGGCCATCATGATGAGTGCGCCGAGGAGCATGCAGGTGCCCGTGATCGCCTCGGCGACGGACACCATTGCCCCGTCGGCTCCGAAGTACTGCTGCGCCATCAGCGGGTAGACCGCCGCGAGCGCTTCGAACACCATCATGCCGGCCGTGAGGGCGACGATGAGGTAGACGAGGCCAACGTTGACACTCAGCGCACGCCAGCCCTCGCGGATCTGCCCCATGATGGTTGGGGGCATCTCGGCCTCGACGGAGGGAATCCTCGCAAGTGCCAGTCCGGCGACCGCCAGGAGAGCTCCCACGAACTCCAGGCCGAGGGTGTAGGGAAGCCCGAAGGCGGTGTAGAGGGCGATGCCGATGGCGGGGGAACCGATGTTGGCGATGGATCCGATGGCCTGGTCGAGGGTGTTGACGCGCATGAGGTGTTTCTCGGGGACCAGCATCGGCATGGCCGCGCTCATCGCCGGGAAGTGGAATGCCTGGAAGCAGCTGCGCAGCGCGGCGAAGAGGCATATGAGGGCGAAGCTCCCGTGTCCCAGCCATGCCAGCGCCCCCAGCGCGAGCGACATTCCACCCGCACCCAGGTCGGAGATGATCATGACGGTACGCCGGTTGTAGCGGTCGGCGGCGACGCCGCCCAGCGGGGCCAGGAGCCCGAGGGGAAGCTGGGAGAGGGCCATGACGACGGCGAGCTTGAGGGCCGAGCCCTCGGTCGTGGTGACGTGCCAGATGATCGCCCACCCCGACGCGCCGCTGGTGATGATGGAAAACGCCTGGCCGCTCCAGATCAAAGCGACCACTGCCCACCAGTTCGGTGCGAGGCTACGTCCGGAGGCGCTGACGAGCGCGGGCGACGAGGTGTCTGGAGTCACTCACACGAGGGTAGCGGCGCGTTTCCTGCCAGTCAACAGCCTGAGCGATCCGACCGCCGAGCCGATACGACCGGGGCCGGATATCACACCGCGTCATAATGTCGCGATCACTCTTGTGAGGTTCACCTAATGTTGTGTAGCATCTCCCTCGTATTCCCCGAGACACGAGAGGGCACAATGAAGACACACCTCGCTACACTGACAACTCTCCTGGCCGCAGCCGCGCTGGCCCTCTCCGCCTGCGCGGGCGCCGGGGGAAGCGCTCAGTCCAACGCAACCACCCAGGAGACGGGAGCCTCGGCAACCCGCACGATCACGGACCACGGAGGCAACGAGGTCACCCTGCCCGCCCAGGTGACTCGCGTCGCCATCGACCAGATCCCCATCGAATCCACCTACCTGGCCTACTTCGACGGCAAGGCCCCCTACCTGGTGGGTATGAGCGCCGCACGCGTCAAGGCCATGAGCCAGACGATCGCCGCCGAGATGGCTCCCGAAATGATGCAGGTGGACACCAGCTACTACGACAAGGGCGAGCTCAACGCGGAGGCCCTGCTCAACCTCAACGTTGACGTCGTGTTGTACAACGCGTTCAACAAGGAGCACGGCGAGATGTTCCGCAAGGCCGGGATTCCCGCCGTCGGCTTCACGACGATGGGCAACCCCTCCGACACCTACACGCAGTGGATGGAGCTCCTTGAGGACGTCTTCAACCAGGACGGCCAGATGGCCGATAAGATTGCTCTGGGTCAGAACCTGATTGCCGACGCCCGGGCGCGCACCGCCAAGGTCCCCGAGGACCAGAGGGTCTCGACGATGGTTCTCATGGGCGCGGCCGACGGTCAGCTCGCGGTCGCGGGAGGCAAGGACGGCTGGTTCACGAATGAATGGGCCGACTCGCTGAACTACGTCAACGTCACGCGCGACACCGACACCTCGCACACGCCCGTCACCTTCGAGCAGGTCCTCACGTGGGATCCCCAGGTCCTCCTCGTCACCGGAAAGGGCATGTCGAACATGACGGCACACACCGTCCTGACCAACTCGGTCGAAGGCGTTGACCTCTCCACCCTGTCCTCGGTCAAGAGCGGCCGCGTCTACTCCACCGGGCTGGGGATGTGGAATTGGTTCACTCCCAACCCGGATGCCCCGATCGTCGCGAACTGGATCGGAGCCTCGCTATACCCCGACCAGTTCTCCGACGTGGACCTCGTGACCATCACGAAGGACTACTACCAGAAGATGTATAACTTCACGCTCACGGACGAGCAGGCCCGACGAATCGTCAACCCCGACGCCTCCTGACGCCCGGCCCCGGCCTCGCTCAATCGACGAGGCCGGGGCTCCGTCGTGCGTGTAGCTCCCGGCTCGCCGGGGAGAGGACACCATGAAGTCACTGCTGACCAGGAACGGGAGGCTGCGCGTCTGGGTGATCCCCACCCTGGTCGCCCTGATCGTGGCCTGCGCCGCCGCGGCGATGCTGATCGGGCGATTCTCCGTCTCGCTGGAGGACGTGATCGCCGCCCTGCGGGCGCGCTTCGCGGGCGGTCCCGCGGTTTCTCCGCGCGTCAACTCCGTCGTCTTCGACCTGCGCGCCCCCCGCATCATCGTGGCGATCCTCATCGGCGGGGGGCTGTCGGTGGCCGGGGCGTCGTTTCAGTCGCTCTTCTCCAATCCCCTGGCGACCCCGGACACGCTGGGGGTTGCGGCCGGAACCTGCGTCGGAGCCGTGATCGCGCTGCTGCTCGACTGGAACCTCATCGGCGTGCAGGCCGCCGCCCTGGGGGCAGGCCTGGCGACGATGACCTTCACGACGGCGATCGCCCGCACCCGGACGGGGTCGTTCAACGTCATCACGCTGGTGTTGGGCGGCGTCATCGTCTCTGCCCTCGCGAACGCCGTCCTGTCGCTGCTCAAGCTGACGGCCGACCCGACCAGCCAGCTCCCGGAGATCACCTACTGGCTCATGGGGTCCCTGGCGGCGGTCACCTACCGCCAGATCGCGCTCGGGGCACCCTTCATCATCGGGGGCATCGTCGTCATCGTGGCGTTGCGCTGGCAGCTCAACATTCTCTCCCTGTCCGAGGACGAGGCCCGCACCGCCGGCGTGAACGTCTCCCTGATGCGGGCGGTCCTGATTGTCGCGTCGACGGTCATCACCGCCTCGGTGATATCGATGTGCGGCCAGGTCGGGTGGGTGGGCCTGCTGGTGCCGCACTGCGCGCGCATGCTGTGCGGACAGAACAACCGCGCGGTCATTCCGGTGTCGGCTCTGCTGGGGTCTGCCCTGATGATCGTCATCGACACTCTGGCCCGTTCCCTGTCGGCCTCGGAGATTCCGATTTCGATCCTCACGGCCATCATCGGGGCGCCCTTCTTTATCGTGCTGTTGCGTCGGACGGGAGGGGCGCGATGATCAGCGTTGAGGGCGCGACCTTCACCTATCCGGGCGCGCCGGCCCCGATCCTGCGCGACGTCAGCTTCACGGTTCCGGAGAGCTCCCTGCTGGCGGTCCTGGGGCCGAACGGGGCGGGGAAGACCACGCTGCTGCGCACGATGATCGGCCTGCAAAAGTGGGATCGGGGGCGCACCCTCGTTGACGGCACGGACATTTGCGCGATGTCGACGCGAGCGCTCGGGCGAATCCTGTCCTACGTTCCCCAGGCGCGTCACGCGTCCAACGTTGCCCTGACCGGCCTCGAGATGGTCATGGTCGGGCGCGCTCCCCACATGCGCACGCTCGCCCAACCGGGACCCCGCGAGGAGGCGATGGCCCGGGATGTTCTGGAGGAGGTCGGTGCCTCGCACCTGGCGGGGATGCCGTGCGCGACCATGTCGGGCGGGCAGTTCCAGATGATCCTGATTGCCCGCGCGCTCGTCGCTAACCCGCGCGTCCTCGTCCTGGATGAGCCCGAGACCGGCCTGGACTTCCGCAATCAGCTGATCGTCCTCGGACTCCTGGAGCGCCTCGTGAAGGATCGGGGGCTGGCGGTCATCATGAACACCCACTACCCCGCTCACGCCCTGCGGGTCGCGGACCAGGTGGCGCTTTTCTCGTCCACTCACGAGGCCGTGGTTGGGTCCGCTCACTCCGTGATGCACGAGGACACCCTGGCCGCCGTGTTCGGCGTGGACGTGGCGATCGGCAGCCTTCCCTTCGAGGGGGAGGACGTGCGGGCCATCGTGCCGGTGCGCCTATCCGACGCGGGCGCGCGGCCCGCGGACCAGTCGCCCCGGTAGCAATTTGTGCAGGTCAGCGACATTATTCTTCCGAGTGCGGTACCGTAATGGGGTGGTTGCGCGCACTGCGCGAAAGGCGCGTGAGAGGCGCCGATCGCTTGGTGGCGAGATCACGTCGGCCCCGCAGGCGGGTCCGATCGGTGCCCCGCCAGCGGGGCGAACACGAAGGAGGTCCCATGACTACCGGGACCGTCAAATGGTTCAACGACGCCAAAGGTTTCGGCTTCATCACCCCCGATGACCGCTCCGTTGACGTCTTCGTGCACTATTCGAACATCGTCGGCCAATCTGGGCGCCGCACTCTCATGGAGGGCGAGAGGGTCGAGTACGAGGCGATCGAGGGGCCGAAGGGTCCCCAAGCCACGGATGTTGCACGAGCTGAGTGACATCGTGTGCCCGGGTGGTTCATCCACTCGGGCACACCTGTATGACGCGAGGCGATCCGCCCCATCGGGCGACACGGTATTCCCTTGCGATAACGGTCTTTTACCTTTTCTTTATTCAACAACTGTGCAGTGTCTTACAAGGCGCCTTGCGGCTATGGACCGCGATGGCGACACGCCGTAGAATAGGTACTGCACCAACGGGGGCGACGCAGGTCGGCCCCGTTTTTTGATGCCGTCCCCTGGGCGGCGCGGGCCGACCGGCCCACACAACACGCTGGCGTGCGGGGCGCGCTTCGCGCATCCGCGCGAAGACACTCTGAAGGAGAACCCCATGGATCACATCGTCAAGGCCGAGACCGCCCCCACCATGAGCCAGGCCACCACCTCGGCTTCCGTTTTCGTCGCCCTCGTCGTCCTCCTCGCCGCCCTCGGCGTGGTCGCCGCCCTGCAGGTCGCCTCCGTGTCCTCGATGGTCCTGGCCGTCGTCGTCGCCCTGACCGCCCTGATCGTCTCCCCCGCGATCATTTCGATCGCTCGCACGCGCGCCTGAGACACTGCGGGGCGCGTGAGTATCGCGCGCCCCTCCCCCGCCAGCGTGACACCGCCGAGGTGTCGCGCTTTTTCTTTGCCTTCTTGAGGCTTCGCGACCTCATATCTGCACCGCTCACCACCGCCCCCATAAGGACATTTGCACAATATGGCGTCTCCCACTAACGTTCGTCTGTTAACCCCGACATCAAGGAGGATGCGATGAGCGGCTTCACAATGAACACGGAGAAGCTGGAGCAGGCGTCGAGCGACATGAGCCAGCTATCCGAGGGAATATCGGAGCTGGGACTCACCAAGTGCGAGGACTCCTTCGACTGCGGCGATCACGCCGTGGAGGAGGCGCTGTCATACTTCGCTACCATGTACAACAAGCGCGGTCAGGCCACACGGGAGTGGCTCAACAGCAGTGCCAGCGGTCTGCACATCACCGCGTACGCGACAGAGGACACCGACGACGAGGCGGCGACGGTCTTTGCGGCGCTTCGCTCCAAGCTGTAGAAACGAGGGAATCATGGCGGTAGGGTTTTCGCAGCGCTTTCCGGCTGTGACGGGGGATCTGGGCTCGATCTGGTCGTGTCAGAACGAGATCAGGAATCGCTCGCGCCAGATCGGGGAGCTGTACACGGGCGTCAACACAGTCATCGGCAGGTGCGACGAGTGGACGAGGCTGGCCAGGGACGCCTTCGTCACCAGCGCGGACGCCGAGAAACGCGAGATCGGCATCTGGGAGGACGGGACCCTTCAGGCGGCGAACGCGCTGAAGAGCTACTACTTCACGCTCGAGTGGGTCATCGGCTCGGTCAACGGCATTCGGGCCCGGGCAGACGAGCTGTGGGCGCAGTACCAGGCGATGACCCCCGCCGACCGGGCAACGCAGGAGGCCGCCATCGAGGAGGAACTGTCCTACCTGCAGGGACGCTACGACGAGGCGAAGATGACTTTGTCGGAGGAGGCACTGAACACCGGGGCCTCACTCAGGGAGGCCCTGTACTTCACGCCCGAGGACATCCACAAGGAAGATGGCGCAGCCAGGTACGTCGACTACGGGGATACACGTTCCCTGACTCAGCAAGAGCTCGCAGACATGCTCGCGCGACTAAGCGACCCATCGTCTTCCCTCTTCGATATCGATCAGGGTCGCATCGGCGACTGCCACCTGCTGGCCTCCCTCAACGCCTACAACCAGACCGAGGCGGGACGCAGGTATCTGGCGAGCCTCATCACCCCGCACTACGGTGCCGACGGTAAGGTGGACGGGTTCTACGTGGACTTCCCCGGATTCGACAGAAACCACAAGCGCGTGTTCGTCCAGGACGTACTGGAGCATGGCGACACCGCCGGGAAGAGCCGCAACGCTGACCTCGGTTCCATCTTCGAAAAGGCCTTCGTCCAGTCGCACATGGGTGGAACGCGCGGGAAGATTCCCACCTGGGGAGCCTCCGGGAGCCTGTCGGCCTTGACCATGGGGGACATCTCCGGCAAAGCGACGTATCCGACCGTCAATCTTGGTATCAACCGAGAAAGCCTGAAGACAGCAGCCATTGACGCAGTCACGACAGGTAGGCCCGTTGTCGCCGAGTCCAGCCCATTTGCCGGAGACGCGCAGGTCACCGCTAACGGCAGCCGAGAGGATATTACGATCGCTTCCAGCCACGTCTACACGGTGGCCGCAGCAGATGAGAACGGCGTGACCCTCATCAACCCTTGGGGACACAACGATCGCAGCGGTAACAGTGGCAGCAGAACGGGAGCGACCTTCACGATGAGCTGGGATGAGTTCTACGCCAACTTCGGCGACGTCACGGTGGGGCAGATCCCATGACCGTCAACCCTCCGCGCAAGCGCGCCGTCGCCGGCATCCTCGCGCTGGTCTTCGCCGTGGCCTGGACCTACGCCCACATCGCCTACGCCTGGCCCTGGAAAGAACGTTCCACGGGCAACGCCTGCACCGGCAAGTACTACCTCACCCCATACGACAAGCAACGATCCTTTTCCTTAGGAACCCTCGCCGATGGCCGTGCGATCTACATGGGCAGCAGGGGAGAAGTCTCCATGGGACACGACGTTGCTTCGTTCGGGCTGTCCGTAAGCACCGACACTGACAGCACCGATCCGCTCGCCCATGCCAAGAATCTGCATCGAGGTGACAGCACCACCGTCGAAGGGGTGGGAACCTTCACCCTCAAGGAAGCCCACTCCGACATCGTCTGGTTCACCCCCAACCCAGGAAAAGCAACATTCTGCTTCGACCCAGACCCCACCTTCACCATCTACGACTACGCACAACAAGGCCACTAACAGCAGCCACACACCTCAGACGCGCACCCGGCGCGCATACGTTTTTTCTCACGTGTAGACCGCGGCGCGTATCGGCTGGGCATCCACTGACGGAGTATCCGTAAACTGGTGGAATGAGCACCCAGAAGAACGAACCACGCGCGCTCGCCCTCGGCATTTCCTGCTACGTGATCTGGGGCTTCTTCCCCCTCTACTTCTCTCGGCTCGCCCCCGCGGGCGCCGTCGAGGTGATCGTCCACCGGGCCGTGTGGGGCCTCGTCTTCTGCCTGGCGGCCCTGGCCGTCACGGGCTCCCTGGGGAAGGTGCGCGCGCTGATTGCCGACCGGGGTGCCCTGTGGCGCCTCGCGGTCGCCGGCGCGCTCGTCGTCGTCAACTGGTCGGTGTACGTGTACGCGGTCCTCGCCGGCCACACGACGGACGCGGCGATCGGCTACTTCATCAACCCCCTCGTGACGATCGCGCTCGGCCTCATTGTGCTGCGCGAGCGCATCACCCCCATCCAGAGGATCGCGCTCGGCCTGGGCGCCCTAGCGGTCCTCATCCTCGTCGTCGGCCAGCGCTCCGTCCCGATCACGTCGCTCACGCTCGCCCTCACCTTCGGCCTGTACTCCCTGGTGAAGAAGGACGTGGCCGCGCGCGTCGACCCGCTGGCCGGGATGGCGATCGAAACCGCCGCCGTTGCGCCCTTCCTGCTGGCATACTACGCGTACCTCGCGGCCACGTCCTCCACGTCCTTCCACACGATCGCCTCCTCCGACGAGGCTGGGACCTCCTGGATGGTTCACCTGGCCCTCCTGGTGGGCGCGGGGGCGCTGACGATGATCCCGCTCATCATGTTCGCCGCCGCGGCGAGAGGCCTCACCCTGGGGACGATGGGCTTCCTGCAGTACCTGGGCCCGACCCTGCAGCTCCTCGTCGCCGTCTTCATCTTCCACGAGTCTGTGCCCACGATTCGGTGGATTGCGATGGGCATCGTGTGGCTGGCACTGGCGTGTCTGAGCGCCGACTGGGCGCTCTCCTCCATTCGGGCCAGGCGCCTGGCGCGCACCGTCCGCGACGCCTAGGCCGCCCTATTCTCCGCCCGGCTCGGGGCGTCCCGTGTAGTTGACGAAGCGCGCCATGTCGCCCTGGAAGAGGGCCGTCACGGTCGCCGTCGCGCCCGCGCGGTGCTTGGCGACGATGATGTCGGCCTCGCCGGGGCGGTCTTCCTTGTCGTAGTAGTCGGGGCGGTGCAGCAGGATGATGATGTCGGCGTCCTGCTCAAGCGACCCGGATTCGCGCAGGTCGCTCATCATGGGCTTGCGATCGGTGCGGCCCTCGGAGTTACGGTTCAGCTGGGCGACCGCGATCACCGGGATGTCCAGGTCCTTGGCCAGGAGCTTGAGGTTTCGCGACATGGCGGAGACTTCCTGCTGGCGGGATTCCACCTGGCGTCCGCTCGTCATCAGCTGCAGGTAGTCGACGACGACAAGGCCGAGGTTCTCCTGCTGCTTCAAGCGCCTGCACTTGGAGCGGATCTCCGAGATCGTGATGTTCGCCGAATCGTCAACGTACAGGGGCGCCTCGCTCATTCGCGAGGTGGTCTCGGCCACCTTGCGCCAGTCCACGTCGCTCATCTTGCCGGCCTGCATTTTGGACAGGCGCACGCCGGACTCGGCCGAGAGCATGCGCATCGCGATCTCCTGGTTGCTCATCTCCAGGGAGAAGATGAGCGAGGTGATCCCGTGCTTCATGGACGCCGAGCGGCAAAAGTCCAGGGCGAGCGTCGATTTGCCCATGGCGGGGCGGGCGGCGACGATGATCATCTGTCCGCCGTGCAGGCCCTGGGTGAGCTCGTCGAGGTCGGTGAAGCCCGTGGGAACACCGTTGAGCTTGCCCTGGTTCTTTTCGATGTCCTCCAGGGCGTTGAGGATGTCCGAGCTCATCTGCGTCATGGACACGTAGTCGCTTCTCTCGCGCCCGTCGGAGACCGCGTACACCTCGGCCTGAGCCTGGTCGACGATCTCGTCGACGTCGCCCCCGGCGTCCGCGTACCCGAGCTGGACGACGCGCGTGCCCGCGGTGACGAGGCGGCGCATGATCGCTCGCTCGCGCACGATCCGGGCGTAGTAGGCGGCGTTTGCCGCGGTGGGGACCGAGGCGATGAGGCTGTGCAGGTAGGCCGCTCCCCCGACCTTGGAGAGCATGCCTGCGCGCTTGAGTTCACCGGCGACCGTGATCGCATCCGCGGGTTCGGCGCGGCCGTTCAGTTCGACGATCGTGTCGAAGATCGTCTCGTGGCTGGGCTGGTAGAAGTCCTGTCCGCGCAGCATCTCGGACACCACGTTGGCGGCCTCGGTCGTCAGCATCATCGAGCCGAGGACGCTCATTTCCGCGTCGATGTCCTGCGGGGGGACGCGGTCGAACTGGTCGTCGGACATGTGATCCTCTCGGTGTCGGCTCCCGGGGACGAGGCCGGGGAAGGGCCGCGAGCGCGAGCGCGGTCCTGTGGATAGAGACCCTCCAGGCGAAGACTAACGCGTTGTAGGAGATTGCGCGACCGCCGATGTGCACCGGCATGTGCACAGATTGTGGATAACCTGTGCGCAACACCGAAGCGGCCTGTGCACAGCACCAAATGACGAATCTGCCAGCACAGATATGCTCATCACACTCACATCGTTGTCATTCATTGAGCCGTCTAGAATTTCCGAGTGCGCGGCTTTCCACAGGCCTGTGCACATGTTGTGGAAAAGAAACGGAGCATGTAATGGCGAGCACCCGCGAGTCCCCCGACCCGCAGCATCCGTCGGACCCCGGGCAGGCCGAGGCCTCGTCGATCCCGCGCATCACCACGCGAAGGATTCTCTCCCTGGCTCTTCCCGCCCTGGGCGCCCTCATCGCCGAACCGCTCTTCACCGTCATCGATTCGACGATGGTGGGCCACCTGGGCACGCCAGAACTGGCGGGGCTGGGCATCGCCTCGACCGTGCTCAACACCGCCGTCGGCCTCTTCGTCTTTCTCGCGTACTCCACGACCTCCCTGGCGGGGCGGCATCTGGGCGCTGGCAGGCGCGATCGTGCCATCCGCTCCGGGGTCGAGGCCATGTGGCTCGCCGGCGCCCTCGGGGTGCTCGCCGCACTCCTCCTGGCCGTCTGTGCCTCGCCGCTGCTGTCCTGGCTGGGGGCTGACGCGGAGACCATGCCCCACGCGCTGGCCTACCTGCGTTCCTCGGCCCCCGGCCTGGTCGGCATGTTCGTGGTCCTGGCGGCGACGGGAACCCTGCGCGGCCTGCAGGACACTCGCACCCCCCTGGTGGCGGCGTCCGTGGGCGCCGCGTTCAACGCCGCCGCGAACTGGACGCTCATGTACCCCCTCGGCCTGGGGGTGGCCGGATCGGGCCTGGGGACCACCATCACGCAGAGCCTCATGGCGCTCTTCCTGGCCTGGGTGATCGTGCGCGGCGCGCGACGCGAGGGCGTTGAGCTGAGCCCCTCCGTCGCCGGGATCTTCTCCGCGGCCGCGGAAGGCGCCCCCCTCCTGGTGCGCACGCTCGCCCTGCGCGTGGCACTCCTGGCGACCCTGAGCGCGGTGACGGCGATCTCGACGCAGGCGCTCGCCGCCCACCAGATCGTGTGGACCCTGTGGACTTTCGCCGCCTACGTCCTGGATGCTCTGGCCATAGCGGCGCAGGCGCTCGCCGGGTTCACTCAGGGCAGCGGCGAGCGGGGGGCGATGGGCCCCCTCGTGCGTCTCCTCTCCCGCTGGGGGGTCGGCTTCGGCATCGTCGTCGGCCTCGTCCTGGCGATGGCCTCACCGTGGATCACCCGCATCTTCACAACCGACACGACCGCCGTCGACTACGCGACCGTCGCCCTCATCGTCGGCGCTTTCTTCCAGCCGGTCGCGGGGTACGTGTTCCTCCTCGACGGCATTCTCATCGGCGCGGGCCGGGGACGATACCTGGCGGCCGCCTCCGTCGCAAACCTCCTGGTCTACGCGCCCGTCCTGTGGTTGGTCGCCCACTCCCCCGCGCTCACCGCTCGCCCGTCCCTGGCACTCTCGCTCGTCTGGCTGTCCTATGCCGCCGTCTACACGGGCATGCGCGCCCTGACCAACGGCCTCGGGGCCCGCTCCCTCTGAGGCCCGGCCACCCCGCCGGGGGACCGCTCGCCACACCCACCGGACCTAGCCCACGCCCACCGGACCTAGCCCACGCCCGAGGCATGCATGCCCATGAGCAAGCGGCCAGATCGTGAGCGATCCCGCCCTGGCGGCGAGTGCCTCGGCCATGTAAAATGAGCAGCTGGACTGTCCGCATCCGCGAAGAGTCCACCGGGCCCTCACGGGCCACACGCAACGCCCTCCTGTCACGGACCGTCCGTGACCGCGAAGACCATAGGAGGTGGGAACCAACGTGCGTAACTACGAACTGATGGTGATCCTCGATCCTTCGATCGACGAGCGCACCGTCGCCCCCACGATGGAGAAGTACCTGGCACCCGTGGGTGCGGCAGGCGGATCCGTTGAGAACGTTGACATCTGGGGCAAGCGCCGTCTTGCCTACGACATCCTCAAGCGTTCCGAGGGCATCTACGTCGTCATCGACATGACCACGACCCCCGAGGTCGCTCTCGAGATCAACCGCCGCATGGGCATCGACGAGACCATTCTCCGTACGAAGCTCCTGCGCCCCGACGCTCACTGAGCCGACACCAACCCCTCTAAGCCCGAGGAGCCGACATGGCCGGAGATACCGTCATCACAATCATCGGCAACCTGACCGCCGATCCCGAGCTGCGTTGGACGCAGTCCGGTGCAGCGGTCGCCGACTTCACGGTGGCCTCCACCCCCCGAACCTACGATCGCAACGCCGGCGAATGGCGCGACGGCGACACCCTCTTCATGCGCTGCTCCGTGTGGCGCGACACCGCTGAGAACGTCGCCGAGTCGCTGCGCAAAGGCATGCGCGTCATCGTTCAGGGGCGCCTCACCCAGCGCTCGTACGAGACCCAGCAGGGAGAACGCCGCACGGTCGTTGAGCTGCAGGTCGACGAGGTCGGCCCCTCCCTGCGCCGCGCACGCGCGCAGGTCACCCGCACCGCCCCCGTCGGCGGCGGCGGCTACCAGTCCGATAACCGCGGCCAGCAGGGCGTGCCCCAGCAGGGCGGCGGATACGGCGGCGGCCAGGGTGGATACGGCCAGGGTGGCGCCAATTACGGCGCACCGACCGGCGGCTCCCCCGAGGACCCGTGGCGCTCCGCCCCTTCCGGCGGCACCACCTCCTTCGGCGACGAGCCCCCGTTCTAAGGTCGCGAGTTCCGGCGCCAACGCCGGACTGCGCCACGTCGAAGACAACACGCTTGGGGCGGCATCGTCCGCCCGGATTCACTAGGAGACCATCATGGCGAAGCCCCAACTTCGCAACAAGCCCATCAAGAAGAAGGCCAACCCGCTGAAGTCGGCCAAGATCGACAAGATCGACTACAAGGACACCGCGCTGCTGCGTAAGTTCATCTCGGACCGCGGCAAGATCCGCGCTCGCCGCGTGACCGGTGTGTCCACGCAGGAGCAGCGCAAGATCGCTCGCGCCGTCAAGAACGCGCGTGAGATGGCCCTGCTGCCCTACTCCTCGACCGGCCGCTGATTAGGGAAGGACACAGCTGATATGGCTACCACGAAACTGATCCTCACCCACGACGTCCCGGGCCTCGGCCACGCCGGCGAGGTCGTTGAGGTCAAGGCTGGCTACGCCCGCAACTACCTGGTTCCGCGCGGCTTTGCCGCGAAGTGGACCGCTGGCGCCCAGAAGCAGATCGACCAGATCGCCGCGGCCCGTCGCCGCCACGAGATCGCCACAATCGACGACGCTCGCGCGGTGCGCGACGCCCTGCAGGGTGGCGCCGTCGTCGAGATCACCGGCAAGGTTGGCAAGGCCGGACGCCTCTTCGGCGCCGTTTCCGCCGCTCAGATCGCTGACGCGGTCAAGGAGCAGCTGGGCCAGACCATCGACCGTCGTCGCGTCATCATCGCCTCGCCCATCAAGGCCGTCGGCGACTACACGGTGACCGTCGGCCTGCACCCCGAGGTGTCCGCGAACCTGCGCGTCCGCGTGTCCGCCACGAAGTGAAGGATTTGCGCATCGGTTGAATGCTGAGAGGGGTGGCCCCCGCCGTCTGGCGGGGGCCACCCCTTTTTCGCGGTTGTCGCACCGAATGTGTCGCTGGGAGGCTGGTCCCTCGTCGCGCTGGCGCCGCAAACGCGCTTCTTAAGGAGACGAGCAACCGCCGGGTTGCGCTGGACAGGGCGGCCAGGGCATCGAAAGGAGGCGCTGCACCCGTTCGGGAGCAATACACCCGATCAGAAGGGGTGTCATGCATACGGATCGGGTGTAGCGCCAGCGTCAACAAGCTTGATCGCGGGCGGGCGTACCGGTAGCCGCGCATCGGACAATGGCACGCCGCGACCTGACAGCGGTCAATCAACACGCTCGCCGCCCGCTGTTTCTTCGCCGCCCGACCAAACTCCGCGTGGGGGCGCGCCGTGCAAGTTGCGCAACCACCGTGGAACGCGCCCATCCGGCGCGCCAGAGCCGCATCCTGGCGTTACAGGACACTCTGCACCGCAGTGCGCCAAGCACCGAATGTGCCCGGTGCGACCTACCCGGAGCGTCCTGCGAGCCGCGTTTATGTCGATCGAAGTCCGTGTTGCCGGGGTTGCGGACGCTGCGTGCCCCAAGGAGACCTTGGGGCACGAAACGCGGGATGGACGGGGGATCAGACTTCCCTAGCCTCTTCGGTTGTTGCCGTTCCCGTTGCCGTTGTTGCCGTTGCCCGGCGGGTTCCCGTTGTTCCCATTTCCGTTGCCGTTGTTGCCGTTCCCGTTGCCGTTGTTGCCGTTGCCCGGCGGGTTCCCGTTGTTCCCATTTCCGTTGCCGTTGTTGCCGTTACCCGGCTCCTCGGTGGGCGTCGCGGAGGGAGTCTCGGTGGGCGTGGGTTCGGGCGTGGGCTCGGCCGAGGACTGCGGGGCCTCACTCGTCGCGGTCGGAGCCGACGTCGGCCCGTTGTTCTGCGCCCGGCGGCTGGAGCTCACCTTCCACGTGAAATCCGTGTCCTTCAGGTTCGCAGTCGCGGGCTTCATGTAGTCAATCCAGACGTCGACCGGCCAGTCGCCGCCGTGGAACTGGTTGACGCCACCGACGTTGTCGAGCGGAACGGAGTTGCCGTCGTCATCCGACTGGTACATCGACACGGCGGTCACCATGCCGGGAACGAAGCCGATGAACTGCGCCGACAGCTGATCCGACGAGGTCCCGGTCTTGCCCGCGGTCGTCAGGCGCGGAATGGAGCGATCGACGTTGCTGGCCGTCCCGTCGCCGCCGGTCACCGCCTCAAGCGCCGGCATGATCGAGGAGACCTCCTCCACGTCGAACACGCGCTTGGGCGTCACGTCCCCGCTGTACAGAAGCTTGCCGCGCGAATCCTCCACCTTCTTCACGATGTGCGCATTCACGCGCTCTCCGCCGTTGGCAATCGTCGAATACGCGGTCGCCAGGTCGATGTTGTGCGGAGAGGCCGACCCCAGGACGTTGAGAAGCTCGTCGTTCAGGCCCAGGGTGTCCTCGGGAATACCGGCATCAATGGCAGCCTCGAGGGTCCTCTGCGGACCCACATCCAGGTTCAGCGCGACGTACGCCGTGTTCATCGAGTACTCGGTGGCACGCACGAGCGTCACGTTCCCAAACGAGTAGCCGCCGTCGTTGGAGACCGGCACGCTCATGCCCGGGAAGTACTGCGGAGACTTACCCGAGTACGTGTCGTAGACCGATCCATCCAGGCGAGCGTTGGCCAGCAGCGCAAAGGGCTTGAACGCCGATCCGGCCATCGCGATGTCCTGAGTGACGGCGTTCTGCTGGCGCGCCAGGTAGTCGGCGCCCGCGTACTCCGCAAGGATCTCGCCGGTGGCCGGATCCAGGGACGAGAGGGCGACGTGCTGGTGGGTCGGATCCCATCCGCGCACCTCGTTCATGCCCTCGGCGGCGGCAACGGCCTGCTCCTGGTGCTCCTTGACGATCGTGGACGTGATGCGCAGGCCACCCTGGCTGATCTTATCCTCATCGAACTGGCCGGACTTGATCAGCTCCGACCTCACCTGGGCCATCAGGTAGCCGTTCGTGCCGGTCATGGATTCCCTGTTGAGGGTCTCCGGGTCGATCGTCTCGGGGAACACCGCCGCATTCGCCTCGGCCTGCGAGATCCAGCCGTCCTCGACCATCAGGCCCAGATCGCGGTCCCACCGCTCCTTCGCCTTCTCCGGATTCACCGCCGGATCCCACGCGGAGGGCGCGGGAATGACCGAGGCCAGGAGCGCCGCCTCGGGCAGGGTCAGCTCGCTGGCGCCATGCCCGAAATACGCCTGGGCGGCCGCGTCGATTCCATAGGCGCCGCGCCCGAAGTAAATGGTGTTCATGTAGGCGCCGATGACCTCGTCCTTGGACTTCTCTCGGTTGATCTTGATCGCCAGGACGGCTTCCTTGAGCTTGCCGCTATACGACGTGGTTTCACCGATGTAATAGCGCTCGACATACTGCTGGGTGAGCGTTGAGCCACCCTGGCGCGCGCCGCCCCGCAGGTTGTTGACGAGGGCGCGGGCGATACCCTTCAGGTCCACGCCCGAGTTCGTGTAGAACGTGCGGTCCTCGGAAGCGACGATCGCCTTGGAGACGTAGTCGGGCAGCGTCGACGTGTCGATGATCTGGCGGTTGATGTCGCCCAGGGTCCCGATCTCCGTCGTGCCGTCCGCGTAGTACACCGTGGTCTTCTGAGCCAGAGCCAGGTCGTCGGGGGCCGGCACGGCCAGGGTGTTGTAGAGGTACAGGAAGACACCCATACCGGCGATGAAGGCACCCAGAATGAGGGTGAGGATCGTGAAGCCAATGCGCTTGGGCCAGCGCCTCTTCTTCTTTGCGGGCCCCTTCTTGGCATCGGACGAGGCGGCCGCGGCCTTCCTGGATGCGCGCGACCCCGGAGCGGAGCGCACCGAACGCCGCTTGGGCAGGTGGCCCTGCCCCGACGCGCCCGATCCTTCCGACCCGACGATGTCGTTCCAGTCCGTATGTCCGTTGTGAGTCGCCACGTGTTCGCCCTTTCAGCGGATAAGGTTGTACCCCTAGCGTAACCGTGTTTGCGGGAAGATCCCCAAAGTATGTGCTGCGACACAGGGAGTGGGTGCGCAGCCGCTCGCCCACCCCCCGTGCGATGTCCCGCGCGTCCCGACGCTCAGGACCACTGCTCCTCGGGGCGGCCAGGCTCGGCCCATCGCGTGTGGAAGACACCTTCCCTGTCGATGCGGCGGTACGTGTGGGAGCCGAAGAAGTCCCGCTGACCCTGGATGAGGGCCGCCGGAAGGCGCGTCGCGCGAATCTGATCGAAGTACGCCAGCGAGGACGCGAACACCGGAATCGGGACTCCGGCCAGCGCTGCCTGGGAGACGATGCGACGCAGCGCGGGCGTGCACTCCTGGAAGCGGGTCGCGAAAGGCTCGGCGGCCAGCAGGAGCGGCAGGGAGGGATCGGCCTCGTAGGCGCGCGTGATGTCATCAAGGAAGGCCGCGCGGATGATGCAGCCGGCGCGCCAGATGCGGGCCAAGGCCCCCTTGTCGATGTCCCAGCCGTACTCGGCCGCCCCCGCCTCGATCTCGTCGAAGCCCTGCGAGTAGGCGACGATCTTGGAGGCGAAGAGGGCGCGTCGCACGTCCTCCACGAACGCGGCCCGGGCCTCGTCCGTCTCGATGACGAGGGGCGTGGCGTTGCCGGCGAGCTTCTGCCCGGCCGCACGCTGAGCGGGTTCACAGGAGGCGCCGCGCGCGAACGTCGCCTCGCCGATCGCGGTCACGGGGACCGCCAGATCCAGGGCGGTCTGAACCGTCCACTTGCCGGTCCCCTTCTGCGAGGCCGCGTCGACGATGAGATCGACGAGGGGCACCCCCGTGGACGCGTCCACCTGGCGTAGGACCTCGGCCGTGATCTCGATGAGGTAGGAGTTGAGCTCGCCCTCGTTCCAGGCCGCGAAAATATCCGCGATTTGGGCGGGAGTGGCCCCCAGGCCCTCGCGCAGGAGGGTGTACGCCTCGGCGATCACCTGCATGTCGGCGTACTCGATGCCGTTGTGGACCATCTTGACGAAGTGGCCCGCGCCGTTGGCCCCGATGTACGTGCAGCAGGGGACGCCGTCGTAGGTGGCGGAGATCGCCTCGAACATGGGGCCGAGGCGCTCGTAGGAGGCCCGGGTCCCACCCGGCATGATGGACGGGCCCCACAGGGCGCCCTCCTCGCCGCCGGAGACGCCCGCGCCCACGAAGTGCAGGCCGCGCTCGGCCGCCCACTTCTCGCGGCGGATCGTGTCGGCGAACAGCGAGTTGCCGCAGTCGACGATGATGTCGCCCTCGTCCATGAGCGCGGCCAGCTGTTCCATGACGGCGTCCGTCGCGGGACCCGCCTGCACCATGATGATGGCCACGCGGGGTGCGCGCAGGGATGCGACGAAGTCCTCCAGGGTCGAGGAGGGAACGAAGGTCGCCTCCTCGCCGTGCTCGGCCATGAGCTTGTCGGTGCGGGCGGGGGTGCGGTTGAAGACGGCTGTCGCGTAGCCGTTGCGGGCCAGGTTGCGCGCCAGGTTCGCTCCCATCACGCCCAGTCCGTACACGCCGATGTCGGCCGACGCCTTCTCGGGGGTAAACGTGCTCATCGGGAGAGCCTCCTTAGGATTCGTTCGGTTGTCACCAGCCTACGGCGGGGCACCGAGGGGTGCACCGCGCGCAGGCGTGAGGATGGTCGCGCGAATGCGCCGCGAGCGGCCCCTACTGGGCCTCGCGCGCGGCGTTCGCCGCCGCCTTGCGCGCCTTCTTCTGCGCGACCTTCTCCTCCCAGCGAGCCTGCTGCGCCTGGTACTCCTCGGCCAGCGCGCGCACGTCCTCCGACGCCCACCAGTGGAGCAGGGCCTCGCGCGCGGCCTCCTCGCCGAGGGGGCCGCGCTCCATGCGTAGCTCCAGCAGGTAGTCGCGGGCGATCTTGACGGCGCGGGAGGGCCGCAGGCCCAGGATCTCCATGATCTGGTCACCGTCGAGGTCGGGGCGGATCGCGTCCAGCTCCTCCTGCTCGCGCAGGGCAGCGATGCGCGCCTCGAGGTCGTCGTAGGCCGCGGACAGGTAGGCGGCCTTGCGGCGGTTACGCGTCGTGCAGTCGGCGCGCGTGAGGCGATGCAGCCTCTCCAAAAGGTCTCCAGCGTCCGCGACGTAGCGCCGCACGGCGGAGTCCGACCAGGCGGCCTCCCCGTAGCCGTGGAAGCGCAGGTGAAGGGCGACCAACGTCGAGACGGCCTCGATGGTCGCCTTGTCGAAGTGCAGGGCCTTCATCCGCTTGCGGGTCATCTTCGCGCCGACGATCTCGTGGTGGTGGAAGGACACCGACCCGTTGGCTTCGAAGCGACGGGTGGCGGGCTTGCCGACGTCGTGCATGAGGGCCGCGAAACGCAGAACGAAGTCCGGGGCGGGGACAGGCCCGTCGGGTCCGGTCTCTAAGTCGATGGCCTGTTCGACGACGGTGAGCGTGTGCTCGTAGACGTCCTTGTGGCGCTTGTGTTCGTCAACCGTGGACACGAGGGCGGCAACCTCGGGCAGGACGATGTCTGCGACGCCCGTGTGGACCATTAGCTCGATGCCGCGACGCGGGTAGGGCGAGATGATGAGGCGTTCGAGCTCGGCGCGGATGCGCTCCGCCGAGACGATCTCCAGGCGCGAGGCCATGGTCTCCATGGCGTTCATGACGTCTTCGTCGACGTCGAGGCCCAGCTGTGCGCTGAACCTGGCCGCCCGCATGATGCGCAGGGGGTCGTCGTCGAAGGACTGCTCGGCGGACACGGGGGTACGCAGGTTTCCGGCGGCCAGGTCGGTCAGGCCGGCGCAGGGGTCGACGAGCGCCATCTGCGGCAGGCGCATCGCCATGGCGTTGACCGTAAAGTCTCGGCGCGTCAGGTCGCCCTCGAGCGTGTCGCCGAAGGTGACCTCGGGCTTACGCGAGCCAATCTCATACTCGTCGGTGCGGTAGGTCGTCACCTCGACGACAACGTCCCCTCGCCGCCCGCCGATCGTGCCGAACTCCTTGCCGATGTCCCAGGTGGCGTTGCCCCACCGGGACAGCAGCTCCTCGGTGCGCTCCGGGCGCGCGGAGGTCGCCATGTCGAAGTCGTGGGGCGTCACCCCCAGGAATGCGTCGCGCACAGGCCCCCCGACGAGCGCCAGCTCCTCCCCGGCGTCGCGAAAAATCGTGCCGAGTTCCATAATCGCGGGCGGGAGCGCGGCGAAGGTCCTCGTGGCGTTCGCCATGAGGGTAGGAATGTCCGTTGTTTCGCCGTTTTGCGTGCTCACGGTGCCGTTTCTGGGGGAGGCTGACTGAGTACTCATCGCTCCTAAGCATGCCAGGAAAGCCCCCTGGTCGACTACCGGGGGCCACCCAACGGCTACAGTGGAGTCATGCCTGCACGTTCAGTTGACCGCCGAGCCGGGGTGCCCAGACCCCCGCGTCGGTCCGCTTCTGTGCGCGTAGGCCGCTCCCACCTGCCGATTTCCGCCGAAACCAGCGCGGGTGGCATTGTCGTTGACGTACGTGACGGAATTCCCTATGCCGCGTTGATCGCCCGGCGCAACCGGGCGGGCCGCGTCGAGTGGTGCCTGCCCAAGGGCCACCTGGAGGGTTCGGAGACCCCGCAGCAGGCGGCGCTGCGCGAGGTCGCCGAAGAGACCGGCATTCACGGTCGCATCATCCGCCACCTTGCCTCGATCGACTACTGGTTTTCTGGCAACGATCGCCGCGTTCACAAGGTCGTTCACCACTACCTCATGGGCTATGAGTCGGGGACCATCTGCGTCGACGGCGATCCGGATCACGAGGCCGAAGAGGCCGCGTGGGTCCCCCTGAGGGACGTGTCACGCCAGCTGGCCTACCCCAACGAGCGCCGCATCGTGCGCATCGCCTTGGACCTGCTGTATCGGGATGGCCGTGACTAGGCGGGCGGCATGGCTTGCCGCCCTGTGCGCGGTTATTGCCCTTCCCTTCGGTCTCGGTATCGACGAGGCCGGGGCCGCCCCGGTGCCCGCTTCGGCGTCGGGGTCGGGCGAGTCGCGTCCGGCCGTCATGGGCCCGGCGTCCACGGAGTCGGGACTATCCGTTTCGATCGACTCTCTCTCTCCGAGAATCATCACGAACGAGAGCGAGCTAGTCGTCTCCGGCACCGTACGCAACGCGTCCCCAACGACGCTCGCGTCCGTGTCCCTCGAGGTCTTTGTGACCAACGAGACGCCCATCTCCGTCGCCGCGCTGACGACCGCGCTGACCGAGGATGAACCCGACGCCACGCACGCGGCCTCGACATCGCTGTCCAACGTGGCCAGGGGCGCCACCGTCGCCTTCGAGATCCGCATACCCACCTCCGCGCTGCCGCTGACCGACACCGAGGAGTGGGGGCCTCGAGTGACCACCGTGACCGCCACCTCCGGCGAGTACTCGGGCAAGGACCGTTCCATCATCGTGTGGGATTCGGGGACGCAAGTCTCCGCGTCACGCATCACCACGCTCGTCCCGTGGACGTCGGCCAGCGCCTCTCAGGACCAAGCCGAGCGCTCGGCGGTGCTCACTCTTGCCGCAACCGCGGGCGTGACTCTTGCCGTCGATCCGCTCCTGATTCCGCGCGGCCCGCAGCCCACGGCCTCGCCGAGCCCGTCTCCCGCGCCCGAGCCGGGCCAGTCTGGCCAATCGGGGGACGACACGCAGTCCGACTCGCCGACGGCCTCGCCGAGCGCCACGCCCTCCCCCACGCCGACGCCCGCACCCACCGCGACGGATCCAGCGGTACGCTCACGCGACCTCCAGTCGGAGGCCTTCGTGTCGGCCTTCATGTCGGCCGCGACGGAGGTCGTCGCCTTGCCCGAGGGCGATGCCGACCTCGGCGCCCTCGCCCTGTCGAGCAACTCCAACTTCTGGGCGCGCGCAACTCACTCGATCGGAAGCTTCCCCGCGACGCCTCGCGAGGCCGGCTGGGTGGCCCCCACGCCGACTCCCTCCCCTTCCGCCCCCACGCCCTCCGCTTCCGCCCCCACGCCCTCCGCTTCCACCACCCCATCGCCCGACTCGCCGTCGCCGAGTGCGAGTCCCGCCCCTGCGGGGAGCGGTCAGAGCGGAGCAACGACGACGACACCCGACGAAGGGCCGACGATTCTGCGCGACGTTGCCTGGCCGGCGGACGCCACCTTCGGCACCGCGCTGCTGGCCAACTTCGCCTCCGCCGACTAGCTGACGATCGCCCCCGCCTCGGCCCTCGCTCCGGCCGACGAAGTTCCCTTCACCTCCTTCGCGCGCGTCAATGTCGATCCGTCAAGTGGCGAAACAACGACGGACGGCACGGGGGCACGGGTCCTCGCCCAGCAGGGGGACATCGCGTCTATCCTGTCCTGGAACGCCACGGGAGGCGACGAACTGGACGCCGAGCAGGCCCTCACCGCCATCACGGCGATCATCGCGCGCGAGCGGCCCTCCTCCTCGCGCACTGTCTTCGCGGCCGCCGCCCGGGGCACCGCCGTCAACGAGCGGCTGACCCACCGCGTCAACGCGCTCTTCTCCCCGCGCTGGGTGAGCGCTCTGTCCTTCACCGACATGGCATCGAGCGAACCCACCGACGTTGAGCGCGTGACCGTCACGGCGGGCACCCTCGAAGCCGACACGTCCACCGCCATCGACGCGATGGCCTCCTCTCTCGAGCGGCTCGCCCCCCTTGCACGCGCAACCGACGACCCCGATGCCGTCTACGACTCCGTCACGCCGCAGCTCCTGCCGTCCCTGTCAGCCGAGCTCTCCGCCTCCAAGCAGCTGGAAGCGGCTACGGCCTTGACCTCCCAGGTCACGAATCTGCTGTCTTCTGTCACCGTCGAACCCTCCTCGGCCGTCAACCTCATCAACAAGTCGGCCAACTTCCCCGTGCTCGTGCGTAACAAGCTTCCCTGGCCGATCCGCGTCGACGTCACGTTGATCCCCGACGACCCGAGGCTTCGCGCGACGCCGGCCCTCTCCCAGGTTCTCGCCGCCCGAGGCGCCACCACGGTCGAAGTTCCCGTCGGAGCGATCGGCAGTGGCGACATCAAGGTGACCTACAAGGTCACCACACCCGACAACGTCGTCCTTGACGACTCCCAAACCGTCACCGTTCGCATGCGAGCCGGCTGGGAGGATGCGATCACAGCGGTCATCGCCTCGCTCTTCGGCCTTCTCTTCCTCGCGGGAATCACGCGTTCTCTGCGCAACAGGGCGGCCAGGAGGGCGCAGGCGCGTAGCGCCGAGAGCGCACCAACGGCCACGGCCAACGAATCAGCGACCGCCACGGACAAGGAGACACCATGAGCTCGAACACGCCTCGTCGATCGATCCTGAGGGCGTCGGCGCTCATGGCATCGGGCACCATGGTGTCACGCATCCTCGGCTTCGTGCGCAACGCCATGCTCATCGCGGCGGTGGGAGCCACCGCCGGCGGCGTGGGCGCCGCCTTCCAGACCGCCAACACCCTGCCCAACACCGTCTTCAATCTCCTCGCCTCGGGTATCTTCGACGCGGTCCTGGTCCCCCAGATTGTGGGGGCCATCAAGCGTCGCAATGATGGCGACACCTACGTCAATCGCCTGCTGACGCTGGCCGGAACGGTCCTGTTCCTCGTGACCTTCGTGACGATGGTGCTCGCACCCGTTCTGGTCATGATCACAGCGGCGGGATACACCGACGACATCCGTCATCTGGCGATCCTCTTCGCCCTCCTGTGCCTGCCTCAGCTCTTCTTCTACGGGTTGTACAACCTGCTGGGCGAGCTTCTCAACGCCCGGGAGATCTTTGGTCCCTACATGTGGGCACCGGTCGTCAACAACGTCGTGGGCATCGCCGGACTCGGGGTGTTTCTCGCGATCTGGGGAGGAGCCCCGGCGGGTGGCATCCCCGCCGCCGACGTGACGGGCGCGCAGTTCTGGGTCCTCGCCGGTTCGGCGACGCTGGGCGTCATCTGTCAGGCGCTGTGCCTGCTGTGGCCGATGAGGCGCGCGGGCGTGTCTTTCACGCCGGACTTCCACTTCCGCGGCACCTCCTTCGGGTCAATGCCGAAGGTCGCGGGCTGGACGTTCGCCACGCTCGGCGTCTCTCAGGTCGGCGTCCTGTCAACGAACAACCTGGCCGCCATGGCGGACGGCTTCATCGGCCGCAACGGTGCCCAGGGGGGAGTCGTGGGCATCCTCGCCTACTCGACCGCGTTCATGATCTTCATGGTTCCCCAGTCCCTCATCACGGTCTCGCTGACGACGGCGATCTTCACCCGCATGGCCGGTGCCGTCGCCGACGGGGACGACCGCGCGGTGGCCGACAGCTACCACCTGGGCGTGCGCACGATCACCTCCCTGACGCTCGTGGCGGCCGCCATTTTGATGGCCGGTTCGGTGCCGATGATGGAGATCGCAATGGCCGCCAAGGGCGGCGATCCCCAGGCGGTCACGGCCTACGCCCTCGTCCTCGCCTCCCTCATGCCGGGCGTCGCGTCGACCGGCATGGTTCTCATGAGCCAGCGCGTCTTCTTCGCCTACGAGGACGTCAAGCCCGTGTTCCTCATGGGCATCGGGCCAACGATCATCCAGGTCATCGTCGGCTGGTCGCTCTTCGCCCTGACCGGTGAGCGCTGGTGGGTCGTTGCCGCCGCGCTCGGCGAGACCGCCTGCCGACTCACCCAGGGCGTCATCGCCGTCCTGTGGGTCTCGCGCGAGAACCGCTTTGTTGACCGCGCGGGACTCCTGCGCTCCTACGCTTCCTATGTGGGTGCGGCCGTGGCCGCCGGGATCGTCGGCTTCGCTGCGCTGTGGCTTCTCGGGGTTCACACCGGTGTGGACTCGACACTGGCACGCATGATTCTCGCAGCAGTCAAGCTCGCCGTTGTTTCGCTCGTCACCGGCCTCGTGTACCTGCTCGTCCTGCGGTTCGCCGCCCCGCGCGAGTCCGCGACGATGATGCGTCCCCTCCTGGCGCGCCTGCGCGTGCCAGCCGCTGTGGTGAACATCCTGACAGCCTCTTGCGCGCCAGCCCAGGACGCAACTGCGATAATGGCGGCACACACACCCAAGGAGACGGAGGAAACAATGGCCCCCGCGCCCGAACGTACCGGCGACGAGAAGGACCTGCCCTCCTTCGACGAGGTGCTCTCCGCTCAACCCATTCCGCAGCCGTCACCGTCGGAGGCCTCGACGGGTGGGGCATCTGCGCATACTCCCCCGATCCCGGCTCCCGACGAGCCATTCGCTTCCGACGCGCGCGAGGAAGGCGCGGGCGCGCAGATCCCCGCCTCGCTCGCCGAGTACGGCATCGAGCCCATCGAGGCCTCGTCGGACGAAGCGCACGTTCACGCGACGGCCTTCCCCATCGCTCCCCCTCCGACGCAGCCCGCGGCCAGCGGATACGAGCGCGGCGGCGAGGTCAATCCCGAGGACTATCCTCACCCGACTCCCCGGGAGGACGCCCCCTCGACCCACCAGATCCCGCGCGTGCGTCCGCTGCGCGAGGCGCCCATTCCCGCCCCGCCCAGCGATGGGCCGACCGAGGTCATGGCTCCCGTCGCCCCCGCTGCCGGCGCCGCGGCGGCCACCTCTGCGGAGCCACACCAGGCTCCCTCGACCGGTGCGTCACAGCTCATTGACCCGACGCGACCCGCACTCATTTTCGGTGTCGTCCTGTTCCTGATCGGCGCGATCTGGGGTCCGTGGATGGCCACGCGCCCGGTCACCGACCTGGATCTCACCCAGTCGCTTCTCGCGGGCACCTCCACGCAGCAGTCCGACGACGAACCGGCTCCCAACCTGACGACGACCCCTCCGCCGGAGGCGACCGTCACGCCGGTGATCTCCTCGGTTCAGGTCCTGTCGTGGAACAACGACGACGGCGATCACCCGGATCGGGCCATCAACATGATCGACGCCAACCCGTCGACGTCGTGGAGTTCGCGCTGGTTCGACATGAATCAGTTCCGTGACGAGACCGCGGTGACGATTGTCGTGAAGCTACAGAAGAAGGCGACCGTGTCGTCGGTGACCCTCACCATGGACCCGGCCACGTCCGGCGGCGAGATCGTGGTGCGCAACGTCACGGACCCGTCCAACCCTCGCGGCGGAACAGAAGTGGCGACGTCCGCGTTGTCCCCAACGACGACGATCAAGCTGCCCACGCCGATCGAGACTGACTCGATCGCCCTGCAGTTCCGTTCGATGCCCAAGGGCCAGGACGGGCGCAACTGGGCGTGGATCTCCGAGCTTACAGTTGAGTAACCCTGAAGGAGGGTACGCATGTCTTTTGTGACGATTCCCGGCCTGGTGACGGCCGAGAGCGCCGATTCCACCGCCGAGGCCGCCGCGGTTGAGGTCCCGTCTACCGAGGTTCCCGAGGGCGCGACCGTCCACGAGGTCGTCATCGTCGGGTCGGGTCCCGCCGGTTACACGGCGGCCGTGTACACGGCGCGCGCGGGCCTGGACCCTCTCGTCTTGGCCGGTCAGCTGGCAGCCGGTGGCGCCCTGATGAACACCACGGAGGTCGAGAACTTCCCGGGCTTCCCCGAGGGCATTCAGGGACCGGAGCTCATGGACAACATGCGTGCGCAGGCGGAGAGGTTCGGGGCCGACATTCGGTACGAGGACGTTCTCGCCGTCAATCTGGAGGGCCCCGTCAAGGCGGTGGCCACCGAGGACGAGGTCTTCTACGCTCGTGCGGTCATCCTGGCGACCGGCTCGGAGTACCGCCACATGAACGTCCCCGGCGAGGAGGAGTTCTCCGGGCGCGGGGTTTCGTACTGCGCGACCTGCGACGGTTTCTTCTTCAAGGACCGGCGACTGGCCGTCATCGGAGGCGGAGACTCGGCGATGGAGGAGGCCACGTTCCTCACGAACTTCGCCTCCGAGGTCGTCGTGGTGCACCGCCGCGACGAGCTGCGTGCCTCCCGCGTCATGGCCGAACGCGCGCTGAATAACCCGAAGATCTCCTTCGAATGGAACGCAACCGTGGCCGAGGTGCTGGGCGAGGAGTCCGTGACGGGCCTGCGGCTGGCTTCGACCGTCGACGGTTCGACGCGCGAGATCGACGTGGATGGCGTGTTTGTGGCTATCGGCCATCTGCCGCGCACGGCCTTCCTGGGCGGCCAGGTGGCCCTCGACGAGGCCGGCTACATCACGGTCGACGAGCCGTCGACGCGCACGTCGGTTGAGGGTGTCTTCGCCTGCGGTGACGCCGTGGACCACACGTATCGTCAGGCCATCACGGCAGCCGGCTCGGGGTGTCGCGCGGCTCTGGACGCCGAACGCTGGCTCGCCTCCGTGGGCGACCGGGCGTGAGCTCCTCCCCCGCTGCCCCCGGCGCTGCGAGCGCTGGCGCGCCCCGGCCTCGTACCTGCCCGTGCGGCTCCGGCCTGCACCTGTCGCAGTGCTGCGGACCCTATCTGGACGGCGAGGCCGCCCCTACCGCCGAGGCACTCATGCGTTCGCGCTACACGGCGTTTGCCCTGCGGGACGAAGACTACCTGTTTCGCACGTGGCATCCGCGCACTCGGCCCGCCCCGCCCTATTGGGTGGAGGGCACGCAGTGGACGGGATTGCGCATCCTCGGGGCCGAGGCCGGAGGGATCGACGACGAGGAGGGAACCGTCACGTTCGTGGCCTCCTGGAGGGACCAGCGTACGGGCGAAACCGGGAGCATGCGGGAGCGATCACGGTTTAGCCGTCGCGCGGGCAGGTGGATGTACGAGCACGGCGCGAACGACTGACACTACGGTAGGCTTTTCCTTATGATTGTTCGTCGTTTCTTGTCACCCTCCGCCATTGCCGGGGCCGTCATCGTCGTGGCGGTTGCCGTCTTCGGCGGGTTCTTGCACGGCCCCCTTCCCGTCGATACGGCCGTGTGGTCGGACTTCATCGATGCCCGCACCCCCGCGATGAACTCGATCATGGCGGGCGTGTCGTGGGCGTTTGATCCCAAGCGCGCGGTTGTGCTGGCGCTCGTGATTGCGTTAGTCGTGTGGTGGCTCGTGAAGAAGGTCATACACGCCCTGTACATCCTGTGCTCGGTGGCCCTGTCGGGCGTGAATGGCTACATTATCAAGCACATTGACGGGCGTGCGCGCCCCGATCAGTCGTTCTGGCTCATTTCGGAAGACTCCTACTCGTTTCCGTCGGGTCACGCAACCGCCGTCACCGCGCTTGTCATCTCGCTGGTCCTGGTTTTGACGATGACGCGCTTCGGGCGCCGTATCCGCCACCTGCTGTGGGTCGCCGCGATCGCTATCATTGCGTTCATTGCGGTGACGCGCCTCTACTTGGGCGTGCACTGGGTGACAGACGTGCTTGGAGGCTTCGGAGTGGGCCTGGGTTCCTCCATGATCCTTGCTCCCTTCATGCTGGGGCGGTCGGCCTTGAGAACGGCCCGTTAGCGCCCCGTGCATCGGTGTGAGGGCGCCCGGAGCCGGTTGGCTCCGGGCGCCTCTCTCTGTCCCCGCGCGGGCGCCAGGGGGCGCCGCGCTGCGGTCTTCGCACCCTCGAGTGTCGGTGGCTCTGTGCCGCACTGTCGGGTCAGTTTCCGTTTCTCTGACCGACCTTCTGGATGGCAGCCGACACAGTTTATTCACAACTGTGGACAAGATTGTGTACAAATGTCGCGGTGTAGGCTCTTCTCCCTCGATCCTGTACGCGCGCCCAGCATCGCGCACGGGTGACCCACAGTGACCGGTCGGTTGGTCATTCGTCGGCTCTTGACACTCGCGTCGATATACGTATAGTTATGTACATGCCTACCCGTAACGTGTACGTATCAGACAGCGACGTGAGCCTCTTTTCTGAGGCGGGAACAATCGCGGGAAGCCTCTCGGCTGCAATCGTTGAGGCTCTTCGCGACTATGTGAACAAGCACCGCCGCCTCACCGATGGCTTTCAGGAGATTGAACTCAAGCTGTCGACGGATGGCGTGGATCGCCGCGTCACGTTCGCTGGTCGACGCGTGGTGCGCCTGAGGCGACCCGATCCCGAGGGGACGCGCATCGACACCGTCTACCTCACAGCGAAAGGCCAGCTGGCGGTGGCGACGAAGGTTCACAGAACGCTGCCGGAATGGTCCAACCAGGAGGATATGTGGTCCGACCCCAAGACGTGGAGTCGCGACTTCTGGGTTGTCGGAGACAGGACCCTGAGCGTCTATCTCAACGTTGAGGACCTCTCGCAGGCGGATTCCGTCCTCGCCCAGCGAGTGGAAGCCGCCCTGACAACCTCTGCCGTTGAGGTGCTGGACATCTGACCGCTCGGGCGCGGCCGTCCCGTGGGCGCACCGCGATCCTGGTCGCCGTCACGCCGGTGCCCACCAACTCAGCGGCCAGCCCGTCAGTGAAACCCAGAGCTGCGAACTTAGCTGTGGAGTATGGCAGGAGATGAGGCGGGCTCACGACGCCGCCCACGGAGGCGACCACGCCGATGTGTCCACGACGCCGCTCCCGCATCGACGGAAGAACGCTCCACGCCACGTTGATGGGCCCCTTGGCCATGATGTCGAGCGCTTGATCGAAGTGCTCCAATTCTACGTCTGCGGCAGGCCCCACCTGAATGATGCCGGCCACGTGAATCGCCACCTCGATGGGGCCATAGCCATTCGAAATCTCGTTGACCACGCGCTGCACGCCCTTGCGGTCAGTGACGTCCATGACATGGATGGATACACGTTCCTTGAACTCGGACGCTGCACGCTGTAGCGCAGCCTCGTCACGAGCGCACAAGGCGACGTGATGGCCACGTCGATGAAGCTGCCGAGCAATCTCCAGTCCGAGGCCACGCGAACCGCCAGCAACAAGCGCAACGGGTACGACGGTCATCAGGGGTCCCCTCTCTGTTGTGCTATGAAAGTCAGGACGATCCTCATGGTGCCATCATCAAGACCAAAGTTGATCCAAGCTACCACACCTGTGTCTCGGGAGCGCACCTTGCGACTCAACCTCGCCGCACGATTGCTGCGACGGCCTGGATGGCCGCGGTCGGAACTCCGCCGCCCATTGAGTACATCGGAAACCAGACCACCTTGGCCACCGCCATGGCGCGAGCGATGTCCTCGTCCGACTCAGCGCCGCCCTCGACCACCTCAACGCGCTGCTGTACAGAGGACTCCGGCTTCGACGCGTCGCGGACCAGCACCCGCATTGACCAGCCCTCGTCCAGCAGGCGCTCCATCACCAGAGGGCCAACGGATCTTGTGACACCAGTCGCCTGTCAAGTACGATTACCAACGACGATAAAGTGCATGAACACAACACTCTGCGCCCGGGTTTGGGTGGACCTCTTCCTTGATCGAGAACAGCAGCCGATGACCCTCCCACCCCTCGCCAACAAGATCGCCGGCCAACTCTTACACTGAACCCTCTCAAGGACCATTGATGACCACACTGATCTGGCTTCGCGACGACCTCCGTCTGGCTGACCACCCCGCCCTGACGGCCGCCTGCACGGGAGCACATGGACCCGTGGTCGCACTGTGGATCCACGAAACCCGCAGGACCGATGAAGACAACAATCGGCACGGCCCGCGCCCGCTCGGTGCGGCCACCCGGTGGTGGTACCACCGCAGCCTGCAACAGCTGGCACCGCGGCTTGCCGACCTGGGCATTCCACTCATCTTCGCCCGAGGTGATGCCGCAAAGATCATGCGCCGAGTCGTGGACACCTTACAACCTACCTTCGTGCACTGGACACGACGCTACGCCCCGGCAGCCTGCCGATTGGACGCCGCCATCAAGCAAGAGTTGAAATCCCGCACCGAAGTACACAGCCATCCCGGCAGCCTGCTCGCCGAACCCTGGCTGATGAGGACGGCCAGCGGCTCCCACTACCAAGTCTTCACACCCTTCAGCCACGCCGTAGCCGACCTGCCCCTCACTCCCCTCCTGCCCGAGCCCTCACCTGTCGACGAGCCAGACGGTGCGGCCACAGCCCTCGCCACGCTGCGGGAGGACGGTGTCCTGCACAACTTAGAGGATATTGGGTTGCTCGACGATGGCCCCGCCTGGTGGGAAGACACCCTCGCACAGCACTGGGAGCCCGGTGAATTGGCAGCCCGGCAGCAACTGGACGCCATCGACGGCTGGTTGCCCGGCTATGCCAAACGCCGTGACCTGCCCGGGGAGGAAACATCCACCAGCAGAATCTCTCCGAGGCTGCGGTGCGGGGAATTATCGCCGCGCCAAGCCTTGGCCGCAGCCCGTAGCAGCACGGCCGCGGGCGAGGATATCGCCGCTTGGACCAGGCAACTCTACTGGCGCGAGTTCTGCTGGCACCTGCTCCACCACCGCGAACATCTAGAGGACACCCCCATGCGTCCAGCCTTCGAGGAGTTCCCCTATCATCCCGACGACCACCTGGTGCGGGCCTGGCGTCAGGGCCGCACCGGCATCGACCTCGTCGACGGCGGAATGTGGCAACTGTGGCAGACAGGCTGGATGCATAACCGGGTGCGCATGGTCGCTGCATCGCTGTTCACCAAGAACATGCTCCAGCCATGGCAGGACGGCGAGCAGTGGTTCTGGGAGACTCTCGTGGACGCAGACGAGGCCAACAATCCTGTCTCTTGGCAGTGGGTGGCCGGCAGCGGAGCGGACGCTGCGCCCTACTTCCGCATCTTCAACCCTGAGCTCCAGCGCACCCGCTTCGACCCGCACAGCAGCTATGTCAAGCGCTGGATCCCGGAGGGACTCGCTCGGCCTGTCGTGCCCGTCGTCGACCTGGCCGAGTCGCGACGCGAGGCTCTCGCCGCTTACGAGCAAGTACGTGCGGCTTCCGCAGCCCATGCCAGGCCTCAACGTGGTTGAGGTCTACACGGTTCGTTGTGGAGTTCGAACAGGCCCGGCCACCCACAGAGATCAGCCGTCTGACGTGCTTTGAGAATGTCCAGCGCCTCGTCGCATCAGCAGAATCCCTGACCGAAGCGGCCAACACAGCGACTATGCCAATGCCAGAGCCCACCTCACCAACGCCCCTGCCTGGGCCGACGACAGCAAAAAGGCCCGAACCGAAACCATCCAAGATGGCAAGGGTTCGAGCCTTATTAGTAGAGTGGAGCTAACGGGACTCGAACCCGTAACCCCCTGCTTGCAAAGCAGGTGCGCTACCAATTGCGCCATAGCCCCGTGGGAGTCCTAGTCCTCCACGGCGTCCGTCACGGACATCCACAGGTCGGCGTTATCGGACAGATCAACAAGAATCTGTCGGACGACGACGCCAACGGCCACGACGGATCCGACAGCCACGCAGCAGGTGACCCATTTCTTCACGATGATCCTCCGCTTTCACTCGCCTGCGGATGGTGGGCCTAGGTGGGCTCGAACCACCGACCTCAGTCTTATCAGGACTGCGCTCTAACCTACTGAGCTATAGGCCCAACCGGCACCCTTGCGGGCACTCGGATATAGTACACAGCACAGAGGCATCCGGCAAAATCGAGCGCTGGTGACGTCCAACACGAGGACATCGGGGCGGTTCACGGACGAGGCGAAGGAGCGGCGTGGCAACGATCATCGACTATGTTCGAGGCGCGAGAACCCCGCTTGCCGGCGACCTGACGCCCGCCGACGCGCTCGCCCTGTGCTCGCTGATCTACACGGACTTTCACGCACTCGCCGGTCCCAGATCTGCCACGGGATGCGTTCTTGGCGAGGTTGCCCGCGCCTCGTCGATTCCGGCGCTCTACCGCCACGCCCTGCCCACCCACGCCGACCGGCCACTCTTGGAGGCCGCGGGCACCAGCCCTCGTTTTCGCGAGGTGCGGGTGCGCGACGCCGTCACGCGGCTCGTGCCTCGGCCGCTTGCCCAGTTCGGGGCGGCGACGTTCGTTGACTCCTCCGGGTGCTGTTTCATCGCGTTCCGCGGAACGGATGCGACCTCCATCGGCGTTGCCGAGGACGCGCGCTTCGGGCTCGACTTTCCCACGGAGTCCCAGCGGTGGGCGGCGCGCTACCTCGCGTACGCGTCAAAGCGCGCCGAGGGCCCCGTCGCCGTCATGGGGCACTCGAAGGGCGGCAACTTCGCGCTCTACGCCGCAGCCGTCGCCGCACCCGATGCGCTCGAGCGCGTTTACGCCTTTGATCCGGTGGGCTTTCCCGCCCGTGTCGCTCACTCAGGATTCTTCACCAGCCTCGAGGGGCGTGTGAGCACCTACGTCACCGCGGGTTCGTGGGTCAGTCCTCTCCTCCCCCTACCCGCTCCCGCGACGCTCGTGGACTCCTCGTGGCCGGGCCCACTCAGCCACAACCCTTACGCATGGGCCACGGAGGGCACGGCCCTGCGGCGCGATCGGCGCAGGCCTTCCCGGTCGGGTGCGGCGCTCGCACGCCTGCTCGCCGCCATCTTGCGCGTGCGCCCACCGCGGATTGGTAGCAACTAACGAAACCGGCCCCGCTGGTGGCTCCCTAAAACCCACCTCCGCGCACGTTAACCCACCTCGTGGAGCGTGGGCGGCTGCGCCCAGCTTCCGCTAGGTGGGTTTAGCTGCGCATCAGTGGGTTAAGGCCGCCAGCATCTGGGCCCAGCTGCCAGGAGTGAGGCGAGAACGCACACCATCACCGACACAGTTTTGCCCACAACGCAGACCACCTCGCCCACAACAGCCCATTTTCAGCGTTATTCACCCAATGGGTCCGCAGTCTGGCCGCCACGACGCCGCATGCCCCGCTCTCACCAGCACCGCTCGGGGGGAAGTGCGCCATTAGGCGTGCGACACGCCGGCGACACGCCGACAGTCAGCTCCTCATGCCGCAAAACCCGCACTACCAACGACAAAGCAACCACCTGCGGAACCGGGGTGCCTGGCCGGGCATTATGACGATGAGCCAAGCCCTTCAGCACACCAGGTGCCGCCGGTGTGGAGGGCGCCGGAGGGTCCGGAGGGCACGGGCGGGCTTCGAGATCGACCACTCCGAGCCTTGAGGCTCGCGTGTGACGATCTCGCGGGCGGCCGGGCCCAACGGGGTCCGGATCACCGGCGGGACCACAAGCAACGCGAAAACCGTCGCCAGGCATAGGCCAGGCATAGCAAGAGGGGTCGGCATGAGCCGACCCCTCGCGGAACCCTTCCTCACTCGTCCATGAGGGAGACCTTGATGCCACCCACCAGGGAGGCGACGACGTTGTAGAGCATCGCTCCGAGCGTCGAGAGAGCGGTGAGGAGCACGACGTTGATGACGGCGACGATGGTCGCGTAGGAGATGACTCGCGGGAGTCGCGCGTAGTCGAGGAATGCGGCGTAGCGCCCCGCACCGACGGTCTGCAAGAACTCTTCGAGCTGGCTGAAGACGTGCATGGCGTCCACCATGAGCCACAGTACGATCGTTGCGACAACCATCGCGATGCCCAGGGCGACCGACAGCAGGAAGGAGACCTTCATGACGGTCCACGCGTCAATGCGCGCAATCGCCAGGTCAACTCGGCGGGGAGCGTCGCTGCGGGCGCTCGAGACGTGGTCGC
>ERZ773006.164-NODE-164-length-38415-cov-3.61648_pt1 | contig 38415 bp, 35 predicted proteins | sample MGYA00580843_ERZ773006 | MGnify/ENA primary metagenome ERZ773006 (study PRJEB29015, sample SAMEA2738011) | human oral metagenome | biome: human oral; feature: human-associated habitat; material: dental | place: China | collected 2052 ...
TCTCGTTGAGCGCGGCATAGACGAGCGCCGACGCGTTCGACAGGACGCAAGACCAGTGGCGGTCTTCCTCTGCGAGGGACAGAATCTGTGCGGCGAGGAGCTCGTAGTCTGGCACGGTATCCCCAATGCGCTCGTGCAACCAGCTGTCTTGCGGCCGGTGTCCATGCAAGCTTGCTGGCAGCTGATCATGTGGTGCTCTGACGGCAGATTATACGGCTCCACTCTGACGCATGGCACGCTCTTCTGCCGCCTGGCCCTATGTGGTTGAGACAAGTTATCGTCTATACAGAGGACAGCTCAGCTTATATGCCCCTTTCGAGGGACCCGGGTTCGCCTGGGCCCCTTTTTGCGGTATGGTTGCAAGGCTGAAACAAAGGCGGCGCGGGCCTCTCGTCCGGCATGCAGGTGGCATATCGAACGAGAGAGAAGGTTGCGCCCACTACCCTAGGGGGCTCACTCTGATGGATCGCACCAAGGTCACGCAGCTCTTTGCGCGGATGGACGAGCTGGGAGGCAGCGAGGTCACCGTCGCGGGCTGGGTTCGCTCCATCCGGGACATGAAGAACTTCGGCTTCGTCGTCCTCAACGACGGCAGCTGCTTCAAGGACGTCCAGGTGGTCATGAACCGCGAGAAGGTCGCCAACTACGACCAGGTGACGGCCCTGACCGTGGGATCGGCCCTCGTCGTCACCGGCACTCTGGCGCTGACCCCGGACCGCCCCCAGCCCTTCGAGCTCCAGGCGGCCGAGGTCGTGATCGAGGGGGCCGCGCGTCCGGACTACCCCATGCAGAAGAAGCGCCAGTCCCGCGAGTTCCTGCGTACCCAGCAGCACCTGCGCAGTCGCACCAACCTGTTTCGCGCCGTCTTTCGCGTGCGCTCGGTGGCGGCCTTTGCCATCCATCAGTTCTTCCAGGGACGTGGCTTCGTCTACGTGAACACGCCGATCATCACCGCGTCGGACGCCGAGGGTGCCGGCGAGATGTTCCGTGTCACCACGATCGACCCCGCCAACCCCCCGCTGACGGAGGACGGGAAGGTCGACTACAGCAGGGATTTCTTCGGCAAGGCCACGAATCTCACCGTGTCCGGTCAGCTCCAGGGCGAGAACTTTGCCATGAGCTTCGGTGACGTCTACACCTTTGGTCCCACCTTCCGTGCCGAGAACTCCAACACGCGCCGCCACGCCGCCGAGTTCTGGATGGTCGAGCCCGAGATGGCGTTCTGCGACCTCGCGGGGGAGATGGACGTCTCGGAGGAGATGCTCAAGTACGTCATCACCTACGTGATGGATCGCTGCCCGGATGAGATCGACATGCTCAACAGCTTCGTGGACAAGGGCCTGAGGGAACGCCTGAGCCATGTGGCCAGCTCCGACTTCGCGCGCGTCAGCTACACCGATGCGGTGAGTATCCTGCAAGAGGCCCAGGCTGCGGGCGCCACGTTCGAGTATCCCGTCGAATGGGGCGTCGACCTCCAGACCGAGCACGAGCGCTACCTCACGGAGCGGCACTTCAGGCGTCCGACTTTCGTGATGGACTATCCGGCGGCGATCAAGGCCTTCTACATGCGGCAAAACGATGACGGCAAGACCGTTGCCGCAGCGGACTGCCTGGTTCCCGGCATCGGTGAGATCATCGGTGGGTCCCAGCGAGAGGAGCGCCTCGACGTTCTCGAGAGGCGCATCGCCGAGCTGGGGATGGATGTCGGTCAGTACAAGTACTACCTGGACCTCAGGCGCTACGGCAGCTGTCGCCACGCGGGCTTTGGCCTGGGCTTCGAGCGGTTGGTCATGTACCTGACGGGCGTGGACAACATCCGCGACGTCATCCCACACCCACGCACCGTGGGAAACGCGGACTTCTAGCTGGGAAAGGACTGGGGCGCCATGATCAGGCTCGTCCTGACCGATCTCGATGACACCCTCATTCCCTTTGGGGTGGGGCATACGAGCGCGAGGGCGAATCGTGCCATCCACGCACTGCTCGATGCCGGCGCCCACTTTGGTCCGGTGACGGGCCGTATTCCCGCAAGCATGGGGACGATGTTTTGCGAAGACGAGGAATGCTACCGCACGGGCGCCTTTGCAAATGGCCAGGTGGTGTCCATTGACGGCGAGGTTGTCCAGAGGACCCTCATCGAGGGGGCCTTGCTGCGTAGGGTGGCAGGCCTGCTGGACGACCTCTGCGCCAATGCCTGGCTTGCGATCTACGACTCTGACGACCTGCGCAACGTCAACCTGGTTACGGCCCATCCCGAGCGAATACGCGCAAATCCCCCCGAGACCTGGGGTGTCAGTGTGTTCGGCGTCGTGTCTGACGTCGAGGACCGTGGCTACCTCAAGGCAAACCTGCAATGCTCGTGCGATCGTGACGAGATGACGTACGTGCGCGATCGGCTGAGACGGTCGATTCCCGAGCTGCGCTTTGTCTTTCCCAGCATGACCGCAAAGGTCATCGACATCAATCCGGGGGACTGGGAAAAGGGCGACAGCGTGCGCCTCATCGCCGCTCGTCTGGGCGTCTCGCTCGATGAGGTCGTGGTCTTCGGAGACTCGGAGAACGATCTCTCCATGATGCGGGCAGTGCCAAACTCGGTTGCCGTGGCAAACGCCGACGAGGCGGTCGCGGCGGCAGCACGTTGGCATATAGGCGACGTGCGTGACGATGCGGTTGCCATCGCGCTTGAGGACATCGCTTCGGCATGCGCGCGAGGGGGAGTCCCGTCGTTTTTCGACTGACGCGCCGCACCGATGACTTGACGCGTCGCGTGGCCAACCGACAGTCCGCGTGGCCAACTGACATGCCGCACTGCCGATCGACAGCCCGCACGGGCGCAGGACACATTAGACGAACTCCCTTCTTGGGGCTTTGAAAGCCTTTCGACTTACCGAACGTGCTGCGTACGCGTTACTTTTAGTTCATGGCATCGCGGGCGTGCTAGGAATTTTCTTATGTGTCGTCACATTCCTCTTCTGCGGTCGGGGGTTTGATAGTCGATATGAACAAGAGGACGGTTCACATCGTTCAGAAGCTCTCTCGCACATCAAGCCCATGCAGCTTGGCAAGCCTTGCGAGGCACTTCGAGGTCTCGGAGCGCACGATTCGCAACGACATAAAGGCCCTCAACCGGTTTCTCGACAAGCAGTCCCTGGGCCAGATCAGCTTTGGCCCCAAGGGCGTGATCGTGCTTCCCGATGGCTTCGCGCAGGTCGAGGGCCTTCTGCCTGTCGAGGATACGTTTGCCTACAAGATGTCGAGCGAAGAGCGCAAGGACCTCGGTGCGGCGGTCCTCATAAACGCGACGGACTACATGACGCTAGGAGAGATCGCCGAGCTGTTCTCGGTCAGTCGAGCGACCATCCTCAACGACCTCGACGGCATAAAGGGGCGAATAACCGAGAGCGGGCTGGAGGTCGTGTCAAAGCCCAGCCGAGGCATCCTCGTCAGGGGGCGCGAGAGTGCCAAGCGCACGTTCTTGCGTGACTTCATCACCCGAAAGGTGCCTATAGTCGACCAGTGGCTCGCGCTTCCCGAGAACGCCTCCATGCGGCTTGATGGCGTGACGGTCAAGAAGATCATGAACGAGCAGTGCCATGCCCACGGCATCACGATGATGGACGGACCCTTTCGGTTGGCAACCAATCACCTGTGCATCTGCGTCATGCGCAACCGTAGGGGCGCACGCCTCGAGGAGCTGGGGGGCCGTTACCATGATTGCGCCCAGGAGGACGTCGGTGGTTTCGAGCGTGAGGTCGTGGGGCTTGTAAGCCAGTACTGCCTGGTCGACATGGGTACGGACGAGGCGCTGTTCTTTGCGGCGCTGGGGCAGTCCCTTCGCTTTCAGGGAGGCACCCAGTTCAGCATCGATGACATGCAGGTCCAAAAGCTCTCCCGCATGTTCATCCGTGACATGTCGGGCGAGATCGGCGTCGACCTTAATGGTGACTACGACCTGTTCGAGTACCTCTCCAACCATCTCGAGTCGATGTTCACGACCGAGCCGTCCCACTTTCCCGAGACGCCGGCCCTCATGGAGGTCGTCAACGACCAGCCCGAGGTACTCGAGGCCGTCGAGAGGAACGTCGGCCAGCTCGAGAGGCATGCTGGGCGCGAGATCACGCCAGTCGAGGTCACGTACATCGCGCTCCACATCTGCGCCGCCCTCGAGAGACGTAAGAACAGGGGGGTGCGCCCTCGCGTCGTCGTCGTATGTGACGGTGGGATCGGAACGTCGCAGCTGCTTGCCGAGGAGCTGCGCGGCCACTTCGAGATCAAGGTCGTCAAGGTCATGCCGGCCCATGACGTTCCCTATATCGAGGCGTACCATGCTGACCTCGTCATCTCGACGGTGCCTCTCGACAGCTGCCCCGTCGATCACATCGTGATCAAGCTGCCACTCAAGGACAGCGAGTACAGCCTCATCCACGAGAAGCTGGCCTCCATCGAGTCAAGCATCCGCATGTCGGCCTCCGATCTTGACGAGCTCAGCGCGCAGGGCCTGCTGGACAGGATCGAGCCCGTCATAGCCGACCGCGTGCCGAAGGACGCCGACCTCCTGAACGCGATTCGCATCGAGGTCAGGCGATACTTCCGTGAGGCCCAGCACCTGGAGGACCAGCTCGTCTCCCCTTATCTGCATCAGCTGCTCCCTCCAAGCCACATCAGCCTCGACGTCGATTGCGCTGATTGGCGAGACGCCATCCGAAAGTCGGCACAGCCCCTGCTGGACATGGGCTACATAGAGGAGCGCTACGTCGAGTCGATGGTGCATGGGGTGGAGAAGCATGGCCCCTACATCGTCTTGGCGCCCGGCTTTGCCATCCCCCACTCGTCTCCCGAGAACGGGACGATAAAGATGGGCATGAGCCTCATACGGCTCAGGAGGCCCGTCCGCTTTGGCAGTGACGAGAATGACCCCATAGAGTTCGTGTGCACGCTCAGCGCGGTGGACCGCAAGACCCATCTGAAGGCGTTTGCCAATTTGATTGATATGATTGCACTGCCGAATAATCACTTCCTGAACAATCTACGCGAAGTCCATAGCCCGGCAGAAGCAGCTTCTCTTGTGGAGCATTACGAGTACGAGATAGTAAGGCGTTAGCAAGGCCTTCTGCGTCAGATTGGAATAGTTTCCGTCACTACTTCTGCAAGAAGTTTACTCAGTAGAGCTTTTCTCAAACAATGGTGAAGATAGTTGGGCTTGTAGGTCGATTAATCCTCTTCATAAAATCGATATAGCAATGACAGATCTATCTAAGGAACAGGTCTTTCAGTCGGTGACTTCCTGAGAAGCATTGTCCAATCGGATGCGAGGTCCATTAAAAAAAGGAGGAGTAAGTATGTCTAGGGTGATTTGCGCTTGTGGTTCCGGTGTCGCGACATCTCAGCTGGTCGCCTCTAAGGTGACTCGTATGCTGAAGGATCGTGGTGTGGACGCTGACGTAGAGGCTGTCGACATCAAGTCCCTCCGTCACTACATCAGTGGCGCAGATGCGTACGTCTCAATCGTTAAGGGCGAGAGCTTTGATATCCCCACGTTTGATGGCATCAAGTTTCTGACCGGAATGGGTGCCGACCAAGAGGCTGATAAGCTAGCTGACCTCCTCAAGTCCCTGAAGCGGTAAGACCTCGTTTTTTGAATGCAGGAGGATGGGATGTCAAAAGAGCTACTTCCAAGACCGGTCTGGGTGTCTTTGGTGGTCATCGATTTTTGTTTGCTGCTGCTTGGATTCATGACCAGGAATCTGATGACATCTCTGCTCGCCCTCCTACTCGCTTTCCTAATTGACAAGTACGGTCTTGAGACCCTTCTTGGATCTGATAAGGGTGAGAACATCAGGTTGCATAAGAAGGTTGAGATAACTCGGGAGCAAAGAAAGGCGATTATCACTGCGCTAAAAGATCAGAGGGCAAGTAGACGCGCTGAGCAGAAGTCAGACACGGCAGGTCATTAAAAGAGGGAGTCAAGTGTAGTTGCTTTTTAAATTTGTCAGAGTAAGAAGGGAGATTGTGAGACATGAGCAACTGGAAAAACCTCAAAGCTATCAAAGAAGTTTCCGAACTTAGCTACCAGATGTGGCAAAAGGGCTGGGATGAGGCAAACGGCGGTAATATTAGCTATCTTCTCACCGATGAGGAAGCCGAGAGCCTTAACTACACTCCTGGGACTGGTCGCAAACTGACGCTCGTCGAGGGTATCCCCGAATTAATGCGTGGTAAATACGTCCTTGTGACTGCCACTGGCTCTTACTTCCGCGAGATAAAGGACGATGTCGATCACCTGCTCGGCGTTATCTATCTCCCCGAATATGGCGATGACTATGAGATTGCTGCGGGTCTCGTCGACAACCGCCCGACCTCCGAGCTGGGTTCCCATATCACAACGCACGCTGTCCGTCTGGAGGTCGACCCTAACCAGCGCGTTGTTATGCATAATCATGCAACCCATGTGCTTGCTATGACCCAGACTGGACCCACCAATGAGCGTGACTTCACTGTTGCCTTGTGGAGGATGATTACCGAGGGTGTTGTTGTCTTCCCAGATGGTGTTGGCTTGGTTCCCTGGTGCGTTGCTGGCACTCCCGAGATTGCCAAGGAGACCAACGAGCGCATGAAGACCCGTCGTTGCGTTGTCTGGCAATATCACGGTGTTTTCACTACCGGTGACTCCATGCATGACGCGTTCGGCCTGCTTGAGACTATCGACAAGTGCGCTGAGGTGTGGCTACTTTCTCAAGCGGCCGGCGGTAAGAATCCTGGTATTTCTGACCAAGGGCTGAAAGACACCGCCAAATGGTACGGCACTGCTCTGCGTGAAGGTTACGTCGGCTAGCTTCCAGCAGGTTGGTCGTAAGGAAGTAGAGCGTCCCCGAGAACTTACGATGGGTAGACCCCGACAGTCATCCAAAGGTTTCTATTTAGAGAGAAACCTTCCGCTCAGGAACGCTCGCTCCCAGTTTAGTGCAGATCTAGATTGAGAGGAGAATCATGGACGTTCTATATAACGTTGTCCAGTATATCCTGGGCTTCGGAGCGGCTGTCTTTGTTCCGCTGATTATGCTGATCATTGGCATGATTTGCAAGATGAAGTTTAGCGATGCCTTCCTCGCGGCCCTTACCCTTGGCATCGGTTTTACTGGCATGAACGTTCTCATCAACTTTATGACCGGTGCCATCACCCCTGCTGCCCAGGGTCTTGCGGCTGCTACTGGCATCAGCCTTCCCGCAGTCGACGTAGGTTGGCCTGCGTTGTCCGCCATTGCGTGGGCTTGGCCTTACGGCACACTTTGCTTTCCACTGCTGATTGTCATCAACCTTGTCATGCTGAAATTCAAGCTTACCAATGTTTTGAACGTAGACCTTTGGAACTGCTGGACTAAGCTCTGCACCTGCGTCATCACGTATTACCTGTGTGTTTCTGCTGGCATCCCTGACTCCACCTCAGTCATCCTTGGCTTCGTTGCCGCTTCTATCCAGATTATCGTAGAACTCAAGATCGGCGATGCAATCCAGCCGACCATTCAGCAGGTTACCGGCATCCCTGGTGTTACCGTCCCTCACGCCATGATGCTTTCCAGCGTCATCGTCCTACCCTTCGAGAAACTCCTTGAGAAGGTTCCCGCCATTGAGAACAATCATGTCGACGCCAAATGGCTCCGTGACAAGATTGGTATTTTCGGCGAGAATAGCGTCATGGGATTCATCATCGGCACTGTCCTTGGGGCCGTGGCCTACAGAGATCCCCAACAGGCTTTGATTCTTGGTATCCAGGCCGGCACTGCAATGCAGCTATTCCCGACAGTCTCTAAGCTCTTTATGCAGGCTCTTGCACCCATATCAGATGCAGTCGGTTCCTTCATGAAGGGTCGCTTTGAGGGCCGCGAGCTTATCATCGGCCTCGACTGGCCAATCATTGCTGGTTCTGATGAGCTTTGGGTCTCTATGATCCTCCTCATTCCGTTCGAGCTTGTTTGGGCGCTCGTCCTTGCCCCTGCTGGCAATGTTGTCCTTCCCTTCGCCGGTATTGTTAACATCTGCCTTGGTCCCTGCCTGCTCATGCTTTCCGGCGGCAACCTCATCAAGATGCTCATCGAGGGCATCATTGTCACTCCGGTCTACCTGCTTGCTTCCAGTTCCTTCGCTCCTTACCTGACCGAACTTGCTCGCACCTACTCTCCTACCTCGCTTGAGAATGTTGGTGGCAATGCAATGGTGACCTGGTCTACGCTTGAAACTCCTGACTTCCGTTGGTCCGTTGCCAACGCTCTGTCGGGTCATCCTGCAGGGATCGTCACACTTGTCATCTGGTTTGCCTTGTTTGTTTGGCTTCTGAAGGAGTTCAAGAGTCGAAACACCAGGATCAAGGAAAAACTCCAGTAACTAACCTTTACCTGAGTGGCTGGAGTCAGTCCTATGCAATGATGCCGCCCCTTGGAATTGCATTACGGGGGCGGCTCTTCTCTTGGACATTCTCATCCCCGCTAATGCGAAAATCATTTTGTGACCGTCACAGAAGCAGTTCCCCTACTGGCTGCTGTATGGTTCATCTCGTAAAACGAGAGGACATCTTTGCTCTAAGGAGATACAAATGCTCGGTAAAGAAACCATCAAGCGAGAGCTAACCACGCTCGACCTCGACGCTGAGTCTTGCAATGAGGTCTTCGAGAAGATGAACGCTCGTTTCATGGACAAGAATTACGTTAACGAGAAGTACCTGCCCACCATCAAGGCACGTGAGGCCCAGTATCCCACAGCTCTTCCTGTCGAACCTGATCCTATTGCTATCCCACACACCGAAGCAGATGCCATCATTACTCCGTTCATTGCCCCTGTACGCCTGAAGAACACCATTTCATGGGATGATATGTCTAATCCTGAGAATAAGCTTCAGGTCAAGCTCGTCTTCATGCTTGGATTCAACGAACCTGGAGCTCATATCGAGCTTCTCCAGATTTTGATGCACAATTTCGGTAAGTCCGATTGGGTGAGATCTCTCTATGAGGCCAAAAGCGAGGACGAGTTCTTTGATGCAGTCATGGCAATGGAATGGCAGCACGAATAGGGGGTGAGCATCCATGCTCTACAACGATCCCAAGACTTTCCGCGAGGACATGCTCAGGGGTTATGTCGCTGCGTATCCTGACTATGTCGTCGAGGTCCCCGGTGGTGTTGCCCGTGCGACCAAGATGCCCGAAGGCAAGATCGCCGTCATCAACGGTGGTGGTTCCGGCCACTATCCCGCGTTCTGCGGCATCGTGGGCGATGGCTTCATGGACGGGACCGTGGTGGGTAACGTGTTCACCTCTCCTTCCACCGAGGACGTCCTGGGGGTCGCTCGCTCCGTCGACAACGGTAGGGGCATCTTCATCGTCGGCGGTAACTATGCGGGCGACAAGATGAACTTCAACATGGCCCGCGACCGCCTTGTTGGGGAGGGCGTCGATTGCCGCTCCTTCTACATCACCGATGACGTTGCGGCCGCCAAGGCCGAGGAGAAGGAGAAGCGCCGCGGTAACGTGGGCACCTTCATGGTCTTCAAGGCCGCCGGTGCCGCTGCGGCAGCCGGTGTCTCGTTCGATGACCTCGTCCGCATCACCAAAAAGGCCAACGAGCGCACGCGCACCATGTCCATGGGCTTCCGTGGCTGCACGCTGCCTGGCGAGGCGGCACCGCTGTTCCACGTTCCCGAGGGCAAGATGGAGATCGGCCAGGGCATCCACGGGGAGCCCGGCGTAGGCGAGGATGACCTGAGGCCTGCCGCCGAGGTTGCCCGGATCCTGGTCGACCGCGTCCTGGCCGAGGCGCCTGCCGACGACTCGAAGCGCATTGCCGTCATCCTGGATGGCCTGGGCTCCACCAAGTACGAGGAGCTCTTCGTGGTCTGGGGTACCGTGCGCGGGCTCCTCGAGGACAGGGGCTACACGCTGGTCGAGCCGCTGGTGGGCGAGTACGTGACGTCCCTCGACATGGAAGGTATCGCCCTTGCCGTCGAGTTTCTGGACGATGAGCTCGAGACCTTTTGGAGCGCTCCCTGTGACACCGCCTCGTTCCGCAAGGGCGCAAGCTCCATGGCCGCTGGCGAGCGCAAGGTCTATGCCGAGTCTGTCGAGGCTACCGAGACCTTCGAGGAGGGCTCCGAGGCCTCGAACACCGCAGCGGACTGCATCGTCGACGCGTTCGCGCGCATGCAGGCCGCCATTGTCGATGCCGAGGACGACCTTGCCAGGATCGATGGCGTCGCCGGTGACGGCGACCACGGCCGTGGCATGGTGAAGGGTTCCACCTTCGCCGCCGACGCCGCCAAGGCCGCGCGCGAAAGGGGCGCTGCCGCAGGCTCCGTGCTCAAGGAGGCTGGCAGGGCCTGGGCAGCCAAGGCCGGTGGCACCTCTGGCGTCCTGTGGGGCTCTGCCCTCGAGGCTGCCGGTGAGGTCGTGGGTGATCAGGCCGAGTCCTACGACGCAAGTCTGGCCGCAAAGGCCGTCAAGGCCGCCTACGAGAGGATGCTCTCCCTAGGTGGCGCCCATCGTGGCGACAAGACCATGCTCGATGTGTTGATTCCGTTTGGCGAGGAGCTTGAGGCGCAGGCCGCCGAGGGTAGGTCCCTCAGGGACGCCTGGTCTGTGGCCGCCGAGGTTGCGCAGAAGTCGGCTGAGGAGACCGCGAACCTGGTCCCGAAGGTCGGCCGCGCCCGTCCCGCAGCCGAGCGGAGCCTGGGCACGCCCGACGCAGGCGCCGTCTCCATGGCCCTCTGCATAAGGGCCGCCTTGGGCCCAGGTCGTCCTGCCTGACAATGCGCGCGCGACGAGGATCGCGTGCACGCGTTTTGAAATCGTGTGCACGCGGGCGAGAAAAGCCCAGTTCGGAGATGGGCCCGTGCACGCGTTTCGAAATCGTGTGCACGCCGGGCCCGGCCGATCGGGTCTGTGCGCACGCCGGGTTCGGCCGACGGCGGGCCGAGGGGGGCGTTGGGCCCGGATGGCATCACACGATAGGCTATGATTCACATACGGCTGTTGTCTAAGCCAGGGCGGCTTCTCCTTCTTGGTACTGCGCCTAGGGTATGTCTGGTGGCTGAGAGACGCGGGGGTGGTTGAGTGCAAAGCAACAGCACGACACCGCTGCATGTCCAGGCCTGTAATTATATCCGTGAAAAAATATATAACCACGAGTGGGAAGTGGGAAAGAAGATCCCTACTGAATTCGAATTGTGCGAGCAGTTGGGAATGAGCAGGGGGTCTATCAAGAAAGGCATCAAGACGCTCGTTGATGAGGGACTTCTCGTTCAATATCGTGGACGGGGGACGTTCGTTACGGAATCCAACCGCTTTTCGCATCCATCGGGGAGCACCCTGCTGTCCTTCGCCGAGTCGCTCAGAGCGCAGGGCATAGAGTTCACCACGGAGGTTCTTGGTAAGGAGCTTATTCCAGCGGATGACTTCCTGAGCAAGAAACTGGGTATTGCCATCGGCGAGCCGGTTTTCTATATGCGGCGAGTGCGCCTTGTTGAAGACGAGCCGGTAATGTATATCGAGAATCGCATCAATCGAACAGTCTGTCCGGGGATCGAAGAGATTGATTTTGAGACCGAGCCGTTGTTTCAGAGCCTAGAGAGATGCTCCAAGCACCGACTGGGCTTTTCGCGCGTGAAGTATGCCGCAAAGGTCGCAGGAGAGGAACGCGGCAGGGTCTTGAAGGTAAGCGAAGATGCGCCAATCCTGCATCTCGAGCAACATATCTTCTATGATGACGATACGCCCACGGAGTGGGGAAACGTCTGGCTAAAGGCCAACAGGTATGTCGTGGGTACGGTGTTGCTAAGGACGTAGCCTGGGCTGCCGTTTGAATCTTGACGTCGTGAGCGGTATGAATCTCCCTGCGAGTGGCACGGGAGGTTTTTTCACTGCATGCAAAAGACCGTGTTTGTATAGACGGCCAGATACAAATCTGCTTGGCGCAAACAGGCATACAGTTATTTTAATAATGTATTTATAGAGTTGGCGGGCCTGTGACGTGGGTCAGATCCTATCTAGAGGCCCTGCTTTGTACACAGATTACAAACTTGTCTGCATCTGTGCGCATTTGTATAAATACGCAGTAATCAGAGAACGACAGGACGACGTCAGGGCTTTTGTCGTGTATCCCAGCAGGTTCAAGAGAAGGAATCGGCCATGCCTCTCATCAATATGGGTGACCTTATCAAGATTGCAAAGAAGAACGACATCATGCTTCCGGCGTACAACACCACGGACGTCGAGATGACCCTTGGCATCATGGATGCGTTCGACAGGGCGGGAATGCCCGGCGTCATCCAGATTGCCCCGACAAACGTGAAGGTTACCGGATATGACTTCATTGCCGAGACAACACGCATGGCAGCCGAGAACTACGTCACTCCGTTTGCGCTCCACCTTGATCACGGCAAGGCGTTGGAGGACGTAAGACAGGCAGTCCTTGCGGGGTTCACGTCCGTGATGATTGACGGGGCGGCACTTCCCTTCGAGGAGAACATCCGGCTCTCTCGCGAGGCCGTCGATTTTGCCCATTGCTATGGCGTGTCGGTTGAGGCAGAGCTTGGTGCGATTAGGGGTAAAGAGGACGATCACGTCTCTGAGGCGGACAGTCACACCGATCCGTCCCAGGTGGCAGAGTTCTGCGAGCGGACGGGCTGCGACACGCTTGCCGTGTCTATCGGCAATGTCCATGGCCTTGAAGAGAGGCCCAAGATCGACCTGAGCCACCTTGCGAAGATTGCCGAGGTCGCGCCTGTGCCTCTTGTGCTGCATGGGGGCTCGGGCATTCCCGATGAGACGATTCGTGCGATGAAGCGGTACGGGATGATCAAGGTCAACATTGCCAGCGATCTGAGGCGGGCGTTCATTCGCGCGATTGCATTGCGATACGAAACAAATCACAACGAGGCAAATCTCGCCTCCGTCCTTCTCGATGCGCGCCATGCCGTTACAGAAGTGGCATATCAAAAGACGATGGCAATGAACGCGTCCGAGATGCCTATCGTCTAGTCTCCGATGCGTGAGCAGTCCTCTGGTCTGCTGAATGTTGGACTGGGTGGGGAGAAGGGAAGGATTGGTCATGACGAAGAAGAGGGTTCTGTTTGTGTGTGCGACTGGCATCGCAACGTCCACAGTGGTTGAGGAAAAGGTCATCGAGTACTGCAAGGACCAAGGCATCGAGTTCGACTATGACCAGCGAAATGTTGCGAGCGTCCCGAACATCGCCGATGACTTCGATTTGATTGTCGCCACTACGAACATTCCGTACAAGCTCGACGTCCCCGTCATGAGCGGCCTTCCCATTCTCACGGGGTGGGGGTCGCAGGAGGTCCTCGACCAGATTGCGGACGCGCTGAGGTGAGATGCGCTGAGGTGATAACGGAGCTCGCTTGGCTAGAAGAGAAGGGAACGAACGCAGATGGATGGGCTGACACAGACGCTGTACGACATAGTGCAGTACATTTTGGGCTTTGGCGCGACGGTCATGCTTCCGTTGGTCATCTTTGTCCTGGCCCTTGTTTTCCGCATCAAGCCCGCCAAGGCATTCAGGTCAGCACTGGTCGTCGGGATCGGTTTCGTTGGCGTCTTCGCAATTTTCAGTCTGATGGGCGAGCAGATCGGTCCGGCCGCGCAGGCAATCGTGGAGCGAACTGGACTGAGCCTTCCGGCAGTAGACCTTGGATGGGCACCGCTTTCGGCAATCACGTGGGGGTCACCTATCGCGCCCTTTGCCATCGTCCTGACGTTGCTTATCAATCTTGTCATGCTGGCGGCAAAGTGGACGAAGACCATTGACATTGATATCTGGAATTACTGGCACTTTGCCTTTGCCGGTTGCCTTGTCTATGTCGCTACGGGCAATTTTGCGCTCGGCCTCCTCGGGTCTGCGATCGCTGCGGTCATCATTATCAAGATTGCCGACTGGTGTGCGCCGCTTGTCCAGAAATATTGCAACCTTCCTGGCATCTCCCTGCCGACTCTGTCCAGTGCCGTGTTCTTTCCTATTGGACTGCTGGGAAACTGGATCCTCGACAAGGTCCCCGGCATCAACAAGCTGCATGCCGACCCAGAGACGATCCAGAAGCGCTTCGGTATTTTTGGTGAGCCGATGATGGTTGGCTTCATGCTCGGCATACTCCTTGGGTTGCTCGCCGGCTATGACTTCAAGGGTGTTCTTGCGCTCGCCATTAATCTTGGTGCGGTCATGTACATCCTCCCGCGCATGGTCCGCATACTCATGGATGGCCTTATCCCTATCTCGGATGGCGTGAAGGACTTCATGGCGAGGCGTTTCCCTGACCGCGCGGACTTCTATATCGGTCTGGACATTGCCGTGGCCATTGGCAACCCCGCGATCATATCGACGGGCCTCCTCCTGACCCCCATCGCCATCCTCCTCGCCTTCCTCGTTCCCGGCAATCAGACGCTCCCGGTCGCTGACCTGTCGAACATGGCCGTCTTCTGCTCAATGATTGTCGTTGCGTGCAATCAGAACATAGTGCGTGCAGTCATCATTGCCATTCCCTGCCTGATCGGCGATCTTCTCGTATGCTCTGCCGCCGCGCCTCTCATCACCCAGCTGGCCACAAGCGTCGGATATGACACCTCTGCGAGTGGTAGCCTCGTCACAGCCTTCCTTGATGGTGGCAACCCGTTTAGATATCTCATCTACCAGGTCTTCTCTGGAAACATCGTTGCGGCCGTCGTAGCGGTCATCGTCGCCGTGCTCGTAGCCTTCACCTGGAGGGTGACTCACAGGCAGGCGTATATGGAGGGCTAGCCCAATCTGGTCCTGCCGGGCGTCGCATATGATGCGACGCCCGATTTTTATGAGTCATCAGTTCTGAAAACGAGGTGAGACGGCCATGCCCTATGCGATTGGTATCGATGTCGGCACCACCAATAGCAAGGTCGTTTTATGTGATCTCTCGTCATGCGTGGTCATGGATACCGAGAAGTTCGAGAGCCCTCGCACCGTCGAGGGCGAGCACGTTGATTACGACATCAATGTGCTGATGGAGAGGATCGTGGGGTCACTGCGCCATTGCACGAAACGATTGGGTGCCAGCTCCCGCGATGTCAGGTTCGTATCGATAGCAAGTGTCGGCGAATCTGGGGTCCTCGTTCACAGAGACGGGAGCTTCGACGGCCGTTCGATATTTTGGTATGACCGTCGTGGAGAGACATACTCCAACGCAGTATGCCGCGAAGGCTATGCACGCCGCATGTATGGGATAACTGGCCTGCCGGTACATCCCAACTCAGCTCTGTTCAAGATCCTCTGGCTTCGCGACAACGGCGCGGACATCGGCGATGCCGTCTGGCTTCCCTTGGCGGACTTTGTAGCCTGGTACCTGTGTGGAGAGCAGGGCCAGGATCAGACACTGGCCTCGAGAACTGCGGTGCTGGACATGAAGAGTGCGACTGTATCCGACGAGATACTCGATAGGTTCTCGCTACCCCATACCCTTTTCCCTGCAGTGAAAAGGAGTGGCGTGTCTCGGGGTACCGTTCTTGCGGATACATCCAAGGTGACCGGACTCCCAACGGCATGTGAGGTATGCGTTGCTGGTCACGACCATATGGTTGGGTCGATGGCATGTGGCGTGATGAGCGAAGGCAGTATCTTGAACTCGACGGGTACCTCTGAGGGGATCCTCTCCCTAGGTAAGGAACCGAAGCTTGGTGACGAGGCGTTTGGTCGCAACCTGAGTAACGGGAGGTACGTCCTCGACGGGGCTTACTCGTTTTACACTTCGGTCCCGGCTGCCGGCTTCTCCTTTCAATGGGGGCTTTCTGTTCTTGGCATGAATCCTGACGATTTTTTCGGTCGAGGCCAATTTGATTTGTACGACAGGTATGTTAAATGCCGACCTATCGACAACCGGCCTATCGATAGCGACGTGCTCTTTGTCCCTCACCTGAGAGGCAGTGGCCCCCCACATAGGAATCCAAAGTCCCGTGGCGTTTTTTATGGGCTGAGCGAGACGACGAAGAGAGATGATCTGGTCTACTCGCTGCATCTTGGCGTCTGCATGGAGTTCAACCGACTTTTCCAGTGCATGTTGGACGAGAGCATGAGGGCTGCATCGAACATCAAGGTTATCGGGCCTGCGGTAAAGAATCCGCTGTGGATGCAGATGAAGGCGGATGTGCTAGGGGTTCCTGTCATTGGTTGTGATGTGCAGGAGGCGGTTGCCTTGGGTGCGGTTCTCGTGGCCGCTCGCCAGCGTGGGCTTTCCTGCGAGCTTTCGTTCGACAGCTCCCTGTATGAACCTGACTCCCATCGTCATGAGCGACTTCGGGATGTGTATGAGAATCGCTACGTCCCACTGTGTGATTCCATACGGGCATTTGAGGACCGACTGTAACGTCTGCGCACGAACATGCCGTCTGCTGGTGATTGGAAGGGGCTCCCGCCCTCCGGGACCCTGGCCGTGATCGGTGCTGGCGTGCGGCGTCTTGGGGGTTGTCCTACAGATGCATGCTTTTGCAAACGCATGTTTTTGTTGCGCGTGCACGCGTTTCGAAATCGTGTGCACGCAGGCGAGAAAAGCCCAGTTCGGAGATGGGCCCGTGCACGCGTTTCGAAATCGTGTGCACGCCGGGCCCGTTCGACGGCGGGCCGAGGGGGGCGTTGGGCCATCCGGCCCACCTCGGACCATCCGACCTACCTCGCATTGACCTCCACGGGAGTCGAGTACTCGATGGCGGGGGTTCCGTTGTCGACATCGATGACGGTGTAGCCGCAGTTGGCCTGCTTGACGCTCCAGAAGTCCTTGAGAGGTATGTCAAACAGGCATCCCATGATGGCGCAGTTGACCCCGCCGTGTCCCGCCACCAGGATGCCGTCGTGTCGTTCCGCCTCCGGCAGGAGCACCTCGTCTATGAAGCTGCGTGCGCGGGCGTAGACGTCCTCGAAGGTCTCCCCGCCAATGGGCGCGCGGTAGCGTTCGGGGCGGCACTCGTAGTTATATGCCTGTGAGGTGAGCCGAAACCAGGGTGTCCGGCGATAGCTGGTGCTTTCGAGGAGGCCGTAGCCATGCTCGATTAGGCGCTCGTCCTTGATTATGGGTATGTTGCGGTCTTCGAGGGCGAGCTGTGCCGTCTTGAGCGAACGTCCCAGGGGACTGGCGTAGCAGACGTCAAGCGGAAATGGAGAGATCTGCCTTGCAAGGCCCCTTGCCTGTCGGACTCCCACGTCGTTGAGGGGAATGTTGACCTGACCCTGCATCATCTTCCTGGCGTTCCAGTAGGTGAGCCCATGGCGAATGAGTATGACCTTGCATCCCATAAGTCCTCCGTGGCGACGTTTCCCGTCCCAATTCTACTCATCATCGCACTTGCGATTGCGTGTCTGGGGCACAAGGTCAAGTATGAGGCCGGCACTCGTGGCGCAGCGGAAGGCCCGCCATCATCCAGATGCTGGCGCGATGCGCGTATCGCGCCAGCCATCCAACGCGCCCCATGCGATCCTCGTTACGGGCCTAGTACAGAGGGAGGCTGCCTGTGATGGGGTCGATCTTGCTGGCGGGCAGCGGCTCGAAGGCGAGGCAGGTGTAGGTGGTCTCCCCGTAGAACTCCGTGAGGCCTGCGTCACGTACGAGCGCGACGGCAAATCCCTGCTCACGGCCCTGGCGGGCCACGTCGAGCAGGGCATCCTCGCCATCCACGTAGACGCAGACCTTGGCGACGCCCGCGTCAAACCAATCCGAGAGGGGCGTGGGCTCCGTCCCTTCGTCGTCCAGGTAGACCCAGGACTGGTCGTCGGTGACGCGGACCTGGCCCAACCGCCCCTCCCGTGCCAGTGCCATGAGGGTTGCCTCGACGCAGGCGTGCCCGGACTGCGCGGCGATCTTGCCCTTGCGCATCTTGAGGTCGCGTCGCATCACGATCATCTGCTTCGACTTGTAGGAAGAGACTGTCATCAAAGGCTCCTACCACCGGGGCATCTTGCTGCCTTGCCGTCGCTGCCGTGGTCTAACCCTCGACCTCGAGGAGCTCGATCTCGAAGTTGAGGGCCTTCCCGGCCATCTCGTGGTTCATGTCAAGGTAGAGTGCCTCGGGCGTCACGCGACGGACGGTGGCGGGGATGGGGGCGCCCTGCGGTGACCTAAGGAAGAGCTTCTCACCCACGGAGATGCCACGCATGTGTTCGGGCACCTGCGTCATGGGGAACTCCCGGACCAGCTCGTCGTGGTGCTCTCCGTAGGCCTCTGCGGGCTCGAGGTGCACGGTGAGCGTCTGTCCTACCTCCATGCCACGGACCGCCTGGTCGAAGCCGGGAATCATCTGGCCGGCCATGCAGGTGAACGCCAGCGGCTCGCCTCGGTCGCGGCTGCTGTCGAATTTGGTGCCGTCGTCCAAGGTGCCAACGTAGTGGACCTTGACCCTCTTGCCTTCGTTGCTCACGGGTGTGACTCCTGTCATGTAGTCGTGGGGTGGTTCCGTCGTGCCGTCGGTCGCTGCCATACCGCCGGCCGTCTCCCTGCCAACGGTCGTGCCATCGGCTGCCGTGCGAGACTGACTGTACCCAAAACCTGCGGAGCCGTCCATGACAGCACCATCTGTCCGTCATATGATGGAAGACCATCGGTATGGCATGTGGTGGCGCGAAGGAGGCGGCGTGGCGGACAAGAGCAGCTTCGTGGGCGTCTTCGACTCGGGCGTGGGTGGCATCAGCGTGCTACGCCACCTGGTGGATGAGCTGCCGCATGAGGACTTCTGCTACTTTGGTGACTCGGCCAACAACCCCTATGGCGGCAAGACGCCCGACGAGATCCTCTCCCTCTCGCGCGGCATCGTGGACGACATGGCGGCTCGTGGCGCCAAGGCGGTGGTGATCGCCTGCAACACCGCGACGAGCGTCGCTGCCGCGCGACTGCGCCTCGAGTATCCCGACCTGCCGATCGTCGGCGTGGAGCCAGCCATCAGGCCAGCCACTCGGGCGCCCAGGCACGAACGCATCCTGGTCATGGCGACGCAGGTCACGCTTGCGCTCGACAAGTACCACAGGCTGGCCGAGGAGTGCGGCTCCAGCTCGCAGATCCTGGGCGAGCCCTGTGTGGGCCTGGCCCACCGCATCGAGCAGGGCAACCTCGATGCCCCCGATCTGCACGGACTCATCGAGACCCTTGTGGGCCGCTATCGGGGCACCGTCGACTCCGTGGTGCTGGGCTGCACGCATTACCCCTTCGTCCGCGCGCAGATTCGCGACGTCGTGGGTGACGTGCCCCTCTTCGATGGCGGCGTCGGTGCGGCGAGAAGGCTCCGCTCGCTTCTCGCCGAGCGCGACCTTCTCGCCGAAGGCGATGCCCCGGGCAGCGTCGCCTTTGCCTCCAGCCTCAGGGGCCCGGGCCAGCTTGACCTCTACGAACGCTTCTTCAGGCTCGAGGTCTAAGCGCCCCTCCAGGTTCGGGACCTAGGCAGGTCCAGGCGCCCCCTCGAGGGGTGCCCCCTCGAGTTGTGCCCCTTAGACGGTATCCCTCGGACGCGAGGCCCAGGCGGGCCTAGGCGCGCTCCTTGCCCCAGAAGAACGTGGCGACCGTGCCGGGACCGGTGTGGCAGCCGATGGTGGCGCCGATGTCGAAGTGCTGCACCGGGCCATCCATCTGGGGAAACTCCCCCTCGATCATGCGGGCGACGTCCTGCGCGTCTCCCAGGCAGGCGGAGTTGCTGATGAACACCTTGCCACCGTAGCCATCGCCGCCCTGGGCCAGCTCGCGCATGAGCTCCAGGACGCGTCGTTCGGCCCTGCGCTTGGTACGGACCTTCTCGCGTACGGCCAACGAGCCATCGGGCTCCACGTCCATGACCGGACAGATCTTGAGCATGTTGCCGAAGAAGCCCGCGGTCTTCGAGATGCGACCGCCACGGATGAAGAAGGTCAAGTCAGACGAGAAGAACCAGTGCTGCACCTCTCGCCTGTGAGCCTCCGCCCAGGCGGCCAGCCCGTTGAGGTCCATGCCAGCATCCCTGAGCTCGGACAGCTTGTCCATGAGCAGGCCGTAGCCGGACGAGGCGGCCAGGGAGTCCACCACCACGACGCGACGGTCGGGGAACTCGGAGGCGATCTCGTCTCGTGCGGTGCAAGCCGAGTTGTAGGTGCCCGAGATGCCCGAGGACAGGGTGACGTGGAGCACGTCCTGGCCGGAGGCGAGCATCGGGCGCCAGAATGCCATGTAGTCTCCCACGGACACCTGTGAGGTCTTGGTCTGCGCCCCTGCCTCCATGCGTGCGAACAGGTCGGCGGGGGAGTGGGTCAGACCGAAGTCATCCTTGCACTGTTCGCCATCAAGCTCGTAGTTGAAGAATACGTAGCGGATGTCACGCTCCTTGAGGAAGTCCTCGGTCACGTCTGCCGTCGAGCAGCAACAGAGAGTGTAGTTGGGCATCGGGGGTCTCCAAATCGTAGTGGGCGCGTCTGAGCAAATTGTAGCCGGAGTGGTGGGACATGGCGGTAGAAGAATACATCCTTATGCGAGAGGTTGTGGGCAGGCAAGTCTGCTTTACCATATGCATCGGTAGGTTCCTGGCAGTGGGATGCACCCTTCTACATTCCACATGGGCTGTCTCGGTCCCGGGGAACGTGCCTTCGGACGCATGGACTCTCCCGGGCCGCTGATGGTTCGGCAGAGGGCAGCCCAAGAGCGCATAAGTCGTTCGCTCCTTTGACGCGCTGAGGGATAATGGGAGTGCCCGCAGGGGCCTAGCCCCAAGGGCTTGCCAGCAAATCACGGGATAGAGGGGGAAGACGATGGGATTCTTCGACAGGTTCAAGCGTCCTGCCAAGCCGGAGGCTCTGGGAGTCACGCCATCCGAGGGGGTGGTCCTTGCGCCGGTCAGCGGCGAGGAGATTCGTCTCGAGGACTCGTCCGACCCGGTGTTCAGCTGTCTCGCGCTAGGAAAGGGCTGCGCCATCAAACCGGGCGCGTCTGTCGTGTACGCCCCGGTGTCCGGCACCCTCACTGCTGCGGGCGCCCCGAACTTCCACGCCATTGGCATCACGTCGGATGACGGCGTGGAGGTTCTCATCCATGTGGGTGTGGACACGGTGGAGATGCACGGCGAGGGCTTCGAGGTGTTTGTCGAGAAAGACGCACACGTGCGCGCCGGCGAGCCCCTGCTGCGCTTCTCGGCCGAGAAGATCCGCGCCGCCGGCCACGATGATGCGGTGCTCATGGCCATCACCAACACGGACGACTATTCCTCCGTCGAGCCCGCGGAGCTCGGGGAGGTCTCCGCAGGCTCTCCCGCACTCATCGTGAGAAGGTAGGCGCTTCGCCTCCATCGCCTGTTGGGAGGGCGGGCCGCCGTCGTGCGCGGGCGCCGTCGTGCATGGTTGCTACCGTGCGCGCCGGCCTGCCCTTTGTGTCGAGCTCCCATCGGCCGCCTCGCCTGCCGCCCCCAACGAAAGGCCCGCCGTCCCACTGGGGCGGCGGGCCAGCTGTCTCTGATGGGCAGAATGGATGGTGCCTCGCTAGGCGATGGCCTCCTCGACGGCCACGGCGCAGGCCACGGTGCAGCCGACCATGGGGTTGTTGCCCATACCGATGAGGCCCATCATGTCCACGTGCGCGGGGACGGAGGAGGAGCCGGCGAACTGGGCGCTTGAGTGCATGCGGCCCATGGTGTCGGTCATGCCGTAGGAGGCGGGACCGGCGCCCATGTTGTCCGGGTGCAGGGTGCGGCCGGTACCGCCGCCGGACGCGACCGAGAAGTACTTCTTGCCCGCCAGCGTGCGCTCCTTGAAGTAGGTGCCCGCGACGGGGTGCTGGAAGCGCGTGGGGTTGGTGGAGTTGCCGGTGATGGAGATGTCCACGTTCTCGTGCCACATGATGGCGACGCCCTCGCGGACGTCATCGGCTCCGTAGCAGTTGACGGCGGCGCGGGGGCCATCGGAGTAGGGGATGGTCTCGATGACGGTGAGCTCGCCGGTGTAGTAGTCGAACTTGGTCTTGACGTAGGTGAAGCCGTTGATGCGGGCGATGATCTGGGCGGCGTCCTTGCCCAGGCCGTTGAGGATGACGCGCAGCGGCTTCTTGCGGGCCTTGTTGGCGTTGTTGGCTATGCCGATGGCGCCCTCGGCGGCCGCGAAGGACTCGTGGCCGGCCAGGAAGGCAAAGCACTCGGTGTCCTCGCCCAGGAGCATGGCGCCCAGGTTGCCGTGGCCCAGGCCGACCTTGCGGTCCTCGGCGACGGAACCGGGGACGCAGAAGGCCTGCAGGCCCTCGCCGATGGCCGCCGCTGCCTCGGAGGCGTTGGTGACCTCGCCCCTCTCGGCCTTCCTCAGGGCGATGGCGCAGCCGAGCGTGTAGGCCCAGGCGGCGTTCTCGAACGCGATGGACTGGACGCCCTTGGTGATGTCATAGGGGTTGAAGCCCCTGTCGGTGCAGAGCTTGAGGGCTTCCTCGAGATCGGCGATGCCGTACTCAGCGAGCGCCTTGTTGATCTTGTCGATGCGACGCTCGTAGCCTTCGAACGTAACTGCCATGTAAGCTCAGCTCCCTTCTCTACTCTTCGCGGGGATCGATGACCTTGGCGGGGTTGTCCCACTGGCCGTAGCGCCCCATGGCGTCGTCGACGGCCTGCTTGGGGTCGGTGCCGGCCTTGAGGGCATCGGTGAACTTGCCGAGGTTGAGGAACTCGAAGCCGATGATCTCGTCCTTGTCGTTGAGGGCGAGGTGCGTGACGTAGCCCTGAGCGAGCTCAAGGTAGCGCGCACCCTTCTCCTTGGTCCCGTAGGTGGTGCCGACCATGGAGCGCAGGCCCTTGCCCAGGTCGTCGAGGCCGGCGCCCACCGGCAGGCCGTCCTCGGAGAAGGCGGTCTGGGTACGTCCGTAGACGATCTGCAGGAAGAGCTCGCGCATGGCAACGTTTATGGCATCGCAGACGAGGTCGGTGTTGAGGGCCTCGAGGATGGTCTTGCCGGGCAGGATCTCGGCGGCCATGGCGGCGGAGTGGGTCATGCCCGAGCAGCCGATGGTCTCGATGAGGGCCTCCTCGATGACCCCCTCCTTGACGTTCAGGCTGAGCTTGCAGGCACCCTGCTGGGGAGCGCACCAGCCTACGCCGTGCGTGTAACCGGAGATGTCAGAGATCTCCTTCGCCTGTACCCATTTGCCCTCCTCGGGGATGGGCGCAGGGCCGTGGTATGCGCCCTTGGCAACGGGGCACATCTTCTCCACTTCTGCGGAATACTGCATGATTCTCCTCTCCACCACATAGAGCGCCTAGGTCCCTTTCCTGGGCGCCTTTGTCTGGCGACGCCGGCCCTAGGGCCGACCAATCCTAGTTTATACTTACTTGTCATGAGACTTCCCGAGAACATCCCTGCCAGGGCCTTTGAGCTGGCCATTATGTTTACCGTGGTTATCTGGGGCGCGACGTGATCTCCGAGGCGGCGCTGCGCCGCTCCTGTCGTCCCGCCGTCCTGGGCCGTGCCCAGACCATCGTCCAGCGTGGGGGCCGCATCTGGCAGCGCGACTGCCGCCACGACGGTCCCGTCACGCACCTGTCCGCCAACGTGGACGGCTCCTCGGGCCATGACGTCAGCTATCACGCGACCATCTCCTTCGACGAGGTTGCCGGGAGGGTCTGTGGCTTCAGCTGCACCTGCCCCGCCGCCGTGCGCTTTCCCGGCCCGTGCAAGCACAGCGTCGCCCTGGCGCTGGACTACAACCGCGGCGCGCGCGGCTTCGCGGGCTACGACGCGCTCGTGCACGCCAGTACCTCGCCGGCCCTGAGCAACCTTTTGGACCGCAGCGCGCAGCTCGTGCGGACGCGCCTCTCGTCGGCACCCGAGGAACGCGCGGGCTCCGTGTCGCTCAAGCTCACGCTGGTACACGACCTCGAGCTCTTCGCGCGCTTCGACCTGAGGGGGTCGCGCGGGAGCTATGTCGTGCGCAGCATATCGGACCTGGTGTCCGACGTCGCCGAGGGCGCGTGGCACGAATATGGCAAGAGGCTCGCCTTCACGCATACGGTCGATGCCTTCGACGGGCCCTCCCGTGCCGTCGTGCGCTTCCTCACACGCTGTGTCAGGAACCGCCGCTCCTTCGCATCGGAGCGGCTCTACGGACATGTCTACGGTACGCCGTCGCCCAGCCAGGTGAGCGTGGGACGCGAGATGAGGCTCTCGTCCCCCGAGGCGGACGAGCTCATCGGCCTCTACATGGGCCGCGAGATCGACCTCGACGACGTGCGGATGGGCTTCAGGGGTCCACTCCGGGTGGCCGAGGGCAACCCGAGCGTGAGCCTGTCCGTCGAGTCCGTGGGCGATGGCGCCTACGAGCTGGTGAGGGGCGGGGACGTTGCGTTCTTCTCGACCGACGAGGCCCTCTACGCCTGCCAGGGTGGCCGGCTGCTGCGCTGCGACGACCGGCTCGCGCACGTGGCACCGTTTCTCACCGGCGTCTACTGCAGCCCCACGCCGCGGCTTCTGCTGTCCGAGAGGGACGCGCCGCGCTTTGCCGCGACGCTGCTCCCCGCCCTGGAGGAAGCCCTGCCCGTGAGCGTCGCCCCCGCCGTCGAGCGCCTGCGGCCTGCCCCATGCCGACTGGAGTTCCGTCTGGACCGCACGCGCTCTGACGTGACCTGCGAGGCCGACGCCGTCTACGGGGAGGAGCGCCACGCCCTGCTCGGGCACACCCTGGGCGAGCAACTCGACCCCGCTCGCGACGCCAGCCGCGAGGCCGACGCCCGCCAACTGGTGGGCCGTTACTTCGCCGTGGGCCGCACGGGCGTCGCCACGATCGCCGAGAAGGACTCCGACGCGCTGGCCCGCCTCCTCTTCGAGGGACTGGGGGAGCTTCGACGCATGGGCGAGGTGCTCTCGACCGACGCCTTCGACGCGCTGGTGGCCACCGCCGTCCCCCGTGTGCGCGTCGGCCTGTCCGTGCGCGCCAACCTCATCGACCTCAAGGTCTCTGCGGATGACCTGCCGCTCTCCGAGCTCCATGCGCTTCTGGGCAGCTACCGTGCCCATCGGCGCTTCCACCGCCTGCGCGATGGGTCCTTCGTCGACCTTGCGGGGGCGGACCTCTCCGAGGCGGCCCGCCTCGCCGACGAGCTGGGCCTGACGGCGCGCGAGCTCTCTCGCGGCGAGGTCCAGATCCCCTCGTACAAGGCCTTCCTCCTCGATGCGATCGCGAGCGACGAGGAGAAGGACGCCTCGTTTGTGGAGTACGTCGACAACTTTCGTTCGGTCGATCCCAGCTGCTACGAACCGCCCGCCTGCCTTGCGTCGGTCCTGCGTCCCTACCAGGTCAGTGGCTACCAGTGGCTGAGCGCCCTGGTCGACATGGGCTTCGGCGGCATCCTAGCGGACGAGATGGGGCTGGGAAAGTCCGTGCAGCTCATATCGCTGCTGCTGGCGCGGCGGGGCAGGGGTGCCACGCTGGTGGTGTGCCCGGCCTCGCTCGTCTACAACTGGGAGGCGGAGTTCGCCAAGTTCGCGCCCCAGCTGGACGTCGCAGTGGTCGCGGGTAGCGCCGACGAGCGGGCGCGCATCCGCGGCGAATGCGGCCACGAGGTGCTCATCACCTCCTATGACCTGTTGCGCCGCGACATCGAGGGCTATGCGCGGCTCGACTTCTGGTGCGAGGCCCTGGACGAGGCCCAGTACATCAAGAACCACGAGACCCTGGTCGCACGCGCGACCAAGGCCGTCCATGCGCGCCATCGCTTCGCGCTCACGGGCACCCCCATAGAGAACCGCCTGTCCGAGCTCTGGAGCATCTTCGACTACCTGATGCCGGGGCTCCTGGGGTCCTACGACCGCTTCCGCGAACGTTACGAGCAGCCTGTGCTGGACGGTGACGAGGAGGTGGGGGCATGCCTGCGTGCGGCCACCGGTCCGTTTGTGCTGCGTCGCCTGAAGCGCGACGTCCTGAACGACCTCCCCGAGAAGCTCGAGCAGGTTGTGTATGCCCGTCTCGCGGGCGAGCAGCGCAGGCTGTACCAGGCCCATGAGCAGGCGCTGCGCGTATCGCTCTCCAGGCAGACGGACGAGGCCTTCGGCAGGGGCAAGATCCAGGTCCTGGCCGAGCTCATGCGACTCCGCCAGCTGTGCTGCGATCCCCGCCTGCTCTATGACGACTACGAGGGGGGCTCCGCCAAGCTGGCCACGGTCATGGACCTGGTGGGCTCGGTGGTCGACTCGTCCCACAAGATGCTGCTCTTCTCGCAGTTCACCAGCTACCTGTCGCTGATTGCGAGTGAGCTGGACGCACGTGGCGTGCGCTACTACACGATCACGGGCGCGACCCCCAAGCACCGTCGCCTCGAGCTGGCGGACGCCTTCAACGCCGACGAGACGCCCGTGTTCCTCATCTCGCTCAAGGCCGGGGGCACCGGCCTGAACCTGGTGGGCGCCTCGGTCGTCGTGCATGCGGACCCCTGGTGGAACGCTGCGGCGCAAGACCAGGCCACCGACCGTGCCCACCGCCTCGGCCAGACGCGCGACGTCTCCGTCTACAAGGTCATCGCGAAGGATACCATCGAGGATCGCATCCTCGCCCTGCAGGAGGTCAAGAGCGACCTGGCCGAGCAGGTCATCGGCGTAGGCGGCGGCGCGGGCCTGTCGGCGCTTCGCAAGGAGGACCTGATTGCGCTGCTGGGGGAGTAGGGGGTCTTGTCGGCGTGTCCCTCCCGTTCGCGGGTGCCTTCGGTCACGTGCCCCTGCGGTGCGTCGCCGCCGTGCAGGCCCGTGGTTGCGACGGTGCGTCGCCGCCGTGCAGGCCCGTGGTTGCGACGGTGCGTCGCCGCCGTGCAGGTGATTACGTTCTTCGCCTTTGGGTAGAAGAAGGGCATCAGACAAGGTTCGGACAAGCCGCGCGGGCACATTGCCGTGCGGCTTGTCGTTTCGCTTACGGGGACGGGAGGCATGTCATGGTGTTCCAGACCAACGACAACGAGATTCTCTTTCTGGGCGACAATGGCGCGGTGAAGGGCCGAGTGTCGTTCCCCGATGTCGGTGAGGGTCTCGTCGACATCACCGAGACCTTTGTCGCGCCAACGGAGCGCGGCATGGGCCTGGCGGGACGTCTGATGGGCCGGGCGGCCACGCACATCAGGTCGCAGGGCAAGAAGGCGCGCCTTTCGTGCAGCTATGCCCAAGACTGGTTTGGGAAGCACCCCGAGTACGCGGACCTCGTCGTGGAGTAGGGGACCGTTCCGGAGGGGCTCTCGTGGCGCTTGCGAGAAACCGGGAAGGAGCCGAGGGGGGATTCGGGGGAGGGTGGCTACCGGCGTGGGCGGTCCTGTTTGTCGGAAGTGAGTACTTTTTGGGCTTTCCGTGGGGCCTCAGCGCCCGACAGGCGCGCGTCTCTCGATATATCCGCAGTTACACTCGTTGCCAGGATTATCGGAAGTGAGCATTGGTGCTCACTTCCGATACTCGGGTACTCACTTCTGGGAGCGGGGAGCGTGGCGTGCAGTTCGGCCTTGGCAGAATGCTCATTTCCGATGGCCGGGCTTCCGATACTCGGGCACTCACTTCCGATGATTGGCGCGGCTGGATGCGCGCCGGTGTCTGGTTCCCAGCATGATTGGGGTCATGCACCGAGCGGGCTGCGCATGCAATGCAACGCTAGTCGATGCCCACGCCGCCAAAAGTGCGGGTGTTTCTCGGTCGCAACCTTGCGAATAAGCGATATTCTCGTACCCGCACTTGTGCTGCGGCCTCTCCGTCACTCGCATTGGGCGTCCCGCGTCCGCTGCGAGTGCGTCTGCGTTTGCGCATCGTCTGCCCAAACTCACGATGAGTCATCAAGGAAGTGGCCATGGTCCTGCTCGGCGCCCTGCTCAACGGTCTTGAGGCATTTCTGGGGGGCGTCATAGGCCTGCTGTTCAAGAGCCATGTCTCCGATGATCTGGGCGACTTCCTGCTCAAGGGACAGGGCCTGTGCGTCGTGCTTGTGGGCGTGCAGGGCATGACGTCGGGCGGCAGCGTCGTCGTGGTGACGGCCGCAATGGCGCTTGGTTGCCTCGTGGGATACCTCATCGATCTTGATGGCCTGGTCAGACGCCTGGGCAACTGGGCGCAGCGGTGCCTGAGCACCACGTTTTCCGGCAGCGAGCGACTGGGCAGCTTCTCGGAGGGCTTCGTCGCGGCGACGCTCTTCTGCTGCACGGGTGCCATGGCGATCGTGGGGTCGCTCCAGAGCGGCTTGCAGCTCGATCATGCCACGCTCGTCGCGAAGGGCCTCATCGACCTGGTGGTCTGCATTCCGCTTGCCGCAATCCTGGGCGTGGGCGTGCCCTTCGCGGGAGTGAGCCTTTTAGTCTACGAGGGGATCCTCAGTCTGCTGGCCAGCGCTTTGGGCGGCGTGCTGACCGAGGCGGTCATCGCAGAGGTCTCCGTCACGGGCTCGCTTCTGCTGCTGGCCGTGGGCACCAACCTGCTCAAGGTGACCGACCTCAAGGTGGCCAACATGCTCCCTGCGGCCTTCATGCCCATCGCGCTCGTGCCACTGACGAGCGCGATGGGGCTCCTCTAGGCAAGGTTCGTGAGCGACCGGTGGCCGCCTCCCTGCCGCCGGCCACCTCACGGCCACCGCCCCCATCGTCGCCGCTAGAGTGTGGTGCCGAACCACCTCTGCTCGAGCCCGTCGACGGTGCCGTCCTCCTTGAGGTCCTTGAGCGCCTGGTTGATGGCCTCGGTCAGCTTGGGGTTGTCCTTCGACACCACGACGCCGTACTGTTCGCCGGTCGGTATCTCCATGGCGGTCCTGAGGTCCGTGTAGGCGATGCCTATCTCGTACGAGGCGACGGGCAGGTCGCAGACAGATGCCTGGTAGAGACCGCTCTGCACGCCGGTCAGGCACTGGATGATGTCGTCGAGGGGAACGATGGTGGCGTTGGGGATGTTCTCCCTTGCCCAAGCCTCGCCGGTGGTTCCGGACTGGACGGCGACCTGTGTCCCTGACACGTCGAGCGCGGCGGCATCGGTGGCGGCGGAGGCCGCCTTGACGACAAGTGCCTGGTTGGAGTCTAGGTAGGGGTCGGAGAAGTCGATCTCCTGCTCGCGCTCGTCGGTGATGGTGATGGCACCCAGGGACACGTCGGCCTTGCCGCCCTGCTTGATGGTCGGGACGATGGTGTCGAACTGCACGGTGGGCAGGATGTTGGGCTCTAGGCCTAGCTTGGCGCAGATGGCCTTGTAGAGGTCGACGTCGAAACCCTCGTAGTCGCCCGTCTTCTCGTCCATCGAGACGAACGGCGGGAAGTAGAAGTTGGAGATTAAGGTGAGTCTGCCGTCCTCGACGAGGGTGTAGCCGGCTTGCGTGGTGGTGTCAGACGAGGCTGCACCTCCGGTTTGCGTACCGTCGCTCCGCGAGCTGTCGCTTTGCGAGCCGCAGCCCGCGAGCCCCACGGCCGCCAGGCCGAGGCCGCACATGGTCAGGAAGTTACGCCGAGTGGTGTCGTACATGATGGTCTCCGTCCCTATTTGCTTCGTGCGACCGTCATCGGTGCGGCCGCCCACTGTCACGCCCGGGGGTTGCTCCGTGCGTTAGTGCGACAGTTTCTGGCGTCTTCCAGTAAAACGCCGTGACGTCCCCTTACTTGTAATCAAGATGTTATAAATGCACTATATATTTCCGTAAAAACAATACATGTGTTTATTATCTTTAGTAAAAGTGATTATTAATAGTATGTATATGAAATACGAGACGTGGAATAACCCAGAGGAGCAAGTGCTGTCCTATAGAGCTGAAAACGCATGTAATCAGCGCAAACGAAGAGGACAGGCAGGCCTGTCCCACGGTCGGGCCCCTCGCTCGTTTGCTCATCCCGCATATCGTGGCGTTCCGTTAGGATGCTGTCCCTGTCTTCATCCCCATCTCCATCAGGCTGTCGTCCTCGACTTTGTTCCCGCTCGTGCCGCTTCTCGCTGTTCGGGAAGCTGATTGCGGTGCGCGTCTTGTGTAGGGCGTCAGTCATACCCCCCAGGCTAGGTTGCTCCGTCACCTGGCCCTGGCTGCAATTGCCGAGATCACGAGTGGGGCTTCCGTTGACTGCGATGTGGTGCCTAATGGTGACATATCCTGTGTGAACCTGTGCAAGGCTGGTGACATCTCTGGGGTTATGAGGTGCATCCCAGGTTCTGCGACTACTACTTTCTACTGATCTGCTGACGGGCGTTTCTCCGACACATCAGGTGTCCTCTCCGTTGGCCGCCTCTGCTCCGAGGCGGTGTAAGGTGGTGGTATCGCTCTCCTGAGGGACGATGACATGGTCGACATCGACCTTAACGCGAACTCAATGACTCCATGAGGAGTTGCTGATGGCGAGGGACGCGGGGCAGGGTGGATGTTCCGTCTCGCTTCCTCGCCTTTGAGTGCTCTTGGCCACTTGTGATGCTTTCGATCATTACCGGAAAAGCTCGATGTAACAAAATCGGGACTTATGTGTGTTTGGGAACGCCTTCCGCGAGCTCTTTCTCCCGCATAAGCGTAAAGATAAAAAAGTTATATCTTAATAAGCTGGAGATATAAAATTTTACCTGAATATCTCCTTGGCTAATCGATTGTCTTAAAGGAGCCATACGTATAAAAAAGGAGTCCGAAACACACATAAGTCCCGATTTTGTTACATCTGGACTTTGGGGCGAGACACGTCGGGACTTCGAGATGAGCTATACCCGGACCTTGGGGCAGGCCATGCGTCGAACGATGTTGTGACAGACGCCCTGACGTGCTGCGGGTGGGCACGACGGCATAAGGCGACGAGCTGCCGCAACGCTCCGCTGCGCCCTAGGCCTCGAGCAGGTCTTCCATATGGCATCTCAGTATCTGGGCCAGCAGGTGGACCGAGATGGCCTGGGCATGGTTGACGTCCTTCCCACGCTGCTCGTACTGCTGTATGGCACGAAGCGAGACCCCCGAGGCCCTCCCGGGCGTCCTCGATGACTTACTGGTGGAGGCATAGCACGAGGACGACGGCAGAGTGGGTCCACTTGCTCTTGCAGGGTGATAACCTGCCTGTAATAGCATTGTGCCGATGGACGGCTTCGAGCGGTTTCGTCGTGAGATGGGCCTTGCACGTCGCACATGGAATGCTATAGGAGGTAGGCCATGGACTACGTGCATCACTACGACTCGCCGCTTGGCGGCATCACGATCGCGAGCGATGGCGTTGCGCTCGTGGGCCTCTGGTTTGACGGACAGAAGCACTTCCCCGACCCCCTCGTCCCGGGCGCCCTTGCCGAGGGAAGTGCCGAGAGTGACCCGCCCGTCTCTGCCCAGACGGACGCCTGGCTCGACACGTACTTTGCCGGGAGCGACCCAGGCCCCACGCCACCCCTGGCGCCTCGCGGCACGGCGTTCCGGCGTGAGGTGTGGGAGATCCTGCTCCAGATCCCCTACGGTCGGACCACGACGTACGGTGACATCGCGGCACAACTTGCGCGCCGACGCGGCCTCGGGCACTTCAGCGCGCAGGCCGTCGGGGGAGCCGTGGGGCACAATCCCATCTCGGTCATCATCCCCTGCCACCGCGTCTTGGGTTCGGACGGCAGCCTGACGGGGTATGCTGGCGGCCTTGAGCGCAAGGCTGCGCTCCTCGCCCTCGAGCGCACGGGTGGGATGCGCAGCGGAGCGCCCCTTCCTGAGCTACCTTCCCATGGCGGCGCGGTGCTGCGGGAACTGCGCGCCTCTCGCCGCCCGTGCTAGTGGCGCATCCTGCTTGAGATGAGGCGACAGGGGCCGGTGACGGTGTAGCCGCCGGCGCTTGCGGGCACAAGGCAGGATTCGGTGAAGCCGAGGTGGACGGCACCCTCTTCGCTGGACACATCGCACTCGCCGGCGACACAGGTGAGGACGCGGTAGGATCCGTCGCAGTCCTCGCCGCACGTGTCGGGGACGTCCATGACGTCAATGACGAAGAGGTCGTCGTCGGCGGTCCCGCGCGTGGTTCGCGCGGGTGCCGTGGCGTCAAAGCCCCCCAGGTGAATGGGGTCGGGCTGTGGGCGGACGTCAAGGACGTCGGAGCCCTTCTCCACATGCAGCTCGCGACCGCGACCCCAGTTGCAGAGGCGGTATGTCGTGAAGCCCAGCGTGCTGATCTCGACGGCGAAGATGCCGGCATCATAGGCGTGAAGCGTGCCTGCGGGAACGACGATGAAGTCACCTTCGGTCACGGGTATGCGCCGCCCATACTTGTCGCCGATGGTGTTGTCGGCGGCTGCGGCTCGCAGCGCATCGACATCATCGGTGAGGGAGCCGGCAATGAGGGTCGAGCCCGGGTCTGCCCCAAGGACGTACCAGGCCTCCGCCTTCACGTGGTCGCCATGCCGCGATGGGCCGTGAGATCGAAGCCCTCGCCGTAGAGCTCGGGACCGCCAAGACCGCGCACCTTGTTGATGCGGTCCCCCGACCAGATGGGTGCGATGTAATTCGTGTTGAAAAGAAGCGGATCCATGGGTTCCTCCCGAGCTAGATCTCGATGTAGCCGGCGCCGGCCTCGGCCATGCGGCGACGGAACTCCTCGATGATGGGGATGCCCTGGCTGCAGCCGATGCGCTCGGCGCCGGCGGCGACCATGGCGGCAAAGTCATCGGCTCTGCGGATGCCGCCAGAGGCCTTGACCTTGACTGCGGGATCGACGGCTTTGCGCATGAGCGCCACGTCCTTGACGGTTGCGCCACCGGCGACGGTACCGGAGGAGGTCTTGACGAAGGTGGGCTTGACCTCGCTCGCTATGTTGCAGATCTCCATGATCTCCTCGTCGGTGAGGAAGTAGGTTTCCAGGATCACCTTGGAGATGGCCCTCGCCTCGTTGCAGGCGGCTACGATCTGGGCCATCTCGTCCCTTACATGGTTCCAGTCATGGGCCTTGACCTCCGTGAGGTTGATGGAGTAATCGATCTCGTTCGCCCCGTTTGCCAGGGCATCCTTGGTCTCGAAGACCTTGGTGGCGACAGTTGCCTGGCCGAAGGGGAAGGCGATGGCGGCGCCGGTGTCGATGTCGGTGCCCGCAAGCTCCCTGGAGCAGACCTTGGATTGCAGGGCGGTGACGGCCACCATCTTGAAATGGTATGCCTTCGCCTCACTGCAGAGCCTGACCATGTCCTCGTGCGTCGCGTTGGGACGGACGTTGGTGTGGTCAACCATGCGGGCGAGCTGATCGATCGTGTAACGTGCCATGGGGCTTCCTTTCCTTCGTGGACATCGCCTTGTTGTTGTGAGTATAGACAGAAGTGCGTTCCCAAGACATATATGTTCGTACAAAAAATAGAAAAATGTATAATATGTACCACTCATAACAAAAAACAGACCGTTTGATGGATGTACTTCGGTTCATGTGAGCGATACGATGAGAGGCCCGTCACAGTTCGGTGTGGATAAGACGAAGGGGGCGTCGGTGACTTTCGCGCCCGTCTCGGCTGGAAGTTCGCGGAACTCAGCTCCCAGGGCAACGTGCTCACACTCGCCGACCTCACCCGCCTTGGGGCAGACTACGGAGGCGTCCTCAACATCGGCAACTACAGCGTCGGCCGCGAGGGTGCGGGCAACATCGCCCTTGCCACCATGCTGAGCATCCCCAATGCGGGAGAGTGGCTGCCGCTCCAGACCACGCTTGACGGCATCTCCTCCCGCGTGCTGCCGCTCATTGCCGTGCTGACCACCTGGTGGATGATCAACAAGAAGCAGTTCTCGCCCACCAAGGTAATCATCGTCTTCAGCGTCGTGGTCGCCATCGCCTGCCTGCTTGGCGTGTTCTAGGCAAGGGTGGACCGGGGGGGAGGCGGGCCGTCGGGTTATCCGGTGGGCCGCCTTCCCGAGGTCCCCGACGGGGTGGGGCAGGCGAGAAACGCGTTCTTCTCGCCTACCTGGCGCCCTCTTGTACGTACAATTAGGCGAGTGTGTCAGACAAGCGGGCGGACGGGACAATGGCTCTCCACAACGAGATTCGCGATGACATCTACGGCAAGATCAGCGACGGCACGTATCGTGAGGGCGACTCCATCCCCTCCGAGATCGACCTCGCCTCAAGCTATGGGGTGAGCCGTTCGACCATCAGGCAGGCGCTCCAGGCGCTCGTCCACGAGGGTTACCTCGAGCGTCGCAAGCGTCGCGGCACCATCGTCACGCGGCCGAAGGTGGACCAGTTTGCCGCCATGGGAATCCGCAGCTTTGAGGAGGAGCAGGCAAACGTCGGCCGCAAGATCAGGACGACTGTCATCAACTTCAAGCGTCAGAGGGCAAGCGCTGAGGTGGCGCGTGCGCTCGAGCTGTCCGCCGCCGCCGAGGTCTGGCACCTTGTACGCCTGCGCTACGTGGACGACCGCGCCAACGTCTTCGTGGAGAGCTACGTGCCGTGTGAGCTGTACCCCGGCTTTGACGAGTACGACTTCGCGACCACGCGACTCTACGGGGCCATGGCCGAGAAGGGCCGTCCCGTCGTGAGGGCGCACCGTCGTCTGGGCGTCATCAAGGCCGACTCCGCCATGGGCGCGCTTCTGGACGTAAGTGCGAAGGATCCGCTGATTCTCATGCACACCGTGGGCCGGGACGAGGACGGCAATGCCGTGGAGTACTCCATCGCGACGTATCGCGGCGAGAACAACGTCTTCGAGTTCGATGTGGCTAAGTAGGCAGCGCTCGCTTGAGGTAGGCAGTGCTCGATCCACCCTGAGCGCATAGCATCTCGGCGTTTTCTGCGACCCCGGGCTTCGTTGCTCTTTGCGTGGCCGGGCTGTGGCATGGCCGTGAGAGCGCGGCGGTTGGCGATTGGCAGCTTGCGGATTGCGGCTTGCGGATTGCGGCGAATGTACGGCGCGTTACGGCGTGGTGCGACTGGTAGGTTTTGGCCGGTGCCCCCGTGCACACGTTTCGAAAACGCATGCACGGTCCCGGCGTTTGTCCAGCTCGCAAGATGACCCGTGCACACGTTTTGAAATCGCGTGCACGGGGCGTCGGCCCTTCCTGCAGTGAGTGGGCGGCTGGAGAGCTTCTGTGAAAGCGCGCTTGCGGAGGCTCACAAAAGTCGCTCAGCTGTCCAGCCGAGCGAGCTGGCCGAAAAGCGCTTCGTAGCGCGACGCCTTGGTCTCCCCGACCCTCTTTTCGAGAGACGCGTACTTTCCAATATCATGGTCTGCCTTGTACGGCAAAAAACGGTACGTTCCTATGCCATATTTTATTGAGATGGCGCAGAAGGGGGTGCAGTTGCCATGGTGAGGCTACGGCGTTGAGAAGACTGATCCCGCGCGATTCCACGATTTGAAGCGCCCCCTGCTGCGCGAGGCAAAAGGTTACGAGGCAAAGGGTTACTATGGACTTACCGCGCCCGGCTTCCGGACACCCAGGCGACGGGAGGGTCGGCCATGTCCATTAGAGTCGAGTTCGAAGCAGACCGAGGTGCTTCGGTCCATGCTTTCCGGGTCCGAGCTTCAGGGGGAATCGTATTCCGCGTTCCGTGACAGGGTGAGGAGCCTGCGCTTACCGCTTGTCGAGGCCCATCGCGCCGCCTTCGATGTGATGTACGCCTGCAATGAGGAGAATGTGGCCAAGGTGTCGACCCTGCCAGAGACATCCCCTGGCATTGCGGACACGGATGAGGCGCAAGCGAAAATCGAACGTCTGCAGGAGCTCAACCAGGCCTACATGCGCCTGATCGACGCCGACCCGCCGGGGACCTCGAATGATGCAGTACGCTCCGTTGAGGGTGCCATCAGGGTGAACGAGGACCTCATTGCCTCGCTGAGGGACGTTATTTACCAGATAGAGGACTATGCGGCCCGTTCTGTGGGAATCTATGCACGCGCTCGGAGCGCCGTGGACGTTTTGCGGGAGGCGGGCGCCTCGGTGAAGAGCTGCCTTGTCGGCAACGGGTACGGGGATCTCTCGTGGGCGGATGGCTTTACCGAGGGTGACGGGCTTTACCGAGGGTGACGACGAGCTGGTGGCCGAGAGGCTGGGCGTCTCCAAGGAGGACTTCGTCACCATGCAGCGTGATCAGTTTGGCTTCAACGCCGAGACCGCGGAGACCATGTGGGACATCTACGCCGCGCTGTACCGTCGCTATCCCGACTTGAGCCAGGAGAAGATCGCGTGGCGTCCGCCTCACACGTCCCGTCCCATTGTCCAGACTCTGTGACGCCGCTCGCATTCCTTCACAACGTGTGCAATACTACGCGTGCTAGGAGTTATTACACATACTGTGAAGAATTGAGACAGTCGTGCAACAGGTACTCAGAGGCGTCCCGTCGCCCCCGGCGCGCACCGATCCGCGCAGCGTCCGCACGCGCCGCGCCCTGCGTGACGCCCTTGCCGCCGAGATCCTTTCGACGGGAGACCTCTCGCAGGTCACCGTCACCGCGGTCAGCAACCGCGCCGGCGTCACGCGCCGCACGTTCTACTCCCACTTCAAGGACATTCCCGACCTGGTCGATCAGGTTGAGCGCGAGACGGTGGACGGATCGCGCGCGCTGGTGGAGCGCATCGCGTCCACCCACTTGGACGAGCTGCAGCGTTCCATCGAGAACCTCAAACCCTGTCCCGGCTCCGTCGAGCTGCTGGAGTACTTCCGCGCACGCGGCGGCTACCTGGGGGCGCTCTTGGGTGACGGTGGCGACCCGGCCTTTGCAGAGCGACTCAAGCACATGGTGCGCGAGACCGTCGCGTCGCGCGCGCTGGAGGGCATCGACCTCCTGGCCATCGGGGCCTTTTTCGACTACTACCTCACCTTCGCCATCTCGGCTGAGGTAGGCGTCCTCGTTCGCTGGCTCACAGGTGGCATGCGCGAGAGCAGCGAGGCGATGGCGCGCGTCATGACTGCCCTCATGTTCGTGCGCCCCGGCGACCTGTACGGAAAGAAGATCGAGTTCGACATCCCGAGCTTGGGGCTTGCCTTGCTGACAATGAGGGAGAACGACGATGACTAACCACATGGAATCGACAGCCGCCCAGGTCCGCGCCCGCCAGCCGATCGAGCTCGTGCAGTTCGAGGCGGAACTCAGGCCCAAGAACCCCATCGACCTGTCCCACGCGCACCTGCGCCTGGGCATCGACGTGGGCTCGACCACCGTCAAGCTCGCCGTCATCGATGACAACGACAACCTCGTCTACGCCAACTACGAGCGCCACCACACTGACGTCAAGGCCACGGCCGCGCAGGTCTTCGCCAAGGCGCGCAGCGTCATCGGTGACGTGCCCATGCGCGTCTCCATCACCGGGTCAGGCGGCATGCTCCTGTCACAGTGGCTGAACGTGGAGTTCGTCCAGGAGGTCATCGCCTCCAAGCACGCCGTCGAGGCCCTCATCCCCCAGACCGACTGCGCCATCGAGCTTGGTGGCGAGGACGCAAAGATCATCTACTTCGACAATGGCATCGAGCAGCGCATGAACGGCACCTGCGCCGGTGGCACGGGCGCCTTCATCGACCAGATGGCCTCCCTCATGGAGACCGACGCGACGGGCCTGAACGAGCTCGCCAAGGGTGCGTCGCACATCTACCCGATCGCGTCGCGCTGCGGCGTCTTCGCCAAGTCAGATGTCCAGCCGCTGCTGAACGAGGGCGCCGCCCGTGAGGACGTGGCCGCCTCCATCTTCCAGGCCGTTGCCAACCAGACCGTCTCTGGCCTGGCCTGCGGCCATCCCATCCGTGGATATGTCGCCTTTCTCGGCGGCCCCTTGCAGTACCTCTCGGAGCTGCGCCACCGCTTCTACGAGACTCTGCGGCTCGACGAGCAGCATCGCGTCATCCCCGAGAACGCCCACCTCTTCGTCGCCACCGGAGCCGCCCTTGCCGGCGAGTCTGACACCTATGTCACCTTCTCCGAGGTCATCGACGACCTCAGGAACCTGGGCGACACCCAGGGCAGCGAGGTTGCCCGTCTCGACCCGCTCTTCGCGACCGAGGGTGCCTACCGCAGCTTCAAGGAGCGCCACGACAAGGAGGTCGTTGCCAAGGGCAGCCTGGACGGCTACCACGGCCGCGTGTTCATCGGTCTGGACGCGGGTTCCACTACGATGAAGGCCGCCGTCGTGGGAGAGGACGGCGAGCTCCTCTATACCTGGTACGACAACAACAACGGCGACGTCCTGGGCACGGCGCGCAGGATCATGGACGACATCTACGACCATCTGGGCGAGGGCTGCACCATCGGTCACGTCACCACCACCGGCTACGGCGAGGGTATCCTGATCGAGGCGCTCGGTGCCGACTCCGGCGAGATCGAGACCGTCGCCCACCTGCGTGGGGCCCGCGCCTTCGTCCCCGACGTCAACTTCATCCTCGACATTGGCGGCCAGGACATGAAGTGCCTGCAGGTCAAGAACGGCATCATCGAGCACATTTCGCTCAACGAGGCCTGCTCCTCGGGCTGCGGCTCGTTCATCGCCAACTTTGCCGACTCCATGGGCATGGACGTGCGCCAGTTCGCTGCTGCGGCGGTCAAGGG